>Ga0187820_1000138_pt1 | contig 14951 bp, 7 predicted proteins | sample NC_wetland_sal_i_19_FD_132409 | JGI IMG/M metagenome (GOLD analysis project Ga0187820, IMG submission 132409) | Wetland sediment microbial communities from Neuse River Estuary, North Carolina, USA - SO4_5 | ecosystem: Environmental > Aquatic > Freshwater > Wetlands > Sediment | place: USA: North... | reverse complement strand
GTGATTCCAGGTGGCGCTGTTGTCGCCGGTCCAGGTAGCGGCGTAGCGTTCCGTTCCGGCATAGGCCGCGCGCGTCAAGACGAAGGGCCGCTCGTTGGGGCGCAACTTAAGAAGGCCGTCGCGCGTGGCGCGGGCATTTTCCATTCCGAAGACGTTGTGAATGGCGCGATGATCGAGCGTCGTTCCGTCATCGAAGCGGTGCACGACGTCGAGAGGCATGGTTTTTGTGGGGGTTTCGAACACTGAGGGCTCGTTCATGTCGTTCCAGAAACCAGCGACACCCATATCGACGAAATTCTTGTAGAGGCCGCCCCACCAATCGCGCACGCGGGTCAGCGTGAAATCAGGAAAGACGCTGTCGCCCGGCCAGACTTTTCCGACATAGACGGAGCCGTCCGGATTCTTGACGAAGACATCCTGCTTCATTCCGGAATCGTATGGAAAATAGCCGTGGTTGGGATCTTTCTTGATGTGCAGATCCGTGATGAGAACGGTGCGCATGCCCTGCGCACGGAAATCCGTAATCATTTTCTCGAAAGTTGGAAAATAATCGCGGTTGATGGTGAAGGGCGCGTAACCCTGCTGGTAGTCGATGTCCAGATAAATGGCGTCGGCTGGAATCTTTTTCTCCCGGAGCGTCTGGACGATCTTGCGGGCTTCCGCTTCGGGATAGTAGCTGTAGCGGCTCTGCTGATAGCCGAGGGACCAGAGCGGCGGAAGAGGCGTGCGGCCAACGAGAGCCGTGTATTCCTCGACGATCTTCTTGGGCTCCGGGCCGGCGATAAAATAATAGTTCAGCTCGCCACCTTCCGCGCCGAACGAAAAATAATCGCGGGATTCTTTTCCGAAGTCGAAGCTGCTGCGATAGGTGTTGTCGAAGAAAACTCCATAGGCCGTGCCTTTACGAAGGGCGATGAAAAAAGGAATCGTCTTATAGAGCGGATCGTCCGATTCCTGCCAGCCGAAAAAATCGGTGTTCCACAGCGTGTATGCGTGATCGCGGCGGTTCATGGGACCGGGTTTGTCACCGAGACCGAAATAATCTTCATCCAGAGGCATGCGCTTCCACACGTGGACGTACGTGCCGTTCCATGCCATGGGCAGGGATGGTTCATCCGCAAGGAGAACATTTCCGCCGAGGTCCGCGAATGTGATGAGCGCAGGAGACTTTTTGACGATGACCACGACGCTGCCCGCGGTCATGCGCAGTTCGGTCTTGCCGTCTTCGATTTTAATTGCCGGTGGATCGGGAGACTCGATTACGGCCCAGGAAAAATCTTTCGGGAAAGAACCTTGCGGAGCCAGCCGAACTCGGATCACGCCATCGCGAAAAGCAGTAATACGCAACTTTGCGGTGCCGACAGTGAGTTCGACGCCGTCCTTGAGCTTCTCCACGCGCTGGACGTTACCGATGTGCTGCCACCCAGCGCCAGTCGCGCTGCTGATGTGGAGCGTCCAGAAAAGCAGGCTGATTCCGGTCCATCTGGCGAGAGCTGACATGCGATCCCCCACTGTGCGGCGCTGGCGGAAGTATTATCTCTCGGAATGCCTACTTGCGCGCCTGGCGGCGGGCATTTAAAAGATGGCTAAGCCGCGAGCCACTGCTCGAAAAAGTATGAAGCTTTTGCGCCTTCGATACGCCTGCGCACCGCGTCCATAACTCGGCATTTTGCCGCACGATTTTCTCCGTAAAAGGCCAGCCAGTAGGGGAGGTGCACTTCAGCAGGCATGTGGGTGATTTCCACTTTTAGCGCGCGCAATTTGAAAAAGCCCTGCTGAAAGAGCACGCGAAGCACTTTCATTCTAAGCAACTCTTCCGCGGCTTCCGGCTTCAAGAATGGCGTCAGCAGATTCCGCGTCTCGATGGTCAGCAATTCGTTTTCTCTTGGAACGTGGGGAAACTCGAAAAGATCGAGCGCCCCATGAACTGCGTCGAGCGCAAAAATGCGGGCGTTCAGCGCGCCAACAACCTCGTAACGCACTTCATAGACCCAGAAAGGCACGTAAGCTTCCGCGATTCGCTGCAAAGGCCCGTTCCGAATCCTCCAGTAAGCCGCGCTGAAGCCGCCGGAGCGAAATACGCGGGTGGCCTCTTCCTGAGTAACGTTCGGCTTCAGGACCCGGATGGTAGTCATCCTCATGTACTCCCCGTGCGGAGCGGCGTCTATCGGAAGTAGATCCACAAGCCAATCACCGTCCCGAGCAACAAGAGACTGAACACAATGTTGATGACGCGCTCGGTTGAAGTCTCGTGAGCGGGCTTGCGCTGGCGCGGGTCCACTACCGTGGTTTCAATCTTGTCGTCGACGGTTGCAAAGGTCAATCCGGCAAGTTGTTTGCGTTCCGGGGCTCTCGTCATCAGGCTGACCACGACCAGAACGAGTGAGCAGATCACAAACATAAAGATCGCGTAGTGCAGAAAGTTCATGTCGACGAGCCAGCGAATCGCCGGTGATTGAAAATGTCCTCCGCCAGCCTGGTCCGCGAGTTCCAGGATGAATCGCGTGGCGCCTAAAACGAAACCAGTCAGCAACGAGGTGATGGCTCCCGATCCGTTCAAGCGCGGCCATAGGATGCCCAGCACAAAGCATGCGGAAATCGGCGGGCTGATGTACGCCTGGACGCTCTGCAAATAAATATAGAGCTGGCTGCTGATGTAATGGATGAACGGCACCCAAAGCAAGCCGAGCAGCACCATCATTCCGGTGGCGATGCGCCCGAAGTTGACGAGTTGTCTCTCGGAGGCTTGCGGCCGAATTTTCTTGTAGAAATCCAGCGTCACCAAAGTGGATGCCGAGTTGAAGACGGAGCTCATTGCCCCCATCACTGCTGCGAGCAACGCGGCCATAACCAGTCCAACCAGGCCCGTAGGCAATAAGTTCAGAATGAGGGTGGGGTACGCATAATCGGGCTTCTTCACCTGCTCCGGGAAAAGTGCGAACGCGATAATGCCGGGCAGAACCAGAATGAAGACCGGCAATATCTTCAAAAAGCCAGCAAAAATTGTTCCGAGCTTGGCGTGCCCTTCGTCGCGGGCGGAAAGCACGCGCTGCACGATCACCTGGTCGGTACACCAATACCAGATGCCCAGTATCGGCGCTCCAAAAAATATTCCTGTCCATGGAAATTGCGAATCAGACGCCGGTTTGATCATGTGGAAGTAACTGGCGGGCACCATGGTTCGCAAATGTTCAAATCCTCCCACGCGATGGAGTCCAATAATCGTCAGAACAACGGCGCCGGTAATCAGAATCAAGGTCTGGACGGTGTCCGTATAGATGACGGCGGCCAACCCGCCGGCTACCGTGTAAATTCCCACCGCGATGACCAGAACGACCGCCGTTTTCCAAAGCGACCAACCGGCCACCCGCTCCAGAACCACGCTCGCGGCATAGAGCTGCACGGAAATCTTCGTGAAAATGTAAGCAATGATCGAAATCGCCGCCAGGTACACGGCGCAATTGCGATTGAATCGCCGCTCTAGAAATTCCGGCATCGTGAACACGTTCGATCGCAGGTAAAACGGCACGAACACCCAGCCCAGAACGAGCAAAATGAGGCAGGCGAGCCACTCAAAATGTCCTACAGCGAGTCCGGACGATGCGCCTGTGCCAGACAAACCGATGAAGTGCTCGGTGGAGATATTCGATACGAATAATGATGCTCCGATGAAGAACCAGCCGATGTCGCGGCCCGCAAGAAAATAGTCTTCGGAGGTTCGTTCTCTCCTTGAAAAATAAAGACCGATGCCAAACACAATGGCGAAGTAGATCCCGATGATCACGAGATCCAAGGTGGCCAGGCTCTTGTGTGCAACCGCAACGTCCGCTGCAAACAGCATCCCGTCCTCCTCGGTTTCCGCAGGCATTGGCCGCGCGGTCTGTGTTGCCCAGTTGAGCTTGCTTTTGCGAGAGCGCCTCGGCGCTCCCTTAGCGGATATGCGCTTATCAGGATAAAGACAACAGCATCCGTGTATCCGGATTCTGCGTGCGGAGTCTATAACAGGGCAGGGCCAGGCTCAATGGGCGTTTGTCTGCCCTGGCCTGTGCGCGCCGCCGGGATGGAGGTCGATAGCTTGCGGTCCAACTCTGGCAAATTGTCCGCCAATAGCCCCATCATAAGATATGGCGATCGTCGCTCTCCAGAACGTCAGCAAGGACTATCTCACCGACGGACAGAGGGTCCGCGCGCTGAATGATGTTTCGCTGGAGATAAACCGGGGAGAGCTCGTTGCTCTTGTCGGCCGAAGCGGGTGTGGAAAATCGACCCTCCTCAATCTCGCCGGCGCAATGGATTTTCCCACCGCCGGCACAGTGCTGCTCGACGGCGTTCCGACCTCCTCGCTGGATGACGCCGGCCTCACTCTTTTGCGCCGCGAAAAAGTCGGCTTCATCTTCCAATCCTTTCAACTGCTGCGTACCCTTACTGTCTTTGAAAATGTCGAGCTGCCCCTGCTCCTTGCCGGAAAGCCAAATGCGCGCGCTGTCGCTCGGGAGAAGCTCGTCTGGGTGGAACTGGACGGTTTGGGCGACCGCTACCCTCACCAGCTCTCCGGCGGGCAGATGCAGCGAGTAGGCATCGCCCGTGCGCTCGTTCAATCTCCCTCGATTCTGCTGGCCGACGAGCCCACGGGGAATCTCGATACGGTGACCGGCAACATCATCCTGGAACTCTTGAAACGCCTCACGCGCGAACTGAAAACTGCAACTCTTATAGCCACGCATAGCGCGGAAGCTGCCGCGCTCGCCGACGCCATCGTCCGCTTGCGCGACGGAAAAATAGAAGTGCCCATCCGGCGCTGACATGGGACGCTTGCTTCTTTTCTACCGTTTAATGCTTCGGCCATTGCTTCAGGAACCCGTGCGTGCCTTCCTTACGATTCTTGCCGTGACGCTGGGTGTCGCCGTGGTCCTGGCCATCGATCTCGCCGGATCCGCGGCCACCGGATCCTTCCAGGCTTCCATGGAAACACTGACGGGCGACTACAATCTGGAGGTTGTCGCAACCGGCGGCGTGCCGGAAACAGTTGTCGGAGCCCTCGGGATGCTTCCTTATTCGATTCATATTTCACCGCGAATGGAAGATTCGGCCGTCGTCCTCGATACGAAGCAAACTCTCCCACTCATCGGCCTCGATCTCGTTGCGGAAGGCAACCCTGCGCGAAGCGAGTCGGCCTCTGAATCAAACTTGAGTGCAACCTCTGCCTCATCCGAAAATGCCATCCGATATTTGCAAGACCCCGGCAGCATTTGGGTCGGCGCGAGCCTGGGGAAAATGCCCGGCGACCGCATTCACTTGTTGATCAACGATCAAGTCCGCGAATTCACGGTTCGCGGCGTTTATCCGGACTCCAATGGCAATGAGTCCGCCGTAATCATGGATCTCGCGGCAGCCCAACGCGCGCTGAACCGCTTCGGCCGCGTCGACCGCATCCTGCTGAAAGTTCCCGCAACTCCAGGCCTCGAAGAGTGGCAACAGCGCTTACGCGTCGTCTTGCCGGCTGGCGTTGAACTTCGACCGCAGGGAACGGGCACGAACGAAAATCGGCGCATGCTCGCGGCGTTCCGGTGGAATCTGGAACTGCTCAGTTACATTGCGTTGATTGTCGGCGCGTTTCTCATCTACAACACGATCTCGGTGTCTGTCGTTCGACGCCGCCCGGAGACTGGCATCGTACGCGCTCTTGGCGCCCGCCGGGGCGCTGTGCTCGCAGCTTTCCTCGGCGAAGCAGCATTTTTCGGATTAGCTGGAGCTGCGTTGGGTCTTCCCATCGGCCGCTTGATGGCGTCCGGTGCCGTGAAGCTGATGTCGGCCACGGTGGAATCTCTCTACGTGAGCAGCCGTCCCGGAACGATCGAATTAAGCGCGAGCACCGTGGCGCTAGCATTCCTCATTGGCGTTGGCGTCGCGATTATTTCCGCGTACTCGCCCGCCCGCGAAGCCTCACTCGTCCCTCCCGTCGAGGCCATGGCGCGCGGCAGGCGCGAGTACATCGCGCGCGTGCACAAATCGCGCGATTTCTGGTTGGCGCTTGTCCTGGCCCTCGCGGCGGCGGCCGCTGCACGCGTTCCGGCAATAGAAGGCAAGCCGTTTTTTGGCTATCTCGCAGCCATCTTGTTCGTCGCCGCATCCGCACTAGCGATTCCGGCTTTTGCCGATGGCGTCATCCATCGCTCTTCGCGCTGGCTTGGAAAAATCTTGGGCGTCGAAGCTTTGCTCGCTTCGCAAAGTCTCTCGGCTTCTCTTCGCCGCACTTCCGTGCTCGTTGGCGCTCTCTCCACCGCCATCGCCATGATGGTTTCCGTCGGCATTATGGTCGGCAGCTTCCGCGAAACGGTTAGCATCTGGATGGATGACCGCCTCCCCGCCGATCTTTACCTTCGTCCCGCTGGCGAACCGGCGCCTGACCGTCATCCCACAATTTCTCTGGAGTTGGCCGACAAGATCGGCAAGCTTCCGGGCGTCGCGGGCGTGGACCGCCTGCGTGCCTACGAAATCAGCTATGACGGATTGCCCGCGACCCTGGCAGGCGTGGATCTGAGCGCCTTTCGCTCGGAACACCACTCGAATTTTTTCTCCTGCCGGCCAACTGAGGCGGTGCTTTCCGAGATTCGCAATACGAATGCCGTGCTTGCAAGCGAACCATTCACTTACAAGCATCGTGTGCGCGCGGGCGACACCATCACGCTCTCTCTCGGCGCCGCGCGTCCTAGCTTTCGCATCGCGGATGTCTATTACGATTATGGTAGCGAACGCGGCGCCATTTTGATGGACCGCCAAACACTCCTTCGCTATCTCCCAGACCCGGCTCCTTCGAACCTCGCCGTCTACGTGGCTCCCGGCGCATCGGTTGAGACCGTGCGCAAGGAGATCGTCCAGGCCTCCGCTGGCTACCGCGTGCTGCTCGCTTCAAACCGCGATTTGCGGACCGAAGCCATCCTCATCTTTGACCGCACCTTCGCCATCACCTATGCTCTTGAGGCCGTCGCTGTGATTGTTGCGGTGATGGGCATCGCTGGCGCGCTCCTCGCGCTGGTGATTGACCGGCGTCGCGAACTCGGATTGCTGCGCTTTCTCGGGGCGTCGACCGGCCAAGTGCGCAAACAAATTCTCGTCGAGGCCGGTCTGTTGGGCCTGCTCGCGAATTTTGTGGGGCTCGCACTGGGCTTCGCACTCTCGCTCGTCCTCATTTATGTCATCAACAAGCAATCGTTCGGATGGACGATTCGCTTCCACTGGCCGGTCGCCGTCTTGCTCGGCGCCATCAGTGTCGTCTATGTCGCCACGATTCTGGCGGGTCTGTACCCGGCGCAGGTTGCCGTGCGCCTCAATCCGCTGGAGGCCGTCCATGAGGAGTAGGTTAGCGGCACTAGCCGCGGCGCTCTTGATATTCAACCCGCTCTCCGCGCAATACCGCTCGGCCCTACCCGGTTATCGGTTCGGGTTCCCCCGCGATTATTTCAATCACCCCGACTTTCAAACGGAGTGGTGGTACTACACTGGCAATCTGAAATCCGCGAACGGACACCATTACGGCTTCGAACTGACATTCTTCCGTCAAGCTGTGAGCCGCGATCCCGCTCAATCCGCAACTTGGGACGTGAGGGATCTGTACCTCGCGCATCTCGGTCTCAGCGATCTGGACGGCCAGCATTTCTATCACGCCGAAAGGATAAACCGTGCTGGGCCAGGAATCGCCGGCGTCAGCCAATCTAGCGCCCGCATCTGGAATGGCAATTGGCAGATTGAATGGCAGGGAGTGGATCAGCACCTGCAGGCCATCGACCCGCGGTTTCAATTTCACCTCACGCTTCGTCCAGAAAAGCCTCCCGTGATTCACGGCGAAAACAGCGTCAGTCAAAAATCGCCGGGGCCGGGCCACGCCTCTTACTATTTCTCGCTGACGCGTCTTGCCGCCACCGGCCAACTCGACTTGAACGGTGAGCAGTTCGCGGTTTCAGGCCTTGCCTGGATGGACCACGAATTTTTCACCCATCAACTTGATTCCAGCCAAGTCGGCTGGGACTGGCTGAGCCTTCAACTTGAAGACAACACCGAGCTGATGCTCTTCCGCATTCGCCGAAAAGATGGTTCCCTCGACCCCTTTTCCGCGGGCACTTATGTCGATGGCCAAGGGAACTCCACTCATCTGCTGGCAAGCGACTTCATTTTGCAACCACTCGCCGAAACCTGGAAAAGTCCTGCCACTCAGGCCGTCTATCCCATCGCTTGGAAGATCAGGATACCGAGGCTAGGGATCGAGGTCGACGCACGCACACCCCTAGCCGCCCAGGAACTGTCCGGAAACGCCGGCCTCGTGCCGACCTATTGGGAGGGAGCCATCACTCTGGCGGGCCAGCGCGGAAAGTTGCCACTAAGCGGCGTGGGATATCTCGAAATGACCGGCTACGATCACCCCATCAACCTAGCGCCCTAAATTATGCTGACCATGGCCGCGGCTGCAAGAGCCTGGGTGAGCTAGGCAGAAAACGCTTCCTTTGCTTGAGTATCCTACTAAATCGGTTTATCATTCTGTTTCGTGGAAACGGGCGCGACGCCGGTGTATCTGTTTAACGGCGTCAACTCATTATTTTCACTAGAATAAGGATTTTGCTGGGGCCACGACGAAGCCAAAAATTTCTGAATCATCCGCAGTTCTTGCCACAAATGGCCCGGAATCGAGTAAGGTGTTGACGCGTTCCGCGCTGAAAATTACGGCTGGCTCGGTGCCTTGCAACAAAATCGGAGCTCCTAAAAACGTGCTCACTCCATTCACTCGAATTGCCATTGTGACCTGCGTCCTGCTGTTCTCCCTGCCTGCCGGGGCGCAAGATCCCGCAGCCGGCTCCGCATCCAACAGTTCGGTTCTTCCTTCGAACCACATCGATCCCCTCGCCGAGCAGAAAATTGATGCTCTCCTCCGCAAGATGACTCTGGATGAGAAAGTCGGCCAATTGGTGCAGTACTCCGTTGGGCAGCCCGCAGGTCCCGTCGTCGGACCCACCGAGTATACGGAAATGATCGAAAAGGGTGAGGTCGGCGCCCTATTCAACGTCACCTCAGCACACGATTCGAATGCGTATCAACACCTCGCCGTTGAGAAATCCCGCTTACATATCCCCATCGTCTTTGGTCAAGACGTAATCCACGGTTTTCGCACCGAATTCCCCATTCCTCTGGGCCTTGCCTCTACTTGGGATCCCGATCTCGTCCAGAAAGTCGCTCGCGTCGCTGCCCGCGAAGCATCTGCCACCGGAATCCGCTGGGTCTTCTCTCCCATGGTCGATATCGCGCGCGATGCCCGCTGGGGAAGAATGGCGGAAGGTTCTGGCGAGGATCCCTATTTGGGGTCGGCAATGGCGCGAGCCTACGTGCACGGCTACCAGGGCGAAGACCTTTCAAACCTGGATAGTGTCGCCGCCTGCGTCAAGCATTTCGTGGGTTATGGAGCAGCCGAGGGCGGCCGTGACTACAACTCCGTCGAGATTTCCGAGCACACCCTCCGTGAATTCTATCTGCCTCCGTTTCATGACGCGGTCGAAGCGGGCGCGGCCAGCATCATGACCGCCTTTGACTCCTTGAATGGCGTTCCCGCCTCGGCCAATCCATTCACCATCAAACAGATTTTGCGCAAGGAATGGGGTTTTCGCGGGCTTGTCGACAGTGACTGGACTTCCATCGCCGAACTGATTCCCCACGGCATTGCGAACGACCCTGCCACCGCCGCGCGAAAAGCGTTTCTAGCCGGCGTGGAAATGGACATGGTCAGCAGTTTTTACCACGACAATCTCGCGAAGCTTGTGCGTTCCGGCCAAGTGCCCGAATCCGATGTGAATCAAGCCGTTCGCGACGTGCTGCGGCTTAAATTCGAGCTCGGCTTGTTCGAACATCCCTATGCCGACGAGACGAAAGAGGCCGCGGCCATGCTCCAACCGGACAGCGTGGCGCTGGCGCGCGAAGCTGCGGAGCGCTCGTTTGTGCTGCTGAATAACTCGCCGTCAAGCAATGGCTCGCCCTTGCTCCCGCTTTCCCCTGAGGTGAAGCACGTCGCGCTCATTGGCCCGCTGGCCGATGACGCCGCCAACATGCTTGGTTCTTGGTCCGCGAAGAGCCGCCCCGAAGACGTTGTCACGCTGCGCGCCGCGCTGGTCCAGAAGCTCGGCGCGGATCGCGTGCAGTACACCAAGGGCAGCGAAATCACCACGGATTCGGATGAGCAGATGGCGGAAGCCGTCAAGAATGCGAAAGAGTCCGACCTCGTGATTCTTGCGCTTGGCGAAAATGCCCCGGACATGACTGGCGAAGCCGCCTCCCGTGCGCACTTGGGATTGCCCGGCCGCCAGGAACAACTCCTTGAAGCAGTCGTCGCCACTAGGACACCGGTCGTCCTCGTGCTCTTCAGCGGGCGCCCCCTCACACTTCCCTGGGCCTTCGAACACGTGCCCGCGGTTCTTGCCGCGTGGTTTCCAGGAGTGCAGGCTGGCCCCGCCCTCGTTCAAACGCTGTTTGGTGACGTAAATCCCACCGGAAAACTCGCCGTCTCCTGGCCTCGCGCTGTTGGGCAAGAGCCTCTCTATTATGACGCGCTCAATACCGGCCGTCCTCCGGGCAACGCCGATCTCACCAAGCCTCCCTGGAAAGGTTCGGTCAAATACGTTTCACGTTATATCGATGAGCAGAATTCTCCGCAATTCCCATTTGGCTATGGACTCTCATACACGAGTTTTAGTTTCGGTAATCCGCAGACTAGTTTCACTCCGCTGAGTGCCACGGCTCTGAACCGCGATCTTCGGGACCCAGCTCGAGCATCCAGTGTTGAGGTAACTGTCAGCTCTGACGTCACCAACACTGGCACTCGCACAGCCGAAGAAACCGCTCAGCTCTACGTTCGGCTGGAGGGCACGAGCACCGCGCAACCGGTCCGCGCGCTCAAAGGTTTCCAGCGCGTCAAACTCGCTGCGGGAGAAACGCAGCGTGTCACTTTTAAGCTGGGCCCGCAAGCTTTCGCGCTGTGGGACGATCACAACAAATACGTTGTTGAGCCCGCGCGCGTAAAAATCTGGATCAGTCCGGATTCCGCGCACGGTTCCGAGACGACTCTCGAAATCTCAAAGTAAATGTGATGGACGTGATGGCCAACCATTCCTTGTACGACCGGCGGGAACTCATACGGCTTGGCGGGCTTGGTCTTCTTTCAAGCGCTTTTGCGCCACTTGCGATCCGCGGAACCAGTGCGCAAAAACCATTCGCGCCGCCAAAGGCCGAGCCGTACCAGGGAACCGATGAAGAGCTGCTGAATGAAATCCAGCGCGCATCGTTTGACTTTTTCTGGAATGAAGCAAGTCCGAAGACGGGCCAGGTGAAGGACCGGGCCCTGGCGAACGGGAATGATAACAATACGCACAAAATGTCCAGCATCGCCGCCACCGGCTTCGGCCTGACGAGCCTCTGCATTGGCGACCAGCGAGGCTTTGGAAAGCCCGCGGACATTCTAGAGCGCGTCCGCAACACCCTGCAATTCCTGGCGAACGATCTGCCGCACGTACACGGCTTTTACTACCACTTCCTCCACATGGAAACTGGCCAGCGCTGGGAAAAATGCGAGCTGTCCTCGATCGACACATCCCTGCTGCTTTGTGGCGTACTCACTGCCCGCCAATATTTCGTCGACCATGAAATCAAGGATCTCGCCACAAGAATATATGAGCGAGTCGATTGGCCGTGGATGCTGAACGGTGGCACGACGCTCTCGATGGGCTGGCATCCCGAGTCGGGTTTTCTGGACGCCCGCTGGGAGCATTACTGTGAGCTGATGATGATCTATCTGCTCGGCATTGGCTCTCCCACTCATCCGTTATCCGCGGACACCTGGAAGGCCTGGACGCGTCCGGTCCTCAAGTACCACGGGATCGAATATATCTCCGGCAACGATCCGATTTTCACCCATCAATATTCGCAAGCGTGGTTTGATTTCCGGAAGAAGCGCGACGCCTACACCGATTATTTCGAAAACTCCATCAAGGCAACGAAAGCCCACAAACTTTTCTGTCTGTCCTTGCGCGATCGCTTCCCGGACTACAGCGAAGACTTATGGGGCATCAGTGCATCCGATTACGCCCAGGGCTACACGGCCTGGGGCGGCCCTCCGCCGCAAGGACCAATTGACGGCAGCATCGTGCCCTCCGCCACCGGCGGCTCGCTGGCTTTCCTCTTCGAAGATTGTATGCGCGTCCTTCGCAATATCCGTGGCCGTTACAGAGAGAAAGCTTGGAACAAGTACAGCTTCGTCGATGCCTTCAATCCGCTCACCGGCTGGTATGACCAGGATGTCTTGGGCATCGACCTGGGCATCACCATGCTCATGGCCGAAAATCATCGCACCGGTCTGGTGTGGGACACCTTCATGAAAAATCCCGAAGCGCAATCCGCCATGAAAAAAGCCGGATTCCGTCCCACTTAGCTACGAGCCAAAGTAGGCCAAAACAAAAAGCCGTCGGCGAGCGGACTAATTAGGTGCCTCTCGCCGACGGTTTCCTCGAACAAATCAAGAGTCGCACTCTGTCTTCGAAATGCGCCTCCCGGGGTGGTGGAAATTAAAAGCTGAAGCGCACTCCCAGCGTGACGACGCGGGCGGCCAGAGCATTCGTAATAGTGCCGAAGTTTCCGTTGGCAATGTTGTTCGAGATGCTATCCGGGTTAAGGTTTAAATTGTTGAAAAGGTTGTACGCATCAACCCGGAGTTCGACCTTGGCGTCCTCGCCGAGGACCGGCATGTTGGGCAGGCCAAAAGCCTTGGCCAACGTCAGGTCCACGGCTTTATATCCGGGGAGGTTGAGCGAATTGCGGGCTACGCGGGAATACTGAGGAAGCGCGGTTCCGGAACTGGTACCGGTGAAAACAACGTTCGTGAAGTTTGGCGTCGAGAAATACGTCGCGCCACCCTTGGGAAAGTTCGAGTTTGCGACTGTCTCGAATGCACCATTGCTGGTGCTTGTACCCGCGCCGCCCAAGTACGCGGCAGGGAATACAGACCCGTAACCGCATTGTCCGCAATACAAGCTTGCCCCGTTCGGAATGCTTACCATCGGGGTCCAGGGGAATCCAGAGTGGATATCGAAAATGCCGCTGAGCGACCAGCCGCCTGCGATCTTTTCCATCCAACTGTTGCTGCCATGAAAGAAAACCGGCTGCCACACGCCGAAGACCTTGAATGCCTTGCCTACGTTGTAGTCGCAGCGGCCGTAATCCAAGCCGGTGTCGAACGGATATGGTTGCTCCGAATACGGCGCGGAGCTCGTGTCCATGCACTTTGACCAGGTGAACTGAGTGTCGGCCTGGAACTGGCGCGAGAAGTCATGCTTTAGTTCGGCCAGCATCGCATTATAGTTACCGCGGCCGTTCACACCCCAGTAGTCCCCGCCGCCGATCTGTGGGTTGAACGTGTAGCCCAGGGTTGCAGGAACGGCAAGCGGGTTCTCATGGAAGAAAGTGTCGCGCGACAAGCTTCCCTGATATCCCAGCGATGCTACGAATTGGTGACCTAGATCGTATTGGGTATCCAGCGAATAGTGATGGACACGTGTGGTGGGCAGGTTGTTGGGGAAGATTTCAACGTTGACAGAACCGGTTGTTGGCAGTCCATTTGCGCCAAAACTCGAAACCGTGTTCGGGTTCGCCGGATAGCCGTTAAGGTTGTGCACGCCTGACGAGAGGGCGTAGATAATGCCGCATTGCGGCAACGGCTGTGCGCAACTCGAGGGGCTCGGGCTGCTCTGGCTGAGATTCGGAAACACCACCAACCCGGGATTGTTGCTGATGTTGGCCGATATAGCGATTTGCTCTCCGTTATAGCTCAGGCCGTAACCGCCGCGAATCACCAAGCGGCTGTTGAACTGATGGCCGAATAGCGAAGCCGGACTCCAGGCAAAACCGATCTGAGGCCCGAAATTGTCCTTCTGCGGGTTCCAGGAATTCCCCTTCTGGACGATCAGGCCCGTCAGGTAGCTTGCTCCAGGGCCGGGCACGGCGCTGAACATGTTGCCCTGTTTTGCGTATACCGGGCCAAAATAGGACCAGCGGAGGCCTAGAGTCAGGGTCAAGTTAGACCGAACCTTAAAATTATCCTGCACGAAATAGCCCATGATGTTTTCGCGCTGGTCTTGGCGCTCAGTCGTCGGGAACCCAGTCGTAGGATTGAAGCCCCCGCCTTCGCTCTGCGGCGCATCGTTCAGGAAATCCCAAATGTTGAAGAAGCCGTAGCTGGGCACGCCGCAGCCAGCACACTCCTGCAAGTAAAAGAGGCGATTGCCTTCACCTCCAAACTTGAGGGTATGGCGTCCGTAAATCTTGGTGGCCACATCCTTAAAGGTGTAGGTCCACTGGTTCAGAATGCTCCCGACGTTCGGCCCAAAGGAATTCACCGTAATGTTGCCGGTCCCATTAATACGATCTGTGGGAAATCCGACCGGAGACTGTGGGTTGGAGTTGATTTCATTCCAGCGCCATCCGGCCGCGTTCACGCGAAATTCGTTCAGGAAGGTCGGCGAGAAGGTATGATCCCAGATTGCGGCGAGCGCATTATTGATTTGCGTATGATGGAAGATGTCGTACGCTCGGTTACCATTGTAGTTATCTTTAGAGAAGGGAACCCAGTAGATAGTGAAGCTGATGCGGTCCTTTTCGGTGATATTCGCATCCAGGCGCCCATTGTATTGCTCAGCCGTAGATTTGGTCGGGTCGATGGTGTTGTAGTTCGCAATGTCGGCCACGGTTCCCAAGGGGCTGCCGGCGGTTCCGCAGCCCGTGCCGGCCCCTCCGCATCCGGGGTTCTGGGCGCTAACCCAGCCCATATCCTGCGTACCCAAGCCGGTGGTCAGAGGCGTGCCGATGTTCAGGCCCCCTGAAACCTCCGCGCAGTTTGCAGGATGCCCCGGGGTAGCATGGGCCGCGTC
>Ga0187820_1000137_pt1 | contig 14966 bp, 8 predicted proteins | sample NC_wetland_sal_i_19_FD_132409 | JGI IMG/M metagenome (GOLD analysis project Ga0187820, IMG submission 132409) | Wetland sediment microbial communities from Neuse River Estuary, North Carolina, USA - SO4_5 | ecosystem: Environmental > Aquatic > Freshwater > Wetlands > Sediment | place: USA: North... | reverse complement strand
GCAGACCGTTTTGGTGGCCGCGTGGTTTTCTCGCTGCTGCTGATTGTCGTGGCGGTGCCTGCGTATCTGGTGCCGATGGTTTCGAGCTATAAGACGTTGTTGTACGTCGCGTTTTTTCTCGGCATGGCGGGAAGTTCGTTCGCTGTTGGCGTGGGATTTGTGTCGCGTTGGTTTCCGCCGGAGAAACAAGGCGGCGCGCTGGGAATTTATGGCCTCGGCAATATCGGTCAATCCGCCGCCGTTTTCCTTGGGCCGGTCCTTGCGGTGGCGGCGGGTTGGCAGAATATTTTTCGTGGTATGGCGGTGTTGCTGATTTTGTGGGGAGTTGGATTTTCTCTACTGGCGCGCAACTCGCCCAAAACGGTTCGTCCTGCCGGTATTGGCGAGATGCTGCAACTACTCTCACGCGAACGACTGTCCTGGGTACTGTCCTTATTCTATTTCGTGACGTTCGGCGGGTTCGTTGCATTTTCCATTTATCTGCCGGTCCTGCTCAAAGACCAGTTCGGCCTAAAACCGGCGGACGCCGGGTTTCGGGCAGCGGGCTTTGTGGTGCTCGCGACGCTGGCGCGTCCGCTCGGCGGGTGGCTTGCCGATAAGATCGGCGGCGCTCGCGTTCTGCATGTTGTCTTCCTTGGCGTTATTCCATTCGCGCTGTTAATGTCCTGGCCCGCGATGCTGCCATTTACGGTGGGCGCTCTTGGCTGTGCCTTCTTGCTGGGAAATGGCAACGGCGCTGTTTTCAAGCTCGTTCCGCAATTCTTTCCGAAGGAAGTTGGGACGGTTACCGGCCTCGTTGGCGCGATGGGTGGCCTCGGGGGATTTTTCCCGCCGCTACTCCTGGGTTTTTTCCGGGATCATTGGCACACGACTTGGCCGGGTTTTGCACTGCTGGCCTTGGTTTCCGCTATTCTTTGGCGCACCAACGCCGTGGTTTTTCTGAGCAAGCAGCAAGCGGTCGAGTTGACGCTTCCCCCACGGCTCACGAGGACCGCGGATCGTGTGAGAGCTGGCGTTACCGCCACGTTCTTCACGGGCCTCTTGGTAGCGGCCATCGTGGTTGGCTCGCGCAAGCTGCAGAATTTCGATCCGGCGCTAGTCATCTATACGTTCGCAACGATTTTTGCGACCTGGGGCGTTGTCTATCACTACCGTGTGTGGCTTGATAAGCCGCCAACGCAGATCTATTGGGAGCGTGGCTGGCAACTGTTTCGTGAGGCGGGAGTTTTTCGCGGGACTGTGAAACTTGTCCGCGTCGCGACCACGCATCTCGCCGCACAAACCTTTATTCTCAAGCGGTCGGTATTGCGCTGGTGGATGCACCAGATGCTTTTCTGGGGATGTATTCTCGCTGTAGCGATTACCTTCCCGCTGGTTTTTGGCTGGATCTCGTTTCAATCGCTTCCCACGGACCAGGAAACTTACGTGGTCATGCTGTACGGCTTTCCGACGCAGACGTTCAAGTTGCACACCCTGATTGCAGAACTCCTGTTTCATGGTCTGGATGTGTCAGCGATCCTCGTGCTTGGCGGAATCGGTCTTTCCTTGTGGCGGCGTTTTCGTGACCGAGGCGCACAAGCATTGCAATCCTTCGCATTGGATTTTCTTCCCATCATTCTCCTCTTTGCGATTTCTGTGACCGGCCTCGCACTCACCGTTTCGCAAAATTGGTTGCGGGGCGAATCCTACAGTTTCCTCGCCATTCTGCACGCGATTACGGTGATTGCAGCGCTTTTGTATCTTCCCTTCGGAAAGTTCTTCCATATTTTCCAGCGGCCCGCGCAACTCGGCGTGAAGTTTTATCAGGCCGCCGGCCAAACGGGCGAACCGGCCCTGTGCAACCGCTGCGGTGAGCGGTTTGCTTCGAGAATGCATATCGAGGATTTGAAGCGTGTACTTCCTCAGGTAGGGTTCAACTACCAGATGAAAGGTACGGATGCGACCTGGCAGGAACTCTGCCCGGCATGCAAACGAAAATCACTCTCACTGGCGCAGCTCCAACTCAAGGAGACATCTCGTGGCTAAGGCGCCGGTTTCGCTTGAATCGCTTCGCGATAGTTTTGGCCCACATCCGGCGTACGTTCCTCCGGGTGGTTGGCAGAGTGAATCACGCAATCCGGCCGGCCATCTCGTCAAGACGCATTGTTGTTTTTGTGGTCAGCAGTGCGGCATCCAGCTCAAGGTCCGCGGGAATCAAGTCATCGGATTCGAACCGTGGGAAGAGTTTCCCTTCAATCACGGCATGCTTTGCCCGAAGGGCGTAAAGCGCTACATGCAAGGAGGGCACCCCGACCGCTTGCTCGATCCCCTGATGCGCACGCCGGAAGGATTCCGCAAAGCATCGTGGGACGAGTCTCTGAACTTCACGGTAGCGCGTCTGAAAGAAGTACAGGAGAAATACGGCAAGGATTCTGTCGCCATCTACGGCGGAGCTTCGTTGATTTCCGAGAAATCGTATCTGCTGGGAAAATTCGCGCGCGTCGCCCTCGGCACGCGGCATATCGACTACAACGGGCGGCTTTGCATGGTGTCAGCGGGCGTAGCCTACAAGCTGGCATTCGGAGTGGACCGCAGCCCGTTGCCGTGGTCGGACATTCTCAAGGCGCAAGTAGTTCTCGTAGCAGGCGCGAATGTCGCGGAATGTGCGCCGATCACGACGGACTATTTGTGGCGCTGTCGCGACGCGGGCGGAAAACTCATTATCGTCGATCCCCGCATGACGCCGATCTGCCGCAATGCGGATATGTATCTTCCCGTGCGGCCGGGGACGGACATGGCTCTATACATGGGGTTGCTCCACGTCATTTTGCGCGACGGTCTGGAGCGGCGTGACTTTATTTCTAAGTACACCACGGGATTTGAACAAGTAGCGGATTCGGTTCGTGCTTGGGATCCACGCACCGCGGGAGAGAAAACCGGAGTACCGCCCGAAGCCATTGAACGCGCGGCACATCTCTTTGCTAAGGCCGATCGCGCGATCGCGCTGCACGCCCGCGGCGTCGAGCACCAGTCGAAAGGCGTTGAGAACTGCCTGGCGCTGATTAACTTGTGTCTCGCGACCGGTAATCTTGGCCGGGAAGGCGCGGGCTGCGCGATGATCACGGGGCAAGGGAATGGTCAGGGCGGACGCGAACACGGTCAGAAGTGTGACCAACTCCCGGGGCAGCGTTCAATAAGCGATCCTGAAGCGCGCGCGCATACGGCGAAAGTCTGGGGAATTACGCCTGACGAAATTCCACAAGCGGGTTACTCTGCCGTGGAAATTATGGAAGCGATCCACCGCGGCGAAATCAAGGCGCTGCTTTCCTGCTGCTTTAATCCGCTCGTCTCGCTTCCAGATTCCAAGTTCACGCAGGAAGCCCTGGAAAAGCTGGAATTCTTTGGCGTCGTGGATTTCTTCATGTCCGAAACCGCGCACCACGCTGACGTGGTTCTTGCGGGTAGTCTGCAGGAGGAAGAGGAAGGAATCGGCTGTACGAACGAAGGCCGCGTTATTCACATTCAGAAGGCCGTGGACCCGCCGGGAAACGCCAAAGGCGATAGCTGGATTTATGTGGAACTCGCCAAGCGTTTGGGAAAAGGGAAGTTTTTCCCATACGACTCCACAAAGGAGATTTACGAAGAGTTGCGCGAAGCGTCTCGGGGCGGGCACGCGGACTATTTCGGTATCACCTACGAAAAGATCGATCAGAACATGGGAATTTTCTGGCCCTGCCCCACGCTCGATCACCCCGGTACACCGCGGCTCTTTGAGGACGGACACTCGTTCCATCCGGACGGCAAACATCATTTCGTGGTAACCGAGTGGCGCGAAAGCGGCGATCCGGTGTCGGCGGAGTTTCCGATCTATCTCACCACCGGTCGAGTGGTAAGCCAATATCTGTCCGGGACGCAGACGCGTCGGATCGGTGCTCTCCTGGATCAGTACCCAAACCCGCGTCTCGAAATCCATCCGCGACTGGCCGAGCAATACAAAATCAAAGAGGGAGATTGGGTGACGATCACTTCGCGCAGGAACGAGATCACACTCCAAGCGATGGTTGTAAAGACGATCCGCCCGGACACGGTGTTCATCCCGTATCACTGGGCGGGCGAGCGTAGCGCCAACAAGCTGACGCACCGGACGCTCGACCCACGCAGCAAAATTCCAGAGTTCAAGGTCTCCGCTTGCCAGTTGCGAAAGGCGGAAGCGCCACCAGATTGGGCAATCGCCGCGAACGGAAACGATGCGAAAGGAGGGGATAAAGCGGATGCACGGCTACGAGTTTTACGTTGATCCATCTCGCTGCATTGGTTGCCAGTCCTGTGTAAACGCCTGTGCGGAGTGCGAAACGCATCGCGGCCAATCGATGATCAATTTCGATTTCATTGACCGCGAGGGAACCACTGCGACCGCCGCCTACGTCTGCTGGCATTGCGATGAGCCGACCTGCGCGATGGTTTGCCCCGCGGATGCGATCAAGAAGGGCGACGACGGCATCGTGCAGTCTTCGTTGAAGCCACGCTGTATCGGCTGCTCGAACTGTGTCCTCGCCTGCCCTTTCGGTATTCCGAAGATTTTCCCCGAGTACGAGCAAATGATGAAATGCGATATGTGCTATGACCGGACGTCGGTTGGGAAGAAGCCTATGTGCGCCACCGTTTGTCCCAGTCAAGCGTTGTCCTACGTCCGGTCGGACGAAATCGCCAAGCGGCGGGAAAAGCCAACCAACGTTTTTCAATTCGGAAACCAGAAGATCATCACCAAGGTGTACATGATGGTTCCGGCTGAAACCGATGCCGTTTCGCTCGACGTTTTGGATTATATGTGGGAGGAGTCGTATGTCTCTTTTTCGCAGCCCCAATGAGGAGCCTCTTTGGAAGGACGAGTTTTCGGTATTCACGAGCGACGAGCGCTACGTCAGTCGCCGCCAGTTTACAAAGTTTCTCACGCTTGCGAGTTTGGGGATGTTCGTCGGCAACCTCTGGATTCTGGTGAAGTCGCGGTTCGCGAAGGCTCCCACGTTTCCTGCCATGGAGATTGCCGAAGCCAACGAAATCCCGATTCGCGGCGTGAAGCTCTTCACCTACCCGACTCCTCAAGACCACTGCATCCTGATTCGCACGAGCGAAGATGAGTATGTGGCCTACAGCCAGAAATGCACGCATCTCTCTTGCGCCGTCTACTATTCCGCGGGGAATGACCAGCTCGAATGCCCGTGCCATCAGGGTTTTTTTTCGGTGAAGGATGGCTCCGTGTTGCAAGGTCCGCCGCCTCGGCCGCTGCCGCAGATTACTCTCGAACGTGAAGGCACAAAGCTCATCGCGATTGCGGCGAAGGGGAGCTGACGTGGCCAACCTCGAACCATCGAAACAGAGACGTGGGCTCGTGGCAATTGACGGAGCGATGGCTCTGATCGTAGTTCTGCTCATCGTCCAGATCTGGTTGCTGAGTGCCACTCTTGAAACTTACCTGGCTGGCCATGTCGGCGCGGTCCTTCCTGGCGCCATTTTCTCCGGCTTACTCTTTTCCGCGGCCCTAACACTGAATTCCTTTGTCAGCCGCATCGACAAAGCTTCGCGCCGCCCTTGATCCGTCATTTGGCTTTGCCTACTCACACAATCCGCAGCTGCAGTGACGAGAACCCGCTAGCGGGATAAACGGCTCGTACCGGCTGTTTGTTTGAAACCATCACAATCGTTTTAGTGCGCTTCAGCCATTCTTCGATGGCAATGCGCAGTTCCAGGCGAGCCAGGGGCGCGCCAGGACAAACGTGGATGGTGACGCCATAGAGCAGGTTCTTCGCGGGGGCGCGGTCGATACAGAACTCATCGGGATCGCCAAATGAGGCCTCATCTCGATTCGCGGAAGCCCATATCAAGCGTTGGACGCGTTGACGGTGGGCATCCAATGGAGCGAGTGAATTGGGTGCTCGATGCGGACGTTCGCGGTTTCTTTGACAGCATGAACCATGAATGGACCATGAAGTTCATCGAGCATCGTGCGGCCGGTCGCCGGATACTTCGTCTGATACAGAAATGATTGAAGGCTGGAGTTTCCGAAGATAGCCAGTGGTTGGAGCCTGAAAGTCCGGGCGGTCTCTTAGTGGGGCGAAGTCGGGCCCCTACTTATCCGCCAAGATATGCAAACCCACCGATTTGCCGCTCAGGTACAGCCCGATAGCGGCCCTATTCTTGGAATCCCGGGCGGACCAGACCGTCATCTGCGCGCCTGACAGTTCGTCGGCCTCAATGCTCTGTTGTGTCAACCAACTGGAAGGTATCAGCGCCCGCAGCAACCCTACGAGATCGAGAAACTCACTTTCCCCGGCCGCCTCCGAATCTTTTGGCCAATAGCAAACGTACTGCATTGCTGGCCTGCCAGGAGCCCGCGACGAAGTCGCTTTAGTGGCCTTTGTGGATACCGGGGCGAAATAGGCGCCCGAGACGGGTTGATTTCTTAGGTAGGATCTTGTGCCCGCAGAAGGCTCCGCATGAATCAAGCAGCTCGCCGCCCCGGAAAGTTTGACCGTATCTCGGAATAGGCTGTTTCTGGAGGACACAGAATTCCCGTTCCTAACCTCTAGTTGCCGGAATGAACTCGCTCGGTTTTCCAATACTTTCTTGAGTCCCTGGCACAAATCGTCGCAGCCAGCATACTTCTTCGACGAGTGCCCAGCGGAGATCTCCACAGCCGGTTCAGAGCGCAAGTTGTCTGCAGTTGCCGCCGCAGGCTGGTGTGTCGATGCCGGTGCCGGTGCCGAAGGTGAGCGTAATGCTGGTGCTTCAGACTTCGCCGATGCCGACAATTCCAAAGCTCTCGGCGGCGGCATCGGATTCCGTGCCAGATTCGTGGACGAGTTTAACCAAAAGGAAATCCTCGCCGTGCCGTCAGTCTGTCGAACCGTTTGCAGATGCAATGGGCACTGCCCGAGGTAAGGCCCATCTACGATGTAAGGATCTCCCACATGATTTCCGCCGTAGCTGGTTGTCTCCACCCGAGCTGCCTCACAACCCGGCGGTCCCGCGTCAACATAATGATCCGCGCCAGCAGACTCGCTCTTGAACTGCCACAAATACTGGAGCTCATGAAGGTCTGCCATTGTCTTGGCATACCACTCCTCAACCTCCTGGGCTGGAACCTCCGCGGAGCACATATATACGGCCACATCGCTGCTCAGCCAGAAATCTGGGTGGCATGGCACACGGATTGCGCCTACCGAGAGGTCCGGGTTCGGTGGCGTGAGCCTGGGATCTCTAGGTTTTAGCGGTGTACTGCCACGAAACTCGCGAAAATCGGTTTCCGACGCGTAAAGAATATATTGGAGACTCGTGCAGGCCCGGTCCTGCTGGTTCCTACATTGCGCGAACGTCGGAATCGCGAAAAAACTCGCACAAAAAAGAGAAAGAAGCCAAGAAATTTTTCTGTTCATGACGTGCCTGCCCTCGAGACGAGACACGCTTGTACTGTAGGCAAGGACAGAGCAGGGAGTGCCCCAGCGGCAGCAAGCGCGTACTTTACCGACTCCAGCTACGTACGAACTATCCTGCAGTTGGTAAACAAACAGATGGGATTCACGCCCCGAGGGTTGCCCAATCCTTAAAGTCGGAATCGGACTCCCGCGTCCGCGTTCCCCATTCTCGTTTGATTTGTCCAACGCACTTTGCAACAACCCAGCGTCGCGAAAATTGTTGCGCAGTTTTCCTTGCCTGCTCTCGACTGCAAACTTTCAAATGTCCGTTGCCTTTCCACAAATCCGTCCAAAAAAATACCTCGGGAGATGAACTCTCTCTCGGAGCTCGACCTCGCCGAAAGAGACGGAAAGGTTGAGCTCGTCCGAATGCGTTTATGTAGCAGGTCATTTTGGACGGCCAGGGCCTAGTACTTCATCTGTCCACTGATGCGACTTGCGAATGGTTGGCCGCTAACGTGGAATTTTTACCGTTTGGGTGCCGTGTACGATCAGAATTTTGGTCGTACGTTGATTCGCGCGTTTCGGCCGGCAATGCGGGCCCCGCCGCAACTTCTTCGACTTGGTTAGAGAAACTGTAGCACGTCCGGTTGCTGCGATCAGCCGCTTTTCCAAGTCCCAGGCAGCTAGTCCGGGTGTACAATCCCAACAATCCCAGCTCCAGGAGGATCATTGTGATTACACTCCGGAGAGTTGCCCGCATCCGTTTCGGCGCAATCGCAGCTGTAGTATTGGCGATGGGCATACACACCTTTGGCCAAACCAAATCAGCTCCAGTAGACCCAGGCGTGCGCGGTGGCCCGGCGGGTGGCGGCGCCCCGCTCAAGGGTCTTACGGCGGACGAAACTGCGTTCTTCAAGGATGGGCTGGCACGGTTCGCTGAAACTGAGGTCGTGACCGGTGGCACGAACAATGGCCTCGGTCCGCGATTCAACTCCAACCAATGTTTATCTTGCCATTCGCAGCCCGGTCCAGGCGGAACGAGCCCTTCGCAAAATCCTTTAATCGCGATCGCTACCTTGAACGGCGCGAAGAACACGGTGCCGTGGTTCATTACACAAAATGGTCCGGTCCGCGAAGCGCGCTTTAAGAAGAGCAACGGCAACGCCGACGGCGAAGTGCACGACCTCTTCGTGATCGCCGGGCGAACGGACGCCACCGGTTGCAACATCTCCCAATTCGGCTTTCTGCCCGCAGGAAACCCCCTTACGGGCCAAGGGGGGAATGCGAACATTATTTTCCGAATCCCAACTCCCGTGTTTGGCGCGGGACTCATCGAAGCGATTCCAGACTCGGCCATCCTTGCTAACATGAAAGCCAACGCCTCGGAGAAGGCGGCAATGGGTATTTCCGGTCACGCGAACGCTCACCTGAGCGGAAATGTGAACCTAAGCGGAAACGATGGGACCATCACCCGTTTCGGGTGGAAAGCGCAAAACAAATCCCTGCTCATGTTTGCGAGCGAAGCCTACAACGTCGAGATGGGAGTAACGAACCAACTCTTCCAGCAGGAGCGCGACGAAACGCCAGGCTGCCTCTTCAACCCCACTCCTGAGGATACGGTCAACTTCACGCCTACTCCTTCGACCACCGGCAATTCCAACACGGCGGTCCTCTCAGACATCGAAGCTTTTGCCGACTTCATGCGCATGCTGGCGCCTCCGACTCCAGGACCCTCCACGCCGTCGAGCGAAAATGGACGCTCCACTTTTGCGAAAATAGGCTGTGTCCATTGCCATACACCCTCGCTCACCACGGGAGCAAAGATTTCGAGTGGCTCCTCGACGAGTCCGAGTGTTGCGCTCTCCAATCAGACGGCGAATCTTTACTCTGACCTGATCGTTCACCACATGGGTAAAGGACTTGCCGACGGCATCACGCAAGGTGGCGCCGGTCCCGACGAGTTCCGAACCGCTCCTCTCTGGGGCGTCGGTCAACGCGTCTTCTTCCTACATGACGGACGAACGACCAACCTCGTGGAGGCCATCCGAGATCACCGGAGCGTTGGCAGCGAGGCAAATAAAGTAATCGAGCATTTCAATAGGCTCACCACGCAGGAGCAGCAGGAAGTCATCGATTTCCTGCGTTCGCTCTAACCAGAAACGCGCTTTCAATCCTGGTGCCAAACCATCCCCTAAAACCTAGCCCTCGTGCGGCAAGGTTTTGAAAGCGCCGACAAGGGCAAGAACGGGTTCGTGTATGGTGGAACGATACTGGACCGCGGGAATCGACGATCCCGGTTTTTGGAATCCCAAGCTGCGCTCTGCGATCTGCTTCTACGCGCCGGCCGCGCGAACCTACTTCCGATCACCATCAAGAAGACCGAACTGGTATTGGCCGGACAATTAAAAGCGCTGTTGTTTGAAGGTATCAAAATCGACTTCTATAAGAAGGAACTGCCGCCGCTGGAATCCGGCACGATGTGCTACATGCTGTCCAAACAATCGTACTTGGGCGATCATGACGGGCACTGGCATCCCCACCTGATGTTTTTCGTTCCACTAACGGACTCTGCCGCGTGAAGGGCAAACTTGCCGCGTCCCCAATTTTAGGATCCGAGGCCACCGAGGACAGACTAACCGTCTTCCTCGTTCCGCTTGCCAAGTGGTCCGAAGGCACGCCAGATCTCACCAACGATCACTCACGGCGATCTCGGCGAGTACTGCCCATGTGTGTGCCAAGTCTTGATTAACTTATCGGGACTTGGCCCGCCACAACTTTCCACAGCCGGACTTCTGGAGCATTTCGCGGAACTGGCAACCGAGTGCGGGGGAGCGCGCTATCCGTCAGGTGTTTTCGAGAGGGGAGTGAGCCAAGCACAAGCGCCGCGAGAGAGCTGCTGAGCCGTTCCGAAGGCGCACATAGATCGGACATGCCTCGCGACCCTCAGGCGGTACTAGTGGCGTACTATTGAGGCTCTCCCATGACGCTGATATTCTGAAATCTCCACTTCCCGCCCTCAGGACGTAGACGTGTCTCTGCAAAGGCAGCGAACCATGGACGCCGAAAAACTCCGCGTTTCTCGCGACAAGCTCACACGTGTGTTCCGCTATCTGGAAGCACTGAACCAACATCGTAATCCTGCGAAACGACAGATTCGCGAACAGCTTTGGAGTTGCTCGCTACGCGAACTTCCCGGGCATCCCTCCATTCAACGAGGCAGCGCGAACACAAGTTCTTTGAAGACAAAGAACGGGAATAGTCAGAATACGGAAGACGGCGGCGCAAGCTTCGTTCTGAGGGTGCAGCGCCCGCGGTTGACTCGCGCGCCCGAACCTCCCGAAGAGATTTCCGGATGGCTGAAAGACGGTTGGGATGACCCGTTGACTGCCCTCGTTCTCGAGGAAACCCAGGAAGAATCCCCGAATAGTGCAGAACCGAGGATGGTGAAGTTCGCCGACGATCCGGCTCGCACCTCGAGCCTGGAGCGTTGGAAACTCTTGCGCGATGAGTGGGTGAAAACCGAAAGGCCAGCTCGGGCGGCGATGAAAATCTTCGAAACTTTTTACACCCTCTACGGCCGCATCGATCGCGAGGGGGAACGCGTCGAGCTCGTCCTCGGAGACGGCATCTTGAGCTGGCGTCGGGCGGAAGGAGGGATCTATCATCCGATCCTCCTCCAGCGCCTTCAATTGCAGTTCGACGCATCCGTGCCCGAATTCACGCTTTCGGAAGCGGACCATCCGGTTGAGCTTTATTCTGCATTATTCCAATCGATGAACGATGTGGATGGACGTGCGATAGGCCGATGCCGCGAAGAATTGGAGGAAGGCGGCTTCCATCCGCTTATGAATGGTGCGACCTCCGGTTTTCTGAAGCGGCTAGTCGTGCAGCTGTCTCCGCGCGGAGAGTTCCTTGAAGACCGTGCGCCAGATGCGGAAGTCAGCGATCCATCCATCGGACGGGACCCAATCCTCTTCCTGCGGTCACGCACCTTGGGATTTGCCGCCGCGATTGAAGGCATCCTTGCAGACCTTCGCACGCGCGAGGACCTGCCCTGGTCGCTCTTCAGTATAGTTGGAGAAGAATTGCCGGTTCCCGACGCGCAAGATGCGAACCCATCCGCGAGCGATTCCGCTCAATCGGATGGCGAAGTGCTGCTAAGTAAACCGGCTAATCCCGAGCAAATTCGAATTGCGCAGCAGCTCGAGGAACACGGCGGCGTTCTGGTGCAGGGTCCTCCCGGCACTGGAAAAACCCACACGATCGGTAATCTTGTCGGCCATTTGCTCGCCCAAGGAAAGAGCGTCCTGGTCACCAGCCATACAACAAAGGCACTGCGTATGGTGCGTCATCACATCGTTCCCGAGCTGCGTCCCCTGTGCGTCAGCGTGCTGGAAAGTGACTTGGACAGCCGCAAACAGCTCGAGAGTGCCGTGGGATCAATCGCGGAAAGGCTGTCGCGGGCTGACGCTGGCTCGCTCGAACTGCAGGCGAAGAAACTGGAATCCGAGCGGGTCGACCTGCTGAAGAAACTTGACGAAATCCAAAACCAGCTGATGGAAGCTCGCGCGGACGAGTATCGTGATATTGCCATCGCTGGAAAGACTTGGGCGCCCGCCGATGCCGCTCGCCAAGTCCTGCAGGAAAAAGAAACGCGCGGCTGGATCCCCGGTCCCGTCGCTGCGGTGGCACCGCTCCCTCTTTCTCCCGGGGAACTGGCCGACCTCTATCGTACGGGTGTTTCCATTTCCCGCGATGACGAGAATGAACTCTCAACTCATCTTCCGGATCTTCACGATCTTCCGAGAGCGGAAGATTTTGAAGCCAGTGTGAGTGAGCGCAATCGTCTCGGCATGGAAGATCTCGATTTGCGCTCCGATTTGTGGGAGTCCGGTGCCGCGCAGAGTTCGCCGGAGGAGATAGGAGGATTAGCTGCAGCTCTGACTCAAGGTGTCGAGCCTCTTTCCGGCAAAGACAAGTGGAAACTCGCGGCGGTGTACGCGGGCAAATACGGCGATGTGCATCGAGAGCCGTGGGACCAACTCATCAGTTTCGTGCGCCTGGTCCATCGAGAAGCGGCAAACGCTCAGGAATCGTTCGTCAAGTACGGCCCACAGGCTTCCGATGGTTCAGCGGTCAAAGAGCAGGAACGCATTGCCGGCGAAATTTTCGTGCACCTCGAGGACGGCGGCAAGCTGGGCTCCTTGACCTTGTTCACGCACAAGTCCTGGAGCCAATTTCTGGAACAGACGAAAGTAAACAACGCGCGTCCACGGCTTCCCGAGCATTTTCACGCCTTGCGCCAATATTTCCGGCTCAAGGGCCTTCGCGAGGATCTCGCTGCGAGGTGGGATCGCCAGGTAGCGACTCTCGGAACTCCCCATTCGAGCGAAATGGGCGAGGAAGTCGAGAAAACGCTGATGCAATATTGCAGCTCTATTGAGGACTGCTTGGGCTGGCAGGAACGCACTTGGCTTCCGCTGCAGCAACGGTTGGGAGACAGCGGCTTCCGGTGGGATAAATTCCTCGCTGAACAACCTGCGGTCATCGGTTCCGATGGCGAGTTGGCACGCATTCACATCGCGGTGACTGATGCTTTGCTCCCCATCCTGGATTCCCGGTTCAAGAAGCTCAGGCTGCTCCAATTGGAGGAAGAATTTCGCGATCTCAAAAGCCGGCTCAAACTTGCGGCCCGTATGGCCAAAGCATCCAAAGTAATCGGCCAGATTCTGGCAGCGGTCAACGAGGAAGATTCCAACGGCTATCGTGAAATGTATGAGCGCCTGCTGGAATTGAAGAGCAAACAAGCGGATCTCGACCTGCGCCGAGCTTTGCTCGCAAAGCTCGAGACCGCGGCTCCCGCCTGGGCCGGCGCGATCCGAAATCGCACCGGTATTCATGGCCGAGGCGAGCCGCCACGCGACCCTGCTATCGCTTGGACTTGGCGCCAGTTAAACGATGAGCTCGATCGCCGCGCCAGCGTCTCGCTCGAAGCCCTGCAGGACAAAACCGAAAGACTCCGAGACCAACTTCGCCGCGCGACCGTTGAACTCATCGATAAGCGTTCGTGGTCCTCGCAAGCGCGTCGTACTTCTTCTCGCCAACGCCAGGCTCTCGTCGGCTGGCTCGACACCATTCGCCGCATCGGCAAGGGGCACGGAGTCCGCGTTCCTCTTTTGCGTTCCGAGGCGGCGAGAAAAATGAGCGAATGCCGCGGGGCCGTCCCCGTATGGGTCATGCCGCTTTCGCGAGTGGTTGAAAACTTTGACCCGCGCACCACGCGCTTCGATGTCGTCATCATCGATGAAGCCAGCCAGAGCGACGTGATGGCGCTGGTCGCCCTGTACTTGGGCAAGACGGTGCTCGTTGTCGGCGACCACGAGCAAGTCAGCCCGTCGGCCGTGGGCCAGGATTTGGGCGTTATTCAAAACCTTATCTTCCAGTACCTCCGCGGAATCCCGAACTCCGATCTTTACGACGGGCAGATCTCCATCTACGATCTCGCACGCCAGTCGTTCGGGGGCACGACGTGCCTTGTCGAACATTTCCGGTGCGTTCCGGAGATCATCCAATTTAGCAATATGATTTCCTACGACGGCCGCATCAAGCCCTTGCGCGACGCGAGCCGCGTCCATCTACGGCCACACACCATCGCGCATCGCGTTTCCGGTTCCTCACGCGACGGAAAGGTCAATCGCCAGGAAGCTCTGACCGTCGCGTCGCTGCTTGCAGCCGCGATGGAACAACCTGAGTACAAGAAAAATGACGCGGGCCAGCCTCTAAGTTTCGGAGTGGTTTCTCTGGTTGGCGATGAGCAAGCCATCGAAATCGACAATCTGGTCCGTGCGCACGTCTCGCCCGACCGCTACGAACTCCATCGCGTACTTTGCGGAAACGCCGCGCAATTCCAGGGAGATGAGCGCGACGTTGTGTTTATCACTCTGGTCGACACCGCCGACCACGGTTCTCTTTCGCTGCGGGATCAGGAACTCTTCAAACAACGCTTCAATGTCGCCGCCAGCCGCGCCCGAGACCAGATGTGGATCGTTCATTCGCTCAGTCCGCACAACGACTTGAAAGCGGATGACCTTCGCCGGCAATTGATTGAGCACGGGGAAGACCCCGCGCGGCTGATGCGCGCGTTGGAAGAAAAGGAAAAACGCGCGCAATCGAACTTTGAAAGAGAAGTCATGAAGCATCTCGCGAGTGCGGGATATCGGGTCACCCCACATTGGAGGATTGGAACTTTCCGAATCGATCTGGTCGTCGAGGGCGATGGCAGACGCTTGGCCATCGAGTGCGACGGTGATCGCTACTACCCACTCGAAAAGCTCCCCGAAGACATGGCGCGGCAATCCGTGCTTGAACGCATGGGTTGGACCTTCACCCGCATCCGCAGCTCGGAGTTTCTCCGCAACCCTGCTCGCGCGATGAAACGCGTCTTCGAGAAGTTGCAGATGCTAGAGATCCCGCCCACGGGTAACTCAGCGGGTGCTGAACCTGCAGAGTCTCCTTCACACGACGTGATCGATCGCGTCATCCGTCGCGCAGAAGAACTCCGCAAGAATTGGT
>Ga0187820_1000136_pt1 | contig 15026 bp, 13 predicted proteins | sample NC_wetland_sal_i_19_FD_132409 | JGI IMG/M metagenome (GOLD analysis project Ga0187820, IMG submission 132409) | Wetland sediment microbial communities from Neuse River Estuary, North Carolina, USA - SO4_5 | ecosystem: Environmental > Aquatic > Freshwater > Wetlands > Sediment | place: USA: North... | reverse complement strand
GCCGCGCTTGACGAGGCCTGCATCGAAGCTGCTGGCGACCGGCCGCGCGATCGGCGCGATGGCGGGCTGCCGGGCAGCCAGCGCAACGATCGCTACGCCGAGCGCCAGGACGACACACGCAAGAACAAGCGCTTTCACAAGCGTTCTGGCTGACATCGTTTGGCTCGTCGCATTTCTGGGTTCGAACTGTAGCTGCGACGCAAGAATGCCTTTTCATCCAACGGCTGCGGAATAGCGAAGTTCCGTCGCCCGCGCAGCCGCGCTAGGCTGTTGCCGTCATGCCGTATCGCAGCTGACGATGATCGGGAGGTGTTCGATGACGATCGGTCCTCGAGCCGCTTGCCGGTTGATTGCCACTATGTGCTGGATCATGGCGTGCTGCGTCATATTGGCCAGCGTGGCGGCGCACGCGCGTTCGGACTTTGATCTCGAACGCGTCTACAGGATCATCACGAACAAGAAGATGGTCGACCTGACCCACAGCTTCGGCCCCGCGACGCCGGTTTGGGCCGGCTTCGGCCAGGCCAAATTTTCGCCCGCCGCCGATCCCAAAACGCACGAACCTTACACGATCCCCAAAGACGGCTTTCGGGCGACCTATTATGAAATGGTCGGCCAATACGGCACCCATGTCGATCCGCCGGCGCATTTTGCCGAGAACGGCATCACCATGGATCAGATTCCGCTCAAACAGATGATCCTGCGGCTGGTCGTGCTCGACGACACGCCCTATCTCGGCAAGGATCCGAACCACGCGTTTTCCGTTGACGACCTCAAAGCCTGGGAGCACCGGCACGGCCGCGTGCCGCAAGGTGCGTTCGCGGCATTGCGGACGGATATGTACAAGGACTGGGACTCGAACCCCGAACGCTTCAAACGCCAGCCGTTTCCGGCATGGTCGCTCGATACGATCAAATATCTCTACGAAAAACGCGGCGTTACGGCGACCGGCCACGAATCGATGGATACCGATACCACGGACAAAATGGACTCCGAGACCTACATCCTCCAGCACGGCCACTTTCAGATCGAAGTCATGGCCAATCTCGATAAGGTGCTGCCAACGGGCGCGCTCATCGTGGTGACATGGCCGAAAGTCGAAAACGGGCTCGGCTTTCCGGCCCGCGCCTTCGCGATTTTGCCGTGAGCTTTCGCTATTCGCATCTTTATGAACGGGAATGAAAAAAGGTCCGGAATGATCGACATCAGCGCGAGCCGGAAGGCTCTCTTGTCCGCGGTGCTCATATCGGCTTGCTCGTGCCTGCCGCCGCTGGCCTTCGCGTTGGAAACTGCCGCCGGTAAGCCACAAATCGCGATCAAGAAACAATATGTCGAGATTTCGGTAACCGTCGACTCTGCACTCCAGCCATTCGCCACCCTGTCCGCCAATTGTCTTGCCGAAGGCAAAGCGTGGACCGACAAACACGATAGCGAGAGCACGGCTGAATGGCGCGACAATCGACAGGCGTTCCGCGGCCTGCAATGGTTTTACGAGCGCGATTACGCGTTGCGCTCGGTCGTCGGCCATTACATCAGCGTCGTACGCAGCGACGCCTGGTTCGACGGCGGCGCGCATCCGAACCAGCATGTCGACACGATCCTATGGGATGACGCCGCGCATAAGCGCGTCAGCATCCGCCCGTTCTTTACCGAAACGGCGGACAACGGCCCGGCCATGACCGCGCTAACGCAACTCGCCAAGCTCGCGGTAGCCTCAGCCAAGCTTGCGAAAGGCATCAACGGCTATGGCGATGACGATAAGCCCAGCGCGAAGATGACGCCGGAACAGGAATTGGCCCAAGACGCATTCATCAACGAAGGCATCAAACCGACCATTCTGGAAATCGGCCCTGTAACGCTGGCGCCATCCACCGAAACCGGCAAGAGCGCCGGCTTGACGTTTCATTATTCGCCTTATGGCGTTGGACCCTATGTGGAGGGGCCGCATACGGTTTTTGTGCCGTGGACCGCGTTCCGGCAATATTTGTCGCCCGAAGGCCTGGGCGTCTTTGGCGGTGAACGGCCAGAAACCGACGAGAAGAAGTGGTGATGCCCGCAGACCGCTCCGCGGCGCCCGCGCCATCGCATGATGTCGAACGGCTGGCGTGCGGGATCTGCGCCGGCGATCGCACCATGCTGTCGCGCGCCATCACTCTGGTCGAGAGCAAGCGCGCCGACCACCGCCATTCCGCCGCAGCCCTCATGCAGGCGCTGCTCAAAGACACCGGCAAAGCAGCGCGCGTCGGCATCACCGGCGCGCCCGGCGTCGGCAAATCGACGCTGATCGACGCGCTCGGCAGCATGCTGAGCGCGCAGGGCCGCAAGATTGCGGTGCTGGCCGTCGATCCGTCCTCACGGCGCACCGGGGGTTCGATCCTTGCCGACAAGACCCGCATGGCGCGGCTGGGCAATGATCCGAACGCGTTTATTCGTCCCTCGCCGTCATCCGGCACGCTCGGCGGTGTCGCGGCCAAGACGCGCGAGACGATGCTGTTGTGCGAAGCGGCTGGCTACGATGTCGTCTTGGTCGAGACGGTGGGCGTCGGCCAGTCCGAAATCGCGGTCGCCGACATGACTGATTTCTTTCTGGTCCTGGCGCTGCCGGGCGCGGGTGACGAGCTGCAGGCGTTGAAAAAGGGCGTCGTCGAGCTCGCCGACATGATCGCCGTCAACAAAGCCGATGGCGACAATGTTGCGCGCGCCAAGCTTGCTGCGTCGCAGTTTAGCGCGGCGCTGCACATCCTCTCGCCGCGTTCGCCGCACTGGTCGCCCCCCGTCGTCACCTGTTCGGCCCTCAAAGGCCAAGGCATCGACGCGCTGTGGTCGCATGTTCTCGATCACCGCCAGCGCCTCACGGCATCAGGTGGGCTTGCGGCGCGCCGCGGCGAGCAGCAGGTGAAATGGATGTGGACCATGCTCGAAGAGCGGCTGTTCGCGCCGCTTCGTTCCGACCGCGCGCTGAAAGCCGCATTGCCGCGCATCGAGGCCGATGTCGCCGCGGGTCGCCTGGCGCCCGCTTCGGCGGTGGAAAAGATCGCCGCCATGCTCGCGGTGTGACGAGATGCGCGTCTTGATCGCAGGCTTCGGACCTTTTCCCGGCGCGCCCTTCAATCCCACCGCGCTCTTGACTGCGGCGCTGGCCCGCCGGCGGCGCCCTGCCCTTTTCGGAATTGAGATCGAAAGCCACGTTTTTACGACCGCTTATACGGAAGTCGGTCGCGATTTGCGCACGCTCTTCGCGCGCAAGCCCGATGCGGTGTTGATCTTCGGCCTCGCGGCCGGCAGGCGTCACGTCAGCGTCGAAACGCGCGCGCGAAACGCCATGTCGCTATTGTCACCCGATGCGAACGGACGGCGCCCGCATTGCGCGACGATTGACTTGGGCAAGCCTCGATCGCAGGCCGGCAATACGCCATCGGTCTTCTTGCTCAGCGCATTGCGGCGATCGGGCGTCAGCGCGCGTCTGTCGCGCGACGCGGGGCGCTATCTTTGCAATTACGCCTATTGGCAAGCCTTGCAGCACGTCGACGGCGACCGGCCGCTCGTGCAGTTCGTTCACGTCCCGCGCGTTGCAACGGTGGCGCGGCGAGGACCGTTCGAGCGCCGCCGGCCATCGCTCGCTCGGCTGACATGCGCCTGCGAAAATCTTTTGATCGCGCTTGTTGCGGCGAGCCGGCGATAAACTACGACGTCAAAGAACGGCCTGATGCCACTGCATCGGCTTGACTAACGCAGCGCTTCCATCATCCGGATTGAGCCGACCTCGAAGCCGTTCCAGTTCCGCAAGCGCGGCTCCAGAAACGGCGCGAGAGCCGCGCGTTGGGTTGCATCGAGCGGCAGAAAACGCGCGATGACCGCGGCCATGATCGCCTGCGCCGCCCGGCTCGCGCCGTCGTCGCATTTGACGGCGATGCCGAGACCCTGTTGCGGCAGCGCGCCGCAATAAACGCCTTCCGCGCCCGTTTTGATGAAAACACGCGGGCCGAAAATCTGCATGACATCCGTGCAGAAGCGTCCGGTCCCGGCCACAAACCACGGTTTTCGCGCGCAGGCTTGGCGAAGACGCGCGGCGGCGCGCGCCCGTTCCGGCGCCAGGCCCTCCCCGGTGCCGAACTTGGCAAAACCCTGCGCCAGATTGCGCAGCGGCACCGCCCAGGTCGGAACCGAGCAGCCATCCATGGCGCAGTGGTCCTCGGCCATGGCGGCGCCGGTTAAATCTTCAAGCACCGCGCGAACCGCGCGCTGCACCGGATGTTCGGGCCGAAAATATTCGGCATGATCGACGCCCATGGCGCAGGCGACGCACAAGAAGCCGGCATGCTTGCCGGAGCAATTGTTGTGCAGGGCAGACGGCGCACCGGAGCGCGCCACGGTGGCCGCCGCGGATTGCGCAATCGGCCAGTGCGCGCCGCAGCGCAAGGCTGACGGATCGAGACCGGCCTTCGCCAACATGGCTTTGACGCCGGCGACGTGCGCCGCCTCGCCGCTGTGCGACGCGCAGGCAAGCGCCAGCGCTTGGTCGTCCAATCCGTAGCGATCCGCCGCTCCTTGTTCGACGAGCGGCAATGCCTGCAACGCCTTGACCGCGGACCGTGGAAATACCGGGGTCGTCACGTCGCCGATTGCAAGCGCCATCGTTCCCGCCGCGTCGGCAACCGCGAGGGCGCCGCGATGCCGGCTTTCGACCAGCGAGCCTCGCAGGACTTCGATCAAAACGGGATTGGTCATGTTTCTGTGATGCGCTTTGTGCCATTTAGGGCATGATCCGGAAAAGGGGAAACCGGTTTTCCGAAACAGCATGCCCGGGACATGATTCGGGGATCAAGCCTCATCAAGCAGCGCCGCCAACTTGACCGCGCGGCGCCAGCCTTTGCAATGTGACCGACATGGCGCGGCTCACGATCGTTCTTCCGGTGCTGGACGAAGCGGCGATCATTGTCGACGCATTGGCGGCGCTCGCGCCCTTGCGCGCCCGCGGCGCCGAAGTCATCGTCGCCGATGGCGGCAGCAGCGACGGGACCGTCAACCTCGCACAACCTTATGCTGATCGCGTGATTGCCGCGCCGCGCGGGCGCGGCGCGCCGATGAACGCCGGCGCGGCGCTCGGCACCGGCGAGATGCTGCTGTTCCTGCACGCCGACACCACTCTGCCGGACGATGCCGATCGGTTGGTGGCACACGCGCTCGCGCAACGCGCCTGGGGCCGTTTCGATCTGCGTATCGCCGGGCGGCACCCGCTCCTTGCGATCGTCGCGCGCATGATCAATTGGCGCTCGCGGATCACCGGCGTTGCGACCGGAGATCAGGCGATCTTCGTCACCCGCGAAGCATTCGACGCGGTCGGCGGCTTTCCCGATCTGCCGCTGATGGAAGACATCGCGATCTCGCGCAGGCTCAAGCGGCTGTGCCGGCCCCTCTGCATCGCCACGCCTGTCATCACCTCGGGACGGCGATGGGAATATCACGGCGTATTGCAGACGATCGTTCTGATGTGGCGGCTGCGGCTCGCCTACTATTTCGGCGTCGAGCCGGCTCGCCTTGCGATGCGCTACGGGCGCATTCCACCGTCAACCGCGCAAGGCCGCGCCTGGCCATAATGCCGGACCGACGCGCGCATATTGCACCGGCCGCGTCACCTCGCCGCCCAGCGTTTGCGCGGCGTGCCAGCCCCAATGCGGATCGTCGAGGAAGGCGCGCGCCATCGCAATCATGTCGGCCTTGCCCTCGGCGACGATCGCTTCGGCCTGTTTGGCATTCACGATCATCCCGACCGCCCGCACCGGAATGTCGCATTCACGTCGAACGCGCTCGGCGAAGGGAACGTTGAAACCGGGATCGGTCGGCCACCGGCTGTCTGGCGTGATATTGGCGGACGAGACGTCGATATAGTCGAGCCCCGCCGCTTTCAGCGCTTTGCCCATTTTGACCGCATCGTCGCCGGTGAGGCCGCCCTCGACCCAATCCGTTCCGGTAATGCGGGCGCCAAGCGGAATGCCGCGCGGCACCACGGCCCGCGTCTCGGCAACCACGTCCAAGGGAAAGCGCATGCGGCCTTCGAACGAGCCGCCAAATTCGTCGTTGCGCTTGTTGGACAATGGCGAGACGAAACTGTGCAGCAAATAACCGTGCGCGAAGTGAAGCTCGATGGCGTCGAAGCCCAGTCGCACGGCGCGTTTGGCCGCATCGGCGAAGGCCTTGCGCACTCGCGCCATGTCTTCTTCGGTCATCGCCCGCGGGGTGTGCCAGCCGGGACCGAACGGCACCGCCGAAGGGCCGATCGTCGGCCACGGATCCTCATTTGGCCCAAGCGCCTTGGCGCCTTGCCACGGACGCTGCGCGGACGCTTTGCGTCCGGCATGCGCGAGCTGGATGCCAAGCCTCGCCGAGCCGATCCGCCGGCAATGCGCAACGATCCGAGCGAGCGCATCCTCGCAGTCATCCGAATAAAGCCCAAGGCAGCCGTGAGTGATGCGGCCACGCCGCTCGACGTGAGTCGCTTCGAACACCAGCAGAGCCGCGCCGGAATTCGCCAGCATCCCGAGATGCGTCATGTGCCAATTGTTGCCGACGCCGTCATCGGCGCTGTACTGGCACATCGGCGAAACCACGATCCGGTTCGCAAGGGTGAGATCGGCAAGTTTTATGGGCGAGAACAAAGCGCTCGGCATCGATCATCACATGAAGTTTGAGGTGGGACGCAATTCGAGCGCGCGGAACGCGCCCTCGTGAAATGTTGCGCCCCGTGGATAACGCGTCAGGAGCCCAAGAGTCCAGCGGAGAGTCCAGCGGATCGTGTGCGTTTGGCGCACCACCGCAGGTCGAGCGGGTCACATCGAGGCCGCGTTCGACACAAGCGTCAAGGCCGGCCGGCCGCGGCGCGCGTTCGGCGAAGGACGCGATACCGCCGTGGTCTCTTGCGCGCCAGTGTCGTCGCTGGGCAGGCTCCTCAAAGGGATGCCGGCAAGCGCCGCCCACTGATTACGCACCTGCAAGGTCTTGCGCATCTCGTTGAGAAATTGCGTTTGGGTGTAGTAGCGCCGCCAGCGCCCACTCTGCGAAAGATCGGCGAGGTGCCGCTCCCGACGCTCGACGAGCGCGAGCCACCGGCGGGCGATACTGTCGTACGGACTTTTTTGCCGTTCCGACATTGCAGGAACCAAAAGCGCCGTTGAATCGGCGCGTCTTTGGATAATCAGTATGCGTCGACGATTCGGCCAACAAAAAAATGAATTTGATTGCACGAAAGGAATTCGACGACTTTTAGTTATGTGGATAACAGATGCAAATTGATTCAAGTAGTGAGCAATACTCACTCTTGAGCTACACCTTGACCGCGACGATGCCTTCGATCTCCACCGAAATCTGATTGGGCAGCATGACATTCCCGACGGCGGAGCGGGCGTGACGACCCGCTTCGCCGAATATTTCGACGAAAAGATCCGAACAGCCGTTGACGACTTTGGGCGAGTCGTTGAAATCCGGCACCGCGTTGACCATGCCGAGAAGCTTGACGATGAAGTCGACGCGATCGAGCGAGCCGAGCGCATCGCGCATGGCGGCAAGAAGTCCGAGACCCACAAGCCTGGCCCGGCGATAGCCTTCCTCGATGCTGATATCGGCGCCGAGCTTGCCAGTCAGATGCGCGCCGTTCGCGTCACGCGGACCCTGCCCGGCGAGGTAGAGAATATTGCCGGCAAGCCGGTAGGGCAGATAATTGGCAACCGGCTTGGGCAATGGCGGCAAAGCGATGCCGAGCTCCTTCAAGCGTGCTTCCGCGCTCATGATTTCCTCCTTGGGCAAGGTGACGATATCGGTTTGACGCTCAAAGCCGCACGTGCAAGCGCGCGGCAATTTCCCCGACGATGCCGCGCCGGAACGCGAGGACGCAAATGACGAACACCGCCCCTTGAATGACCAGCACCCATTGGCCGAAGGGCGCGAGATAGTTTTCCATGGCCACGATCAAGAAGGCGCCGACCACCGGACCGAACACCGTGCCAAGTCCGCCCACCAGCGTCATCAGCACGACTTCGCCCGACATGGTCCAATGCACGTCGGTCAGCGACGCGAGCTGGAACACGAGCGCCTTTAACGAGCCGGCAAGCCCCGCCAAGGTCGCCGACAGCACGAACGCCACTAGCTTGTAATCGTCGGTCTTGTAGCCGAGCGAAATGGCGCGTTGTTCGTTTTCGCGGATCGCCTTGAGGACTTCACCGAACGGCGAATTGATAATCCGATAAATCAGGAAGAAGGCGGCGAGCACGACGACAAGAACGAACACATACATCGTCATTTCGTTGTTGAGGTCGAACACGCCGAACAGGCGGCCGCGCGGCACGCCCTGGATGCCGTCCTCGCCGCCGGTCATTTTGACCCGCAGCGCCACGAGATACATCATCTGCGCCAGCGCCAGCGTGATCATGGCGAAGTAGATGCCTTGACGGCGGATGGCAATGCGGCCGGCGATTAATCCGAGCAGGGCCGCCGCCGCGGTGCCGACCAGCACCGCCAATTCCGGCTGCAGTCCCCACGCCTTGGCGGAATAAGCGGCGAAATAACTTGCCCAGCCGAAATAAAGCGCGTGACCGAACGAGACCAAACCGACATAGCCGATCAAAAGATTGAAGGCGCAGGCGAACAGCGCAAAGCACAACGCCTTCATGACAAAGACCGGGTAAAGCACGAACGGCGCCGCAATCAAAAACGCGACCATCGCGATGGCGGCGACCGCGATGCTCCAGTTGGTTTCGCGCCGCGCCGGCGTGGCCGACGCATTGGCGAGCGTCGCCATCAGGCCAATCTCCCGAACAATCCGGCCGGGCGGACGAGGAGCACGATGATCATGATTGCGAAGATCACCGTATTCGAGGCTTCCGGGAAGAAGACCTTGGTCAGACCTTCGACAATGCCGAGCGCAAAGCCGGTGACGATCGCGCCCATGATCGAACCCATGCCGCCGATCACCACCACGGCGAACACCACGATGATGATGTCGGAGCCCATCTGCGGCGAGACGTTGTAGATCGGCGCCGCCATGACGCCGGCCAGTCCGGCGAGTGCGACACCGAAACCATAGGTGAGCGTCACCATGCGCGGCACGTTGATGCCGAAGGCGCGAACGAGAGTCGGATTTTCGGTCGCGGCGCGCAGATAGGAGCCGAGCCGCGTGCGCTCGATGGCAAACCAGGTGCCGAAGCACACGATCAGCGAGAGCGCGATCACCCAAGCCCGGTAATTGGGAAGGAACATGAAGCCGAGATTGCGGCCGCCTTGCAGCGATTCAGGCACCCCATAGGGCTGGCCGGAAGAGCCGTAATAGTTTCGGAACAACCCCTCGATGATCAGCGCCAGGCCGAATGTGAGGATCAACCCATAGAGGTGGTCGAGATTCTGTATGCGCTGGAGAAACAATCGCTCGATGGCGATGCCGATCGCGCCGACGACGATTGGCACGATGACAAGCGCCGGCCAGTAACCGATGCCGAGATATTGCAGCAGCATGAACGCGATGAATGCGCCCATCATGTACTGCGCGCCGTGCGTGAAGTTGATGATGTTGAGCATGCCGAAAATCACGGCAAGTCCGAGGCTCAACAGCGCGTAAAACGAGCCGTTGATCAGGCCGAGCAGGAGTTGCCCGAACAATGCCTGTGATGGAATGCCGAAGATTTCGAACATCGGAGCACGAGTATTTTAAAGTTTAACCGCACCGGATAAACATGTTGCCTCAGCCCTTGTGGTTGGAGGCCGCTGAACGAAGTGAGTCGGGAGGGGGTAATCTGTCTGCAACCCCCTCCCCACAAGCTGCGCCCTTCGACTCACCGAAAAATCATCTCGCGCTGGCGGCGATCTAAGCCCTCTCCACCCGCGTAGAAGGGAGAGGCACGAGACGTCAGTTGGTGAGCATCGGACAATTGTCGTCCTTCATCGGGCGGAAGGCTTCGTCCGCCGGAATGGTGGCGCGAAGCTTGTAGTCGTCGCCGGGATATTTCGATTCGGCGGGCGACTTGACCTCGAACAGATAGGCCGGATGAATCTTGCGGCCGTCGGGGCGGATCGTGCCTTTGCCGAACAGCGGATCGTCGGTCGGCAGAGCCTTCATCTCGGCAACGACCGCTTTGCCGTCCTCGGCGCTTTTGCGCGCGGCGACTGTTTTCAAGTAATGCAAGACGGCAGAATAGACGCCGGCCTGGTTCATGGTCGGGAATTGTCCCGGACGCTCGACCTGCCAGCGCTTGGTCCAGGCACGGGTTGAGTCATTGCTGTCCCAATAGAATGTCTCGGACAGGACGAGACCCTGCGCGGTCTTCAGGCCGAGCGCCTCGATATCGCTGATGAAGACGAGCATGCCGGCGAAATGCTGGCCGCCGGCGGTGATCCCGAATTCGGCGCCCTGCTTGATCGCATTGACGGTGTCGCCGCCGGCATTGGCAAGGCCGATGATTTTCGCCTTCGAAGCCTGCGCCTGCAGCAGATACGAGGAGAAGTCCTGCGTGTTCAGCGGATGGCTCACGCTGCCGAGCACCTTGCCGCCATTGGCCAGCACGACGGCCGTGGTGTCGCGTTCGAGCGCATGGCCGAAGGCGTAATCGGACGTCAAAAAGAACCACGTGTCGCCACCGGTCTTCACCACCGACTTACCGGTGGAATTCGCCAGCATCCAGGTGTCGTAGGTCCAGTGGATCGTATTGGGCGAGCATTTGGTGCCGGTGAGGTCGGAAATCGCCGCGCCGGAGACCAGAAACACTTTATTTTTCTCGCGCGTAACGTCGCTGACCGCGAGCGCCACGCCGGAATTCGGCACGTCGACGATCACGTCGACGCCGTCGACATCGAACCATTGCCGCGCGATGTTCGACCCGATGTCCGGCTTGTTCTGATGATCGGCGCTGACGATGTCGACCTTCATGCCATGCGCGGCCGGATTGAAATCTTCCACCGCGAGTTTGGCGGCAGCGAGCGAGCCCGGCCCGGTGGCGCTGGCGTAGAGGCTCGACATGTCGGTGAGCACGCCGATCTTGACGTTGACGGTTTGGGCCTGCGCCGCAGTCGTCAAAATTGCGGCCGCGGCGACGGCCAGACTGGTTGCAAGTTTCATGACACACCTCCCTCTGGCTGGCCTGTTCCGGCCATTGTTTCCCATATATCAGACTCCGAGATAGTCGTGCAGTTTATCCATATTGGCCTTGAGTTCAGCGGTCGTGAATTCGTCGATGATCCGACCGTGTTCCATGACGTAGTGCCGGTCGGCGACCGCGGCAGCGAATTGAAAGTTCTGTTCGACTAGAAGCACGGTAAAGCCCTGGCTTTTGAGCGAGCCGATCGTCTGGTGGATTTGCTGGACGATGACGGGCGCCAAACCTTCGGTCGGCTCGTCCAAGAGCAAGAGCCGCGCGCCGGTGCGCAGAATTCGTGCAATCGCGAGCATCTGCTGCTCACCGCCGGAGAGCTTGGTGCCCGGACTGCTGAGTCGGTCGCGTAAATTTGGAAACAGCGCGAAAATGCGCTCGATCTCCATGCCGCCGGGACGCACCTGCGGCGGCAGCAGCAGATTTTCGCGCACGTCAAGCGTGGCGAAAATGCCGCGCTCTTCCGGACAGAATGCGATGCCGGCGCGCGCGATCGCATCCGACGGCATGCCGATCGTTTCGCGAGCTTCGAAACGCACCGACCCGCTGCGCCGGTCGACAATTCCCATGATCGATTTGAGGGTCGTGGTCTTGCCGACGCCGTTGCGGCCAAGGAGCGTGACGACCTCGCCGGCATGCACTTCGAACGTCACGCCATGAAGGATGTGCGACTCGCCGTACCAGGCTTGCAGATTTTTCACCGCGAGCGTGGCGCGCGTTTGTGGCGAAGCCTTTTCAAGCATGCCCGGTCCCCAGATAGGCTTCGCGCACCGCGGGATCGGCCGAGACCGTCCGGTAGTCGCCTTCGGCCAAAACCTGGCCGCGGGTGAGCACGGTGATCCGGTCGCACAGATCGGCGACGACGCTGAGATTGTGCTCGACCATCAGCACCGTGCGCGTCGCGGCAACCGACTTGATCAGCGCGCTGATGCGGCTGATTTCGTCGTAAGCCATCCCGGCGGTCGGCTCGTCGAGCAGCAGAAGCTGCGGATCGAGTGCGAGCGTGGTGGCGATTTCCAGCGCGCGCTTATGTCCATAGGGTAACTCGACCGCGAGCACATGGGGATAGGCGGAAAGTCCGACATCGGCAATAAGCGCCGTGGCGCGCTCGTCGAGCGCGCGCAGCATCCTTTTCGAGCGCCAGAAATCGAACGAGCCGCCGCGCGCACGCTGGAGCGCGATGCGCACGTTCTCGATCACGGTCAAATGCGGAAACACCGCCGAAATCTGGAACGAGCGCACCATGCCGAGCCGCGCAACTTCGGCGGGCGCGAGCGAAGTGATGTCGCGCCCGTCGAACACGACGCGGCCCCGCGACGGCTTGAGGAATTTGCTCAAAAGATTAAAGCACGTGGTCTTGCCGGCGCCGTTGGGGCCGATCATGGCGTGAATGCTGCCCCGCGCGACGCGCAGATTGACGGAGCGCACCGCGACAAAGCCGGCAAAATCCTTACTCAGATCTTCGGTCTCGAGGATCGTTTCGCCACGCACGATTTGCCCCCACGGCAGCCATTGTCCGATAGCTTGAGGCTGGACGTAAAGGGGACAAGAGAGCGCGATTCCTCTAGCGGTTTACGGCCTCTCACCGTGTCGCCGCCGGGCATAGCCGTTCGCAGAACGGCATCGTTTCACTCGCCTGTGCCGGCGGTTCATGCGCGACTGCGGCTGGCATCGAGGCATAGCTCGAAGCGTTGCGTTTCCCGGTTATCAGTATGGACCACCGGGTCAAGCCGGTAGTGACGAGTAAAAATTGAATCTTCTTCCGCCGAGTTGAGAATTTCCGACTTGCTAGCTTTTGGGCGAGGTTGTGAAAGAGCGCCAGTGCTGGGTTAGCGGCTGCGGACCGACGGAACCGCCGCAGCCGTTCCCGCCGATTACGCTTAAAGGTCCGATCAAACCGGAACCCGGCCCCCTCCCATTTCAGGGCCCGAGCCCCGGACCGTTTCACGTCAAATAGTTCCCCGATCATTGAAGTCGTGATCAGGTCGCGCGCGGCCGAAGGGCCGCGCGTGATTGACGGAATTGAGCCCACGCGGCACTTGTCGACCGGCACTTGTTGACCGGCACTTGTCAATCGGCACGGATCATCCCCGGAGAACCCGCATGTTGAAAATTACAGAACTGACCGTCCGAGAATTGTCGGCCGAGGAGACCGCTTTGATTGCGGGCGGCAGGATTACTATCGTTTATCCGTTCTCAGGCGTTCCTTCCCGGGCAGCGTGACCTATTGTTGAAATCTGCGCCGCCTCGTCGCCGGATCAATCGCGCGCGGAGGCACGTCTCCGCGCGCGATTCGTTTTCCCCGGTTATGGGCGATTCGCTGAACAACATCCGCTCATTCCCGCGCAAGCGGGAATCCAGGTGGAAAAATACGATCAGAAACGCCGGTCCCTACTTTCGCGGAGACGGGCGGACTTCAACTTAATCCCGCACCGCCGTCGACGCATCTTCCAGGGGCTTCTCCTCGAGCAGAAAGACCGACAGGAAGGAGATCGCCAGCGTGCCGGCGATGGCGAGAAAAACGGCTGAGAATGTCGTCACCGGGGCGCTGCCGAGAAAGTCCTGACTGACCGTGCCGCGCTCCGCGGCGAGCGGCGCGTGCGCCAGCACAATCGCGCCGAAGATCGCGATCAAGATCGTCGCAATCAGGGTGCGGACAAAATTCATGGTGCCGCGGGCGGCGCCAAGATCGTGCGGCGGCACCGTGTTCTGGAGCGCGACCTGGGTGAGCGGTGCGGTCGGGCCGAAGCCGATACCGATCAGGAGCAAAATGATCTCGAATCGCAGCGTGGTCATGCTGCCGGCCGAGAGCGAAATCGCGATCACGGCGCCGACACCGACGAACAAAAAGAACAGCGGCAGGAGCTTGTAGCGGCGCACCCGTCCGAGAAGCTGGCTCGACAATCCCGCGCTTGAGTTGAGCGTCACCATCAGCACGACCATGCTCAGCCCCGCCGAGGTCGGCGACCATCCCAGCGCGCTTTGCAGATAAATCGGCAAAAAGACGTTCAGCGCGACGATGGAGCCCCAACCGAACGAATGGGCCGCGATCGCGAGCCGCGCCACCGGATCGGCCAGGACCGCGACCGGGATGAGCGGCTCGATCGCGGTGCGAAGCCGCACGATAAATCCCGCGCCCAGCGCGACGGCGGCGGCCAGCAAAGCCAGGATCGGCGTGGACGCCCATGGATAGCGCACGCCGCCAAGATTAAGGGCGAGCATGAACGTGGAGCTCGCCGCCATCACCAGAAGGGCGCCGACGACGTCGAGCCGGTGCGGGCGCTCCTTGCGCGGCAGGCGCCGCAGCACGGTAAGCGCAATCGCGATGGCGAGCGCGCATAACGGAAAATTCCACAGAAAGATCATCTGCCAGTGCAGATGCTCTGAAATCCATCCGCCGAGCGCCGGTCCGCTGCCGCCTGCCGTCGTGAAAGCGAGCGAAAAATATGTGTAGTATTTGCCGCGCTCTTTGGCCGGAGCGATGTCGCCGAGCACCATATTGGCGGTAACGGTCAGACCGCCCGCGCCGCAGCCCTGGACGATCCGCCCGAAAATCAGCGTCAGCATGTTCTGCGAAGCGGCGCAGACCAGCGAGCCCGTCATATAGACGGTCACGCCGATCAGCATGGCGGCGCGGCGGCCGTGGATGTCGGCGAATTTTCCGTACAGCGGGGTAAGCGCGGTCGAGGCGATAAGAAACGCGGTGACCAGCCACGGCAGATGGTGCACATCGCCAAGGTCGCGCCCGATGGTCGGCAGCGCACTCGCCAGGATCGATTGATCGACCGACCCAAGAAAAACCGGCAGCATCATGCTGATAGCAATGAGCCGCTTGTCCCGGTGCCTGAGCCCGTGCAGATCGATGCGAACGTCTCGCGGCTGATGGCCGGGCTCATC
>Ga0187820_1000135_pt1 | contig 15044 bp, 17 predicted proteins | sample NC_wetland_sal_i_19_FD_132409 | JGI IMG/M metagenome (GOLD analysis project Ga0187820, IMG submission 132409) | Wetland sediment microbial communities from Neuse River Estuary, North Carolina, USA - SO4_5 | ecosystem: Environmental > Aquatic > Freshwater > Wetlands > Sediment | place: USA: North... | reverse complement strand
GAACCTGAGCGGTCTCGTAGCTCCGGACAATTCGCGGGATCTCAAGTCGCTACTGTCATCGGACTGTAATAGTATCGTGCACCTAAATTCCACACACTACCGGTGATGATTGGCTTTTGGGGGGTGGGAATGCGCAGATGGTCCGGGCTCTTTCTGTGTGCCGCGCTATTCGTGTTCGTCGCGAGCGGCCCTGCGCGGGCGGCCGACGTCATTTGCTACAATTGCCCGCCGCAATGGGCCGATTTCGCCACCATGCTCAAGTCGATCAAGGCGGACCTCGGCTACGACATTCCGTTCGATAACAAGAATTCAGGCCAGGCGCTGTCGCAAATGATTGCCGAGAAGGGCAATCCGGTCGCCGATGTCGTCTACTACGGCGTCAATTTCGGCATGAAAGCCAAAGCGGCGGACGTGATTGCGCCGTATAAGCCGCAAGGCTGGGATCAGGTCCCCGCAGCCTTGAAGGACCCCGACGGCTATTGGACGACGATTCATTCCGGCACGCTCGGACTCTTCGTCAACGTGGATGCCCTTGGCGGCAATCCCGTGCCGGCTTGCTGGAAGGATTTGTTGAAGCCGCAATATAAAGGCATGGTCGGCTATCTCGACCCGTCATCGGCCGCGGTCGGCTTTGTCGGAGCGGTCGCCGTCAATCTCGCGCTTGGCGGCGGCGAGGCCGACATGACGCCGGCGGTCAATTTCTTCAAGGAATTGCATGCCAATCAGCCAATCGTTCCGAAACAGACCTCTTACGCGCGCGTGGTGTCCGGCGAGATTCCGATCTTGTTCGATTACGATTTCAACGCCTACCGCGCCAAATATGGCGAGTCGGGAAATTTTGCTTTTGTCATCCCCTGCGAAGGCACGGTGGTCTTTCCCTATGTAACGAGCCTCGTCAAAAACGCACCGGACAAGGCCAAAGCGGAAAAAGTGCTCGATTACTTCTTATCCGACAAAGGCCAAGCGAGGTGGGCCAACGCCTATTTGCGGCCGGCGCGGCCGATCGAACTGCCGGAAGCGGTCAAAAGCAAATTTTTGCCCGCGGCCGACTACGCGCGCGCCAAGAGCGTCGATTGGTCGAAAATGGAATCGGTACAAAACGCGTTCACCGAGCGCTACCTTGCCGAAGTGAGATGATGCATCATCGTGTTCCACCGGTCATGGCTGCGGAACACAAGCGCTCATGAGCAAGAAGGCCTTTATCGGTTTTTGCTTCGCTCCGCTCGGCGTATTGGTGCTGGCATTCTTTATGCTGCCGGTGGCAAGACTCGTCGTCATGGGCGCGAGCGGCGATCTGGGCTGGCGCGCTTATGCGGCCATTCTGCTCGATGCGCGTTACCGCACGACGCTCATCAACACAGTGTCGCTCGCTGCGGCGACCACGGCGGCAACGCTCGTGATCGCGACCGTCAGCGGTCTCTTCCTGCAACGCTATCGTTTTCCGGGCCGGCCCTTTCTGGTGGCGATGCTGACTTTCCCGCTGGCGTTCCCCGGCGTGGTGGTCGGCTTCATGATTATTTTGCTCGCCGGACGGCAGGGTTTGATCGGCGACCTGACGCTGCGCCTGTTCGGCAGCAAAGAAGTTCTCGCCTATTCGCTGCAGGGCCTGTTCCTCGGTTACCTTTATTTCTCGATCCCGCGCGTGATCCTGACGATCATGGCGGCGGTGGAAAAGCTCGACCCCAGCCTTGAAGACGCCGCCCGCGCACTCGGCGCGGGCCCGTGGCGCGTCGTTCGCGACGTTATATTGCCGGCGCTGACGCCAGCTTTAATTGCTTCCGGCGCGATTGCTTTTGCCACCGCCATGGGCGCGTTCGGCACCGCCTTTACGCTCGCCACCGACATCGATGTTTTGCCGATGCAGATTTACACCGAGTTCACGTTGTCGGCGAACATCGCCATGGCCGCCGCGCTGTCGGTAGGGCTCGGCTTGGTAACCTGGGCCATTCTCGCACTCGCGCGCAGCTATGGCGGCGCTAGCGTCGCGGCCGCCGGATGACGACGATGCGCGACCGATTGATCTTCGCGGCGCAGCTTGCGTTCACGCTGCTTGTGGCGGCGTTTCTGATCGTGCCGGCGGTGCTCTCCATGACGGCGGGCGTCACCGTCAACTATTTCCGCGGCATTGAATCGGGCGTGACGCTGCAATGGGTGATCGAGGTTTGGCAGCTCTATTCCGATACGATCTTTCGCTCTTTTTTGATCGCGATCGCCACCCTCGGCGTCACCTTGATTGCGGGTGTGCCGGCCGCTTACGCCCTTCATTTGCGCAACGATCGCCTTTCGCGCACGATCGAAGAAATCATCACGCTGCCGCTCGCGATCCCGGGTCTTGCGATCGCCTTGGCGCTGCTTCTCACCTATGGCGGATTTGGCGATTTTCGCCGATCCTGGCTGTTCATCCTGGTCGGACACGTGATCTTCACGCTGCCTTTCATGGTTCGCTCCGTGCTGGCGGTGTTTGGCGCCAGTGATATCAAGACGCTGGACGAAGGCGCGGCGTCGCTCGGAGCGTTGCCGTGGCGGCGTTTTAGGGACGTCATCGTTCCGAACGCGCGGCCGGGCATCCTGGCGGGATCGTTGATGGTGGTTACGCTATCGCTCGGCGAATTCAATCTGACCTGGATGCTTCACACGCCGTTGACGAAAACATTGCCGGTAGGGCTCGCCGACAGCTACGCCTCGATGCGGCTTGAAGTCGCCTCGGCCTATACGCTGGTGTTCTTCGTGATGATCGTTCCGCTGCTCGTGGCAATGCAGATCTTTGCCGAGCGCGGCGGCGGTCCGTTGGGTCTGCGGCGATGATCCTTCAAGACAGCCGTAACACCAGCGGGCACGGCGTCGCCGTTCGCATTGAGAACTGCGCCAAGACATTCGCCGACGGCACGCAAGCGCTCGGGCCCGTCACGCTCGACGTGGCGCGCGGCGAAACGCTGGTGCTGCTCGGGCCGTCGGGCTGCGGCAAGACCACTTTGCTGCGCATCATTGCCGGTCTCGAGACGCCGGATGCGGGCGGCCGCGTGCTGTTCAACAAGACCGACGTGACGCGGGTGCCGATCGAACGGCGCAACGTCGGCATGGTGTTTCAGTCATACGCGCTGTTTCCCAATATGACCGTCGCGGAGAACATCGGCTACGGACTGAAGATTCGCGGTGTCGCCGAAGCCGAGCGGAACGCGCGCATCGCGGAATTGGTGGAACTCACGGGCATCGAAGGTCTCGAGCGCCGCCGCATCGACCAGCTTTCGGGCGGACAGCGCCAACGCGTCGCGTTGGCGCGCGCCGTGGCTGTGCGGCCGAGTGTGCTTCTGCTCGACGAACCGTTGACCGCGCTCGATGCAGCGCTGCGCGAACGGCTGCGCGGCGAGCTCAACCGGCTGCTGCGGGCACTGGGCATCACCGCGGTTTACGTCACGCATGACCAGAGCGAAGCGATGGTGTTGGGCGATCGTATCGTCGTCATGCGCAAGGGCGCGATCGCGCAGGTTGGCACACCACGCGACGTCTATTTTGCTCCGGCGAGCCGTTTCGTCGCCGAGTTCGTCGGCGCCGCAAACATCGTCGAAGCGGCCTATGAAACCGGATCGCTGCGGTTGCCAGGCGGAACAATCCCCATCGCACCCCCGCCAGCCATGCATGACGGCCAAGCGAATGGTCGCGTCGTCGCGATGATCCGCCCGGAATCGATCAAGCTCGTGCCTGCGGCAAGTTGCGCGCTGTGCGGCCTTGTCGAAAGCGTGAATTTCATCGGCGACAAGCAAAAGGCGTCGATTGCGGGCGCCGCCGAAAAATCTCTGACGGTTGATCTGCCCAACACCGTCGCGATCAAAGTTGGCGATCGCGTCGGCCTGGCAATCGAACCAGGCGAAATCCGTTTGTTGCCGGGAGATTTGGCGTGACTTCGCAAAATTCGTGGCCGCAAAGTTCCCGACCTCGCGCGCTGATCGCGCAAATTTCCGATCTTCACGTCAAACCGGCGGGCGTGCTTGCGTATCAGCGTGTCGACACGGCCGCGGCGCTCGAGCGCTGCGTAAGAGAGCTCAATCGTTTTACGCCGCGGCCGGACCTCGTCGTCATTTCAGGCGACCTTGTCGATAGCCCCTCGAAAGAGGCCTACGATCATCTTACTCGGCTTCTGACGCCGCTCGAACTTCCATTCGCGGCCATCCCCGGCAATCACGACGATCGCGATTTGATGCGCACGGCGCTGCCCCAGCAGTATGCGTCTTCGCGCGGCGCGCTTCATTCGGCACGTGAAGTCGGCGGCATCGATGTCGTGCTCATCGATTCCGTGACGCCCGGCGAAGACCACGGCGCGCTCGATGCAGACAGCTTGGCGTGGCTTGAGACGGTTTTAAGCACGTCAACGACGCGGCCGGCGCTCCTGTTCCTGCATCATCCGCCATTTGTCACCGGTATCGCCCATATGGACCTGCATAACCTGCGCAATGCCGGCGACCTTGCCGCCATCCTGCGCCGTCATCGCCGCGCGCGGCTGGTCGCCGCCGGCCATGTGCATCGCGCTACGTTGACGAACTTCGCCGGCGTCGCGGCCACGATATGCCCGGCGCCCAATCACGCCGTCGCGCTCGATCTCGATGAGCGCCTGCCGGCTTCCTTCACCATCGAACCGCCGGCGTTTCATCTGCACGTTTGGTCTGCCGGCGACGACTTCGGCGCCGTGGTCACGCATTGGGTTCCGATCGGCGATTTTGACGGCCCGCACCGTTTTTTCGACGACCGGGGAGCCCTTCGTTAAGCCGCGTCACACTTTCGCTTGCTTCGCCCACGATGGCTTTTCACGGCTGGCGGCCAGCAGGAAAACGAGGCGGGGACATTCCAATGGACCAAACACAATCGCTGCTTGCGGATATCGACCACGTCTGCAGCCAGTTCGCGCTTGCGCTGCACAATTCGGAACCATACGTCTACGCGGCGCTCGCGGTGGCTGTTCTCTTCGGGGCTTTGTTGTTTCCGCCGAGAAACGATCCCGATCAGATCTGACGTTCTGGAACTCCGCGGGTTGTGGCGAGTTGATCGCTCAGCAACTGACATGCGGAGCGCAGAAATGTTGAGCCTCGTCGTTACGCTTTTGATCATCGCCCTCATCGCCGGCATCCTCGGATTTGGCGGGATCGCCGGAGCCGCGGTGGGCATCGCGAAGATCGTGTTCTTCGTCGCGTTAGTGCTGTTTGTCATCTCGTTGCTGTCGACCGGCTTCCGCGGCGGGTTCGGCAGAGGATTGTAACGCTTTCTCAGCCGCGGTCCGGCCGCGGTACACTGCCCATCGTTAAGGATTGGGCGGAGGCGGACGCAGACGCGCCCGCCTCCGCCTTTTCGACCACAAACGGCGCCGTTGATGAGACCGGGCGCCGTTCTCGATTTTCTTGTTGCGGTACCGGTCAAGACCAGCGAATAGTCGATAGCGTGGCCTAGGACCGGCTTTGCCTGGCCAGCGCTACGACTATCGCAATGTTTCACATTGACCTACCCGCGATCGCCACATGAGCTGGTCCGACACCTTCCTCGCGCTGTTGAAAGACAACGACATCCGGCTCGTCGGCTATGTGCCCGACAATGTGCTCACGCCGCTGATCAAAGGCGTCGGCGCCGACAATTATTTCATGCCGGTGAACGCGACCCGCGAAGACGAAGCGATCGGGACGGTGACCGGGGCCTATATGGCGGGCTTGCGCGGCGCGGTGATGATGCAGACCTCGGGCTTTGCATTGATCGCCAATGCGCTCGCGTCGCTGGTCCTGCCCTATCAAATTCCGCTCGTCATGGTGATCTCCGAGCGCGGCACGATGGGGGAATTCAACGTCGGACAGTCTCTGGTCGCACGCACGATGCGGCCGACCCTGGACACGCTTGGCATCGCGCATCACACGCTCAACGACGAAGCGAACATGCCGTTCATCGTCGACTCTTCGATCAAGCAGGCTTATTCGACGCAAGCGCCGGTCGCCTTCATCCTTTCGCCGCTGCTCACCGGCGGCAATCCGGCCGCGAGAACCAAACTGACGATTTGAGGACAGCCGCGTGAGCGACGATCGAAGCGTGACGAAAGTGCTCAACTGCACGGCGCTGACCAAGCTCCTGGTGCAAAAACTCCGGCACGACGAAGCGGTGATCGGCGGCATCGGCAACGCCAATTTCGATCTGTTTGCCGCCGGCCACCGGCCGCAGAATTTCTACATGCTCGGCAGCATGGGGCTGGCCTGCCCGATCGCGCTCGGCGTCGCGCTGGCGCAACCCGAGCGCGGCGTCATCGCGCTCGAAGGCGACGGTTCGATCCTGATGGGGCTTGGCTGCCTCGCAACCATTGCCAACGTCAAGCCGCGCAATCTCACCGTAATCATCTGGGACAACGGCATCTATCAGATCACCGGCAAGCAGCGCGCCGCCACCGCCGGCGCAACCGATATCGTGGCGGTGGCGCGCGGCGCCGGCATCGCCAACAGCGCATGGGCGCGCGACGAAGCACATTTTGAAAAGCTTATCGACCGCCGTTTCGAAGACGGCGGCCCGATTTTGCTCGCCGTCAGAATCGACGATGAACCCGGAAAGGGCCAGACGCCGCGCGACCCGGCGCTCATCCGCAGCCGCTTCATGAAGGGGCTCGGTACTGGCCGCAGCGCCGCGCTGGAAAGCTGAAAGCGAAATCACGGCCGCCGTCTACTCGATCTGCGGAATCCCCGCCTTGGTGATGATGTCGCGATATTTGGCGATCTCGTCGGCGATGAATTTCTGCGATTCGTCGGCGGGCAGATAAACCGTCTCCGCGCCTTGTTTCTGGAACTGCGCGCGAACGGCGGGATCCGCAACGGCCGCTTTCAATGCGCCGTTGAGCTTGGTGACGATCGCAGCCGGCGTGCCCTTCGGCACGAGAAGCGCAAACCAGCCGGAGACGGCATATTGAGGCAACCCGGCTTCTTTGGTCGTCGGGGTGTCCGGCAGCGCATCCAGCCGATTGGCTCCCGCGACCGCAAGCGCTTTTGCGCCTTTTGCCGCGAGCGCCGCGGAGACATTCGGATACCATTGGAAGCCGAGCGGGACCTGGCCCGACATCAGATCCGGCACGTATTGGCCGATATTGCGATAGGGCACGTGAGTGATCTTAACCCCGGTCAACTGGCTGAAATATTCCCCCGCAAGGTGTTGCGAACTGCCGATGCCGACCGAGCCGTAATTGAGTTCTCCCGGATGGGCTTTGGCGTAAGCGATCAGGTCTTGCAGATTGTTGACCGCCAATTTGGTGCTCGCCACCACGACGATCGTGAAGGACGCGAACGGCGAGATCGTCTCGAAATCCTGCCGCGGGTCATAGTCGAGGTGCTTGTAGAGCGTGACGTTGACGGCAACCGGACCCGAGCCGCCGCCGAGCAGCGTGTAGCCGTCGGGCGCCGCCTTGGCCGCGTCGGCGCTGCCGGTATTGCCGCCGGCGCCAGGCCGGTTCTCGACCACGATCGGCTGGCCCAAGGTTTTCGACATCCGGTTGAACAAAATGCGGCTGACGACATCGCTCGCGCTGCCGCCGGCGAACGGTACGATCGCCGTGATCGGCCGGGTCGGGTAATCCTGTGCGCGCGCCGGTGCGGCGAGAACATAGGCGAACGCTAAGCCGGCGCCGGCCAGCACGCTCTTTCTGGTAACCGTCATTGCTCGTCCTTCAACGTGTGAGCGTTCGGGAAAAGCCGTCGATCGCGACGGCGCGAAGCGATCACCATGGTTATGAGGCCTCAAACCGGACGCGGGCAGCTGCGTCACGATGACGGTTTGCGGAAGTGCTTTTGAAGGCCTTGCCAGCCTTCGAAATAGTCGTGCTGCAGCTCCGACGATTCGAGGGCATAACGCGTGAGCCTTATCGCGTAGCGGCTTTCAAACATAAAGGCCATCGTGTCTTTCAGTTTCTGTGGCTTGAGCTCGCCACGGCTTGCGCGTTCCCAGGTCTCGGCGTCCGGCCCGTGCGCGCTCATGCAATTGTGCAGGCTGGCGCCGCCCGGCAAAAAGCCCTCCGCCTTGGCGTCATAGGCGCCTTGCAGCAAGCCCATGAACTCGCTCATGACGTTGCGGTGAAACCAGGGCGGCCGGAACGTATCTTCGCCCACGAGCCAGCGCGGCGGAAAGACGACGAAATCGATATTGGCCGTGCCTTGCACATCCGACGGCGCGGTCAGGACCGTATAGATCGAGGGGTCGGGATGGTCGAAGCTCACCGTGCCGATCACCATAAAGCGCGCCAGATCGTATTTGTACGGCGCGAAATTGCCGTGCCAGGCAACGACATTGAGCGGCGAATGATCCATCTCCGCGGCCCACAAATTTCCCTGGAATTTCGACACCATGACGCAATGCGTCTTGGTGTCTTCGTAAGCGGCGACGGGGCTGAGAAAATCGCGCGGATTGGCAAGGCCGTTCGAGCCGAGCGGACCGAGTTCCGGCAACCGCAGCGCGGAGCCGTAGTTTTCGCAGATGTAGCCGCGCGATGGTCCGTCGCGCAACTCGACGCGAAAACGCAAGCCGCGCGGGACGACCACGATTTCGCCGGGGCTCGCTTCGATCACACCGAGTTCGGTGACGAAACGCGTGCGGCCCTGCTGCGGCACGATCAGCATTTCGCCGTCGGCATTATAAAAGACGCGATCGGTCATGGAGCGATTGGCGGCATAGATGTGCACGGCCATGCCGACTTGGGTCGCGACGTCGCCGTTGCCGCCAAGAGTAACGACTCCCTCGATGAAGTCGGTGGGCTGTTGCGGAATCGGAATGGGACTCCAGCGCAGCTGGGTGGGCGTCGCGTCGGCGTCGACAAACGGTGCGCTGCGGATCATTCCGTTTTCAACGCGCGCATAAGGCCGGTGCACGACAGAGGGCTGGATGCGATAAGTCCAGGTGCGGCGATTGTCCTGCCGCGGCGTGGTGAAAGAGGTGCCCGAAATCAGCTCTGCGTAAAGGCCGAACGCTGGCCGTTGCGGCGAATTGCGTCCCACCGGCAACGCGCCGGCCACCGCCTCCGTCGCGAAATGATTGCCGAAGCCGGACTGGTATGTAAGGTCGATGCCTTTGCCTTGTGCCGTTCGGGCCTTGTCGTTCTGCGTGACTAGATCCATCGCGCCGCCTTCAAGAAAACGGTTCATTGTAATTTATACAAGCAAATCAATGATATATGCACCAACACCGCCGCATCGGCAATAATATCCGCCCTGGCGTCCTCCAAACGTACGTTATTGGTCGCAATCGTAACGGCGCGTGAGGGACGCGCAAGCCCACGAAAACACGATAGTTCCGCACCGCGGATTTCCCTCATGCATAGTTCGCCGCAATTCGCCTTATACGCCGCACAATATGTCCAAAAAGTCGCCCGGTTATGGGGCGAAGAGCGGATCGGGTGTCAGATTCCGACGTCCGCGATCTTAAGCGGCCACCGCGACTGCGGGGGTCCGAAGCAGAGCGACACCGCGAAGCTTTGAGTGAAAGCGCGGTTTTGTTTGATGTGGAGTTCCGGTTCGACCGCGCCGCTTGGCCGTCGGAATTTCACATCCGCCGTACATGTCGAGGGGACATTTCTCATTACCGCAACGAGCGACGCGAGCTGGGCGCCATCGCCAATCTTACGCGAGGGGAACGGCAATGCGACCGATACTGATTTGTGCACTCCTGCTGTTTGGACTCTCCGGCGCCGCGCCGGCGCCGGAATACGCTCTGCCGTTGGGCGATCAATTGCATGCCGTGAATCGAGTCGGCGCGCTCGTCGAAATCGAGTCTGCGGTCAGCACGGCGGATCGCCTTAGCCTTGCGGCGCTCGAGCCCCATATCCTCCGCGTCGAAGTCCTCAAGGCTCAAGACGACCACACGCTCAACCCGGCGCCTGCCAGTGCCGACGTCGATTTTCCTCTCGACGACGAACGATTTGGCGACACACAATCCGGCGGCACGCAATCTGGGGCCACAGAGTCTCTTGGCGACATAACGGCGAATAGCGCGGCCCATCAAATAGGACAGCCGTCGCTTGATGATTTGTGCAACGCGCTTTTCACGTCGGCGCAGAACAATGATTTGCCGGTGCCGTTCTTCGCCAACCTGCTTTGGCAGGAGAGCCGGCTGCGTGCCGACGACGTGAGCAAAAAAGGCGCGCAGGGCATCGCGCAATTCATGCCCGAAGTGGCCGCGGAGACCGGACTTGCGGACCCGTTCGATCCCATGCAGGCGATCCCCGCGTCGGCCCGGCTGTTGCAAAAGCTGCGGCTGCAATTCGGCAATCTGGGTTTTGTCGCCGCCGCTTACAACGCCGGCGCGCACCGTGTCATCGAATGGCTTGAGCACCGCGCCAGCTTGCCGCGAGAAACACGAGTCTATGTCGTGCGGGTGACCGGCCTGTCGGCCGACACCTGGAGAAGCATGCCGATCGACAACGATGCGCTGGCCTTCGTCCAGCACCTGCCATGCCGCAGGCTGCCGGCCTTTGCCGATGTCGAGCAACAGACCCTGCAGCGGGAGCCGGCACAGCAGATGGCGCAGGCCCAATTCGATCAGGCGAAAGCCGAACAGGACGAGCGCGATGAGGCAGCCTCGGCATCGGCCCATGCGGCGCGGAAGAGCGCCGCCGACGACAAGCACGCCAGCGAAAGTAAGCATGCCGAAGCCAAGCATGCCGAAGAGAACAAACGCGCCGGTGAAGGCAAACGTGCGGGCGAAAGCAAGCATGCCGAAGAATCCAAACGCGACGGCGAAGATAGGCATGCAGAGGAGTCAAAACACGCCGCCGAAAGCAAGCATGCTGACGAAAGCAAGCATGCCGACGCGAGCAAGCACGCCGCCGAAGAAAAACACGAGCGTGGGCACGACGAAGCGCACGGCGCCGCGCACGACGACCGCCATCCGGCCAAAAGCGAAGCGCCGCGCGGTGCGCACGAGAAACACAAAAGCGCATAATCGCCGCCCGCTGCTTCTTACTTGGCCGCGATGGCCGGCGTCCCCCGCCTTATCCCGAGGGCCACGATCCGGTGCAGCAGATCGGGATAGTTGATCCCGACGTGACGGGCGGCCGTGGCGAATTCCTGGCTTTCGGCGATTTCCGGATTGGGATTGGCTTCCAGGAAATAAGGCGTGCCATCGGTGGCGAGGCGGAAATCGATCCGGGCATAGCCGTCCAGTTCGAGCGTCCGATAGATCCTTTTGGCCATGCCTTGGATGCGCGCCGCCAAATCGGGAGTGAGATCCTTGGCGGGTCCATGCCGGATGCCGCGACGCTCCTGATAGTTTGGATCGTGCTTGACCTTTTCGGTGGCGATAAGCCAATCGCCATGCGCCATGTTCTGGAATTCCAGTTCCCAGACCGGCAGCACCTGCAGCCGTTCGTTGCCGACGATACCCACATAGATTTCGCGGCCTTCGATATACTGCTCGGCAATCGCGGCGGTGCCGATGCGCTCATGGATGAAATTAACGCGCTCGATGAGTTTTTCGTCGGTATCGACGACCGACGCCTGGGAAATGCCGTAGGAGGCGTCCTCGTTGACGCTCTTGACGATCAGCGGCAGGCTCAACCGCGTCGGCCGTTTGATCTTGCGATGCTTGGCAAATACCGCGAAATCCGGCACCGGAACGCGGTGATAGTTCACCAATTTCTTGGACAGATCCTTGCCGCGCGCCAGCATCAATCCGCGCGGGTTACATCCGGTATAGGGTACGCGCAGCAATTCAAGGTAACTGACGACGTTCTGATCGTAGATCGCTTCGCCGTGAAATTGTTCGAGCAAGGTAAATACGACATCCGGTTTCCAGGCTGAAATATCGTCGCGGATCGGTTTCAGCTCGTCGTGCACGCCGAGCGGCCGCACTTCGTGACCGGCCGTGCGCAACGTGGTGACCACGTCGTATTCGGTCTTCCAAACGTTAATTTCCTGCTCGGTGTAACCCTCGCTTGATTCCGGAGGTATCAGGTCCGGGTGAACGAGCACCAGGACGCGAAGCCGTTTCATAACGCGATCCACTTACGCCGCGATGAACCAAACAATGCATGCATGGTTTTGGCGGTCAATAGGACCGTGAATTCCATGATGAGTTTGCGCTCGGGACCAACCGCACGCAAATCGAGCTCGCGGCAACGCTGGATCATGTCGTCGAGCACGGCGTCGAAAGTGAGCTGATATTCGCCGGTCCATTTAGAAACCAATTCTCGCACGGCGGCGCGGTTTCGTCTGATGAATGCCGAAGCCGCTTCGGAGCGGTGATGCGTCGGCTCGGCGGAGAACAGGCGCCGCAAATCGCGATCATAGGTTTTTGGCGTGTCGACGACGTAGAGCGCGCGCTTTTTCTTGTAATACTCGCCAAGCGTCTGGCTCAGTTTGCTGATCGGGTCGACTTTCTCGCGATGCGTCAGCATCGGCCGCTTGCCGGCGATCTCCTTCATCAGATCGTCGACATATTCGAGTTTCTTGAGCGCCGGCCAATCGGCATAGCGCGCGCGCCAATGCGAGCGGGGTCGCAGCCACACCGCAAAGGTTTCGGCGAAATCCTCATCGGGATGGCTCTGCGCATACCACAGCCGCAGATGCTGGACGTGATTGCGGCTCGCCGGATTCGGACGGTAATAGCGCGGGTAGCGTCTCGAAGACGGGCCGAACAATTGCTGCCACCGCCGGCGCCGATAGAGCTGATAAGCGTGCGTCACCACATGACCGCATTCGTGGCGCAGGATTCTCATACATTCGGACCAGGTGCCGCCCTCGACATCGAGGATCATTTTCTTTTCCAGCTGCATCAGCCGCGGATGCGCCAGATAGAACGGAATGGCGATGCCGGGCGTGCTTTCCGGACTGAACCATTCGCTCGAGATCCAGGCATGCGGCCGCACGCGGATGCCGTGTTCGCTGAGCTCGGCAGACAAAGCGCGCAGGCAATTCTCGAGCCAAGTCCCCTCAACGGTGACTTTGAGGTCCTTCAGGCGAACCTCGAGCAACGCGTTGTCGCTGAAAGATGCCCAGGGAAATTTCCGACGCGGCATGACGATGCGAGACCCACGACCCCACCCGACTTCGATGGTGTCATGGCCGGCGTGCGGTCACAACGGCCAAAACGGAACAGCCTGGGCGAGACAGCCGGTGTGGATCGCTTTGGCTCGCCAAACCGCGGATTTACGGACAGGCCTTGGGATTTCGGCGACGCGCATGGGCCTGTTCCGTCGGGGACGGACAGGTCCTCCTGCGGCGCCAAGCAGCATTTGATTTTCGCCGGTGTGATGTGCTTCCTCGGCGCTCACAACCTGAAGTGAGGCCGAGAGACCGAAGGCCCGGAGATCGAAAGCCCGGAGATCGAAAGCCCGGAGACCGAAGGCGCGGAGGCCGAAAGACCACGAGCAAGGGGGACCAAGTCATGGCGCAGGATCGGCAGGATCCCGCATTTCTTTACTTCCCGGACAATTACCGTTGGTCGATGGGGCTCTTGATATGCCTCTCCGGCGCGCCGTGGACGGGGATCGAGATCGATGAAGTCAACCGCGTCGGGCGCGCGCTTGCCGGCAAGGTCGGCGACGACACCGCCTGGTTTGAAGAATGGACGCGGATGGGCGACAAGATCGAGAAGCGCGGTCGCGACGCCTTGCGCGCCGGCCATAAGCTGACCGCCGCATCCTGCTTTCTGCGCGCCGCGCGTTACTACCAGACCGGCGAGCGCTTCATCCATCCCCGATCGGCGCGGAGCATGGATGTCTACGCGCGGTCGGTGACGATCTTCAAAGAAGCGGCGGGCATGATGCGCCGCCCGCGCATCGAAGTCGTCGAGGTGCCTTACGAGAACGCCGGTTTGCCGGCGCTTCTCGTGCATCCCGATCCCGATGCGGCGGGAGCGCGGCAGGCGCCGGCCATGGTGTTTTTCGACGGCTTCGACGTCACCAAGGAGCTGCAATACGGCTATGGCATTCCCGATCTCGCCGCGCGCGGCGTCGGCTGCCTGATCGTCGACGGCCCGGGCAACGGCGAGAGCGTACGCTTTCGCAATCTGCCGTTGATCGCCGAGACCGAGAAATACGCAACGCCGGCTTACGAATATCTCGCCGGACGGCCCGAGTTCGATGCGAAGCGGATAGGCGTCATGGCCCTGTCGTTGGGCGGCTACTATGCGCCGCGCGCTGCCTCGCTCGAGCCGCGCTTCGCCTGCTGCGTGGCGTGGGGCGCGCAATGGGACTATCACGAAGTTTGGGCCCGCCGCCTCGAGGCCCTGGATTGCGGGAAAGTTCTTTCGCTTTCAGTGCCGCCGGAGCATTTGCAATGGGTGCTGGGCGTTTCGGACGGCGCGTCCGCGCTGAAGAAACTCGAAGGCTTCCGCCTCGACGGCATCGTGCAGAAGATGGCTTGCCCGTTTTTGTTGCTCCATGGCGCCGGCGACGAGCAGATTCCGCTCGAACTGGCGAAAAGGCTTTTCGACGCCGTGGGTTCCGAGCAGAAGACGCTGAGGATTTTCAGTCGCGAAGAAGGCGGATTCCACCATTGTCAGGTCGACAACGTGACCATCGGGGTCCACACAATGTTCGACTGGATCGCCGACGTGCTGAACGCGGCGCGTTGACCGAACTAAGAACCGCGAAAAGCCGGCGCCCCCAACATAGGCAGCTCAGGCTGCCAGCATCTTCTGGACTTCGTTGACGAGCTCGCGCAAATGAACCGGCTTGGACAGAACCTTGGCGTGCCTTGGCGCGCTCGAGTCGGAGTTCAGCGCCACCGCCGCAAATCCGGTGATGAACATGATCTTAATATCGGGATCGAGTTCGGCGGCCCGTCGGGCAAGCTCGATACCATCCATCTCCGGCATCACGATGTCGGTCAGCAGAAGCTCGAACGGTTCCTCGCGCAGCCGCTGATAGGCCGAGAGCCCGTTGTCATAGGAAATCACGTCAAAACCGGCATTTTGCAGCGCCTTGACCAGGAAGCGCCGCATGTCGATGTCGTCTTCCGCAAGCAGAATCTTGGACATACTCACAAACCCGGCTTTCGCCGGTCCCCTACATCCCATAAGCCGGATCGCTGGTAAACATGGAGTGAAAG
>Ga0187820_1000134_pt1 | contig 15072 bp, 7 predicted proteins | sample NC_wetland_sal_i_19_FD_132409 | JGI IMG/M metagenome (GOLD analysis project Ga0187820, IMG submission 132409) | Wetland sediment microbial communities from Neuse River Estuary, North Carolina, USA - SO4_5 | ecosystem: Environmental > Aquatic > Freshwater > Wetlands > Sediment | place: USA: North... | reverse complement strand
TTGGTAGGGGCGGTGGGGATCGAACCCACGACCTTCGGCTTAAAAGGCCGCTGCTCTACCACTGAGCTACGCCCCTAAACTTTTTTCCTGCAGCAAGATACTTTTCCAATTCTCTGTCGACCGTGAAACCAGTGTCACTTCGTCCCGCTCGCAAAATGCCCCGTGCCATGCCAGCAGAGTCTTGATCTCCGCCTCAATGAATACTTTTTTGTCGCCCTCTTAACGGCACGGCCGTCGTTCTGGCAATACGAAATTGTCCATTCTCAAATGGCTGCGCTGTTGTCTCCGACTAAAAAACACGCCCCCGGCCTGCGCCTAGGCCATGCTCGACCCAAAGGGTGCCATCGCAGCATCAAGATTTGTTGGGACGTGTCTAAGTTCTTCGCCCGCGGGATGTCGAGACATCCTACCCGCCTAGTCTACCATGTCCCATGGAGGTCCGTGCGTACTGCCCTACTGCCCACCCATCAAGCCAGCAAAACTGCTCTCCACACGTTCTTTTCCTCAAATCACAAATGAAGTGTTAGACGTCGCACAAATCCACCGCCTGCCGCAGCGCGGTGAGGGGATCGCGCGCAGGCACAAACTCATGCGCCACGTAGCCCTGGAAGTTGGCCGCGGCAATTCCGCGCATCACGCCGTCCCACTGCACTTCCTGCGTGTTGTCGAGCTCATGCCGCCCCGGCACTCCGCCGGTGTGAAAATGTCCAAGCCACTGGATATTCTGCTGGATGGTGCGAATCAGGTCGCCCTCCATGATCTGCATGTGGTAGATGTCATAGAGCAGTTTCACGCGGGGCGAATTCACGGCTTGCACCACTTGCACTCCCCACGCGGTGTGGTCGCACATGTAATCCTTGTGATTTACTTTGCTGTTGAGCAATTCCATGCAGATGGTGACGCCGTGGTCTTCGGCAATTTTCTTCACGCGGTTGAGTCCGGCGATCGTATTTTTCGCGCCCTCCTCGTCAGACATTCCAGCGCGGTTTCCTGAAAACGTAATCACATTGGGGACGCCCGCCTTGGCCGCGAGCGGGATATATTTGCGAAAACCTTCTTCAATTCTTGCGTGGTTTTCGATGCGGTTCAGCGCGCTGGCGATCTCGCCGCCTCCACCGTAGCCCATGGTGCAAACGAGGCCGTGGCGCGCGGGTATTTCGTATTCGTCAGGATTCAGAAGATCGACGCCCTTCAATCCGATCTTCGCGGCATACGCGCACAGGTCCTCGAGCGGAATCTTCTCGTAGCACCACCTCGAGACGGATTGCTTGATTTGTCCTTTACGCGGAATCGGAGCGTCTTGCTCCGGCCACGACTTCGTTGGAATAGCAGCCATGGTCGCTCCTGAGAGAGCCGTCTTCAAAATTGAGCGCCGCGATAGTTTAGTCATAAAGATTCACACCATCTTCCTAGGCGAGAGCCAGCTTCAGCGTGGTGACCGAAGCCGCCGGGAAAGCGTGGCGCAGCACCTTGGACCCGGCTTCCACGCTGCTCGTTTGCGGTTTCACAGCGTCTCTTTGTTCAAACGTGTTGTGCGCATGAATGTCCGGATTCGTGAGCGTCGTGGCTGTTCCTGATTTTATGCTGGCGCCGCGCACGGCAATTTCTGCTTCGGTCGCATCGCTTACATTCGGATTCACCACCGTGAGCACCAATTCCTTCTCACGAAGCGACGCTGAGCCCTTCAGCCCCCAAAACGTCGCCGGCTGGCCGTCGCGTTCATAGTGAATCAGCGGCGCCGAAAAAATCGTCCGCAGAGACTGGCCACCTTGATGGCCGGCATACATTCCAAACACATGGCCGACAGGTGTCACGCAGAACTTGTCCTCATGCGCGAGGTACAAGCTGTTCAAGCAATTAATCAGTTGTGCGCAATTCGCCATGGCGATCTTTTCCGGATGCCGATGGAACAGATCCAAAGTCATTCCGCTGAAAACCGCGTCGCGCAGTGTTGGCATCTGCTCCAATTGATCGCCCGGCGTCAGCGCGCTACCCGGCTTGTACCACGGTCCCCATTCGTCCACCACCAATTTCACGAGGTGCTCGCGATCGATTTCGCCCATCCCCTGCCAGTGCCCATTGATCAAAGACTCCATACGCTCGCCCTCGCGCATCAGTTCGTACCAATCCACCGCGTCAAATTTGAGCGCGTCCCCTTTTCCCTGCACCCAATCCGTCGTGCGTCCGCGGCTCAGGTTCCACGTGTAGTAATGCAAAGCCCAGCCATAAAGAGAATGCAGCCGTCCTTTTCCTGTGCGAACTAATTCTTCAAAAAATTCGCGCGTCCAATTCCAATCATCCGTATTAGGGCCGGAGCCGATGAACGACAGCTTCTGTCCATATCGCGGTACCCACTCGGTGTACCGCCGGAATTCCACCGCGTACTCCTGCGCCGTAAAATTTCCGCCGCAACCCCACGATTCATTTCCCACGCCCCAGAAACGCACTCCGAAAGGCTCCGCGAAACCTGCCGCGGCGCGCTCCTCCGCCAAAGTGGTGCTTCCCGCCGGAGAATTGCAGTATTCCACCCAGCGGTAGAATTGCTCGGCGGGCAGACTGCGAACATTCGCGGCGAGATAGGCTTCGCACCCGATCAACTTGCAGAAGCGCGCAAATTCATTGGTGCCAAAGCGATTGGTTTCGTACTTGTGATTCGCGGGCGCGTCGCTGGACGCCGAATCGGCCCAGAAATTCGTGCGCGTCGGCCGCTTGGCCGCAGGCCCAATCCCATCGCGCCAGTCGTAACTATCCGCAAAACATCCACCGGGATACCGAACCACCGGCGCCTTGATCTTCCGCATTTCGTCGACCAGCTCCTTGCGAATTCCATCCACATTCGGAACTTTCGAGTTCTCTCCGACCCAGATTCCGTCGTAAATCACGCCGCCCAGGTGTTCCGTAAAATGGCCATAAATGTTCGGCGAGATGATTCCCAGGGGCTCGTCGAGCAGCACTTCAATCCGAGAGTCTGCGGAACTCGCACCGCTCGCGCCGGAGAAGGGCGAGTTCTTGATCAGGAACAAGCCGCCAGCGGCAGCGAGCGAGTTGCATAAAAACTCTCGGCGTCTCAGCATTCGTTGTACCTCAGACAAACTCTTCCTCCGCCGCATATGGGGCATCCTTTTCCCCTCCAAATTATCTTGTGAAAATCCTTAGGCCATCCAAGAAAGCAACTGCTGCAGATTGGCCGCCGAACTCGATTCCGTACCGCGAGGCGTCGAGGGCCCAATGATCAGCGCCTCACCGTGATTTTCAAACCACACCAGAAACGACGACTGTTCGGCTCCCGTCAGCCTTTGCTGATTCAGCCAGTTGTAATACGCTCCCATGTCTGCATCGACGAGCGACCCCAGTGGGTCCAGTTCCACGCGCTCGTTGCCCCCAACAAGCATCTCGTTCATCGGCTTCTGCCTCTGGCGCGGGGCAAACCGCACGAGCAGCGTGAGGGGCTGAGCGCGCCGCAGCGCCTCGCGCGCCGCCCATTGCGCGAAGGTCGTGCTGAAAATCTGCGTGCCTGAGCCTTCAGTCAACAGCTTGACCTGAAAGCGGTCCAGAACGGCGTCCACCGGTTTGCCCGTTTCGCGATCTGGTCCCAGATTCGCCGGCTGATCAGTCGGTCCTCCCATGCCAAGGTCAGAGGGGCGCAACTGCGCCAGCAACGTGCGCAGCGACTCCGGTCCCATGCCCGGCCTCTCAATCTCCGCCCGTATTTTGCTCGACAGCGCTGCTCGCGCGGGCCCCAGCGCATGGTAAGACACGCACGTCAGCTCAGGATCGTGCTCCGCAGCTTGCCCGCCATCAATATACCAGTGCCCGTATTCAACAGGATGCGCTTTAGCTCGAGCGGCCGCGGCATCCAGCAAAACTTTCAATCCGTTATCAGTCTGCACGCTGCTAAAGTACGCTCCGTGCGGGCGCAGTTTGCGAAAAAGCGGTTCCTCGGCTTTGGCGACGCCCTGCCCGATGACGGCAATCCCGAGTCGCGGCATCGCCGGCAGCTCTGGCGGCGCTGCCGCGCGCAAACGCTCCGCATAAGCGAGCGCCGCGGTGCGAAAGACATCCAACTGGTGCGTCGCCCAGAGGTGTGCCGAGAGCTGCTCGACGAACTGCGCCGGCGCGTCTACCCAATCCGACTTTTCGAGCTCCGCGGAAATCTGGATTCCCGCGAATCCTTGAAACCATTCCTTCGTCTGTTCCCTGGAAAGCGACTTCAGATTTGCCAATTCCCTTTCCAGAGCTCTGCGCTCGACGGGGAACTTGAAATCATACTCGATGACCTCGCGCAACAAGCTCGGCAAAAAGCTCAGCGGTAGCCGCTGCAACGCGGCGAGATCGTTCGTGACGAGTTTTCTGGCTTCCGGCGGGTAGCCATTGAATTGTTCGGGTTTGAGCTCGCTTGGAAGCATCGAGTTACACAAGTTCGGCGATCGGCTTGCCCTGCGCATACGCGGCGGAAAATCCGAGGATCGACCCGATCGTCGGCACCAGGTCGGTGGACTGCAACGCTTGGTCGAAAACGAGCCCTTCGCGAACGCCAGGCCCCATCGCCAGCATCCAGGTGGTGCGGGAGAGTGCATCGCCAGTGCGGTGATGCTGAAACCCGTTACCACCGGAATCTTCGTCGGCGTCGCGGCCAAAGTCTGGCAGAATGAAAACGTTTGTGTTGCCCGCATATTCCGGCTCGCTCTGAATCGACTTCCACAACTCGCCGCACAGCCGGTCGGTGCGGCGGATGCCCTCGACGTAAAGCGAGTACGTACCGGCGTGCGCGATATCGATATCGTGCATGGTGATCCACAACAGGCTGGGGGCAAGCTGGTGCATCAATTGGCGTGCGATGTAGACGGAGAGTTCATCCGGACTTGAGAGTGTCAGCGCATGTTTCTTGAAGTCGTCCACGGAAAGCTTCAACAACATTTCTAACTGTTGCAATTCAAACTCGCCGCCGCCGAGTTCCGGCGTGAAATAAGGTGTTTCGTAGTTATCGCGCAACAGGTGCTCGTAGTCCGCGCCACCGCCGTTGTTTGCGGCTGCCAGCAGGTGCTTGGGCAAAATTACTCGAGCTCCCAGGCCGGGGCCGTAAGAGCGATAATTGCTTTCACCAATCCGATTGAAGCCGTTGCTGGGAGCAACCACCCAGGCATCCGTCGACGGTCGTTTCAAATCCTTTCGGAAGTATTCGAATGCCGTGGGATGTTGCGGGGGAACGGCCGCAAAATTGTTGAACGTTTCATACACGCCGGTCGCCAAGCTCGCGGTCGCCACGTAGTGGCCCAGGATGCCGCGATTGACCACCTGAGTGAAAAACGAAGCTTGCGGAATAAGCTCCCGCATCATATGCGGGATATTCTCCTGGCCTTCCGGCGCGAATGTTTCCTGATCGCGGGCGCCTCCGCCGAAGGTGATGACTACCACCTTCCTTTTCTTTGCGGGAATCCCGGTTCGAGCCGCCAACCCAGAGCTCAGAAGTGCGCTTCCCAGAGCTACCCCGGCGGCGCTGCGCAGAAAGTCCCTCCGGGTGAACGCCAGTTGGCGGGAAAGCTCCCGGGAGCTCACGTCCGAACGGCCGCTGCAAAACATCGAAGAATCAGTCAATATTTGCCACGGTTTGAGCCGCGTTGGTGTGATGTAGGTCATTGTAAACGCGATGCTTAGCGTACGCTACGCCGCGCCTCCACCGAAGTCAAGCAGGGCGGTGAATCGCTATTTACGCGGGCCCCTTCTGCGCCTTTCCCTGCACCTATATTGCACACTTAGTGCATTTTTACTTAGCTAACTGGCTAAAAACGCGCGCCCTTCTAAATCCGGTTGACTTCAGTCCGGGCCAATCACGGCTTGGCCGAGGGGTTGTCCTTCGCCGCGTAGACGAACTGACGAATTTCAGCTCTCTGCTTCTCAAGGTCGGCCAGTTGCTGCTCGTTCATCTTCTGATAGACCTGGAACTGCGCCTGCGCGAGATCCTTTTGGTCAGTGCGCACATACGCTTGCGCCAAGCGATAGTGCGCGTCGGCAAGATTGGAATTCAATTCCAGGGCGCGCACATATTCAGGAATGGCTTCGGCATACATGCGCTGCCCGGAATAAAGATTGCCCAGCTGCAGGTACGCCTCCGCCAGCTCGGGATCGAGCTCGATGGACTTCTTCAGAAGCGTTTCGATTTGATGGAGATCGAGGCTCGGATCTTCAGCTCTCTTCCCTTTCCACAAACTCATCGCGTAATAGTAGAGCGCTTTGGCATTGCGCGGCTGGAGTTCGGAAAATCGCCGAAACCGCTGGATCACGTCGTCGGCCTGGCTGGGCGAACTATCGTAGGCTCTCGAGAGAAAAATATAACAACTCGGATCGGAAGGATTCAGATCGGCCGCGCGGATCAGCGATTTGACGGCGTCGTCATAGTTGCCGTGTGCATAGAGCGCCATTCCGAGGCCGATCGCCAGCCGCGTTGATTTGGGATAGCGCTTGACGGCGTCCTGGAATACTTCTATCGCTGGCCCGAGCGTGCGATGGATCAACAGTTCGCTTCCCCAATCGAACAGGTTGCTCTCGCTCGGGTCGGCGTGCGCCGCAAGCTCGTATTCGTTGGCGGCTTCGACGAATTTCCCGTCCTGCTCTTCCACCGCGCCAAGCAAATTATGCAGTTCGGCGGTGTCCTTCTGTTTCAAAAGTTCCTGAATTTGCTCGCGAGCGTCCGCAAGACGGCTGGTCAGCAGGTAGGCGAGCGAGAGGTCATAGCCATTGTCATACGACGATGGGTCGATGCGCTGTGCTCGCTCGAGATAAGGAACAGCGTCGCCGATCTTCTTGGATTGCGCATAAAACTCGCCAAGGTTGTGATTCGTGTCGTAGTTCTTCGGGTCCAGTTCAGCGGCTTTCTTGAATTGCTCTCCCGCTTGGTCGAGTTTTCCCAGCCGCACAAGATTGGCAGCAAAATTCGTGCGCGCGGGAGCGGAATTCGGGTTTAGCCGTACAGCTTTTTCCAAGTGGGGATTGGCGCTGGCGTCTTCGGACTGCGCGGAATAGGCCAAGCCAAGAAGTTCGTGAACTTCGAAATTTTCCGGGACCTTGTGGATTAGGTCTTCGAGCTTCGCGGCGGCTTCTGCGAAGTGTCCCGAATCATATTGTGCGACGGCGGATTGGAACTCGCGATCGAGGCTCTGATCCTGGCTGGCAAGCGCAGACAGGACAAACAAGCATGCCAACAAGATAAAAAGAATAGGCCTGATAGAACGGAATCCGATGAACACGACGTTCCTAGATTATCACCGCACACCAATACACGAACAGAGCGAGTGAAAAGGGGTTCCCCGCAGAGCGCCCTCGACGAGCACTCTGCGGGGAGGTGTGGTGCAAACTTTAGAAATACAGCTTCAATGCGAATTGAATCTGCCGCGGATCGTAAGGATCGTCGCGCGTTGAGCCGATTTCGCCGAAGGTCGAACTGTTGAAGTTGCCCGATCCGGAGATCGCGACAACACCGTTTCCGCCGAAGTTGGGAGCATTAAAGTTCGGGTGGTTGGCAATATTAAAGAACTCGGCACGGAACTGTAGCCTGACTTGCTCCTTGATCGGAATATCCTTGAAGACGGAGAAATCCAGCCTATTGAATCCGGGCCCTGGCACCTGGGTAACGCCACCCAGGCAGGCGGCACTACCATTTAACGTGCAAGCGGCCGGCTGGGTAAACGCTGCTGGGTTCCCAAACCAGCTGATCAAACCATTTGCATCCGTGTGCAGTCCAAGTTTGAGCGGCTGCCCCGTGAATAGGTCGCCGCAACCAAGGCTCGCAGCCGTCCCGTTGGGGCAACTCAGGGAAATCGGCTGGCCACCTTGGAATGTGGAACTCCAGTTCAGGCTCCAGCCCCCTATGGCCTTGTTCATCGCTCCCGTGGCGTCGGATGCGAATTTCTTCCCTTGTCCGAACGGAAGTTCATAGGTGCCGCTAAAGTGGAAGACATTTCGAATGTCGAAGTCCGCCAAGCCATAATCAAACGCCATTCCGAGTCCGGGTACGCTCGGCGCACGGTAACCAGCCACGCTGCCGCCGTTGAGCAAATCGCCGGCGTCTGACATGGTCTTTGCCCAGGTATAGGTGAACAGGAAGTTCAGCCCGTTCGCAAATTGCTTTTCGACCTTCGTCTGCAACGAATGGTAAGCGCTCATTCCCGCCGTGGCTGCATAACTGGAACCGAATCCAAAATCTGGATAAGGCACGAGCGTGCTCTCCGGGGTGCCAGGAGGAGCAATCGAGGTGGGGTTATTCGACCCCGGGAACGACTCAAGGTGCCGGGCCAGCGTGGTCACATAACCAGCCTGGATGGACATGGAAGGCGTCAATTGGTATTGAACCGTGAGATTGCCAGCCATCGTGTAGGGCGTATCGTAATTAAATTGGATTCCGCGCAACGCCAAGCCGCTTGCGTTGACGGACAGCGGACTCAGTGGAATGCAAGCAAATCCCGCTTCAAAGGTAGCGGTACCGCCATAAGGAGCCGTGGCTGAGCAACCGGCAAACGGAGTGCCGACACTTATGGGCTTTACATCGTTCGGGGAGAAGTAGGAAAAGTTAAACTGGAACGGATAGTTTTCGCCGAGGTTGGGAGAAAATCCGCGGTTTTCAAAGCCGTTATAGAAGATGCCAAACCCGGTGCGAACGACCAGCTTCGGGCTTACCTGATAGGCGATGCCAATGCGCGGAGCAAAATTGTTCTTTTGAGAATACCCGAGTCCCTTGCCGTAGGCGTTCGTGATATCGAGCCCTATGCCGTCCTTCGCCAGGAGGTTGGTGAAGCAAGTAGCACAGCCGGTGGAGAGATTATTGGCGTTCGGCCCCTCTGGAATGATGTAGAGGGGGCCACCCTTGGGGGCGCCTCCGGGGACGAAGTTTGCCTGGTTCGCATGGTGCTCAAGAACCAGGCCGAAGAAGTCGTAGCGCACTCCCAAGTTCACAGTCAGCTTGGAGGTCAGCTTCCAATCGTCGTTGACGTATCCGCCGTAGTAGTTTTTGCCGTTGTCGGTGAGCGAAATGTTCGAAGCGTACATCCCGCTTGTACCACCAACGAAGCCCGTCCCACCGACGGTAGAGGCGGTTGGCAGCAGCAGGTAGTTAACACGGCCGGTGTTTCCTTGGTCAGACGCGGCACAAATAGCCGGGGTGGCGCAGCTCGCGGAAGGAAGTTCCGTGTAATCGCCATTGTAATCGAACTCACCGCGGGACCAGGGCGGCTGCAGGGTCGAGAACTTGACGTGCTGCCACTCGATCCCCATCTTGAAGGTGTGCTTGCCATAGATTTTTGTGACGTCGTCGGTCAGCTGGAACGTGGAAGTGACTTCATTCGATGGCAAGAAAGCATTGCTGCCCAAGGTGGAGAGCCCGTTGATCCCGAACGCCGGAAGTCCGCCATTCAACGGCACTTGAGGTATGTCCTGGATGCCGTAGGTCGCCGGGATACCCGAAAGATCATTGGCCGAAGGCGAATACCGGGAAGTGTGGAGGTAATTCAACCCGGCGCGCAGCTCGTTGATCAAGGTTGGAGAAAAAGTGTGCGTGTAGCCCAGAGCGCTTTGCTCGGCGATCGCAGTCTGCGTGCCCTGTTGGAAACCGCCGCCGTCGGCCACGCCTCCGAAAATGCCGGGTATAAATTGCGGATCGTCCACCAAACTAAATCGGAAAAACAATTGGTTTTTCTCGTTAAAGTTGATGTCCATCCGAGTATCGAAAGAGTTGCTGTGTTCAAAAAGTTTTGGCGAATTAGCATAGTTCGAGAAGAGCGAACCCGCGGCATTGCTTGTGGGCATGGGGTAGAGATTCAATAGTGCGATAGCGTTCTTGTCCAGACGCCCCACCGGAATAACGTTCAAATTGCACGCACCAACGTTTGCGCCCGTGTAGTTGAGTGTGTTCGCGGCACAAGTGCTGAAGGGGTCTCGGACGTAGCCGCTCTGCGCGGCAACCAGTCCTGTCACTGGGTCAACCGCGCCCTGCGTGACAGCCCGTGTTGTCCCCGGGTCAAACACTGTGCCGAGGGGGAGGGTACGACCAAGAGCGTCTGTAAGGCAGGCCGGCTGGTTGCTCCCGCCGCAGGGTTGTGCGGCGATGAGATCCTGGAAGTTGGTATAGCCGCTGCTGCGCTCCGCTGCACTGGGAACCGAGCCGCTCAGAATTGTACCTTGAACTCGGCGCAAGCCCTGGTAATCGCCGAACAGGAACACCTTGTTTTTGCCGTTAAATACTTTCGGTATATACAGTGGACCACCGGCCGTAAAGCCGAACTGATTCTGGCGAAGTTCCCCCTTGGGAACAGCATGGGCGTTTTCGAAAAAGTCTGCGGCATCGAGCTTATCGTTCCGGAAGAATTCCCAAACGTCGCCATGAAACTCGTTGGTGCCGGACTTGATAGTGGCGTTCAGCACGGCAGCGCCGGAGCGGCCGAACTCGGCGCTGAAGTCCGAGGTTTGTACTTTGAATTCTTGGATCGCATCTACAGGAGGAAGAACGACATAGTTGGTGCCGTTGAGGAAGTCTACGGTGTCTGAATTGTTGTCAATGCCATCGAGAAGATAATTGTTCTGCGCGGGACGATTACCATTCGCCGCAAAGGCGCCACTGGCCGCGTTTCCACGCGTGTCGGCTTGCGGCGTGTTAACGCCAGCAGCGAGCTGCGCCAGGAAAGTGAAATTTCGGCCGTTTAGAGGAAGATCGTTCACGCTCTTCGAATCAACCACTTGACCCACGGAGGCGTCTTGGGACTGGAGCACGGGAGCGGCAGCCGTGACCTCAATAGTTTCCGTGACCTTGCCGGGCTTCATGGAGAAATTAACGACAACGTTCTGGCCAATGTTCACGCTGACATCGGTCTGCGTCACCGTCTGGAAGCCGGTATAGGTGGCGGTGAGCTTGTAGCTGCCGACGCGAACAGGCGTGAATTTGTAGCTACCATCCGTCTCTGTGGTCGTGGAGAGGGCGGCGCTGGTACCGAGGTTGGTGAGCGTGACGGTCGCGCCATGGATCGCGGCGCCCGATGTGTCCGAAACGGTTCCCAGGATTGTGCCGGTATCCACCTGCGCGCAAAGAGGCCGAGCGCTGAACGTCATGAGCGCAAGCCCGGCAATCACCACCCACGAAGCCCGCGCAATCAACTTCACAATCGCATTTCGATTCATCGCCAATCCTCCAGAGCCTTTCGGCTCGTCCGTACACAGCAAACGCCAGATGTTCAAGCCCCATCCTCGACGGAGATGGAGCCAGAACCAAACCTCGACGGGTTGTAGCTAATTTTTTGAGGACCAAAACACAAAGAAGTTAAAGGGCGCACGCCCCTCCAAAATTAACGTTCTTTGTATTTGGCACCCCAAGCCCCTCAAAACAACGTGAAACGCTTAACCTAAAGCAGCGCACAAACTGCTTAACCGCTTAACCTGTGGGACACTAATAGACATTTTGTTGGATATTGTCAAGCATTTTTTTTACTATAGGGCAAGCCCGCTCTGCGGGGACGGAAAAGCGTGCGCTTTTTCTTGCAAAAAGTCGAGAAAATCGGGCAATGGCTCTAACTATCCGTGATGTCGCCAAGGCTGCCGGCGTTTCCACCGCGACGGTATCAAATGTCTTGAACAAGACCGGCAAGGTAGGCCCGCGCACTCATCGCCAGGTGCTACTGACTGTAAAGCGCCTCGGGTATTTTCCGAATGCCCACGCGCGGCATTTGGCTTCGCGCGATAGCCGCACTTTGGGGATTATCGTTTCCGACATCGTGAATCCTTTCTTTCCCGAAGTCATCAAGAGTTTTGAAACACGCGCGCGCCAACTGGGGTATGACGCCATTCTCAGCGATACGAATTACGACCCGCGGCGGACTCGCGAAGCCGCCGAGCGCATGATGGAGCACAACGTGCGCGGCGTGGCGATCATGACCTCGGAGATCAGCTCGCGCCTTATCAAGGAACTGGAACGCAGAAAGATCGCCGTTACTTTTCTTGACCTCGCCCCCGTCCGCGGCTACGTGAGCAAATTGCGTATCGACTACTTCTCGGGAATCAAGCAAATCGTGGAATACCTCCATGCACAAGGCCATCGGCGAATCGCGTTTATCGCTGGGCGGCCAAAGCTCAAGTCCAACCTGGCGCGCTTGGAGGCCTACGAAACGTGCATGAAGGAGGTGGGATTGCAGCCCGGACCGATCGTGCACGGAGATCTGCGCTTTGAAGGCGGTCTCGCGGCTGGCTTGAATATCGCAAAACTCTCGCCAAGACCGACAGCGGTGATGGCCGTAAACGATCTGACCGCAGTCGGCGTGATCAAGGGCCTTCTCAAGGGCGGCTGCCGCGTGCCGCAAGACATTTCCGTCACAGGGTTCGACAACACGCGACTCGCCGAATATAGCAACCCTTCGCTGACCACCGTGGACATCCACCGGGACATGCTGGGCGAAATGGCCGCGGATGCGCTGCATGAGCTATCGTGTTCCGCTCATCCGCAGGGCAAGGAATACCAGATTCCCGCTGAACTCATTTTGCGAGATTCCTCGGGGCCCGCTCCCTCTGAAATAGCCTGATCGAACTCCCGGAAAATTGTCCTTCGCCCGGTTCATCTTGCGGCGTCAGCCCGCTCGAGCTTCTGCGCTGGCGACGTAATCTTTGGCTCAGCCGGAGCTCAGTGCTAGCATTCGAAAGCCGGACGATCGCGGCGGAGAGAGACGAGAATGGCGCGTCCTAAGAACGAAGTCCACGCTCTTTCGCGGCGTATCTTTCTGAAGAAGATGCGGTGGGCGCCTGTGCTCTTCCTGCCGGCCCCTATCCGTGCAGCATCATTCCGGCCGCTACTCGGGGAAACTGCTGGCGGCCGCAATGCGCCTTTCGCCCTCGCTGATAATCACGTGTCGCCCCGCTACCCCGCGAAATCACCTCTTGATGATTTGCTCCGCAAGGTTGTCCCCGGCGCGGATGAATACATTACAGAGAAGTATGCGTTTGAAATCATGCGAGCTCTCGATGAATGGAGCCGTGCGCTGAAGGAGCGGGCGCCTGCTCTGGGTGATTTTGCAAAATTTCTCGACGCCTCGGTCGAAGCGGGTTCACTGGCTCCAATCCAGCAGACCACTCTTCGCTCTCAAGAAGGCATCGAAATTGTCCGGAGACAGTTTTCGGCGAGCATTGCTCCGGGCCGCGAGCGATTCCTGCAGGAGATGAAGGCTTACCTGGAGGCGATTTCGCGCTTTGAGACGGCGGAATTCCAAATTACAGGGATCGAACAAGCTGCAGGCTCGTCGTCGACATTCAAGATCGAGATTCGGTATGACTTTGTCGGCGCCTCGGCGAGCGCGGGGCGCGAACAGCGCGTCGGGCACTGGCTGACGCACTGGGCGCGCGATGAAGCCAACGGATGGCGAGCGATTCGATGGGAGGCAACGGAGGAAACTCTCTGCCGGGCGCGCACACCGATTTTTATTGACATTACTTCTCAGGCGCTCGGCCAGACTGAATCGTATAGAGAACAGATGCTTCACGGCGTCGACTATTGGCGCACCGTCTTGGATGGCGCGTGCGGAATCGACGTTTACGGCAACAACGGCGTGGCGGCGGGCGATTTCGACAACGATGGATTCGATGACCTGTATATCTGCCAGCCTCCAGGGCTGCCGAACCGGCTCTATCGCAATCGGGGAGATGGAACGTTTGAAGACGTCACGGAAAAATCGGGAGTGGGAGTGCTGGACGGCACGGCTTGCGCTTTGTTCGCCGATTTTGAGAACAAAGGATTGCAGGATCTTTTAGTCGTTTGTGGCAGCGGGCCTTTGCTCTTTTTGAATCAGGGGAACGGAAAATTCTTGCCTAAGCGCGATGCCTTTCAGTTTGCGCGGCCTCCGCAAGGAACGTTCACACACGCCGCCGTGGCTGATTATGACGGCGACGGGCGTCTCGATATTTATTTTTGCTTGTACAGCTACTACCTGGGGCTCGAGCAGTACGACTATCCTGCGCCTTACTTCGACGCGCGGAATGGGCCGCCGAATTTTTTGATGCACAACGAGGGGAACTCCGCTTTTGTGGATCGCACGGAGTCGGCAGGATTGAATGTCGAGAACAACCGCTACAGCTTCGCCTGCGCGTGGGGCGACCTTAATTCAAGTGGAAAACCTGACTTGTACGTGGCCAATGATTTTGGACGAAACAATCTCTACCGGAACGACGGCGGAGGAAAATTTACAGCAGTCTCCGCGGAAGCGGGCGTCCAGGACGTTGGCGCGGGAATGAGCGCGTGCTGGCTCGATTTCGACAACGACGGAAAACAGGACATCTATGTTTCGAACATGTGGTCCGCAGCCGGCCTGCGCGTCTCGACACAAAAATTCTTTCACGAAAAAGACCCGGAAAATATCCGCGCGCTTTATCGGCGGCACGCCGGTGGCAATTCGCTTTATCGAAATCAGGGAAATGGAAAGTTTCAGAACGTAAGCCAGGCGGCTGGGGTCGACGTGGGCCGCTGGGCTTGGGCTTCCGATTCCTGGGACTTTGACCACGACGGCTATCCCGATATCTATATCGCGAATGGCTACATTTCGGGGCCGAAGACTTCTGAATACGGGGATGCCGATGTGGCGAGTTTCTTTTGGCGGCAGGTCGTAGCGAATTCCCCCTCAGGCAGGACGCCATCTCAAAAATACGAGCTGGGCTGGAACGCCATCAACGAGCTGATCCGCTCGGACGCTTCCTGGAACGGTTACGAGCGGAACGTTCTGTATGCTAACAATCGCGATGGAACGTATTCAGACGTGTCGGGCGTCGCTGGATTGGACTTCCCGGAAGACAGCAGGTCGTTTGCGCTTGCCGACCTGGATCACGATGGACGATTGGAAATTATTCTCAAGAACCGCAGCGCGCCGCAGCTCCGGATTCTGCGTAACACGATGGCGGAGCTGGGCAGCTCGATTGCTTTCCGCCTGCGCGGAAAACAAAGCAACCGCGACGCGATCGGATCTGTAATAACGATCGAAACGGAAGGACATCGGCAAACAAAGTACGTCCAAGCCGGCAGCGGCTTTCTGTCGCAACACACCAAGGAGCTTTTTTTCGGAC
>Ga0187820_1000133_pt1 | contig 15095 bp, 14 predicted proteins | sample NC_wetland_sal_i_19_FD_132409 | JGI IMG/M metagenome (GOLD analysis project Ga0187820, IMG submission 132409) | Wetland sediment microbial communities from Neuse River Estuary, North Carolina, USA - SO4_5 | ecosystem: Environmental > Aquatic > Freshwater > Wetlands > Sediment | place: USA: North... | reverse complement strand
CGATTTCCAGACGATCGTTGGTGGTGAACTTGGTGATTTCGGTCTTCACCAGGTTTCGAAAATCGGAATTGAACTGTGCGCCCGGATGGGAGTCGTTGTTGGCGATATATTCGATATTGTCGCCGATCAGCTTCCGCGATCCCATCCCGCCAAAGGTCATCCAGGGATTAGGATTATAAACCTCGATCATCCGTCCGACCTTTCCGGTAAGGGGCGGATCCCAGCTCAGCATCGACGGCTGCAGCGCGATGATCAAATCCACGTATTTCGATTTGTTGGCGACAAAAACCGAGGCGTTGGCGCCCAAGCTGTAGCCGACAACGACGGTGTGCGTTCCGGGTGGCTGGCTTGCGATGTCGTCGACCAGGTTCGGCCATTCCTGGTGCAGGTAGGTCTTTACTTCGACATCCGGAATCATCCGCAGCTCGCCCGCCAGTTCAACGAGTCCGATCGCTGGGATTGGTCCGCCCATCGGCCATAGGACGCCGACAAAGGTCTTGGCGTTGGCGGAAGAGCAGATGAACGAACCACAAAAGGCAGCAATGATCGCGAGTTTTTTCACTTGCGGCTTCCCCATCGTCAGCCTGTGCCGATGCGGCACACTACCCCTTAAAGGCGATCCGCCGGTCCCGGCAGCGCGACCACCCCCCATGATCGCCTCTACGGTTCGCAGAGAGCGAGAATTACGGGCGATTATTAGGACGTTGAAGGGAAACTTTGCGGATGAAAAGAGGCACTAATTAGCAAGCTTAATAATCCGTTTCGTCCGGCGGCCCATGTCGCCTCGCAAGGACGGGCAAACAAGCCAGCAATTTCCGGTCATTGTTTGCTTCTAAATTGCCACACTTCGGCGGCGAGCTTGGTCCAAGGGCAGAAAGTCAGGGGAGGACGATTATCATGTGGGTAACCGGATTTCCGGGTCTCGGCGCACGGCAGTGGATCGTGTGTTTGGGCGTTTTTCTGGCCGCGGCGGGCCTGACCGAGACCAGTCAGGCTCAAGCGCAGAGTGAAAAATCCTCGCCTCAGGCGCGCGTGATCGTGGTCGGGGAGGCCAGCGCCAGCGCCCCGCCGGACTATGCCAGGATAAGAGGCGGCGTGACCACCACGGCCAAAACCGTCAAGGAGGCGACGGATGCCAACTCAAAGCTGATGGCCGCCGTCACCGGGCAGCTTTTGGACTCCGGAGTCGCGCAAAACGATATTCAGACATCGGAATTCTCAATCGAGCCGGTTTACACCTCGAAACCGCCGTCGGACGAATCGAAGCTGTCCGGTTATCGCGTGTCGAACCAGGTCAACGTGAAGATTCATCAACTGGCCAAAGTCGGCGAAATCCTGGATCGCTTGGCGGCGGCGGGAGCGACGGACGTCGGGAATGTTCAATTCCTCCTTTCTGACCCTTCCAAAGTGCTCGACCAGGCCCGCGAAGCTGCGGTCGCCGATGCCCGGCGCAAAGCCGAGCTCTACGCGCGCGCCTCGGGTCTCAACCTTGGGCGCGTTGTCTGGATTACCGAAAGCCCCGAATTTGCGCCGGCTTTCGCTGTCGAGGGACGATTGAAATCGGCGCCGAAACCGGCGGTGCCGATCCAAGCCGGCGAGAACACGTTTCACGCCAGCGTCACGGTCGGCTTCGACATCGCTCAATAGGCGTTTCCACGCATCATGCCGGCCGACCAACAAGCGGGCGCAGACCCAGAATGTTTACCCAGACGGAGCTCGAGAACATCATTCCGCTGGTGCGCGCGAGCGTTCCGCCGACGCCGCAATATGTGTGGCCGCTTCTTAAGGCGCAAACCGGCGTAGATGTTGTCGTAAAGCACGAAAATCACACGCCGATCGGCGCCTTCAAGGTGCGTGGCGGCGTGGTCTACTTCGATCGATTAAAGCGGGAGCGGCCGCAGGTGCGCGGGATCGTCACTGCGACTCGCGGCAACCACGGTCAATCGCTCGCCTGGGCCGGCGCCCGTGCGGGTGTCGCCGTGACCATCGTTGTGCCACGCGCGAACTCAGTCGAAAAAAACGCGGCGATGCAATCGTTCGGCGCCGCATTGATCGAGCACGGCCGGGACTTCGATGAGGCAAAAGAAGAGGCCATGCGGCTCGCGCTGGAACGAGAGCTCGAATATGCGCCGTCGTTTCACCGCGACTTCGTGATGGGGGTAGCCACTTACGCGCATGAATTGTTTACCGTGTTCGGCGACCTCGACACCGTCTATGTCCCGATCGGGCTGGGCTCCGGCATTTGCGGCGTGATCGGCACGCGCAATGCGCTCAAACTCAAGACGAAGATCGTCGGCGTCGTCTCCGAATGCGCAAACGCCTACAGCCGCTCGATGGCCGCCGGCCGGGTGATCGCGACGAATTCGGCGCTGACTTTTGCCGACGGCATGGCCGTGCGCGTGCCCGATGCCACCGCATTCGAGTCAATCGGGCGTGGCGCCGAGCGGATCGTCGAAGTGTCCGAGGACGAGATTGCGGAGGCGATCAGGTGCATCTACAGCGCCACCCATAACTGCGCCGAAGGCGCCGGAGCCGCCGCGTTTGCGGCGCTCATCAAGGAACGTGCGCGAATGCAAGGCCGACGGGCTGGTGTGATTCTCACCGGGCAGAACATCGACCGCGCCTGGATGGGGACGCTGTTGGCGGGAGGGACGCCGCAAGTCGACTGAGGGCTGCAGGGGCCGGTCGGACAGCCAAAAGATCAAATAATTTCAATTGCAGAAACGCCGCCCGATATCGTCACGCAAAGCGCGGTCGACCTGCCGATGGCGGCAAGTGGCGGCTCGGCGCAGGTTGCGGCCAAATCAGCCGCGTGAGGCGGATGCGGCGCGCTCGAAGCCGCGGACTCCTAGCCGAGATGTTGCTTGAAAAAATCGACCGTTCGTGAAAATGCGCGGTCGGCTTCGGGCTTGCTGTATGTTTTACCGCCGATCCGTGCAAAGGCATGATCGGCTTCCGGATATTTGTGGATGGCGACGAGGGGATTCGGCTGTTCGGCTATTCGGCTTGCGGTTTCCTGATCGACCGTTACGGTCGCCGGCCGGTTCTCTTCTTGTATTATTTCGTCGGTACGTTTTTTCATCTCTGGTTCGCCATGGCTTCCGGCATGTGGCTGTATGCCGCCGCCGCGGCCGTCGGCTGGGTTAATCCCGGTGTCTATGGTTCAACGGCGATCTATGTCAGCGAACTTCATCCGACCCATTTGCGGGCCACGGCTGTGGGCTGGTTCTTCGGAGTTGGCCGCGTCGGTTCATTCCTGGCGCCGACCGTGATCGGCTTCATGCTGGCCTATGGGGCCGGCGACTATGTGCTCTACACTTTTGCGCTTGCTTATCTGATCTCGTCGTTCGCACTGCTCGCCGTCGGCATCGAGACCAAGAGCCGCGTGCTTGAGCAGATCTTGCAGCCGAAGATCGCCTGACGGCGAGGGTGTCCGGCAGTGCCGGGCCCCTTTGGGTTCTTCTGTCCTGGCCGACGCAAGCGTGCTTTCCGCGCCGCGTCCCGTCAGTCCGAGGACACCACAACGCGGATCGTATTCGCCGGCACACCACTGAGCTGGAGCGTGAGGGGTTGCGCGGCGAGATCGAACTTGACGCTTTTGCGAATGCCTTCGCAACCGACCGCGCCGCTGAAAGCGGAGGATTTTACGGTGCGTCCATCCTGCACGACATCGATCCAGGATTCGGAAGAAGTTGTGATCTTGTATGTCGCGGCCTTGGTCGGTGCGGAGACTTGGACAAAGCCGGCAAAGGATGCAGGCGATTTCGGGGTCCGTTCCGGCGGGAAGGGCAACTTGGCGTCGGCGAACGTGCTCAGGTCAATCGTCGCCGCGAATGGGATCGGCCAAGCGATGCGATCTCCGGAATTGACTTTAGGCAAATCCGTGCCGTTGAGCGTCGTCCGTTCCTTGTCGAGCGGCCATTTGAATTTATCGCATCCGGACGGCTTTTGAGCGGCGACCGGTGCCGAGGCGAGAACGAGAAGGGCGGCAATGCTGAGCAATCGCATGTCAGTTCACGGCAATCATGACATCGGAGGCCTTGATCACCACGATCACGCTGCTGCCGGTTTTTATGCCAAGCTCGTCGACGCCTTGTTGGTAATTGATGACGTCACGATCTGATTGTTGCCGATGTCGACTTTCACGTGAGCCGTCGTCGCGCCTTTGGTAACAGCCGTGACGGTGCCTTTGAGTTGATTGCGTGCACTTAAGCGCATGACGGCGGGTGCTCCTTCTAAAAGAGGTCGATCAAATCGCGAAAGCAGAACCGCCCTTTCAAAGCGGCGAACTACTCATGATTGAGGGAAGAAAGCACAGGATGGGCGCGACGGCTAGCCTTGTCACTGTCCGCTCGGCGTGCGCAGTCCGATCCAAGTGTCGCGAACCTGCTGGTAGTGGACCATTGGATCGTAGACCGGAACCGGCAACGCCAGAATCTGGGCTGAGAGCCGTCCGACGGCGGAGAGCAGGCTATAGGACGCGACCACCCGGTCATGCTGGGCGACGATGAGGGACTGGCGCGCATTCACGAGAACCTGTTCGGCATTCAAGACGTCCTGCGTCGTGCGCTGGCCCGCCAGCGCCTCATCGCGCACGCCGGTGAGTGCGCGCTCGGCGGCGTTGTTTTGACGTTGAGCGGCTTCGATCTGAACTTTCGCGGCTTGCAACTGCGCCCAGGCCTGAACGACGTTTGCCCGCGTCTGGTCGCGCACTTGGTCGACGTTGAGACGCTGCTGGTCGAGCGTCTCCTTGTTCAATCGGATCGATGAATATTCGGCGCCGCCCTGGTAGATGGGAACCGAGAGGTTGAGCATCACCGTATCGGTGTACTGGATGGGCGAAGTGATCTGCGAAAACAGCGAATATTGGACGTTGTATTGCGCCGCGAGCGTGGGAAACAGCGCGCCCTCCACGATCTTCACTTGCAGTTGCGCGACATCGACCCCGTAGAGCGCCGCGCCGACGTTCGGATTTTCCGCGGTGCCGGCGGCGATCGAGCCCGGCAGTGTCGGCGGCGCAAGCCGCTCGACCGACGATGCCGGCGCGAGATTGTCGGGATCGACCCCGATTATGCGCCGATAATTGGCTTTCGTGATTGCCAGCGTCGCCTCCGCCGACGCCAAGGTCGCTTGCGCCGCGGCAAGTTGCGCCTCCGATTGCGCCACGTCGGTCGAAGTTACTTGGCCGGCTGAAAACCGGTTTTGCGTGTCGGTATAGGTGCGCTCAAGAACATGAACATTGTTGCGCTGAACTTCGAGATTCGCGCTGTCGCGCGACATGTCCATGTAGACGGTTGCCGCGGCGAGCAAGACGGATTGCTCCATGACCCGCAAGGTCTCGCGCGCGGCCGAGACCTGGCTTTCGGCTGAACGCACCTTGTTCGCAGTCTGCTGGCCGTTGAAGAGCGTCTGCGAAACGGTGGCGCCGACCGAGCGGGGGGTCGTCAAGCCTTTGGCTTCGAATGACGCGCCGCTCGCCAGGAAGGGTGGAGTCGGCGGGATGGTTTCTTTGAGGTCCGAGTACTGCCTGCCGACGCTGGCGTTCGCGGAAACCGATGGCCGATATCCCGAAAGTGCTTGCGGCACGCTTTCGTCGGTCTGACGAACGATGGCGCGCTGTGCATTAAGCTGTGGATTATTCGCATAGGCGCGCGCCAGAGCCTGTTCGATGGTCTCGGCCGCGGCCCGATTCGAACTCCCTATCAAGCCCAAGGCGGCAGACGCAATACTTATAGGAAATGCCGCGATGAGCCAGCGCCGACCCCGCTTTTGCGGAAGGTCTCGCCGCAACATCGGAGCCATAGTCCACTCACCACGAATCCCCAATCCAAGGACCTTATCGTGGTGAACTACCCCTTACAAGATAAGGCGGAGAGTCGGCTTCTCGACCGCGGGCGCGCCGTAAGAGCAGCCGCAATTCGCGCGCACCAAACATCAGCGTGGCGAGCATCAGGGGAAGGAAGAAATCAAGCACACGGAACGTGAGCAGCGTCGCCAGCAATTCTTCCCGCGGGTATTGCGACAGGCCCACGAGAATTGCCGCTTCGACGACGCCAAGACTGCCGGGCGCGTGGCTGACCGCGCCGAGAAGCGTCGCCATAACGAAAATCACGACGATCGTGGCAAAGTCGACACTAGGGCTCGCCGGCAACAGCATGTAGATCGAAAGCGACGCGAGCAGGCGATCGACCGTACCGATGGCGATCTGCAAAAGCGTTCCACGCGGGCCGGGCAGGGCAATACGCCACTCGGCGCGGCCGACGACGCGTGGTCCCGCGGTGATCCAAATGAAATAGCAAGCGATGGCGAAAAGTCCGGCGCAACCGACGAGGCGATTGATTGAGGCGGGCAGATGGTCGACAGCGCTTAAGGCTTGCGGCGCGAAAGCGATGGCGCCGCCGAGAACAAAAATATTGCCGAGCCAAAACGTCAGCCCGGTGAAAAACGCGATCTTCGCGATATCGCCGAGCGTCATTTGCCAAAACGAATAGACGCGAAAGCGGACCAGCCCACAGGTTAACGTCGCCGCGCCAAGCGAATGGCCGATCGTGTAACTCGTGAAGCTTGCGAAAGCGACGACGCCGAGGGGCGTTTTGTGCTTGCCGATCGCACGCAAGGCAAAAAGATCGTAGCAGATGAGATTGCTGTAGCCGGCAACGACCAGCACGCCGGCAATCAGGATATGCAGTTTCGATTGGCTCTCGAGCGCATCGATGACCTTGCTGATCTCGATACCGTGCAACAAATGATAAAGGACGGCCGCCGCAATGACCACGATGCCGAAGCTGATCGCCACGCTGATCCTGCTTCGGGAAACGCCGCGGAAAAGCGTCTGGGCACGGGAACTCGTTGTTGCGAAGGCGATAAAAAAGTCTCCAAATCACGAATCGCAGCGGCAAAATCCCATCACTCCATGACAGGATTGTTACGAGCCGCGGCATCACAGAAGCCGCGTTGCGAGCGACCGTCACACGATTGAGATATGAAATGGCAATTGTTGTCGCATGCGATTCGAAATTGCGGCGACCGAACGGCCGCGCTTGGAAGCGATGCGATGAAAGTGTTGGTCGCGACGGACGCCTGGCGTCCGCAGGTCAACGGCGTGGTGCGTACCTTGGGCTCGCTGGCGCGCGCCGCCGCCAAGCTTGGCGTAGAGATTGAGTTCCTCTCGCCGGATGGATTTTCGACCTTTCCGGTTCCAACCTATCCCGGGCTGCGGTTGGCGCTGCCTTCGGCCAAACGCATCGCCGAGCGCGTTGAGCGCGCAAAACCGGACGCCATTCACGTCGCCACCGAGGGCCCGATCGGCTACGCAGTGCGGTCCTATTGCCTCAGGGCCGGTCGCCCGTTCACCACGAGCTACACCACCCGGTTTCCCGAATATATCGCGGCGCGCTCGCCCATTCCCGAAGCGTGGATCTACGGCATCTTGCGGCGTTTCCATGCCGCCGCCGCCGTGACCATGGTGGCGACCCCCTCGCTGATAAAGGAACTGTCCGGGCGCGGTTTCGCCAATCTTGGCATGTGGACGCGCGGGGTTGACGTCGACCTGTTCCGTCCCGATCGCGCCATCGACCTCGATTTTCCCCGGCCGATCTTCATGAGCGTGGGCCGGGTGGCCGTCGAAAAAAACCTTCCCGCCTTCCTGGCGCTCGATCTGCCCGGCACCAAAGTTGTCATTGGCGCCGGGCCGCAGGAAGCCGAGCTCAAGCGCCGCTTTCCCGGCACAAAATTTCTCGGCCAGCTCGATAATGGTATTCTCGCCGCGCACCTCGCGGCGGCCGACGTTTTCGTGTTTCCCAGTCTCACCGATACCTTCGGCATCGTGCAACTCGAGGCGCTGGCGAGCGGCGTTCCAATTGCCGCTTTTCCGGTCACTGGCCCGCGGGATGTGATCGGCAACAATCCCATCGGGGTGCTCAACGAAGATCTTCATAGCGCCTGCATGCAGGCGCTCTGGATTTCGCGAGAATCCTGCCGCGAATTTGCGCTGCGGTATTCTTGGGAAAACAGCGCGCGCCAGTTCATCGCTCATGCGCGCAAAGTAGCCGCCAGCGCCGTTGGCGATTCCGAGGCGCCGTCGTCCGTCCCCGAAACCGCTCCGGACTCCGGCGCGCAATCCCTGGTGCCCGACTGTAAGGCAAGGATAACCCATGAGCACTCTGTCTGACGCCGATCTGGACAAACAAACGGTCACCAAAGCCTATGCGCGGTGGGCGCCGGTCTACGATCTCGTGTTTGGGGCGGTGTTCGAATGCGGCCGTCAAGCGGCTATCGCGGCTGCCGAGCGCGTCGGAGGGCGTATCCTCGAGGTCGGCGTCGGTACCGGAATTTCGCTGCCGAATTATTCCAAGAATTGCCGGCTCTGCGGCATCGACATTTCCGGGCCGATGCTGCGCAAAGCGGAGGAACGAGTCGCCGAACTGGGCCTGACCAATGTGGAAGGTCTCTGGGTCATGGACGCCGAGCATCTGGCCTTTGACGACAATTCCTTCGACGCGGTGGTGGCGCAATATGTCATCACGACGGTGCCCAATCCCGAAGCCACGCTCGACGAATTCGCCCGGGTTCTCAAACCCGGCGGCGAAATCGTTCTGGTCAGCCGGATCGGCGCAGAAGCCGGGCTGCGCCGTTCGTTGGAGCATTGGTTTCAGCCGGCGGCACGCAAGCTAGGCTGGCGCACAGAGTTTTCCTTCGAGCGATACGCCCGCTGGGCGGCGCAGACGCCCGGGATGCGGCTGATCGAACGTCGCGCCATGCCGCCGTTCGGGCATTTCAATCTGATCCGCTTCGGCAAAAACGACGCAGCAGGCCGCATCACCGAAGCCGCGTCGGCACGCGCTGCAAGCTGATCGAGGGCGTCAACGGACGTCTCTCGCTTCACCGAGAGTCATGCTTCTGTCACGCGGCGGAAAAGGCCGCGATCTGGAAGTTTCTGTCACAAGGGGTTCATCGAATCGCCATACCCAGAACGGACGGCCGCGTGACAGAGGGGACGATGATGGAAAGCTTTTTGGATACCTTGCGGACCCAGCGCTGGGACGATCACCGCTACTATCATCACAGCCGGATCAATCAGTCGCTCCATCTCGTCAGCGCGATAAGCTTCTTGTTTTCCTATGTGATGATCTTCAAGGATCCGGCGATTTCAGCGCTGGCCGGCTGGCTGGTCGCGATGACGACTCGCCAGTCCGGTCATTTCTTTTTTGAGCCGAAGGACTATGACGTGGTGAACCGCGCCACGCACGAGTACAAGGAAGAAATCAAGGTCGGCTACAATCTCCGCCGTAAGGTCGTGCTGCTGACGATCTGGGCGCTGTCGCCGTTGCCGCTTTACTTCGATCCGACCTTTTTCGGCGTGTTCACGCCGGCCGCCGACAAGACAGAATTCGTGCGTCACGTCGCCATGATTTGGCTTGTGCTCGGCATCGGCGGCGTGATCTTCCGCACCGTCCAATTATTCCTGATCAAGGACGTCCAAACCGGGCTGGTCTGGGCCACCAAAATCCTGACCGACCCATTCCATGACATTAAGCTCTACCACAAGGCGCCGCTTGCTTTGCTGCGCGGCGAACTGATCGATCCCGGCATCGGCCTGCATGGCTGGGACGAGGAGGACGAAGAGGACGTCGAAGAGGCGCCTCGGCTCACCTGAGGGAGCCGAACGTCCGGCACTCTCGGCTTCGCTTGCGTGCCTGGAATAAACCGCCGCTGCGCAGGGTCACCGCTTTTTCGATTGGCGAGGCGCCAACAAGCGATGGGCGATGATCTCTTTGAGCACCGCGCGTCTGATCGACTTGTTGGTCGCGGCAGGATCGCGCCACCACCAGCCATCTTGGAGCATGGTCTTCGCGGCGGCGACAAAGCGATCGACGACGGCGGCGAAATCCGCCTCGGTATAGTTGAGGCTGAAAATCAGCCGGCCGGTGCCGATCCAACTCAGGGTCAGCCCTTCAGCGCGCAAATAATATTGCAGCATCCAGTTGTATCGGGACGGCCGCGTGTAGCAGACCGTCCAAATCGACGAGAGGTTGACCACTCTGACCGGCAAATTCTCCTTGGCGAGGCGCGCATTGAATGCCTTCGCACGCTCGTCCCAAATCCGTTCAAGATCGCGATAGAGCGCATCGATCTCCGGGGATTTGAGGCGACGCAGGAATTCGTTCATCGCCGCCATGACGTAAGGATGCGAATTGAACGTGCCGCGGGCGAGACAAATGTCGGCCGGACGATCGTCGCGATAGCGCTTCATCAGGTCGCTGCGGCCGCAAACGGCGCCGATCGGCAGGCCGCCGCCGAGCGTTTTGCCGTAGGTCACAAGGTCCGCCTTGACGCCGAAATACTCCTGAGCGCCGCCCTTGGCGAGCCGAAAGCCGACGAAGACCTCGTCGAAGATCAGCACGATGTTGCGCTCGGTGCAGACGGTGCGCAGCGTCTTGAGCCACTCGGCGTAGCGCGTCTTGTCGAAATGCGCGCTGCGCCCGCTATCGATCAGGGCGGAATCGCTCGGCGCCGCCGCATTGGGATGAAGCGCCTGCAGCGGATTGACCAGGACGCAGGCGATGTTGCGTCGCGTGCGCAGCACGCGCAGCGCGCTCTCGGACATATCATTAAGCGTGTAGGTGTCGTGCGCAGGGACCGGATTGCCGACGCCTGGCTGCACGTCGCCCCACCAGCCGTGATAGGCGCCGCAAAAGCACACGACATGCGAGCGCCCGGTGTGGTAACGGGCGAGCCGCACCGCCTGCATCACAGCTTCGGTCCCGGACATGTGAAACGAAACTTCGTCGAGACCCGAAATGGCCGCGAGCGCCTGCGCGTTCTCGACGATGACGGGGTGGTACGAGCCGAGCACCGGCCCCAGCGCGCGCACGCGTTCCGCGCCCCGCTCGATGGTTTCCTTGTAGAAATCATGGCCGAAGAGATTGACGCCGTAGGAGCCGGCCAAATCGAAGTTGCGATTGCCGTCGAGATCGGTCAGCATCACCCCGCTCGAGGATTGCACGAAGCTTGCCGACGGCAGATGCGCGCGCACGAAGCGGCTGTACTGAAACGGCACGCGATAGGCGGCGGTGAACTGAAAGTCAGACAGCGTCTCGGCCGCTTCGGCGGTGCGCTTGATGGTTTCCGGAAACCTTGTCTGGTAAAGCTGCGAAAGCCGGTCAAAGCCGGCGCGGCGGCGGGCGGCTATGTCCGCCGGCGCGTCGTCGGAGCGAAAAAAGCGTTCCTCGCCATATTCGTAGAACGGCAGCAGGCGCGCCAGGCGTCGGGCGATTCGGGCGTGGCCGGAAAGCGACCCGTGTTTGGCCCGCGACAATTCCAGCCGCTTTCGCAACGTGGCGACCGAGGTCGCCACGGCCGCAGCGCCGACACCGTAGAAGCTGAGAGTCGCAGGACTGAAATCCATCGAATCGCGGTTTAGCCTCAAGTTTTAACAAACGCATGACGGTCAGGACTCAAATCCTCAAGCTTTTCGAGCAGGAAGACATCAACTTCCTGCTTACCAACCGCATCCCACGCCGGCTTGCGACAAAATTCATCGGCTGGTTCAGCCGAATCGAACAGCCGGCGATCCGCGATCTGTCCATCGCGGCATGGCGGCTCTTTTCCGATCTCGATCTGAGCGAAGCGAAAAAGACGCGCTTCGACAGTCTCCACGACTGTTTCACCCGGGAATTGAAAAACGGTGCGCGTCCGGTGGACGCCCGCGCCGACATTCTGATCAGTCCGTGCGATGCGATCGTCGGCGCATGCGGCAAGATTGCCGGGACCGAGCTGTTTCAAGCCAAGGGATTTCCCTACACGCTGGGGGATTTGCTCTGCGACCAGACCCTGGTGAACGGCTACCGGGATGGACGCTATGTGACGCTGCGGCTGAAATCGAGCATGTATCACCGCTTTCACGCGCCGCATGATGGGTGCATCGACCGGGTGACCTACATTTCCGGCGATACCTGGAACGTCAATCCGATCGCACTGAAAAGAATCGAGCGCCTGTTCTGCAAAAACGAGCGCGCGGTCGTGCAAATGAGGCTCGCGGGCGGCGGAGCGAGGGTGACGATGGTTGCCGTCGCGGCGATCCTGGTTGCCAGCATTCGGCTGCACTGTCTCGGCGGAGCGTTCAACGGCAATTACCGAGGACGCAATGTGATCGACTGTGACAGCGCGGTCCGCAAGGGCGATGAGCTTGGCTGGTTCGAGCACGGCTCGACGATCATTGTCTTTGCCCCTGACGGCTTCGCGCTCTGCGACAACATTCGCGAGGGCGCTACCATCCGCGTCGGCCAGCCGCTCATGCGGCTGTCGCCGGCGCTTTAGCTCCGGCGCCATTGACTTAAATCAATGCGCTAACTGCCATCCGCCGCTTTAGCTATTGGCATGAGAACCCTTATTGCTATGGCGGTGCTTAGCATCATTGCTGGAATGATGTTCACCTCAGATACGGCGCAGGCCCATTGGCACAGGGGGCCGCTTTTGGTCCGCTGCCCCTGCTATTTTCCGCCCCAACCTTTGCCACGGTATAATTGGCCCGTTTGCGGCTGGAGCCCTGGCTCGGACGGAGAGTGGTTTCGCAATTGTTATTGGGTCCGATAGGGCGTAGCGCCGTTCCCTGCGGAAATGATGTCACGGTCCGCTTGTGACGGACCGTGACCGACAAACACCGACCTTAGAGGCGAAATGGCCCGGCGCTATCCGGCCGCCTTTTGCAGTTGGGCGGCTCCATCGTCGTCAAGTTCTTTCGCGCGCTTGAAAGCGGGCCGCGCGCTCAGCCGCTGCCAATAGCGCTCGAAAGCAGGCCGAGCTTCCAGCGTACCGAACATCAAGCCGAATCCGATTTGCGAACCGATATAGATATCGGCGGCGGTAAAGCGGTTGCCGACGAGATAGTCGCCGGATGAAACCGCGGCTTCCAAAGTGCTCAGCACTTTGCCGATATTGCCGTAGCCCATCATGCGCTCGCGCTCGGGCGGCACCACGAATCCCAACGCTTTGTTGCTTGAGGCGGCTTCGTAGGGGCCGGCGCCGAAGAACAGCCAGCGATAATAAGGCGCGCGCAGCCGATCGCCCGGCGGGGGCGCGAGGTGTGCTTGCGGGAAGGCGTCCGCAAGATAGGCGCAGATGGCGGCCGTTTCGGTCACGATCGCGTCGCCGTGACGGAGCGCCGGCACTTTGCCCATCGGATTGATGGCAAGATAGGCCGGCCCCTTCATTGTCGAGGCATAATCAAGCACTTCGACTTTATAGGGCTGGCCGACTTCTTCGAGCATCCAGCGCGCGACGCGTCCACGCGACAGCGGATTGGTATACAGAACGAGTTCATCGGCCATTGTGGGCTTCCTTTCGGCTAGGTTTTCTTGTGCCACGCGATGGGGAATATGGGGCGCCGCAGAGGCGCGGCAACCCGCGCGGCCTTAGTCGGGCGCGCGCAGCCGGTAGCCGATTCCCGTCTCGGTGAGAACATAGTGCGGCCGTTCCGGATCGGCTTCGATCTTTTGACGCAGCTGGCGGACATAGACGCGCAGATATTGGGCATCAGTCAGATCGTCCCAGAGTTCGCCGAGCAGGAATTTATGGGTGAGCACCTTGCCGGCATGCTGAACCAGCACGCGCAATAATTCGTATTCCTTTGGCGATAATTTGACGTCCTTGCCGCCGACTTTCACGATTCGGCGCACGAGATCAACGGAAAGATCGTCGACGCGGAAGATCGGCCGCTCACCGTGGGTCTGCAACTGGTGACGCAGCGCCGCGCGCATCCTGGCGAGAAGCTCGTCCATTCCGAAAGGCTTTGTCACGTAATCGTCGGCGCCGAAGTCGAGCGCCTGGACCTTGCTGGTTTCGTCGCCGCGGCTAGAAAGAACGACGATGGGAACGCTCTCGTTGCGCGCCCGGATCGTCCGCAAAAGATCGTGACCCAGCATATCGGGCAGGCCGAGATCGAGAATGACCAGATCCGGCGTCTCGCTCAAAAGATCGAGAGCGCTCTTGCCGTTCGATGCCTCGAGTATCTGATAGCCGTGCGCCGAGAGTCCAACGCGCAGCAATTTGCGGATCGGCGGCTCGTCGTCGACCACCAGCACGCGAAGTGGCGCGGCGCTCATGCCGCAGCATCCGGTCGCTGCGGCTCGCCGGCGATCGGCAGCCTGATGGTAAAGATTGCACCCGAGCGATCGGTGCGGTTCGCCGCCACGATGGTGCCTTTCATGGCTTCGATGAAGCCGCGCGAGATGGCCAATCCCAGGCCGGTGCCGGGCCGGACCTGGTCGGTTTTCTGCACCCGATAAAACTTGTCGAATATGTGCTCGAGATCGGCCGGCGGGATGCCTTCGCCCTCATCCGCCACTTCCAGCACGACCGAATCGAGATCGCGCCAAATACGAATAAAGACGGTCGTACCCGGCGCCGCGTATTTCGCCGCATTGTCGAGCAAATTGAACAGGACCTGCTCGAACAAAACCGGGTCAAGCGAAACCATCGGCACGTCAGAGCCGAAATCGAGTTGAATCGAATGGTTCCGCAGGATCTTCACCGCCCGTTGCAGGGTCGAACCGACGATCTCCGAAAGGTCATGCGGTGCAAGTTTCGGCGCCACCGCGCCGGATTCCAGCCGCGTCATGTCGAGCAGATTGGCGATGAAGCGATTGAGCCGCTCGGATTCCTCGATGATGGTTGAAACGAGCTCCACCTTTTCGCCGTCGGAAAGCTTATCGCCGAGGTCGCGCATCATACTGGCCGAGCCGAGCACCGAAGCAAGCGGCGTTTTGAGGTCGTGCGATATCGAGGTCAGAAGCGCGGTGCGCAAACGCTCGGTCTCCGCGGCGCGCTGAACGCGATCCATGTCCTCGACCAGCTGCACGCGTTCGATGGCGAGCGCGCCTTGGTCCATCAATGCATCGAGCAGACGGCGCTGATCGGGCGCGAGCAACGGTCCGGCTTTGTCGCTGTCGATGCCGACGACGCCGATGGCCCCGCGCCCGGTTCGCATGGGCAGAAACAAACGTTTGGCGCCCGGCAGCGTCTCTGATCCGCGACCGGCGGAGCGATCGTTTTCAAATGACCAATTGGCGGCAGCAATGTCGGCGTCATCGAGCATG
>Ga0187820_1000131_pt1 | contig 15253 bp, 12 predicted proteins | sample NC_wetland_sal_i_19_FD_132409 | JGI IMG/M metagenome (GOLD analysis project Ga0187820, IMG submission 132409) | Wetland sediment microbial communities from Neuse River Estuary, North Carolina, USA - SO4_5 | ecosystem: Environmental > Aquatic > Freshwater > Wetlands > Sediment | place: USA: North... | reverse complement strand
GTGTTCGCGGAAAGTTATTCCGGGGCCGGCACGCCAATCGTCCTCGTGGACGACAATGCGAGCCGAAGGCGGATAATCGTAGCGCTCCTGGAGATGCCAGCAGACATTGCCAGTGCATGCGACAGCCGCCGACGCATTTACGCCCGACAAAGCCAGCATTCCGGCGCCGAGAGCGGTGCAAACAAGGACGCTTTCAGTGACATCGATGGAACCTCGACCGTTTGGTTGCAGATCAGACTACCAACACGGCAGCGAAGCTCTCGTTCCGAATCGGCGTCGCAGGTAATTGCTAAATCGAATGGCACCAAAGCCGCGCTTTGACGTTAAACCCGGAGAGCAACAACATCTCCAGAGGCAACGAAAATGAAAACTGCAGCACTCTTGTCCCTTAGCATTCTTTTGGGAACCGGCGGCGCCTACGCGCAGCAGGTTTCCGCCGGTCGTTCGGAACTCATGAGCAGCGTTCCACAGACCAGTCGCACGGTAACCGATTGGTACAAACAGAACGTGTATGATCCGAACGATAACAAGATCGGCGAGATTATGGACGTCCTGCTTGAGCCCAACGGCCAGGCAAACACCGCGATCATTGGTGTCGGCGGCTTCCTTGGCGCCGGTGAAAAGGACGTTGCCGTCAAATTCGATTCGATCAAGTCGACGATGAAGGACAACAAGCCTTATCTGACGCTCGACACCAACAAGGACGCACTTAAAAGCGCGCCCGGATTCAAGTACGACAGCACCAAAACGACCTGGGTGCCCGACAATAACGGCAAATAACATAACGAGAGGACTACAAATGCAAAGGCTTCGGGAAACCGAAGCCTTTGCATGCGCATGAGTGGATTAAACCCTCGAGCGCTTGCGCGTATGGCAGTAAGTCCCCACCCCTCCAAAGCGTTCGACCCGAAGAGCCAGCTGCCCTCATTGACATCATTTCGCGGGGTCGCAGCTCTGTGGGTAGTGCTCTATCACTACATCGTGGTCTATTTCTCGCAACTCAATCCAAGTCAGTACACCCATTTCGTGGAGAAGGGCTATCTCGCCGTCGACCTCTTCTTCATGCTCAGCGGCTTTGTTCTGACGCACGTCTATCGCCGCGCGTTTTCGGAAGGCATTGCCAAACATTACAAGCATTTTTTGCTCTCTCGGATCGCGCGACTTTACCCGCTCCATATTATGGTCCTGCTGTTGTTTGTGGCGACCGCGGTCACCTCGCGATTGCTGGAATATGCGGCGACGGGAACGTATGAAACCATACCGATACAGGGCCCCCGCTCGTTGGCTGCGTTTCTTGCCAATCTCTTCATGCTGCAAGGTCTCCAAGCCGGGCAGCTCAGTTGGAATTATCCGGCGTGGTCCATCAGCGTAGAGTTCGCCGCCTACTTGTTGTTTCCTTTTCTCCTACCGACGATTTGGCGGGCGTCGCCCACCTCCAAAATCGCCTTGGCGGTATTTTTGATCGGGATTTTGAGCCTGTTTTCCTATTACCACGGCGGAAACTTCAATGAATGGGATGGTCCGCAAACGCTGTTGCGTTGTTTGCCGGAATTTACGCTAGGAACGGTCTTATATGCCGCGTTTCGGAGCGGGGTTTACGTTCCGATCTTAGGGAGCGATGCCGTTTCGATCCTGATTCTTTTGACGACACTATCGGTTCTTCATTTCGGAGGACCCGACCTGGCGGTTGTTCTTCTTTTCGCGGTGCTCGTTCTCAGCGTCGTGGTCAATACTGGCATCGTAGCCGGCATTGCCAATCGCAAACCACTGATCTGGCTTGGCAACATTTCGTATTCATTGTATCTGCTGCACGGGTTTTTTCAGTTTGCCATTGCGCAACTTCTTATTGCGTTTGGCGTTCAAAAGGGCGCCGATCTATCGATCAGGACATCGTCGTATTTGCTCATTGTGATGGTCGCAGCGTGCCTTGTTTCGGCAACCGCAGCATACTATGGCGTTGAGATCGTGTGGCGGCGCTACTTGAAAGAGCTGTTCGGCTTAGGCAGGCGATTGTACGGGGTGCGAAGCGCAGCGCCGGAGCCCGCCGGATCGAACTAGACCGATGTTGGTCTTTCCAGGATTTTTCCTAGGACCAGAACGACGCAGTCTTGGCAAAAGCGGCATAAGCGCGCTCGGCCTCCTTCATGACCGATGCAAAGCGCGCAGCCTCGCGCCCGGAAAGGCGGCCCGCTGCGAATGCTCTCCTCGCACGGCGGTCGCGCTGTTTACGCACTCCCGCCTGCGATTTGATCGTCTGCTTCGCCAAGCCTTCGTGCACCCGGATATCGTTGATATCGCCGAGTGCATCCTGCATCGCTTTTAATTTGACGACGAATTTCGTGCGCCGGCGCGCCGACTTCTTGGTGAACGGAAAGGCGCCGGCAAAAAATTCCGTCGCATAGCGCAGCTTTTTCACCCTGATGCGTAGCCTGTGGAGGTGTTGGGCATCGAGTTCGGCAAGATGCCTGCCTTGCTTGTGAATCTTCTTTGTGCGCCGAGAAAGCTCTTCCGAAGCGGCGTCGGCGACCGGCCGCTCACGCATAGAGCTCTTCAACTCGTTCTCGTTTCGCGCCCATTCACCGATGGCGATCCACGTCGCAGCATCGAGAACAAGCTGACGGAAACGGGCCGATGCAACGGCCTCTGCGGCCCGCTCAAGGGCCTGTCCGCGCCGCTTGCTGAAATCCGCGGCGACCGCGCCAAGGCTTGCTCCGCTCGCTTTGCCGTCTTTGCTTTGATTTACCACGCGTTTGACGAAGACATCGAGTTCGCGCGCCGGACCAAGCTCGCCGGTCAGCCATTTGAGCTCTGATTTCATCGCTTCGGTTTGCGCGTCGGCAAGCAGGTCCTTGAATAATGAGATCGCCGTGCGCAGCCGCCGGACCCCGATGCGCATTTGATGAACGCCCTCGGCGTCGCCCCGCCGCACCGGGTTTTCGTTGGCCGCAATCTGATACAGGCTGGCACGCGCGACAATACGGAAGGCTCGCGCCCAAGTGACATCCGCAGTAAGCGCAATCGGCTCGCAATCGACCGGCCCTCCGTCGGCCTTGGCAATAAGGTCGTAGCCCCGACCGGCCTTGCTCTTGCTCGCGAGCGCAACAGGCAGCACCTTGCCGATCGCGCCGGCGAGCTCGAACAGGTCCGCGGCTTTCCCTTTTTTCAGCTCAAGCTCAAATTCGCAGAGCGGCGACGATCGCCCCGCGGCGACGACCTTTCCCCTGTCAAGGGTAAGTTCGATTTCGCTGTCGTGTTTTCGGAGCGGATAGCTTCGCCGCCGAACACGGGTTTCAAAGAGCGGCTTGAGATTACGGCGCAGCTTCTTGTTCAGAAGAGGCGCCAACGGGGTGTCGAGCGCGGCATCGAAGTCTGGTCGACCGTCCGCAACGTCACACTCCCACTCGTTGCGTTCGAACAGCCCGACGCTGCGTCCACCACGCCTTTTGACGGTCTGCACGTAATAGCCGTTGACGCGCCGCACCCGCAACGACGAACCATTCCTGCGCAATTTCTGCTTGGCGGTGTCGAAATAAACCGAAACCAAAGCCTTACTTTTGTCCGGCTTGGTCCGCTTGAGGAAGGGCAGCCGATCGAGCTGGTCGATCTGATCGGAGGGCACGTCGAGCTTGAGTTCGATCTCTTCAGGTTGCGCCATGAAATTGAGCCGTGAGCTTGAGATATGAGGTCGAGCGATGAGGTTGAAACACGAGGTTGCGCCGCCACCCCGGAGTTCAGCGTCGAGCGATGATTACCGACGGGCCCGGGCTTCGGAAAGCCCAATGGCAATTGCCCGCCGGGTTGACCGTGCCCCGTGCCTGCCATGTCTGATCTTGTCGATCTCTTCGCGGACAAACTCGCCAGCCTGCGTTGACGGCGACCGGCCGGCACGGCGGTCTGCTCGGGCCTTTTCGATCGTTCGCTTTTCCGGCATCGTTGTGCTCCACAAATCTCTGGTCGTGCCCGAGTGAAACGCTTGTGATCGCGGAATCGTTCGGTTGGGCGCGTCGGCGAGGAAAGCGAACACCCGGCCGAGCGTGGACGGACGGAACCGGTCGGAACTTGGCGTGGTTGACGCGGCGAAGATGACCATCCCTCTGCGCCCACCGTTCGCTCCCATGGAAGCGCTGCCGGTTGACCAAATTCCAAGCGGCAGACAATGGCGATACGAGCCCAAGTGGGACGGCTTCCGCTGTCTGGCCTTTCGCGACGGGGAAAAGGTCGAACTGCAGTCCAAAGCCGGCCGATCGATAACCCGCTATTTCCCGGAACTCGTGGCGGCGCTCCATAGACTCAAGCCGACCAAGTTCGCTCTCGACGGCGAAATCGCCGTTCCCGCAGGTCAAGGCTTCTCCTTCGATGCCTTGCTGCAGCGCATCCATCCTGCGGCAAGCCGGGTCCGCAAGCTGTCGGCGGAGACGCCAGCGATCCTGATCGCCTTCGATCTCCTGGTCGCCCCGGACGGACGACGGCTCACCGATAAAACGCTCGATGAGCGTCGCCGGCTCCTGGAAGCTTTCTTCAGGGATTATTGCCGGCGGCAGTCGCAAATTCGCCTTTCGCCTTCGAGCACGAGCCTCAGCGAAGCAAAGAGCTGGTTGCGTCGCACCGGCGCAACGCTCGACGGAGTCATCGCCAAGCGGCGCGACTTTAAATACCGTTCCGGCGATCGCAGCGGCATGCAAAAGATCAAGTCCTATCGCAGCGCCGACTGTGTCGTTGGCGGCTTCCGGTACAACGAAGGCACCCGCCTTGTCGGCTCCTTGCTGCTGGGGCTTTACGACGACCGCGGCCTTCTCGATCACGTCGGCTTCACCTCGACAATCAAACATCAAGACAAACCGGCGCTGACGAAAAAGCTGAAGCCGCTGATCGGCGGCCCCGGTTTCACCGGGAACGCGCCGGGCGGCCCAAGCCGCTGGTCGACCAAGCGCTCCGGCGAGTGGATTCCGCTCAAGCCGGAACTCGTCGTCGAAGTCTGCTACGACCACTTTACTGGAAATCGTTTTCGGCACGGCACGAGGCTCATGCGATGGCGTCCGGACAAAGCCCCAAGCCAGTGCCGCTTCGACCAGCTCGATCGGAAAAAGCCAAAACTCATGGCGCTACTGGCGTGAACAGCTTTACGCCGACTCTGGCGCGCGACCATGACCTCGCGAAATGGACACGGCTTCACGCCGCCAGCGTTGCGAAAGGCGATCTATCTATTTTTGCGGGGGAGGCGGACCATTCGGCGTCACGGCCACGAGCTTGCCGGCTCGTGCGGCCTGCGTAGCCTCTGCCAACGTGGCGGCGGCACGCCGGACCTCCTCCTGGACCGCGATATCGGCATCAAGCTCTTCATGACTTGTCGCATAGGGTTTCCAGTAACCGATGTAGCGGTCGAGTTCAGCCGTCGCCCCTGCCGACTGCAGGCCCATCGAGCGAAGCCATTCCGATAAGGCGCTGCGCACCTGCGACGCGCCTTCCGCGTCGCCATGAACGATGACGGAAAATATCCGCCCGGCGAGATGCTTTGGGTAGTCCCAACCCTCGAGCTCCAAACGCTTTGCCAAAGCGGCGTCCTTACCGTGGGTGCGGGTCGGATCGGGATTGCCGCCATCGGCGCGAACCGGGCGGTCGATCATCAGCTTCAGCGACGAGGAGGTTTGAAACCAATTGACGGGCGTCATGATCATGACGCCGTGCGCCGCAACCCACATCGCATAGATCTCGTTCATCCAATCCTGCACCTGTCCGAGCGCGTAGTTCGGATAGCCGGAACACGGCCAGTGGCAGAGTGCAGGCGAGGTGGAGAAGCACGCTTTGCAGGGATGAATATGACGTCCGTATTCGGAAGCAAGGCGCGACAGATCGAGAAGTTCGACCATCGCTCCACTGGCGATCAAGGTTTCCCGGGCGATCTCGGCGAGACGGAATGTTTTTGACATTTCACCGGGGCAAGTATGTTCCGAACGCGAGGAGCCATTGATCAGAAGGATGCGGCTCGGTCCGGCCGGGTTGGCGTGGCGCCGCGCCGCCGCCTTTAAGGCTTCGGCGGTGTCGATCCAGTCGAGTGAAAGGTCGTAATCCGGGTCGCTAAATCCCGGACCCGCTTTGCGGGTGCGAGGCGCTTTGCGGGAATCCGCGTAAGCCTCCCAGGCGCCATGGGCGATCCGGTCAAGCTCCGAAGCGAGCGCGTCGAAGGATGGATCATGAAATTGATCGCGGAATCGGCGCTTGAATTCACCCTCATCGAGCCTCGGCGACGGCATGCCGTTGCGAGGTTCAGGCGCTGTCCCGCTCTTAAGCCAATCGAACATGCGGGTCTCGTCTAGGAGTCACGCTGGCAGCCACTAGGGTGGCGCGCGTGAAGGGATTGCCGACGTTGACAACCGGATCATAACGATGCAGTTCCGGCCGCCATCGCTTGGTGGAACCTCGTGACGCCCCGGCGGTGGCCGGTGAGGCTGTTGGAACCGCCGGACCAGCAGAACGTTGAGACTAGGCCTGGGTGAAAGTGTCATGACACGCCTGGCCATGGAGCCTCGCATCCGGTCGACCGGTCGGGGCTCCTTGAGTTTGTACGGCGCGAATGTCTTGCGCGCGGTTTTGGCGGTAAAACGATGACCCAACTCGTGCTTTTCGAACTCGTGCTTTTCGTCTGATCTCGGCTTTCAATGGTTCGTCGGTCGCGCCACGCCGTCCTGTCGGAAATCAGCCCTCACGCTGATCGCGACGATCTGCGCGTGGTCATCGAGACTCCGAAAGGCAGCCGAAACAAGTACGACTACAATCCGGAATGCGATTGCATGGAGCTGGCGAATGTTCTTCCGGAAGGAATGGTATTCCCGTATGACTTTGGGTTTGTTCCCTCAACGCTAGGCGCCGATGGCGACCCGCTCGACGTCCTGATTTTGATGGACGTGTCGGTCGTTCCTGGCTGTGTCATCACGGCGCGTTTGGTGGGGGCGATCGAGGCTAAACAAAAAGACAAGGGTGAAGACTGGACGCGTAACGACCGCCTTATTGCAATTGCCACACATGCTCAATTGCACAACACAGTCAAAAATCTAGAAGGCCTTCGCCCGCATTTGCTTGCAGAAATAAAGGAGTTCTTTGTTAGCTATAACAAGCTGCGCAACCGGAAATTCAAGCCGCTGCGTGACGCCGGCCCAAGAGAGGCGCGCGAGCTTGTCGAAGCGGGCATCAAGGTATTCAACAACCACAAACGTAAACACGACATCGACGCCGACAAGTAGCAAGTCCCTGCTTTACGGTCAGCCCTTGTATTTCCGGAGCAACGATCCAAGGGTCGTTATCGCCTCGTCGATCAGCGATTGTTGGTAGCGATAGTACATCTCGTCGCCCATCGGCGTGACAAAGGAGCTCGTGTAGCGCCGGCAGCGAATGCGCAAGTTCAAGAGCTGCTGAAAAAGCGCCTCGGCGGCGGCCTGCTCATCGGGTCTGTCGGTCAAACGATTGGCCGGCACTTCGCGCATTTGGGAGTGCGTGACGCCGGCATCGACGAATTGCTTGAGCAGAGCTTCGAGCTTCTCGCGCGCCGCATCGATCCGCCACAGTCGAAATCGGCTGCAGGCCGACATGCCGTTGAATATGACCGTGATCGCCATCACCAGATAGACCCAGTAGGCCGGCGACAGAATGTTGACGAGCCACGGAAAGTACTGATCGGCGAGCGCCGGCTGGCCGTTTTGGAAAAACTGGTTCGCCTCCGGCGCGAGTGGCACGTCGGTCGCCGAACTCGTCGCGCTTGGCGGATTGCTGCGCACGAAGCCCGGCAATTCGGCAGCGAGCAGCACAAGGAGCGCGACACGGTCGGCCCGCCGCGCGCAAGGACCGGCGACTACCAATGTCGCCAGGTGAGCAACAGGCTTATCCACGGCGGGCATGGGACGGACGAGGTCGTAACGTCCGGCGGCGATTGTGCCGAGGCTGAGCCACGGGTAGCGCGCAACGAGCCCCCTCAGATCGCTCGGCGCGACGATATCCAAATCCCCTTGACGCATGATTGTGTGCAGAAGCTCGGCGTCATCCTCCATCACGAAAGCGGCGAGATCGAGCTTGCCTTGACTGACGAGCTCGGCCTGTTCGGGCAGTTCATGATATGAAAAACGAACGTCGAGCCCGCGCAAATCCTGATCTTCGAACAGTTGCCGCATCAGATAGGCCGTTCCCGACTCTTGCGGACCGATTCCGATTGATGCTCCGCGCAAGTCGGCAAAGCTATGGAAAGCATTCCCCGATTTTCCGACGAGCAACAGCGATTCTGGATTCGGCAAGCGGCCGAGCAGGCCAAGATTTGCAGCGGCGGTCACGGGCGTACCGTCTTGAATGAGGCCGAACATCTCGTCGCAGTGCCCCTTGCCGCGCATCAGCCGGCCAACATTCTCGATTGATCCTTCGCTCGGGACGACCGTAAGCACGCCATGGCCGCGCTTGGCGCGCGCCGCCAATCGGGATGCCAACGCGTAATAGTAGCCGCCGGGCGAGCCGCTCAGAATCGAGGCGTGGAGATACCCATAGTCGCGCGCTATCCCGAAAGCGGCGGCAATTCCGGCTACCACGGCGGCGATGGCGAGGAGAAGGGCGGCACGGGCAAGCCCCTTGCCGTACCACGTGCTGCGCGGAGCTAGGTCTGGCGAACGCGCTGCCGGTGTCACATTTCGACCAGTCGTCCCCCCGGATTTTTGATCAATCTCGACACCGGATGCTGGCTCATCGCGGACATCGAAAGCGGCATCTCAACTCAACCGAGGTTCATTGGGTTCCAACGCGTCGACGCAGAGGTGATCGCAGCACGATTTGTGAAGCCGCTTCTCGGGCGCTCATGGACGTGAGGCTTGAGTGCGACGCTAGGGCGTGAGGTTTGGGCGGGACGCTTACTCGTCTTCGCGCTTCAAAGCCCTAACTGCGGCTGTCGGACAATCGTGGCGCGCCACCGAAATCGCACGGTGCTAAAGTATTGATTTATAACAGCTTGGATAGAGCCAATCGCTCTTGCCTCGGCGGAGCTCCGCCCGCTTTCCGCTTCGGTTTGCGCGTGCGATCAGCCTTTCCGCGTCGGCTTGTCCCCGGGCGACAAGACCGGTAAACCCTCCGCCGTACAACCCGCGCTGGGGCACGAAATGTTAGAGCTTCTCCAATTCATCTCTTATCTGCTCACACTTTACGTTTATATCGTCATCGCAATGGCGATCCTGAGCTGGTTGATCGCGTTCAACGTCGTGAACACGCGCAACCCGATCGTGCACATGATTGCCGAACTGCTTTATCGTCTCACTGAACCCGCACTGCGTCCGATCCGCAATCTGCTGCCCAATATGGGCGGCATCGACATTTCGCCGATCATTCTATTTCTCATTATCCTGTTTATCCAATCCGTAATCCTGCCCAATATCGCCAAGCTTTTCATCTAGCGTGTCGGCAAGCGGAGGACCGGATGACCGCGCGCATCATTGACGGCAAGGCCATCGCTGCCGATTTGCGCGCCGCCGTAAAAGACGAAGCAAGCCGCCTTGCCGCAACGCGCGGGATCGTACCGGGCCTCGCGGTCGTTCTGCTTGGCGACGATGCCGCCAGTAAATCCTATGTCGCCAGCAAATCCCGCGCCGTGGCCGAGGTCGGCATGAGGCCCTTCGATCATCATTTACCGGTCAGTACGAGTGAGGCGGATCTCCTTGACCTCGTGCGCAAGCTCAATGCCGACCCGGCGGTGCATGGCATCCTGGTGCAGATGCCGCTCCCGCCGGCGATCGACGCCAAGCGTGTGATCGCGAGCATCGATCCGGACAAGGATGTCGATGGCTTTCACCCGCTCAATATCGGACGGCTGATGAGCGGCCTGCCGGCGCTGGTGCCGTGCACGCCCATGGGCTGCATCAAGCTGATCAAGTCGGTCAACGAATCGATCGCGGGTTACGATGCGTTGATGATCGGCCGCTCGCAGATCGTCGGCAGCCCGCTCGCGCAGCTCCTGCTCAAGGAGAATGCGACCGTTACGGTCGCGCATACGCATACCCGCGATCTGCCCGCGCATTGCCGCCGCGCCGATCTCCTGTGCGTTGCCATCGGCTGCGCCGAATTCATCCGCGGCGACTGGATCAAGCCCGGAGCAACCGTGATCGACGTCGGCATCAATCGCGTAAGCGGCGAGGACGGCAAGTCGCGAATCACGGGCGACGTGAATTTTGCCGAAGCGCTGGCCGTTGCCGGCGCCATAACGCCGGTGCCCGGCGGTGTTGGACCGATGACGATCGCATACCTGCTCGTCAACGCGCTGCGCGCGGCCTGCATGCAGGCCGGCTTGCCGATGCCGGCGATGTGAGGAGAAGGCGGCTTAGTTGCTCCAGCCGAACGCCACCTTGTCGAGCACCCGCGCGCCGAATTTCTCGGAAGAGCGCGCCACCGCCTTGCCGCCGAGCGCGCGGTAGAATTCGACCGCGTTTTCGTTCTCCGACAGCGCCCAGACGACGAGCGACTTCAAGGCGCTTTGCGCCAAGTCACGCCGCGCGGCGGTGAACAGCCGGCGACCGAAGCCGAGGCCCTGGAATTCCGGCCGCAGATAAAGCTCGTAGATCTCGCCATCATAGTAAAGGCTGCGGGCGCGATTCCGACCGTAATTGGCGTAGCCGGCGATCTTGTCGCCGAATTGCAGCAGCGCGATGCGACTGCCCTTGCGAATTGCGCTTTCCCACCACGCCGGTCCGCGGCGATTGATCAGTCGCTCGAGCTCGGCGCCTGGAATGATGCCCTGGTACGCCGTTCGCCATGCCTCGTCATGGGTGTCCGCAATCGCACCGGCATCACTGGCGCGGGCGCGACGGATTTCGATAAGGATCGTGCTCATGATGCAAGCTCGTAATCGACGTTTCCTTGAAGCGACCTTCTTGGCTCGATGGTTCCGGACGCTGCTACTTTGTGTTCGCCCAAATACGATGTTCGAACTCGTCTTCGTTTCACGGTATGGATTATTACCGAAAAGACCTAGGCGGTGCCAGAATTGCGAACAGGAAAATGCATGGCTGAGGCGCATTTCCGCGCTCGCTGTTGCAATAGCGTCACGCTTATGGATTTTTGGCCCGATAGTGCGCCGCGCGCCGAGATTTGTGACAGGATGCAGTTGGAATCACGCCGGTCGGACCGGCGTTGCGGCCAAGGCGCGGGCGCGCTTAAACGCGCTCAGCCTCTTTGCGCCGCTCGTCGCGTTTGCGCTCGATCGGGTCGAGCAGTTTCTTGCGCAACCGAACCGATTTCGGCGTCACCTCGACGAGTTCGTCGTCCTCGATATAGGCTAGCGCCTTTTCCAGCGTCATGCGAAGTGGCGGCGTGAGCCGGATCGCTTCGTCCTTGGCATGCGTGCGGATATTGGTGAGCTTCTTACCCTTGAGCACGTTTACTTCAAGGTCGTTGCCGCGGGTATGTTCGCCCACGATCATGCCGCGGTAGACCTTGCAGCCGGGCTCGATGATCATCGGCCCGCGATCTTCCAGATTCCACATGGCATAGGCCACGGCGTCGCCCTGATCCGTCGAGATCAGCACGCCGTTCCGCCGGCCCGTAATCTCGCCGCGATGCGGACCATAGGCGTGGAACAGCCGGTTCATGACCGCCGTGCCGCGCGTGTCGGTCAGGAGTTCGCCATGATAGCCGATCAGCCCGCGAGTCGGCGCGTAGAAGATCAGCCGCACGCGGCCGCCACCGGATGGCCGCATCTCGATCATCTCGCCCTTGCGCTCGGCGAGTTTCTGTACGACCACGCCGGCGTGCTCCTCGTCAACGTCAATGACGACTTCCTCGATCGGTTCGAGAAGCTCGCCGGATGCAGCAGACTGAAACAGCACTTTCGGCCGGGATACCGAAAGCTCGAATCCCTCGCGCCGCATGGTCTCAATGAGAATGCCGAGCTGCAATTCGCCGCGCCCGGCGACTTCCATGGAATCTTTCTCCGTGGATTCCGAAATCCGCAGTGCGACGTTGCCTTCGGCCTCGCGCAGCAGCCGGTCGCGGATCACCCGGCTTTGCACCTTGTCGCCTTCCGTGCCGGCGAGGGGCGAATCGTTGATGCGAAATGTCATGGTCAGCGTTGGCGGGTCGATCGGCTGCGCCGGCAGCGGTTCGGTCACTTCGGGCGCGCAAAGCGTGTGCGAGACCGTTGCCTCCGGCAATCCGGCAATGGCGACGATATCGCCGGCAAAGCCCTCTTCGATCGGCGCCTGTTCGAGGCCGCGAAAGGCGAGCACCTTGGTGACGCGGTCTTCCTCGACCACTTCACCGTTGCGATCCAGCACCTTGATCAGCTGGTTGGCTTTCACCGAGCCCGACGTGATGCGGCCGGTGACGACGCGACCGAGATACGGATTGGCTTCGAGAATGGTGCCCAACATGCGCAACGGGCCGTCCTCGATCTGCGGCGGCGGCACATGCCGGACGACGAGGTCGAACAGCGGCGCCATGCCCCGGTCTTTCGGGCCCGCGGCGTCTGCCGCCATCCAGCCTTGCTTGGCCGACCCGTAAAGAATGGGGAAATCGAGCTGCTCCTCGGTCGCATCGAGCGCGGCGAAGAGATCGAATACCGCATTGGTCACCTCGGTCGGGCGGGCATCGGACCGGTCGACTTTGTTAATGACGCCGATGGGCTTCAGTCCCATCTTGAGCGCTTTGGAGACGACAAATTTGGTCTGCGGCAACGGACCCTCGGCCGCGTCGACCAGGACCAATGCGCCATCGACCATATTGAGGATGCGCTCGACCTCGCCGCCGAAATCGGCGTGGCCCGGGGTATCGACGATGTTGATGCGAACGTCTTTCCAAACCAGCGACGTCGCCTTGGCGAGGATGGTGATGCCGCGCTCACGTTCGAGGTCGTTGGAATCGAGCGCGCGCTCGACCACGCGCTGGTTCTCGCGAAACGAGCCGGATTGCTGCAAGAGCCGGTCGACCAGCGTGGTTTTGCCGTGGTCGACATGCGCGATAATAGCGATGTTGCGCAGATTCATGGGTGGCAGCTTTATGGGTCGGGTGGCAGCTTTATGGGTCGCAGCGTTTATGGACCGATCGTGAAACCGTTACGGGCCCCGAAGGGCCCGTGATTCGCAAGCGGTATATAGGCAGGGATACCCCGGAAGCAATCGCGACTGGGCCCTTGATGAGGGCCTATGCGGCAGCCGCTTTGGCGGGAACGCCCGAAGCTCCCGCGTGGTCGAGTATGGCCGTGCGCCGCGCAGCGATCGCGAACCGAAGCTGGTCGAGCGCAAAGGCAAAGGACATGCGCACGGTTTCGTCGAATTGCTCGTGTTCACCCTGGTGGATGATCGCGATCACGAGGTTATCCGCTTCCATCTGAAGGTGCTCGATGGCTTCGAGCGTTTGCGCCGCATGGACTTTGCGAACGAGGTCCAGCACCCGCTGCAACAGGCGTAGCCGCCGCGTACGCGTGTCGCTGCGCAGATAACCCGCCAAGCCCGCGATACACGATCCGAACACCGGGAAGATCAGCATGCCGTAGAAAATATCGTCGCCGTATTTGTCGAAAAACGACTGCTGGCTGTCCCCCAAATACGCCAATGTTCCAGGATGCACGACGACGTCGGCATCCTTGTCGGTCGACGGCGCCGAGATTTTGATCTCGCCGGGCACGGCCGCGGCGAGTGCCTGGCGCGACGAATAGATGAACTTTGACAGGCTCGCGATGGCAGAATCGTTGTAGGATTTGTGCGCCACCAAATATTCGCCGAAGCTGAGGCTCTTGAGGCTATCGTCGGGCGTCGGGGGATTGCCGCCGAAACTGCCGGCGTCTACGTCATCAGAGTCAAATATCGGATTGCGTTTGGCGATGCCGTCGGCTTGATCGATGGCGAGGAAGCTCGGCGCCTCGCCGTTCTGGGTGGCCGCTTTTACCGCTTGCGAGATAGCCGTTCCCGTCGCCGCGCCGGCAACGAAAAGCACATCCACCTGGTTGTTCTTGACCGCATCGGCGATGTTCTTCGGATCGATGTCGGACAGGATCACCTTGCCGCGCGGCACGCCGTAGTGATCGAGCACGACGTCTAGCAGATCGGCGGTCGCCTCATTGCCGGCCACGATGCCGACACGCCGGCCGGCCAACTGGGCGATCTTTTCGATCTTTTCGGCTTTGCCGGACTTCTTTGTTTTCTTCGCTGCTGCAGGGACGATCAGCGCCATCACGTTTTGGCGCAGAATGGCGACCACCGGCCATTTCATCGAGCTGTCGGCTGGACCCGGCAGAATCGCGAGGTCGGCTTGCCCGTTGCTGATCGCTGCGATAGTGGCTTGCGTGTCCTGCGTGGGAACGGGCTTCAGCGAGAAATCCTTGTTGCCGTGCTCAATCTGACGGGACAGCACATTGGCAAATTCGATGTCGTTCGGACCAGCGGCGATCCGCATGTGATCCGACTCGGTGCTGTAATAGAATGCCGCCCAGACGGCGCCGCCAAGGACGAGTGCGCCGAGGATGGCGACCAGCCATGTGCGCCGGAGCAATATTCGCACGCGATTGCGCACAACCTGTTCGAGCGATCCGAAGCTCATCGTTCTATCCGCTGCGTGACCCGTATCGGCCGGTGCCCAACCCGATGCCCGTCGGAACAGCCACAATCTCATGGCGAGGGGATGGCGGAGGGGGCCGGGTATCATGGTTAAATTCTATCACGGCTTGGCGATTTTGAGGCGATGGCCAAAATATGTATCCGTGAAAGAGTGGGTGCGTTGGTTAACAAAAGTCAGGCGCCGGCTGCCCGGCTCCATGGGCCGAAACGGAACCCGGCCGGCATGGCCCGGTGGACCATCAACATTTCGCCGATCGTCGCGGATGTTACGAGACCGATCAGCCGCTGCGAGGCGTCGACGATGCCTACGGCCGGCGCCGATTTCTCCCGCAGCAAACGAAAGGCCTCGTCGAGACAATGACGGTGGCCGAGCGTCGGCATCGCGCCCGTCATTGTGTCGGCGACCGTGGCGTCGGGGCCGCGCTCTTTCAGCGCGCGAATGAGATCGTTGCGCGCGAGCAACCCGACCGGTCGCCCCGCCGCATCGACCACCGGGAACTCGGTTTGGCTCGTGCGCAGCAGCGTCTCGACCGCGGCGTCGATATGTTGGTCGGGCGTGAGCGTGGCGAATTCCGTCATCATTGCGGCGGTCACCGGCACGCCTTGCGAAATGGCGCGGATGGCCACCAGATGCGCCTCGGCGGAGGCGGCGAGATAGACGAACACAGCGATGAAGATCAGCAGCGGAT
>Ga0187820_1000130_pt1 | contig 15264 bp, 13 predicted proteins | sample NC_wetland_sal_i_19_FD_132409 | JGI IMG/M metagenome (GOLD analysis project Ga0187820, IMG submission 132409) | Wetland sediment microbial communities from Neuse River Estuary, North Carolina, USA - SO4_5 | ecosystem: Environmental > Aquatic > Freshwater > Wetlands > Sediment | place: USA: North... | reverse complement strand
TGACTGGAATAATCGGCACGTCGACGCCCTTGATAATTCGCTCCATGCCTCGGCGGAACGGCATCATCTGGCCGATGCGCGTCATTTGCCCTTCCGGGAAAATGCAGACCAGTTCACCGTCCTGCAGCGCCTGAGTAGCGCGCCTCAGGGAATGAATCATTTCGCGCGGGCCTTGATCGGATGAGATTGGAATGACGCCTAGTATTTTGGCGAACGGTTTCACCAATGGATGGTCGTACGAACCTTTGAACATCAGGAAACGCACAGGGCGGTCGAGCGCCGCGAGGAGCAGCACGGCGTCAGCCATGGAAACGTGGTTGGGAACGAGCAGCGCTCCGCCTCGCGCCGGAACGCGTTCGCGCCCCGCAACGTCGAGCCGGTAGAGCGTGTGCGTCAGCATCCACAGCAAGAGTCGCAGCAGCGAGTCCGGAAGGAGATACAGGACGTAGGCCGTCGCCGCGAGCGTTGCCAAAGACGTCCAAAGGAAAATCGATGCCGGTCCGAGATGAGCAAAACGCGTGAGCAGATAATAAGCGCCCGACGCCGCGCCGATCCCAACGAAGGAGAGCAAATTGGCGGCGGCGATGATCCCGCCCTTCTTATCTTCCTCGGGCCGGTGCTGGATGAGAGCGTTGATCGGCACGATGAAGAATCCGCCAAAGAATCCCAAGCCAGCCAACAGGCACAGCACTGCTTCGAAAGTGAGGCCGTGCATTGAGAGCAGAATGCCAAGCCCGGTCATGCCGAGGGAGCCGAGCGGAATCAGACCATACTCGATTTTGCCCGCGGAAAGATAGCCGGCCACAAGGCTGCCCACGCCGATGCCAATCGCGATAGCTGCTTGAAGAATCGCATTCGAGGAAGGGCGCAGATGGAGCACGTCCTGCCCGTAAACGATGATGTCAAACTGCAGCAGCGCACCCAGGAACCAAAAATAAGTGTTTCCGAGCACCGCGAGCCACAACACGCGGTCGGTGCGGATCAATTTCCCCTGCGACCATAAGTCGCCTAGAAAGTTCACCCGGAATTTCTTGAGGGGGTCGGCCGCCGGCACGCGCGCGATCCCCTGACTGAACAGAAGACCCAGAAAAGCGCATCCCACAAGGATCGCTCCCGAATATCCTTGATGCCCTTGGAAGCCTTGGGCCATGAACCCTGCCGCGACGCTGCCCGCGATAATCGCGATAAATGTTCCTAACTCGATGACACCGTTTCCCCAAGAGAGACGATCTGGCGGCAACAACTCCGGCAGCAGGCCATATTTCGAAGGGCCGAAAATCGCCGCTTGCGTGCTGGCCAGAAATACAGCAGCCATTTCCAACGGAAGGTTTTGCATGGCGAGAGCCACCAGCGCAAACGCCATCACGCCGATCTCAAACACCTTGGTCCAAATGGTCACACTGCGCTTGCTGAAGCGGTCGGCAAAATAACCTCCCGTCATCGAAAACAGGATGAATGGGAAGGCAAAGAGGAAGCCGACAATCGGCACGAGTCGGTCGCGCTCCTCCTTGGCAAGATCCATGACGAGGATCAGAAAGATGACGAGCTGTTTCAGGCCGTTCTCGTTGAACGCGCCCTGAAACTGGGTGGCTATGAGGCTCCAAAAGCCGAGCCGCCACCTCCCGTTAGATTCTCGTAGCAAAGGACTTCCGTCGTCTGACATGCAGGCGCACCCACACACTCAAGTGGAAGCTTCAGTGTCAGAACGATCTTAGCAGCCCTTCTTGCATGCAGGCGCGCAGCGGCACTCGACTGTGCCGAAAACGAGACGCTGGAGTGTAAGGTGCGCTCGATTACGGTTTCGTGGGCGTAGGTGCGGTCTTTTCCGCCGCCCGGGTCGGCGTTTTCCGGCCCGCATTCAGGTGGTCAAAGTTGAGAGCGGCGTTGAGCAGGAGCATGAATTCGCCCTGCGTTTCCTGCCGCCACATGGGATTCGTAGCAAAGAGAACGACGTGCCCGCGTCCGACCGGCACGTCAACGATAACGGGTGCTTGCGCCAATTCAGATGCGCCCGCCAGCATTCCGCTGATCCACAAACTCTTTTCATCAGCGAAGCGCAGCACGACGCGCGGGTAAAGCGACGCTGGCGGAAGAAACGAGCTTAGATAGGACCTCATCTCCGGGTCGACGTAGAGTTCCTGTTCCTCTTTACTCCTGTGGACGGGCGGCTCTGGCGCCGTCCAAGGCCGGCCCTGGGGGATGTCTGGATCAGTCAGCGATCCTCTTCCGCTTGTGCGCGACGCGCCTCCGTCGTCGCCAAAAAACCTTCCAAATCTTCCGGCAACGGAGACACTGAAAACCGGTCCTTGATTGAAGTAGACGCCAAGCGAATCGTCATAGCCGTACATGATGGGGCTGGCCTTGTCCTCGACGGTCGCGCGAGCGATCATTCCTCGAGCCTGCAGTTGGTGCGTGTCCTTGATGCTCACTGTATCGGTAATTCCCAGGTCGATGGGTAAATGCGTGCTGGGACCGATCGGAATGAATAGACCTCCGTCGTCGATGAATTGTTTGAGATGAGCGACGCCATCGAAGCCCAACCCCCCGCGGATGTCCGCTGCGTGATCAATGAGGCCCCAGTTTGGTGTGGTGGAAGTAGTCTCCCAGGGAATCGGCCCGCCGGCTTCGCTGCCGTCCGCGTTGGTGCGTGCGGGGATGCCGTTCAGAATCTGCTCGAGGCCATAGAAGGTAGGCGGGAATAAAATCACGTCGTACTTTTCGCGCAAGTTAGGCGTCGTGCGGACGGTGATATCGGAAATATAGGCATAGAGCACGCCGGTTTCTTCCAGCGCGAGCCGGAACCAGCCTTCATTTTGCGTGTCTGTCCAGTTGTGCATCAGGGCGATGCGCGGCACGCCGACTTCATGGCGCGCCACATCCGGTACGGACTCCGCGCTCGTCACGCGCACGCCCAGCTCCCGCGCCGCCGAGTTCAGCCGCAAATCCAGATCGGCCGGATTGCCTTCGAGCGGAAGAATGAACGCCCCAGGAACGAATTTCCGCCCGCCGGCTTCGAAGCCGTCTTCCGCGGCAAAAAATTTCACGTCTTTCAGCCGAAAACGCAGCGTCGCGAGGTTCGGCTCTCCCGTGGCGTTGATCACGTAAAATTTCGTCGCTGCCGCCGCTTTGCCCTTTTCCGAGTGCGGAGGAATCACGCCGCCGCCATCGTAACGCGCAGGCGTGTCCACCAGCGTCATCGGAACTTTCAGAATCGCCGTGTCCGTGATGCGCACGGTTTTTACGTTGCGCATCGGACCAAGCGTCCAACCCGTGTCGTCGTACGGGCGCGGGTCGCTGGTCGAGTAATACTGCGTGTCGAGCAGCATGTCCGCCATGCGGCTGTAGGGCTGGTCCATGCGAATGATGTAGCTGCCCAGTGGAAGCTTCGTGCCCTTGGCCTCCACCGGTTTTTGTTCGACGGCCTCTTCCTTGGACTCGCGCGATTTCTCTCGTTTCGCTTTCTCGCCTTCTTTACTTTCCGGCTTGGCCTCGGCCTTTGCATCCACCGATTTCGCAGCGGCAGACGTCGTATCTTTCAATTCGAAATCCTGTTCGAGCTTTTGCACTTCGACGCCTTGCCTCTGCAATAGACTCGCCAATTGTGCAGCGAGCGCGGGTCGCCTTCCGTCATTCACGATAGCCCAAGCCGCCGGGCCTTCCGTCGTCGCTTTGGCGACGGAACGTTTGCTCTTCTCATAAAAATCTTTCAGCAGTTCCTGCCCGTGTTGCGCGGTGTAATCCAGCGAAAGCAGCACGCCGCTTTCCTCGAGGTTGGTGTTATCGCGCAGCGACCACATTACTTTTGGCAACGGCGGATTGGGCCGGAACCACGTGCGGCTCGTCGCATTCGGCCCCAGCTCGGCTTCCTTCGTTTCCGGCGTGCTGTTGCCATACGTTTCGTAGAAGCGCCCGATCGAGTTGTGTCCGTTGGCCACGTAAAACATGTAGTTGGGCGCCCAGCCGTCATAAAAGCCGTGCGTCCACACGCCGACCACGCCGCGCTCGGTCAAGCCTTGCACATCGTTGTAAGCGAACTTCTGCCATTCGCTAACCACGATCGGATCGAGCCACGCGTTATAAGGCCCCGTGCCCGTGGAAACATAGAGATAAGGTTCGGATTCGTGCAAATCGTGCAGCACCTGTGGATGCCAATAAAAGAACGTGCTCATCATCATTTGCGAAAGCTTGAGGCCCATGGCGATGCCGTCGCGGTTGTTGTCGTGCTGAACGTAGTGTCCCCAGTAGACGAGATCCGGCTGCGGTTTATCGGGATTCGCCTTTTTATAATTCCACGAATCCACCATGCGATCGTGGCCGTCCACCTCCACGATTGGTGTGATCAGAAAAATAGCGTTCTTGCGGATGTTCTCGATGAACGGCGTGTTTTCCACGGCCAGACGATAAGCCAGCTCCATCAGCATTTCCGGCGACCCCGTCTCCGGCGAGTGGATCGACCCGGAAGCCCAGTAGAACGGCTTGCCGATGGAAATAAGCTGTTGCGCATCGGCGTCGGTGATCTTGCGCGGATCTGCCAGCTTGGCGGTGATGTCGCGCAGATGGTCGAGTTGCGCGATGTTGGCTTCATCGCTCACTGCGACCAGCAGAAAATCTCGTCCCTCTTCCGATTTACCCACGCGGAAGACTTTCACCCGGGGACTGGCCTTGGCGAGCTCGTCGTAATAGCGGTAGATGTCCTTTGAATAGGTAAGAAATCCTGGCGCGCCCACGATGTGGCCGAGGATTTTGTCCGGCGAAGGCACCGTCGCGGAAGCCGGCAGGTGATCGACAAGCGTGGTGCTGAAAAACGGCTCGGTCGTGTACTCGTGAATTTTCTTTCCATAATCTTCATCATTCGCTGGAGAGCTTTGCGCCTTCGCAAACGTCGCAGTCAGACCGGCGCATAGAAAAGCGGCAATCGCCGCCCACCAGAATTTCCGCGGCAATTTGCGCCCCGTCTCGTGAGTTCCACACAGGTTTCCACTCTGCATTCTCATCATCGCCTCGCTTTTAATTTTGCCTGGCACCCAACCGTCTGCTGGACCATGTGACGGGCGGTTCTCAACAAACGTTTCAGCCGATTCTCCGCATGTTCGCGCTCTTCGAGAACCGGCGTAGCATAATGCTTCTTCGGCGTATAGGAAAGCTGGAGGCGAAAATGGCAAATGGAGCGGCGCTTCAAAAATCCGTGCTGATTACCGGCGCGACGGACGGATTGGGCAGAGCCGCGGCGCTCCTGTTGGCCGGGCGCGGTTATCGCGTTTTCGCCGCGGGCCGCTCGGCGGAAAAACGCGCCCAGCTCGATACCCTGGCTCGGGAAAAAAATCTGCCGCTCGAAACTCTGGAGCTGGACGTCACCGACGACACATCCGTTCAACGCGCGGTTGCCGGCGTGCTGGCAAAAACGGGCGCAATCGATTTCCTGATCAACAATGCCGGCGTGAACTTCACCGCCGCCGTCGAAGACTTGCGTCTCGAGGATTGGCGCCGCCAGTTCGAAACGAATTTCTTCGGTGTTTTGCGCGTCACGCAAGCCGTGGTTCCGCACATGCGCGAACGCCGCAGCGGCCGCATCCTGATGATGAGCTCAGTCTCCGGATTCGTGACCGCGCCGACGCAAGGTGCCTACAGCAGCAGCAAATTCGCCCTCGAAGCCATGAGTAACGCTCTTCGTCTCGAGCTCTATCCATTCAATGTACAGGTTGTCCTGATCGAGCCCGGCTACATAGTTACCGGCATTCAGCAAGCGGCCCTGGAGCTTTCCAAACCTTATCTCAATCAAATGAACACGGGCCCTTATGCGCCGCTTTATGCTCGATTTTTCCAGAGCGTCACCGGCAGCCGCGCCAAATCGAAAACAACGCCGGAAGATTGCGCGCGCGTCATCCTGCGAGCGATGGAAGCGCCAAATCCGAAGATTCGCTACCTCGTCACGCAGTTGGCTTACGTTGCGAAATGGTGCAAGCGCTTGTTGTCAGACAAAACTGTTGACGCGGTCTTCCGCCGCAGGTTCGGAATCGTCCGCGCAGAATAATCCGCGGCCAGCGCAGCGAGCGGGAGCGCAACCGCAACCGAAGGATTCCTTATGGGTTCGAAACTTGGAAAGAGAGGCTGTTCTCTCGCAGTTCCTGCCATTTTTTCGACCACGCTTCGTGAACAGGGCTTTCGGCATAATCGGCGGCTGCTTCCGCGCTCGTGAATTCGATGGCGTACACGCCGCTGAAATCTTTCAGTTGATTGCGCTCCGTCTTGATCCAAATGTTCTTGATCCCCGGAATTTTACCGGCCATCTCTTTTATGCCGTTGAGGGCATTCTCCCGGTCGTAATTCGAGGTCGTATCTTTAAATTTGTAAATCACGAAGTGCAGCACCGTTTTCGGCTGGCCGAACCGGTTTTGCGCCGCCACGCCTCGCGCGTGTAGCGATCCTGCAGCGATCCCGGCGATAAATAATGCCGCGCCCAAAGCAATTTGCCCCACGCGTTCTTTGGTTGATGTCACGTCATCCTCCCGTCGTTCGTACCCAGCCAGTCTATGAAATGCATGCGCTGCGAAGCAACTTCCCGCGAGCATCTCCGCGGATCCTCGCCGTGCTCCACCTGCCATACTGTTTGACGAAGCCGCGTTACGACCGTTACGCTGCCAAAGCACGCTTCTCGAGGACGGAATGAGCTTTTCCCCCGCAGACATGCCAGCCGACCGGTCGCAGCCATCCGAGCTTCCCTCTCTCCCGCAGCTTTGGGTCGGCTATTTGCTTGGTTTTGCCACTATGGTTGCGGAGTATGTGGCTCTCTCACTCCATCCGGAGCTGGCCAAGGCTGAATTCGCGATTCCACCGTTGTATCTGTTCCTTGCGATGTTCGTTGGCACCGTTTACTGGCTGGTTTGCGTCTACCGCTATCACGTCGTTCTGCAGCACGTGCTTGGCTGGAAGCATCCCGTTTCGCCTGCGCGATCCGTAGGTTTTCATTTCATCCCTGTTTACTACCTTTATTGGATCTTTAAGTGGCCTCAGGAGATCTCCAAGTATGTGAACTGGAGGTTTCAGCAGCCGGTGATGAAGCCTTATCTGGCGGGCGCGATAATTCTCTCTGGATTTGTCATCGCCGTTTTCATGGATCCCGGTTTGGGGCTGATCGCTCTCTTCATGGCGGATTCATATATTTCAGCTTGTCTTCGCCGTGCCTTTGCTTTGCGGCCGATGCCGCCCACGGATGCGCCGCCTTCGGCAGAATGAGTTCGCGTGAGTAGCAAACGTCAAGCGCATAGCAAGAGGAGCGCCTTCCAATTTTCGGTTTCAAAACAGGCCTGCAATCCAGCGACAAACTCACCCAATTTCCGGCGAAGGAGCAGGAAACTATTCCCGCGCATAAATAACAAGGCCCGGTGAAGGTGTCTTCACCAGGCCTTTGATTTCAAGCTTTTTAAGCTTCCGGATTTAGTTGTTTGGTTTATTGGGCGGGTCGCCAGGTTTTTGATCCCCAGGCACGGCAGTGCTCGCCGCAATCGGCTTGCCCGTATCGCTGCCGAAGCGCGTTAAGTACGGCATGAACGGCGTCACTTCGAACGGCATCTTCTCCCGCTCGGCGACGATGCCTGCCACCGGTTTGCTCTTGATTAAGTCCAGCCTGTCGTTCCACGGATCCAGCTTCACGCGTCCGCCGATCGGCAGCGCCGCTACCATCTGCGAGTTCTTCGCGGGATCCGACGGAGTGGCTGATTTTAGGTCGGCGATCGCGGGCACGCGGTCTCCCAAGTGCGCGCTGATGAGGTTCGGTATCTCCTTCTGGCGCGTTTGCAATGCCGCCAGAAACAGTGCCGCGTTTCCAAGCTGATTCTTGTACGGCGAGTTGCTCAGCAGCTTGGAGGCTTCTGCGTTAGCCGCGTCTTCCTCCGCTGGCGTGCGCCCAAAACCAAAATGGCGGAACGTATCCTTATCGTCCACCAGCAACTGGTCAAAAAAAGCGAAGTTCGAATCCATCCGGTGGCCAAGGATCACGTGCCCCATCTCATGCGCCAGTATGGTCGCAAAGCTCGCCTCGTCCGGCAGCACGTCGATCAAGCCACGGCTCAGTACGATGGTGTGTCCCAGCGTGAAAGACTCCAGCGTCGACGTCATCAACACTCGGCACTGGATGTCCGGTTCGATATCCAGATTGTTGGTGACTTCCAGGTTGTTCACGATGGTCTCGAGCGCTTTGTCTACTTCGCCTTTCGGCGCCATCAGTCCGATGCGCTCCAGGCGATCCGCCACGTTATCTTCCGCCTGCCGGTCCCAGGTACGTTGCGCCTGCACCGGCGTCAAATCATTCGCGGTTTTCGTATCATCTTGCACGGAGGATTCCACCAGGATCTTGCTCAGCTCCTGCTCCTGCTGGGCGTGCCCGAGGTTGTATCCCCACAGCCGCGTTTGCGCCTTGAAGTCCAGCTTCTTGGTCATCGCGTAGTGCAGGTCCTTCTCCTCGCTGTAAACAAACGACGGCATCCACAGCCCCGGCTGCACGTTCGTCCTCCAGCTGTCGAAGTGGAAGTACCAGCTCGCATGTCCGCCGCCGCTGTAAGCGCCGTTAAATCTCACGATGTTAAAATCCTGGTCCTCGACCCAGATGCGCCCGAGAAACCGGCCCTTGCCGGATTTTTCCTGCGGCGTGACGTCGAACACCAGGCACCGCACTTCGCCCAGAAATTCCCGGCGCACGTAGTCAAACTTGTAGTGCTGCTTATCGAACCCATTCGTGTCGATGAAAATCATCTGCAGGAATCCGTCGGGGAGGAACTGCATCGAGAACGTGAAGAAATTTCCCACCGTTCCGAAGATCTTCTTGCCCTTGCTCTGCTCGTCGCTCAATCCCACGAGCGCGACACCCTTCGAGAAGTCTGCGCGCCCCAAGAAATATTTGTCGCCTGCGGGGACGTAGCCGAGATCTTTGTCGGGCTTCAAGTTCTGAATGTAAGTTTCCACCAGCGGTGAGTATTGCCGTATCTGCTGGTTTAGACGGTTTTCGTTCGTGATGACCCGGTCGATCACTTGATCCATCGTCCGTGGTTGTTGCGCTTCGGCCGCCTCGGTGGCGATGGCCCCGGATCCACCCAAGACGAACCCGAGGACAACTGTAGCTAGCTTACGCATTTCTCTCTCCCCTCAATAGGCCAAGCGGAACTCAATCCGCACGCGTGCCGGAAAATCGACCGGCTGGCCTTCGCGTTTTGCTGGTTTAAACTTGATTCGTTCGGCCGCACGGACCGCAGCCTCATCGAGGCCGTGGCCCAATCCACTGATAACGCGGTTCACCTTCATGGTGCCGTTGGAGAGGAACACCACGTCGAGAACCACGTCTCCTTCTAACTTAAGATTACGCCCTTCTGCCGTGTACTCCGGTTTGGGTTTGTCTATGATGTCAACAGGTGTGTCGATCGGTCCTTCCGGTCCCGCCTTTTTCTTCGGTCCATCCGCTACTGTTTGGTTTCCAAAACCGGAAGACTCCACTTTCCCTTGGCGGCCTCCACCGGCCGGCGGATTTGCGACTCCGTTTCCAAAGCCAGAGCTCGCCACCGTCCCGCGAATTCCTTTCGCGCCGCCAGTGCCGTTGCCGTAGCCTTCCCCGCCCGGCAAATCGAGCGAACCCAGCCGGTTCACGGTTGTCGCGTGTTTCGGATCGCCCTTCCCGGGGATCCCGTTTGGATCGCCAAATCCGCCGGTCTGTACTTTTTCGATCGGTGCTTTCACCGTCGCCGGCGCGGCGCTCCCCGAGCTGATATTGTTCAGCTTCACGTCTTCTTTCGGTCGCTTTGGCTGATCCGTCGTCGTGTCGATCTTTGCCGCTTCCAGGTGCGCCTGCAGTTCCGGCGCAACCGCTTCCAATTTGCGCTCCTTCGGCACCACGGCCTTCGGTATTTCGAAAATATGCGGCTTCTTCGGATCTAGTTTCACCGGCTCGATTTCTTTCGGTTTCGGCGCCGGTGCTTTAGCTTTCACAGCCTTCGGCGGCGGCGGTGGTGGCGGTGTGGGAACCATCGTTTCCGGCGATAATATCTCCACCATCCGAGCATTCAGGGTCGTTTTCAATTGGTCCGGATAAATCAGAGGAATCAGTACGCAAAAAATTAGCAGACCCAGTTGGAACGCGGCGCTCACTCCGATACGGTCCCAGCGAGGTTTTGCATCCGGCAACAGCGCCAGGCGAGCAGCTACTGGCTTAGTCCCGATGGCCGCTTTCCACGCGTCCGCATTGGGATGCTGACGCCGGTTGGCGTCCAAGCCGACGCCCAACCGCGTCGCTCTTTTTGGTGGATCTGCAATCATCGTTGTCATCCGCGTGCCGCCTCAGGGAATTTCGTTCTAGGGAACCTTGGATTTCTAGGAGGGCCTAGCGTTCCCAAGTTCGCCGGTTAATTAGAACGTGCGCTTTGTCAGTACTAGGGTACTGACGGGGCTGAGGGCGTCCGAATAGGACTTTCGTACTAGCGTCGCGAACTCGCTAATGGTTCCTCGATCTCACGGTTCGCACCCGAACTTCAAACCCGGCGAGGCGGTTCTTGTTGCGGGGTTGGGCGCGCGCGCAACACGTATAGCATACCGCAAACTGGCTCTCCAATACGTCCACTTTTGCGCACCGGGTCTCCCTGGCTGGATTAAACTCATAGATGCCCGGATTGCTCCCCGCGTTGGATAGTCCGGCTAGGGAGAATGTACCCGATCTGAAGCCTTATGAAGGAAGACGCTCCAGCCCGTCCGAAACTCAGAAAGCCTGTCGGCCTCGCGGTCCCGGCCCAGGCTTCCGCCGTGCCTTCCGCCAGGCTCGAGTCGCTCTACGTGCAGTCCAAGGCCGCTCGTTGGTATCTTTCCCAGGCTAGCTTCTCTGCTGCTCTCCAGCGCTGCGCCGATAAACGGCTCGCCAGCGGCACTCTCTCTCCCGATAAACTCGATGATTATCTCTCCTCTTTGCACCTCGAGGATCTGGCCCTCGCCGTCGCATGCCTCGAAAATTGCGAAGCCGCCTGGGAGCATTTCTTCGCTGCTTATCGCGGCCACTTGCGCTCCGCCGCCGCCGCGATTCTTCGCCGCAGCTCGGCCTCACCGGAAGCATCGGAGCTCGCGGATTCCTTGTTTGCAGAGCTCTACGGCCTCGAGGATGGCCACCGCCGCGAGCGCTCCCTCTTCCGCTATTTCCACGGCCGCAGCTCGCTGAAAACCTGGCTCCGCGCTGTTCTTGCTCAGCGCCACATAGATGGCATTCGTGCCGGCCGCCGCTTCGATTCTCTCGAAGGCGACGATCCAAAAAGTGCCGCGCTTCAAAAATTGGCGCGCGTGTCCGCTCCCGCCGCCGACCCTCACCGCGATCGCTACAACGCGCTTTTCGTCCGCGCGCTGCAAGCCGCGCTCGCAGGCCTCGATGCGCGCGACGAGCAGCGTCTTCGCTTGTACTACGCCGAAGAACGAACTCTAGCCGATATTGGCAAGCAGCTCGGCGAGCATGAATCCAGCGTCTCGCGCAATCTGGACCGCATTCGTCTCGCCCTGCGCCGCACCGTCGAGGACACTCTTCGCAACGGCTGCCCCGCCGTCAACGGCTTCGCTGCCGAGCAAGGCCTTAGCGACGCGCAAATCTCTCTCTGTTTTGAATACGCTTCCGCGGAAGCTTCCTTCGACCTCGAAAAGCTCCTCCAGCGCCGCGGCCGCTCCAGCCTCTCGCCCGGGAGGCCCGATCCATGACCCTCTCACTCGGGAACCGCTTCTGCACCTACAAGTGCAAGAACGCCGCCAGCCCTCGTTCTAAGAAAGGAGAAACCCATGGCGCACGATGACCGCGATCGGAATTTTGAAAAAGCGCTCGCCCGCCATCTGCGTTCTTCCGTTCCCTCGGGTGTCGAGGCGAATGCCCTTGCTGGAGCGCCGCTCCAATCCTGCCCCAATCCCGAAATTCTCGCTGCTTACCACGAGCAGTCTCTCTCTTCCACCGAGCTGAATCTCTGGAAACAACACGTCGTCGCCTGCGACCATTGCCAATTCGTTCTCGCTCAACTCGCCGCCACAGAAAAAATCGCGCTCGATGCCCAGCCTGCTAAAGATCCGCTCCTCATCAGCGAGCCTGTGTCTTCGCCCAAGCAGCGCTCTATCGATTCGCGGTCCCTCGATCATGAGAGGCGTTCCCCCAGTTGGCGATGGGTCTTGCTCATACCTGCTGGCGCGATCGCCGCGGGTCTCGTTGCGTGGGTTTCCTTGCGCACACCCAAGCCTTTGCAGGTTTCCCCATCGCCGTCCGTGGAAGTCGCCGAGAATCGCGCGGCTCCTCCCGTCGCCTCTTCCTCGGCACCCGCTCTTCCCGCCACGCGCGAGCAAAACGAAAAAGTTCAATCTGTTTCGCCCGCTTCGGGAGCTACCGGCGGCGCCATTTCCCCGAATCGCGATGTCACCGCCAACGAGCCCCAGAACGAGCTACAGCTATCCCAACAAGCCCCGAATCAGCTCACAGCCCTTCCCCATCACGGCCCTTCCGTCAATCTTCAACAGCAGCAGCGCCAACAATCTTCGCAACCTTATGCGGCTGGCCCAATCATCGACGGGAAAAAGCTCGATGCAGAAACTGCCTCCCAGTTGAAGCAAGAAGGAAAGAAATTATCCTCGCAACTTCCCTCGCCACCTCCGCCTCCGCAACCTTCGGAGCCCAGCTTCCTGGACCAGAGCGCTGCGGCAGCTCCCGCGCCGAGCAGGGTGTCGCCCGCGTCCACTGCTGCGAATGGCGCGCTCGCCAAAGAAAAGTCCGCAACCGCGGATGCCATATCATCGGCCGCCGAGTCCGTCGAAGTTTCGGGTGAACCGCAAACTCTCGCGCAAGACAAAGCCATGCTCCGCGCCGCCGCTCTCCAAAATCCTCACGTCTTCGTCGCTCCGGATGGAAAGCATCTCTGGCGCGTAGGCCCATCCGGCTCCCTCGAGCGTTCGAAAGACGAAGGCGTCAAGTGGACGCTCCAAACCAGCGGCGTCAGCGCCGATCTTCTCGCCGGCTCCGCGCCATCCGCCAAAGTTGCCTGGATCGTCGGCGCTTCCGGCACTATCCTCCGCACCACCGATGCCGGCGTGCACTGGACAAAACTCGATTCGCCGGTAACAAACGACCTCACCGGCGTTCGCGCCACCGACGCCTTCCACGCCACCATTTGGTTTGTCGCCGACCCTCAGACCGGCGTCATCCAAACCTACGCAACCACGGACGGCGGAGCGACCTGGGTGCTATCTCCCGGTAAGTAGTACATCGCAAGGCATCCGCCGGCGCCTCGTGCAAGGAATTCGCGCCACTTCGTTCTAAGCTGGAAGCTAAATCTCGGTCGAGGTGAACATCATGGAAATCCGCCTTTCAAAAATCCAGCGCCGCCTGCCCTGGATTCTCTCCGGCACGGCTGTCCTGCTCGCCGCTGCCGCATTCTTTTATCCCGCTTGCCGTTGGCAACACGTTTTCGCCGCGCAAGACAAAGCCGCGCAAGAAAAAGAAGCGCCGCGCTCCACCGCGCCCGATCAGTCCACCAGTCTCAGCGACCAGTCCGATCTGAACGTCACCGTCTACAACTCCAACATCGCTCTCATCCGCGACGTCCGCAATCTCACCCTCCCCGACGGCTCCTTCCGCCTCAAATTCATGGACATCGCCGCCACCGTCAATCCCGCCACCGTTCACTTCCGCTCTCTCACCGATCCCGATAAGCTCGGCGTCCTCGAGCAAAATTACGAATACGATCTCCTTGAGCCCGCCAAGCTCCTCCACAAATACGTCGGCCGCGAAGTCACCCTCGTCCGCGCGGTTCAGGTCAGCGGCTCCACGAAATACGAAGAAATCAAAGCCACGCTTCTTTCCGACAACAACGGCCAAGTCTGGAAAATTGGCAACGACATCGTCACCGGCGCCTACGCCGAAAGCTACCGCTTCCCCGACATCCCCGCGAATCTCTATGACCGCCCCACGCTTCTCATGTCTCTCGAGAATTCTGGCCCGCGCAAACAGCAAATCGAAACCTCTTATCTGGCCAACAATCTCTCCTGGAACGCCGACTACGTCCTCACCGTTGCCCGCGACGACAAAGCCGCCGATCTGGACGGCTGGGTCACTCTCTCCAACAATTCCGGCACCGCCTTCCACAACGCCCGCCTCCAACTCGTCGCCGGCGACCTGAATCGCATTCAGCCCAACGCCCAGTACGGCGTCGCTCGCGAGATGATGATACCCAAATCCGCTGCCGCCGCTCCTCAATTCCAGCAGGAAAATTTCTCCGAATATCATCTCTACACGCTCGGCCGCCGCACCTCCGTCGAGAACCAGGAAACCAAGCAAATCAGCCTTCTCGAAGGCTCCGGCGTCCCCGTCCAGAAAATCTTCGTCGTCAACGGCAACAACTATTACTACCGCAACCCGCAAGCTCCCGGCTCGCCCATCAAAGATCCCGTCATGGTCTATTACAAATTCAAGAACGAAGAAAAATCGGGCCTCGGCATTCCTCTTCCCGCTGGCAACGTCCGCGTCTACCAGAAAGATTCACACGGCGGCATCCTCTTCGTCGGCGAAGACCGCATCGACCACACTCCCAAAGACGAAAACGTCACCGTCCACATCGGCAACGCCTTCGACGTCGTCTCCGAGCGCAAGCAAACCGACTACAAACACACCGACACCCACACTTGGGAAATGGAATACGAAATCACGCTCCGCAATCACAAGGACACGCCCATCACCGTCGAAGTCAACGAGCCCATCGGCGGCGACTGGGAAATGCTCAGCTCCTCCTACAAATTCACCAAAACCGCCGCCTTCGCCGCCCAATTCCAGGTCCCCGTCGCCGCGAACGCTACCTCCGTCCTAAAATACCGCGTCCGCGTCCACTGGTAGCCTGTTTCTCACCAGAGCTCGATCGTGGGAATGCTTAACCCAAGCGCTTAGGAATGTGGCACAAAGTCTCGGTGCCGACGGTTATTAGATTCGCCCCGGCTGCGCGTCACGATCTATCTCAACGACCATCGGCCCGCGCATGTCCATGTCATCGGCCGCGGCTGTGAGGCTGTTTTCAATCTGAACTGTCCGGCTGGGCCGGCTGAACTTCGTGAGAATCACGGGTTTTCCAGGCCGCAGGTAGCAGCGATCAGCGCTGCGTTGGCCGCATCGCTGGATGAACTTTGTCAGGCTTGAAAGGGACTTCATGGCATTGCTTGACAATTTCGAATCGGCAACTCTGAGAGCTGAACAACTCTGGAAATCCATCCCTCGCGCTGTCGCCGCTCATT
>Ga0187820_1000129_pt1 | contig 15267 bp, 9 predicted proteins | sample NC_wetland_sal_i_19_FD_132409 | JGI IMG/M metagenome (GOLD analysis project Ga0187820, IMG submission 132409) | Wetland sediment microbial communities from Neuse River Estuary, North Carolina, USA - SO4_5 | ecosystem: Environmental > Aquatic > Freshwater > Wetlands > Sediment | place: USA: North... | reverse complement strand
CAGCGGCATGCCGCTCGGCGCAATCTTTGCTCCCGCCAGTATCATGAATTGGAAGCCGGGCGCGCACGGAACAACGTTCGGCGGAAATCCCGTTTGCATCGCGGCGGCTCTAGTTACCGCGGAGCTAATCGAGAGCGAGTACCTTGAGAATGCCCGGCGCATGGGAGATTATCTGTTCGGGCGTCTGGGGGACTGGACGAAAAAATTCAAAATAGTCGGCGATGTTCGCGGACGAGGCCTGATGATCGGGATAGAAATTGTCCGCGATCAGCGCACAAAGGAAAAAGCCGCGGACTTGCGCAATGCCATCGTCGACCTGACCTTCCACAAGGGACTGTGTGTTCTCGGCGCGGGAGAGAACACCATCCGCTTGTCTCCGCCGCTTCTGATCGACGAAGAGCAGGCAAACTGCGCCGTGCACACTCTCGAGGAGTGCATCCGCGAAACGGAGAAAAGGGCCTGACTCGTCCGCCCAACTAGCGCAACACATAAAACCAACCCGGCGATCGAGCTCCCGTGGCCACCATAAAGTATCGTGGCAGATACGGGATTCTTGTTTATACTTCGCGGCATACCGTTGGTTTTTGCGGAGCCGAGATGCCGATCGTTTCCCGATTGATTTTCCATGCGGTCCACTGGGCCGCGCGAAAAGGCCTGCGCGAAGTCGACAGGCCCACTCCTGATGCCAAGAAACACGAAGCACGCCGAACCGGCATTCGTGGCGAAACCTACGCGTACTGGTATCTCCGCCGCCATGGCTACATTTTCGTTGCGCGCAACTTCACTCCGCGCGCTTCGAAAGGCGAGATCGACATGGTCGGCTACGATGGCAAAACCCTTGCATTTGTCGAGGTTCGCACGCGAACAGTGCGCGACGAGATGTCCGGGTTGCCGGAGCTAAGCATTACGCCCGGTAAGCAACACGTGCTGGCTCGCACTGCGCAGCACTTCCTGGCGGAGCGCCACGTTGCCGAATGCCCCTGCCGGTTTGACGTCGTGGCCATCGACAACGCCCCTGGCAAGCCGCCGGTCGTGCGTTTGCATAAGGACGCCTTCAGCCCGCAAATGTAAAATTCCACAGGAATATGCCGCGGAAGACTTTGCATCACCGCCAGACGCGGTACAATCGGAACCCGAGGGGCGTGTTCCGCGCATCCACATCTTCCCCCTGTCGAGGAGGTTTGCTTTGCCGGAGTTGCGAAAAGATCCGATTACTGGCCGTTGGGTGATTATTTCTACCGAGCGAGGGAAGCGACCAAATGATTTTTTGCGCGAAAGCGTTTCTCCTTTGCCCAACGGAAAGAATTGCCCGTTCTGCCCCGGCCACGAAGCCAAGACGCCGCCGGAAATCCTCGTCTACGGCCGGAACAATGGAGGCGCGAACACCGCTGGCTGGACCGTCCGCGTCGTGCCCAATAAATTCCCCGCGCTCGGCATCGAGGGCGATCTCGACCGCGAGGGCGAAGGCCTTTTCGACAAAATGAACGGGGTCGGCGCGCATGAAGTGATTGTCGAAACTCCCGATCACACGGCGACTCTGGCTTCCTTGCCAGAGCGCGCGGTGGAAGATGTGCTTTGGGCGTACCGCGACCGCATGCTGGATCTGAAGAACGATAAGAGATTCCGTTACGTTCTGATTTTCAAGAATCATGGCGAAGCGGCGGGGGCTTCCGTCGAGCACACCCACTCGCAACTGATTGCGCTGCCCATCGTGCCGCGGCGAGTGCGCGAGGAAGTGGACAGTTCGTGGCATTACTACGATGAGAAGGAGCGCTGTATCTTTTGCGACATCATCCGTCAGGAACGCGACACAGGAGAACGCGTGATCGGCGAAAACGATCACTTCATCACGCTGTCTCCGTATGCTTCGCGCTTTCCTTTTGAGATGTGGCTTCTGCCGAAGGTGCACGGCTCATCTTACGAAAACAATCAAAGCACCATGTACGCGAGTCTGGCGCGCATGCTGAAGGATACACTGATGCGCCTGGACGTCGTTCTGGACCGTCCCGCCTATAATTTCATGATCCACACATCGCCCGTGGGCGAAGAGATCAACGACCATTATCATTGGCACTTCGAAATTATCCCCAAGCTCACCAAAGTTGCTGGCTTTGAGTGGGGAACCGGATTTTACATTAACCCAACTCCGCCCGAGGAGTCCGCGCGTTTCCTGCGCGAAGCCAAGATCACTCCGGTGGTCACCATAAAAAAATAGCGCGCAGTTCGTGCGCAATGCGCGGCCGCTCGCCAGTCGCTCGCACAAATTTTGCTATACTTAATGGTTTGGCGCGGTACCCAAGTGGCCCAAGGGAGAGGTCTGCAAAACCTCCATTCGTGGGTTCGACTCCCACCCGCGCCTCCAGATTTTTCGATTTGAATTGGTCGTAACGTTTTCCCGGCGACGTCCCCTCCCAGTGTTGGAAACACTCGTTAACCTGTGCTCCCTTCGAGTCTAAGAATTGTGAAACGAATTCGGCATACCGGACACTACTCCGCCGAGGCCTCAATAATTCAAATCTTCCAGATTCCTGGCGTCCAACGCCGATTCTTATAGTCCATCGAAAGGAGGCCTGCCGTGGCGCTTCGAATTACAGTCGATATTTTCAGCGGACGCCCTAATCCCGTTATCGAGGTGGAGGGCCCCGAGGCTGATGAAGTATTGCGTCGGTTGAAGCCCGGACGCAAGTTGAGTGGCCGAGAAGCAGCAGAACCTGAACCGATTCTTGGCTATCGTGGATTGGTCATCGACCAGACCGGCGCTGCGTCAGGCGGTCTGCCGGGACACATTCGGTATCTACACGGTAATCTCTTCGGCACTCGTCTTTCGCATCGTGCCGAGGACGAACGCTTCGAAGATTTCATCGCGGGAAGTGCTGGTCCTCTCAGGAGGCTATCACTTGGAGAAGGGTTTCCAGATCTGTTTGGAAAGGAAGTTGACCGATCCAGAAAAGCAAGTGCCGAACACGTGGAGCGAGAGCACCACAGGCGGCGCCATCACCACTGCAAGTGTGGCCCGCTGTTCGAGCCCGCCTGGTGGAATGTGCCGCAGCGTCAGCCTTTCAACAATTGCTATAACTACGCCACGAACTACAGAACGGACACTTTTGCGCAACCCGGTCTGGCGGCGGGTTCCATGTACACCGCACTGAATTGTCCATCAGTAGGGCAGGCTGCCGTGAAAGACGATCTGATCAGCACCCCGAAGGCTAACAACAAATGCCCCAAAGAAGGACATCTCGTTGCCCTGGTCATCTGGCCCGGCGTCGATTTTCACTGGTACCGAAAAGACCGCAACGGCCTGTGGAGCCACAAGCCGGGTGGTACTCCAGTAAGAAACGTGGATAATAGCAATCACCTGATCCCCGACCCGCGAACGGCCAACCGGGGACCATACACGAACTTTTGCACTTTCATGGTGGTCATGCATGGCCACATCAAAATCAGATAAGAACACGAACCAATGGATTGGAGGCGCACTGGTCTTTTCGGGGCGCCCCGACCCAACATGGAGCGTTCCAGACCTGGTCGTTAGTAAATTAGAGAGTTATTGGGCTCACCTTCAGCCTTGGGTGGGTAGTTTGCCTGTGACACCAGGTCTTGGTTACCGGGGTTCGTTCCTCCGCGATGCGAGCGGTACGGAATGGCATGGCTATGGAGGGGTCTTGACGCTCAGGACAAGTAAGGGTATTCAATCGCGGCAGGACCCGGCGCGACAGTTTGAAAAGCTGGTTCTCGCAACAGCCCCAGCCGGCCTGTTGCCCGAAGAGGTAAAACGCGCTTCGCAGGGGAAAAAATGATCGCGTCTTCGTGTCCAGAACTGTGCAGACCTGCCACTCTTAATGCACGGCCCTGGTCAGATCTGTCCCGACTGCCCAGATAGCGATCGAGAAGCACACTCCATGAAGATTGAGGAGGCATATTTTAACCATGACCCACCTCCGCTTCTTCCGATGTACTCAACATCCGCAAGAATTTCTCGGGTGGACAAATCGTGGCCTCGGAATGGACGCGCGGCCAAACCCCTCACCCCGCCGAGTACACTCCTGTTCGTCTACATAATGTGCGCACTATTTCTCCGCGTATCCGAGGGCAACCACTGTTGTGGAGCCGGACGGGCCGGTCAATGGGCGGTAGTCAAGCCATAAACCAGTACGCCGATAGCGCAGGTCAACGGTATCGCGCCAATCGTGGTGACCGCGGTTCCGATCGAGTCACGGTCTGGCGCCCATTAGCCATACGGATGAAGAATCCGCCTGACGGAGCCAAAATGTACAAGACAACGGTTGCACAGCTGCCGGGAATGAGGGTCAAGTTCTCGCTAACGCTTTAGTGGACATCTACCTTGGTAGTCTGCTCTGGCCACAATAAAACCAAGAGATGTAGACTCATTCACACGCGTGCCGGGTAGTCTGCGGTTAGGTCACCCATGCTGATTACCAAGATGCGAAGTAGAGAATGCCGGGACATGCTTTCGCGAATCAGTTTTGGCCGACTAGCGTGTGCCTCGAACAACCGGCCTTATATCGTTCCGCTTTATTTTTCGTTCGACGCGGATCGTTTGTGCTGCTTCTCCACCCTGGGGCGGAAGATTGAATGGATGCGGCTGAATCCTCTGGTTTGCGTGCAGGTTGATGAAATTCGCGCCCACGACGAATGGGCAAGTGTTGTGGTGTTAGGACAATACGTGGAAATTCCAAGCGGACGCGAATTCGCAAAGAGCCGCGAGCAGATTCGCTCACTGCTAGAGAAAAGATCCCTGTGGTGGCAGAGCGGATATACGGCATCCCAAGTCCGCCGGAAGCCCAAACCCCCGATTTCAGTGTTCTTCTTCATCCGCATTGAAGAAATTACCGGCCTTCGAGCGACTCCGGATACCAGAGACAAGGCGAATCGTCGCGTGACATCCATCTCGAAGAGCTGACATTTTCTTCCGTTACGGTTTTGAATCCGACAATTTCAGTTTATGCCCGCGCGCTTCTTTCACGCGACTGAGGCGCTAAAAATTGTACGAGATACCCACGAGAGGTACGGCGTTGCTTCGAAGTCCGCCCTCGTCCAATTTAAGAAGCACATTCCCAGTGATCACAAGCCGGCCAACCAGACGGTACTTCAGACCAAGCGATGCCTCGGTGATATTAACGTCCGAAGTTCTCTGCGCGATGTCGGGATGGGTTGTCCCAGCCGTATACGTTCCGCACGTGGCGCCGGTGGGATCGGTGGGGCCGGAGCAATTGCCGAGACCCGTATAGGGTTGAGAGACGAGTTCCGGGCTGTTAAATAAACGCTGACCGTAAATATCAAACGCGGCCGTCAGCCGTTTCACGACGCGAACATCGGCACCCACAATGTAGACGAACCGGTTGGGAAGCTTGCCCGTGTTCGTCGGCGTTACGCCAGCCGCCGCGGGCACTATGTTGGTTCCGGCGAGCGTGGAATCGCCGTTCCATTCGTAACCCACCTCCGCGTGCGGAGAGATGCGGGCCCTATACGAAACGACGCCGAAGGGCTTCACCCCCGTGGCGCCAGAGCCCAGGAAGTTCAATGCATCTCCGGTGGGCAGACGCACATCCACGCCGGCTGCCACGGCGAACCGCTCTCCATTGTATACGGTGTATTTTCCGCGGAGAACAACATCACCGATTCCGGCTGCGCTGCCAGAATCAGAAAACTTAGCACTCAGGCACGGAACCTGGGAGGCACATTGGGTAGCAAGCACGGGATTCGTGGGATTGAAGGAATGCCAAACATTGCCGGGGGCGCCCGCAGCTACCGGCGCGGCGGAATTGGGAACAATCGTCGCCTGGGATGTGACGCCCATCTGAATATTCAAAATTGGGATCGCTACCGAAAAATCGAGACGGTTTGTGATCCCGTAGGTGGCGTAGATCGTGTATTGATGAATCGTGAGGTCGATGTTGTTTGCCGTTTGGATAAAGTCGCGCACGAAACACGGGTCTCCGGCATATCCATTGGCGGCTGTTAGCCCTGTTTGGTTATCGCAGGATGGGATGTGCTGGGGATTAGGTACGGGAAACGGTTGATGCTGGAGAACGGTCGGAATGTTGCTTAAATTTTGTCCGTCGATCGAGCCGAAATTAAAGTATTGGTAGCTGAAGCCCAGGAAGAGCTTGCGCCTCCCAATGGTGGTAGCGCGATTGCCCACGATTGGCCCGAGACTCTCATCGGTTGAAGGCGAGAACGTCTTCAGGGCCGGGTCATACACGAAAGTGATACCAGAGGAAGGTGAAGCGATGGGCAGTTGTGACGCCTGTATGCCGACGGCCTCATTGATGGGCGCGAATGTAGATAGGAAATCGCTCGAGAAATGAGCGTTGTGATGGTCCCCAGTGAATAACACGGACTGCGTGGGGTCCGTTGTTGTGCCAAATCCAAACGGGCCATACACCTGTGGAATTTGGCAGACCAGCTTGGTACTCAACGTGCCGTTCAGCGGGCACGTCTGCGCCGAGGCGCCCCCGGCGGCGAGAAAAGATAGGGCCGCAAAACTGACTACGATCCAGGTCTTCATTTGACATCTCCCCTCGTTGAATAGGGCCGTGCATTTCCAAACCAGATCTTCATGTGTTGAGCAGGGTTCCTCACTTGGTTGTGCAGCGAACACTTCCTTCCCTCCCGACACAATAAATTTGCCACCAGCGAAGGCCTTACCGAGACCACGCAATTCAAACGGCCTGTTCTTAGCAGGTCTGACAAGCCCCGCCCCCTTCTGTGCAGCCGATTCCTCAGACATTGCTCCACAATGGTCTTGTCAGGTCGGGTTAGACTTACTGGCCAGTAGATAGTGATTGGCGTCACCGATTCATATCACCCGGTCGTGAGTTGGGCCGAGTTTATCCACACGCTTTATTTGGGTCAAGCTGTTAAGAAGATAGATTTGGGCGTTCCGACCTACTGGACACTCGTGATGACCCAGGAGCCATTCGACTTTGCGAATTGAAAAGTCGTCCGGCCCTTGACGCTTCGTGGCTTCTGTCCGTGGGGAGTATATTCCTGCGTGACTTGAGCCGTCACAGTTGCCGTAGTGCCGTCGGCGCTGATTTTGACGCTCTCCGTTTGCACCTGCATGTGAATGAGACTGGCACTCTCAAACGAGTTTTTGTACCCAGCGTACAACTTGCCCATCGTCGGCCAAATCTGCTGCAGAGCGTCCGGATTCCTTTGCTCAAAAGCCTGTGCGTAGCGCTTCACCAGCGCGAGTACAGCATCATTGTCAGGAGCCCCAGAAACTGATGGAGACGGGGGAGGCGTTACCGGTGGAGGAGGCTGGTTCAGGGCCGCAAGCTTTGTGCCAATTTCGTCCGCAAACCTTTGGGCTTCGCTTGCATGCGGGCCGCCGGCTTTTGCGATGGATTGGAATCCAGCACGAGCCGCTTCCAGTCCGCTCTTGTCGTTCGTGTTCGAGGCCTGTTGATACTTCACAACGATTTGTTGGTACGCTGTTTCTGCGCGCTTGTTTGCTGCACGGTCATGTACTTCGCGGATCGCCAAGGGAATATTGTTGATGAAACTCTTGGCCTCTTCCGAGCGTGGCCCCGCACTATCGGCCAGCGCCTGGAACCCTCGTTGCAGGTTGCTGAGTTGCTGGGCCGCAGCGTCATCGTCACTCTGCTTAAGCTGATTGAACTGGCTCTCCAATTGGGAGAGGTGGCTCTGTTCGGCTTGATCGATCTCCGCGGAAATCGCGCTAGCATCACCGCCACTCTGCTGGAGCTGGCCAGCCTTCTGACGGGCTGAATGGAAATCTCCGCGCTGCAAATCTTGGCGAGCACTGCTTGCGTAACTGCTGGATAGTTTTGCTCGGACGTCCCGCAGCATTTTCTCTGCTTCGGGCTTCCGAGGTCCTTCCCGGGAAGAGAGACGGTTGAGAATATCAGAGGCGCTTTGGAGGCTGTTTATATCGTTCTTTTGAGCGGTCTGGCGCGCCTGCGAAAATAGCTTTTCTTCCGCCTGGAGATCAGGGATGGTATGGGTGAGGGCTTGCTGTGCGTCGTTCTTACGCAGACCTCCGTCGCCTAGCGCAAGGATCTGATGTAGTCTCTTCTGCGCTTCCGCAAAGCGTCCGCTTACGACGTCGTCGTTTGCCTGCTGCCACAACTGCTCTTCCCTTCGCCGTAGATCACGTAGGTTCTGATTTTGCATCGACTCCTCGATGCCAGCTTGTTTTTTCTTGATCTCGACAGTGAATGGACCATCTAAATCCGCTGCCGGGGCAAGGATTTTCAGCGCGCCTTCGAGGTCGTTCGAAGCAACCAGCTTATCCGCGGCATTCAACGCGTCGCGCTGCTCAACCCCAAGCGGATTTGGCCCCGGCTTGGCGGCCGGTTTTGCAACGATCGCAGTGGGTGTGGTCTCATGCGTGCGAAGCAACGTCGATAGCCGTATAGCTCCCCAAATCAGTCCCACCGCGCACAAAGCCACAGCACCGATTCGTGCCGCTTTCTTTCTACTGGAAGGTGGAGCTGCCCCTGTAACACTCATCGTCGCGGAGATTGGAGCTTGGGGAATCGGCTGCTTGATCTCCCTCGGTGGCGGGGAAGCGGGGGGGAAAGCGACAGTTGAAGAAGGGGTTGGAGACGGCAGAGCTGGAGCGGCCGGTTCGACAATCGGTTCGGCAACCGGTTCAGTTAAGGGTTTCGCTGGACGCTGAGGAGGAGCCGAGACTCGGGGAGCGTTGTCCGCAAGTGATGGAGATGCAGGCGGCGAAACTACTGGTTGAGTATGCAATAAAGGTGTCTGGCCCGCAGATGCCTTTGGCCCCGGTATTTCCGTTGGAGGGCGCGTTTCTTCCTGGGAGGCGACTTCCGGTTCCGGCGGCCCTTGCAGCCAAGCATACTCTTTGGACCGACTCACGGTTGGCGCGGATATCACGGTTGCGGCGTCGGCAGTCGCAGCTGATTTCGCTGCGTCTAATTCTTCACAGATTCGCTGGACTCGAGGATCGAAGACTTCAACAATTTTCGCCTCAACCGCTAGGTCCAACGTTTTTGTCGCTTCGACCAGTTTCCCTGCGCTGATTAGAGCACGGACGGCCTCCAGCTTTTCCTCCTGGTCTTTCTTTCTCTCACGAGCTTCGAGCTCGACCCGGGCAGAATTTAGCAACTGATTCACATCGGTGTCCGGCCCTAGAGTCATGAGTGTCTGCTTGGCCAGGTCTATCGCATCGCTAATCTTCCCCCGGTTAATCTTGACCTTGATTTCCCGAATTCTCTGCTCGATGTGTTGACGAGTTTCGAGTTTCCTTTGCTGGTTATCAGCCTGCTCTCGCAAAAGCTGCAGTTCTTTGTTGTCAGGAAATGTCTTGAGACCGGTCAAGGCAGCCTGGTACGCCTCCTCAAAATGGGATGAATCGAAGAGTTTTTTCACCTCTTGACGAATTGCTTGTAGTCGGGCCTCCTGCTCGATCTCCGCTTGTTGGGCCTTCGAAAACTCGATGAGTCGGCTTAAATCCGTATTGCCGGGGAACTCCTTGCGTATCCTTTCTGATTGTGCAAGAACATCGAGATATTTCTTTTCGCTGACCAACTTTTTCAAGGCTTTCAATTCACCCTGCAGACGATCGAGGCTGTCCTGTTTTTCCTTTTCCTGGAGGGCTAGAGTTTGCAGCTTGATGATCCCTGAATCCTTGGGGTGAGTCTTGCGAAGTCCGTCGAGCACGCCCATGGCGTCCGCAAATCGCCGCGCAGCCAGATGATTCCTGGCGTCTGCAAGCTGGCTCTGCTTCTCTTGCTCGGCGCGATCTTCACGCGCTATGTCGATTAGTTTTGCGATGTCATTGTCTTTTGGATACTGGTCTTGCAGCTTGACGAGCAACGCTAAGCACTCCTCGTAATTACGAGAGGTCAATAGACTTCTGGCTTCCGACAAACTTTTCAGTTTGCGCTGCTCAGACTGCTCACCAAGAGCGGTCTCGAGGAGCTTGGCGACGTCATTGTCATTGGGATGTTGGCTCTGCAGCCTTCCGAGCAGTGCGAGACATTCCTCATAATTCCGGGAGTGCAGCAGACTCCGGGCTTCGGTCAGTCCTTGCAACTTGCGCTGCTCGGATTGGTCCTTGCGAACCACATCAAGAAGCTTCGGGATTTCGTCGTCCGTGGGAAACTGCTTCTGCAATTCCAAAAGCAACGCGGTGCACTCATCATACCTGCGCCCAGCCAGTAGTTTTCGGGCTTTCGCGACGCTTTGTTGCCGCTGCTGTTCAGTTTTTTCCGTCTTGGCGGTTTCGAGTAACCTGGAGACATCAGCTTCGTCTGGAAATTCTTTCTGAAGAGATATCAGCCGGGAGATGCATTCATCGTAGCGCTTCGCTGCCAGGATGTTTCGCGCCTCGCTCAGGGAATCCAGCATCCGCTGTTTTCGCTGATCGTCCAGTACATTCTTTTGTAGCTGTATCGTCTCGTCGTCGCCTGGAAACTCCTTTAGAATGGAGTTCAACAGAGACGTGCAAGCGTCGTGCCGCCTCGCGGCAAGGAGGTTTCGAGCTTCCGCGATAGACTGCGATCTTCGTTCTTTTTTCTGATCTTCCAGGACATTTCTTTGGAGTTGCAGTGACTCGTCGTCTCCTGGGAACTCCTTCAGGATGGATTCCAGCAGAGACGTACAATCGTCATAGCGTCTCGCAGCTAGAAGGCTTCGAACTTCTGCAACGGAATGCGCTCTTCGATGTTTTCTCTGGTCTTCAAACACCGTCTTCTGCAGCTTGAGGATTTCATCGTCGCCGGGGAATTGTTTTAGAAGATCAACAAGAAGCGTCGTGCACTCATCATACCGGCGATTTGCCAGCATGCTACGGGCATCAGCCAGACCCTGCGATCTTTTCTGGTTCGCCTGATCTTCCTGGGCGGTCTCCAGCAGACTCGGAATCTCGTCATCATCGGGATATTCCTTCCGCAATTCGACGAGAAGCTGGATGCACTCCACATAATTCTGCTGCGTCCACAAGCCGCGCGCCTGCTGCATTTTCTCGAAGAATTGCAATCGCTTCTGGCGCTCTGCCTTTTCGTTAATTACCTGTAGCTGAAGCGCCTTTGCTTGCTCGTTAGTAGATTCAGCTTCTAGGACTCTCGCCAGTAGCTCCTCGGCTTCTTCCAGGAGGCCTTGCGCCAAACGTTGCTCGGCGCCTTCAATCCATTCGGCGATTTGCCGGGCGCGGTCCATTTCTTGCTGGACACGCTTTAGCAGCTCCTGAGCGGGTTCAAAGGCGGGGTCCAACTGCAAGACAACCTCGGCCTCTATCCTTGCTTCTTGCGTTTTCCCTTCGGCGAGTAACTCTTGCCCTTTTTCAATTTGTTGCTGCAACTTCGGCCGAATTAGAATCCGTCTGAGTTCGGTATTGGCTTTTTCCAGAAGATTCCTGGCTTGCGTGTTCGTTGAATCGATTTGAAGTGCTTGGCGCAGTAAATCTCGAGACTGAGAATAGTCACCCTGCTCCGACAAATTGCGCGCTTGGACAACCAACGCGGCAACGGACTCCGCCTGCAATCCCTTGCAGATCGGATCCAGGTCAAGAAGGACTTCTTCCATCGACTGGTATCGCTCGTCAGGCGATTTGCGCAAAACCATTCCGATTACTTTTTCGAGCGCCGCGGGGCAGTCGGGGGCCACATCGTGCAGGGGGGTTGGTTCCTGCTGGCAAATACTATGCATGAGGCTCGCTGGAGTCGACCCTCTGAAGGGTCTCTGGTACGCCAGCAACTCATACAACAGAACTCCGAATGACCAGATATCAGAGCGCGCATCTGCATGCTCACCGTGATATTGCTCGGGAGACATGTAGGCGAAAGTACCTAGCAGCATGCCGGTCTGCGTTTTTGAAGTTTCAAGGACGCGAGCTATGCCGAAGTCCACAACCTTCACTATGCCATCTCTGGTGAGCATCACGTTATCGGGCTTGATATCGCGATGGATGATCCCGCGTTTGTGCGCGTAGTCCAGCGCCCGGCATGCTTGCAATGCGTAAGTAAGTTTCAAGGGAACAGGCAGGGGCGCCCGGCGGCTGATCAGCTGATCTAAACTCTCGCCTTCCAACAGTTCCATCGCGATATAGGGAATGCCGTCGGCATCGCCCAAGTCATAAATCGTGACAATATTGGGATGCTGCAAGCCGCCGGCCGACTGGGCCTCTTGGTAAAAGCGTTGGAGCAAATCGGGATATTCGGCCAAGCCCGTAGTGATCGTCTTCAGTGCGACGAGACGATTGATGATTGGATCGCGAGCACGGTAAACGACACCTCCGGCCCCGCGCCCAAGCTCTCTCTGAATCAGGTATTTGCCTAACTTCTCCAAGCTCATTCACCTGCCATCGTGAGCCCGTCGGAATTCATCGCGTCTTGGCCACGACTTTCAAACTTGACCAAAAGGGCCGAAACAGTGTCCTTATCGTCAAATCCCAAGGCATTTTACGAATATCAACCGTGCTTCGGAACGACCCACTTCAGTGCCAGCCAAATTGTCCTCGACTCACCTGAATCAACGTAACTCCGGGTGTGTGATCAAACTCTGCTCACACCTCCCCTGTGCGGCGGTTGCGCACATCTAAACCTATGAGCATCCGCAGCCTTAACATTTCAGGCCAGATATCGGTAGAATCCACCTCCGCCGACCCTAGTTTGTGGAGGCTAATATACCCTAAAGCGGGTAGCGAAATTCTTGAAATACCGAGTCGGCTTCTGAACTATAAAGGTCCATCCGCAAGGAAATCCATGCACCCACAGGACATCTCTCAGAGCAAAGTTGAACGCAGTGCGGTTTAGGCTCTCTTTGGTTCAATCGGTTCATTCCACGTTCCAGTGCGCTAGCGGAACGAGCCCCACTCCAGGACTTCGCATCTCCGGTTACTGGACAACTGGATTCGCCCCTGAAAGCAGCAACGCAGTTGAGCGCTCAGCCGGTTTTTTAGAGGTATTCCGGGCTCCACCATTTGGCTTAGTCGTCCTTCGTAGGTGCCAACTTTTTTAGATTCCAGCGATCCAGCAGCTACCGATGGCCCTCACTGCGCGCCGTGTGGCCACCACGTAGCCAGAAGGGGTGATTTCAGCGGTTTTGGCGTTTCTGGCGCTACTGGCGTTACTTAGAATGGGTAACTTACGTGTTTTCAATGCCGGGGTGGGGTGCGAATCCCACCCCCGGCTCCAGATTCTCTCTATTATTTCCTTAAGTTTGTTGCCCCGGCGCCTCTCTTAAATCTCGTCCGCTGGCTGCAAAGCGCGATTACCTCGTCGGTTCCACAATCTGCACGCGGTGATGCTCGAGCAAATCTCCTGTCGCGTGATCCAACTGCGTGACCGCCAATTGAAAATTCACTTGGGATTGAATCAAATTCAGCTCCGCTTGAGCCAGTTGCGTCTGAGCGTCCAGCACGAAGAATACGGCCTCCGCGCCCAATTCGTATTTTCGTTCGTCCGCATGCAGGGTGTCTTTCGCAAGGTCCACGGCCACTTTTGCGGCTTCCATGCCAAGCTCGGCCGCCTCCAAAGCGTGCACGCCATTGGTCACCTCCAGCGATATGCTCTGATTCGTGCCCCTTTCCTGATACTGATCGCGCCGGCGGCTCACCAGGGAATCGGCCAAGCTCGCTTCCGCACTGTGATTTTTAATCGGCAGTGTCAACGCGAGGCTCGCGCCGTAAGCCGGATAGGTGAAATGAAAGGACTGGCTCAGGCTGTTTCCCAGCCCCGTGCTTCCAACGCCCGCTTCGTTGCCTCCTAGCCCATTGCCGGAATAGAAGCCCGAAAGTTCGAGGTCTGGCTTCAAATAATTATGGGCCAGCCGGATGCTCAGCTCGTCTGCTGCAAGCTGCTGGTGCACCGCCTCGAGTTCCGGACGGTTGGCGATGGCGCGCGCGAGAGCAGTGGGAATATCGATCGTTGGAAGCTGTCCCACGGGCTCGGGGCGGTCAGTCATTTCCAGGTCGAGCACGCGAATCGCCGGGTCAAGATCCGCGCCGATGCCCTGGCGAAACTGATCTTCCGCTTGCTTTACCGAATATTCCGCTTGAATCACCCCCACACGCCGTGACGCAACTTGCGACTCGGATCGGTAGATATCCAGGGGAGGCAGCGCCCCCAGGCTGAGTGCTTTCTTGTCGTGGTCGTAACTCTTTTGGGCCTCATCCAGCGACTTTTGCTGCACGGAAAGATTTTCCCGGGCCAGCACGACATTCCAGTAATTGCCCACAATCTGGAGAATGATGTCATTTACTTCCGCGAGAAAGGACGCGTGAGCCTGTTTCAAATTATTCTGCGCGATCAGAATCGGCGCGCGGTTTGCGAAGAGTCCGCGGTTTCGCAAGAGGGGTTGCGTCACCGTGAACTGGAGCGTCGTCGCGATGGAGGGATTTAGAAAATTGAATGAACTGTTAGTCGAATTCTTGTCAGCGATAAAGGAACCCTGGAAATTCGTTCCCGTTTGAAATGTTTGTGAATAGCCGATCTGGGTTTGCTGGGTCAAGGTATCCAGAATGGACGCCCCTTGCAGTTGCGTCGACGTCGGCGATTTAGTGCGCTGATCGCTGAAACCCGAAGTCAGCAGCGGATCGAACGGCGCATAGACACGCCGAAGATTGTTCTCCGCGGTTTCAACCTGGTAATGGTCCAGGCGAATGTCGGTGTTATTGGCGAGCGCCAGGCGAATGCTGTCATCCAGGGAGAGCACCAGCTTTCCGTCGACGACATGGTCCTTAAAATCTTGTGGGGCCAGCAATGGCGGAGCCGGTTTTTGCCGGCTGCTGATTCCCAGAACGGTTTCCAAGGGCGAAGAGTTTTGTGCGCGCGTCGCAACAGCGGCCAGCGCAAGAAATAAAATTGCCACAGAGAAAGAACGCACCACTCTCATCGAGCACCCCCAAGGAATTGACGGATCGAAAGCCGCCGTTATTCGTACCGAATCGCCTCGACGGGATCGAGCCGCGCTGCCTTCACCGCCGGATAAATTCCGAAAATCAAGCCCACGGAAATGGAAACCACGAATGCCAAAAGGATCGAACCGATCGTGACCACCGTGGACCATCCGGCGAGCCACGCGATCAGCTGCGACATAGCGAACCCCAGCACCACGCCGAGCAGCCCGCCCGCGAATGAGATGAGGGTAGCTTCGATCACAAATTGACGGATGATGTCCCGGCGTCTCGCGCCAATGGCCCGGCGCACTCCGATTTCACGCGTGCGTTCCAGGATGGCGGCCAACATGATGTTCATAATTCCGATTCCGCCTACCAAAAGCGAAATGGACGCGATGGCCACCATCACTGTG
>Ga0187820_1000128_pt1 | contig 15295 bp, 12 predicted proteins | sample NC_wetland_sal_i_19_FD_132409 | JGI IMG/M metagenome (GOLD analysis project Ga0187820, IMG submission 132409) | Wetland sediment microbial communities from Neuse River Estuary, North Carolina, USA - SO4_5 | ecosystem: Environmental > Aquatic > Freshwater > Wetlands > Sediment | place: USA: North... | reverse complement strand
CGACCTGAATAATTTTGCGCCTCGCGTCGGATTTGCTTACCTGCTCTCCGATAAGCTGGTGATGCGCGGCGGCTATGGCATGTTCTACGGGGGACAGGAAAACGGGCCGTTCTCGAATCCGAGCCCGGGTTTCAATCCGCCATTTTTCGTCACGCAATCGTTCAACATGCCTTGCACGCAGGGAATCGCCAACCCCGCCGCGGTAGATTGCTCGATTCCCGGACTGAATGTGCTATCAAATGGGTTCCCGGCGAATGCGCTGGTGGACCCAAACACGCCAATTTTGTATTCGATCGATCCGAACATCCGCACTCCGTACAACCAACAATGGCATTTGGGATTTCAATATCAACTGCCGGCAGATACGTTGCTGGAAATCTCGTATGCCGGCTCGCGGGGGTTGAAGCTCTTTACCTTTTATAACGGCAATCAGGCGGTGCCAGCCACCGAACCGCAGTTCGCGACTTTGTGCAATCAGCCGAACGCCAATCCTCCGGTGACGCCCGCGAACTGTCCGACGGCGCCACGCCGACCGTTTCCAGCAGTAGATTCTTCGATTGCGCTGTTCCGTTCCGATGGAATTTCGAACTACAACTCGTTGCAGGCGCGGTTGGAGAAGCAGTTCTCGCACGGATTGCAATTCGAGGCTTCCTATACGTACAGCCACTCTCTAGATGACGCTTCGAGCGCAAGCCTCGGCTCGGCCAATCAAGGTGATTTTCGTCTGCAGACGGATCCGCGCCTGGAATACGGAAACTCTGACTTTGATGTGCGTCACCGGTTTGTGATCAGCTATATCTACGAGCTGCCTTTCGGCAAGGACAAGGAGTTTGGGAAAAACGCAACAGGGGCAGTGAACCAAATGCTCGGCGGATGGCAAGTTGCAGGAATTGTGACGGCGTCCACCGGAAACTGGTTCACGCCGACAGATATCTCTGAGAACCTGTCCACCTCGGATTGCGGTGGCACGGTATGGAACTGCGTCAGGCCGAATCTCGTGGGTAAGATAAACGGCAAGCCCTGCGTACCGGGAACAGTGTTTAACACCTGCGCCTTTGTGTCGAATTCGGTGCTGGGATCCTTTGGCAACGCCGGACGCAACATCATCCTGGGGCCCGGCTTTCAAAACTGGGACGTTTCTCTCTTCAAGACGTTTCCGATTAGCGAAGAAAGGCGATTTGAATTTCGCGCGGAGTTCTTCAATGCCTGGAACCACGCGAATCCGGAATTCACCAATCCCGATACGATCGTGGAGAATACCGGAACGGAACTGGGATCATCCGCCTTTGGTTTCACGGCATACACACGTCCGCCGCGCCGAATCCAATTTGCGCTCAAATTTTATTTTTAGCGCTGGGTGATGGGGAAAAGCGCGGTTGAAATTGATGAGGGACGTCCTTGAGAAGGAATGTCAGCGGCGGAAAGCGCAAGGGTCTGGAAGCTGTCTCCGATAATCGTGGGATCATTGCCGCAGTTGCAATCGATCAGCGGAGCGCGCTGCGGAGCCTATTCGCACGCTCCATGGGAATAACACCGGAGAGTGTCCCCGCCGAGCCGCTGATCCAATTCAAAGAAGCCGTCAGCCGTATTCTCACTCCGCATGCAAGCGCCATCCTTCTGGATCCGGAGTACGGATTGTCCGGCGCGCGGCAGCGCGCGACAAGTGCTGGCCTGCTTCTGGCGTACGAAAAAACGGGATACGACAAGAAAGTGCCGGGACGCCTGCCGAGCCTGCTCGACCAATGGTCGGTGCAAAGATTGGCTGAAGCTGGGGCGGACTGTGTGAAATTACTCTTATACTACTCGAACACCAGTTCGCCCGAAATAAACGAGATAAAGTACGCTCTCGTGGAACGTGTGGGCCTGGAGTGCGCCGCAGTTGACATCCCTTTCTTTCTGGAGCTTGTGAGTTACGCCGAGGGATTGGAAGAGAAGAGCATTGAATTCGCGAGAGTGAAACCGTCAATCGTGACTGCGGGCATGTCGGAGTTCTCCAAGCCGCGATATCGCGTTGACATCCTGAAAGTGGGCGTTCCTGTAGATTTGGCGTACGTGGAAAACTCCCCCGCTGCAGGCGCGGAGATTCTTTACACCCGCCAGGAATCCAAGGGGCATTTCCAGCGGGCAGCCGAGGCCGCCGGCGTGCCATTCCTCTATTTGTCGGAAGGTGTGAGTAACGCGACGTTTCAATTTGGATTGGAATTGGCGGCGGAAGCGGGCACGGCATTTTCCGGCGTTCTTTGTGGACGGGCCACTTGGAAGGACGGCGTCACGGTTCTTGTGGAAAGCGGAACGGCTGCGTTGGAAGATTGGCTGGCACAAGAGGGAGTTCGAAACATTGAGAATATCAATCGGCATTTGCAAGCCGCGACGCCCTGGTCTGCATTTCATGGGGTTTCCGCGGCAGGATAAGGACCATCCGTGTTTCTATGCGTAAGCCTGAATCCCGCGATTGACAAGCGACTCAGGCTGGAACGGTTGCAACTCGGGCGAGTGAACCGTGCGTCGCAGGTAACGCCGGCAGCGGGAGGCAAAGCGGCACACGTGGCGATGGTTCTTAGAACACTGGGGGCAGATCCCCTGTGGTTGGGATTTGCTGGAGGACCAACGGGGGCGGCTCTGGTCGAGGGCCTCAAAGCGATGTCGATTCGAGCGGAAGCCGTGGCGACTGCAAACGCAACACGGATGAATTTGGAGATTCTGGACAAAGACGGAACAGTTACGGAAATTCTGGAGCCAGGGCCGCCGATCACTGGAGAAGAGCTGGAGCGGCTTCAGGATAGCTTTAAATTGGCTCTGCGAGAATCCGTTGGGAAGACGACCGTGATTCTCTCCGGGAGTTTGCCGGCTGGCGTTCCCGAGGATTATTACGCGACACTCGTTGAATTGGGACATCACTGTGAATGCCGCGTGTTCGTGGACACGAGCGGAGAACCCCTGCGGCAGGCACTGAGGGCTCACCCTTCGTTTGTGAAGCCCAACCGGGAAGAAGCCGAAAGGCTGACCGGATGCGCCATCGATGGGACTGCTTCGGCAAGGAACGTGTTGAAGAGGATTATTCGTGAAGGCGCACAGGCAGCTGCGATCAGTCTGGGCTCAGGTGGCTTGGTCTGGCAAGGTACGCAAGGCAAAGAGGCGCTTTTTGCGAGAGCTCCGGAAATGACGGCGCGGTCCGCTGTAGGCAGCGGGGACTCCACACTGGCGGGCTTCGCCTTTGCGGAAGACCAAGGATTAGAAGTGGAGGAGGTTTTGCGCTTAGCTGCAGCCTGTGGTGCCGCGAATTGCCTCGCCGAAGGGCCGGGACGAGCCCGAGCAGGCGATATCGAACGCCTAAAGAAAGAGATTCAGGTCGAGATCCTGGAATAGTCAGCGAGAGGATAGGCGCACCCACGCATGTTGAACGAAGAACGACGCCGCGAAATACTGGAGTTGATTCAAACGGACGGGCGAGTGCTGGTGAGCGACCTGGCTAGACGTTTCCGTACCTCGTTGATCACGATCCGGAAGGATCTCGAAGTACTGCACCATCAGGGCGAACTCGAGAGAACGCACGGGGGCGCGCTTCCCATGAAGACGGGAGCGTTGAGGGACCGTTCTTTGCATGAAAAAGAAGGGATGCACCGGCGGGAAAAACTGCGTATCGCAGAAGCTGCTGCCCACATGATCCGTCAGGGACAGGTAATCATTCTCGATTCCGGGACGACGACCACTGCTATCGCCCGCGCGTGCCGGCATTTCAACAGTTTGACGGTGGTCACAAATGCCACGAACATTGCCGCGGAGCTGGCGGACACACCGGTGGAAGTAATCCTGACCGGCGGGGTACTGCGCAAGAACTCGTTCTCATTAGTCGGACCGCTCGCAGAGGAATCGCTGCGGAAGCTGAGTGCCGACCTGCTATTCCTGGCAGTGGACGGCTTTGACGTCCGTTATGGGCTGACGACGCCAAATCTGCTGGAAGCGCGCGTGAATCGCGCGATGGCGGAATCGGCACGGCGTACAGTAGTGGTGTGTGATGCGAGCAAGTTCGGACGCCGGAGCTTGTCGTTGATCCTGCCAACTTCCGCGGTGCACGAAACCATCACGGACAAAGGAATCTCGAAGCATGACTTGAAGGCGCTACGGAGAGCGGCCGTGGAAGTCAAGGTCGTTTAGGGCAAAGGCACCCCAGGCAAAGCCGAGGACAAAGACGAATGGCGATCAGCAACGTGCGAATACGAGAATCGGAAACCTGGAAAGAGATTCTTTCGCAGGGCCAGATCTGGCAGAGCGTTTTGCGGGAAATCGACCAGAGCGCGAACTTGGAAAAGATTCTCGCAGCCCGCACCAAGCCGAAGGAATGGCTTTTCGTCGGCTGCGGGTCGAGCTACTACCTCGCGCAAGCGGCCGCGAATTCGTGGACGCTCCTGACTGGACTGCGAGCCCGTGCCCTGCCTGCCTCCGAAGTGCTCCTTTTCCCTCAGCTCGTGCAGCCTCAGGAGGAAAATACGAAAGCGGTGTTGATCTCGCGTTCGGGAAAGACGTCTGAGACTGTGCGTGCTGCAAAAGCGCTATCCGGCGACTTAGGGATGGCGACGGTCGGCCTCACTTGCGCCGCGAGCAGCGAATTGGAGCAGTTCTGCGACGCATCGGTCGTGCTGCAATCCGCCGATGAGAAAAGCATGGTTATGACCCGCTCTTTCACGAGCATGCTGCTCGGTTTGCAGCTTCTGGCCGCGCGACAGGCAGGGAACTCGCAGTTCGTCCGTGATCTTCAACGTATGGCGGAACATTTCGCCTCCCGGATCCCTACCATAGCGGAAGCAATCGAGGCTTTCGTCGAGGAGCACTCTTGCGGAGATTACGTTTTTCTAGGACAAGGCCCGTTCCATGGAATCGCGATGGAAGCTGCACTCAAGGTCATGGAGATGTCCTGTTCCTATAGCCAATTTTTTCACGCTCTGGAATTCCGGCACGGCCCGAAAGCCATTGTGAGTCAGGAAACCTGCCTTATGTTTCTTTTGAGCCAGACGGGCGGCGAAGCCGAAAAGGAAGTGCTTGCGGAAATGAAGAAACTGGGCGGGATGACGATCGCGGTGTGCAATCAAGCGGACGACTCGGTGAGGAGCGCAAGAGATCTGGTCGTCGAAGTTGGCTTCGACGGTAATGAACTCGCTCTTTTGGCGCCTTACGCCGTTGCTGGACAGCTCCTGGGCTTCTTCACCGGCGTCCAGAAGGGGCTGGATGCCGACCGCCCGAAGAATTTGACGCGCGTTGTGATGATCGACTGAACAGCAGAGGAGATGAATCCGTGGCGTCTTTTGACGTGAGTGTCATCGGGGAGCTGAATCTCGACCTGATTATGTACGGACTTCCGCAGGCACTGGAGCTGGAGCATGAGCATCTCGCCAAAGAGCTGAGCGTCATCTTGGGCAGCTCCTCGGCGATTTTTGCTCACAACTTTTCTTTACTCGGGAACAAAGTTGGTTTTAGTTCGTGCATCGGGAGCGATCCGTTCGGCGAGATTTGTATTCAGCGGCTTGGAACGAGCGGGGTGGATTTGTCCAGAGTCCGCCGCCTGGCGGGCAAAACCACGGGACTGACAATTATCCTGCCACAACGGCAGCAGCGCTATATCCTCACCTATCCTGGCACGATGTACGACCTGAGCGAAAAGGACCTGGATCTGCGCTATGTATTTGACGCGAAGCATCTTCACGTCTCCTCTTACTTTTTACATAAAGCGTTGCGCCCGCGCCTGATCGACATTTTCCGGAAGGCCAAAGAAGCTGGTCTGACCACCTCGCTCGACACGAATGATGACCCGGAGGATCGCTGGGCGACGGACATTCAGCTCTTGCTGAAATATGTCGATATTCTGCTGCCCAACGAAAGGGAAGCCTGCAAGCTCGCGCAAGTAGAAGACATCACGCGCGCCGCGGATATTCTCGCTCAAAAAGTGCCTATGCTGGTGATCAAGCGAGGAGCGCAAGGCGCCTTGGCGCGGGTTGGCAAGGAGAAATATGCGGCCTTCCCGCCGGTGGTGGATGCCACGGATGTGGTCGGCGCCGGTGATAGTTTCGACGCTGGCTTTGTCCATCAGTTCATAAGAGGCGCGAAGATCGAAGACTGTCTGAAATTCGCGAATGTTGCCGGAGCCCTCTCAGTCACGCGCGCAGGGGGAACGGAGGCGTTCCGCGACGCCAAGCATCGCCAGGACTTTCTCCGTAAACACGCCTCCGGTCTGGAATCATCACCGGTCGGCGCCGCTCCCAGGCTGACCAAGTAGCGTTATAAACGGCTACGGGACGGGCGAGGCCTCCAGGAGCAAATCGTCCTCGAAGTTCACCCTCAGTTTCGCGATCGGACCTTTGACCGTGCCGAAGTCCTTCTGGTTTACGTAGTCGGTCACTCGATAGTTCTTCGTCTCCAGCCCGCGTAATTCGATCTCTCCACTCCAGGAAGACGGGGCCGGAGGCTTGCCGTGTGCGGAAGTAGGTTTCGCGGGAGCGTAGAATGCGTAGTACATCTTTCCATCTTTCTCGATCGCGTAGGCCTCGGGAACGTCATAGCCGTACACATATAAGTTCAGGAATTTGCCCTTGGAGAGCATCCTGTCGTTGTACAGCTTGATCCATTTTTTCCAATGTTCCTCTTTGCTCGCGTCCAGGTACACGTTCTTGAATTTCGGCCCGTAGTCCGGCCAGGTGAATTTTGTGCCCAGCACGCCGCCCGTTCCGAGCGTCGACGCAAAATCATTCCCAAGATCTTCCTCATTGTCACCTTCGCCTGTAATTCTTGTTAGCTCCACGTGGTCACCGTAGATGGCCGCGCGGGGACCAAGAAGCGCCTTATACATTTTAATCCGTCTCCGCACCTGCACCGAGCCCACGGGGTCGGCCGTCACCGCTTGATCCATGTAGCGCAACCACGCCAGGCTCGGCGGCGTGCCACACGGGCAGCTCTGCGTCACGCTATCTGGCTTGAGCGCGCGGGTGGTTTCGAAGATAGTCTTGTATACCTCACCCATCGCGTAGGTCGAATCGTAAGGTGATTTGTGATGGTGCTTCGGGTTATAGCAGGGAGGCGTGGAATAAATATTGTCCAGCTTGTGTCCGTCAAATCCCCAGTCGCGGATGAACCGTTCGGTTAGCTGCTTGTAATAGGCTTGCACTTCCGGCACTGCCGGACATAGCGCCGCCAAATTCCTTGCCATCCGCGCCGGTTTTCCGTTCTTGTCCAGAATCAGCCAGTCCGGATGCTCCTTTACTACATCGGAGACCACGTATTTGCGTCCCCCATATCCATAATGTCCGTCTTCCACCGCTAACGGCAGCCACCAGAGTTGCAGCTTGATTCCCTGGGCGTGGAAATCATTCACCATTTTTTGTATGGCGCCGTCCGGAAACGCCGTAGGCCGGGGCTGCCAGTCGCCATAATTCGTAAACCATCCGTCATCCAGCGTCGCCCAATGGATTCCCAGTTCTTTTAGTTTCGGGATAGTGCCCAACATCTGTTTTGGCGTCACGCCGAATTCATATCCCCAGCCACACCAGCTCACCGCGTAGTTTTCGTTGTTGTTCGCAGGCTTTGCTAATCCCTCACGCTCCACTGCGTTCGACCACATGCTCAATGGCTCGTAATAATCACCTGCGTACACTGCAAGAAATGTCCGCGGAGTGGAATAAGTCTCTCCGCTTCCCAGCAATGTATTTGCTGGCAATCGCACGCCCGCGCTGACCCGGCCGTCCTCCGCGGTTTTCACGGGAATCGAAAGCACGAGCGGTAGCGTTTCTAGGTGCCCGATTGCCTCCCCAACGCTCTTTGTCCAGAAAGCTACAACAGGTATTCCCCCGCCAGCGCTGCCCAGATCACCGCCCACGTTGACGGGCTTCCCAAAAACATTCTCCTGCGTGAATTTTGCTGGAACTGGAAATGCCTCATCCTTGCCCCACCGGATACTGGAACCGTAGAAAGACCACATCTCGTGAGCCGCTGCGGCCGGATCGGCTAACGTCGCATTCAAGCGGTGCTTCTGAATCGTAACCTCTGCGAGAGATACTCCCTGTTGTCCTGTGTTGCGAAACGTTGCGGAAAGAAGAGCCAGCCCCGGAAAATCATCGTAAATCTCCAGCTTCATAGTTTCTTCCAACCCCGTGCTCGCGCTTGTTCCCCGCACCTCAATCTGCTTTCCCAAATTTCCGAGTTTTCCCTGCGCATCTCCTACTTGCGCGTGAGCCACGTCCAGTGTGATGTCATTAATTCCCCCGTTCCCAGCCGTGATTCCCTGGCCGGATTCATTCGCTGGATCATCCAGCGTCAGTTTTTTGCCGTTACTTGCGAGAAGCGCTGTCAAATAGCCGGTGGAAGACAGCACGAATTCAGCAGCCGGTGTCTGTACATGGACTCCATCCCCTGCCTGACTCACGCGGATAGCGGACTCTTTTGGTTCTGCGGACTGCCCTGCACGCGATTCCTCCTTGTTCTGGCAACCGGAAAGTTGCAGCAAGCATGCCGCAGTCAGGACCAACGCGGCGCAAGCCACTCCAAGCGTATGTATGCGCTTTTTAACCACGCTGCTCTCCTCGTGTGTCCTCATTGATTTTGCGATCCAAGAACCGCCTCACTCATGTGTTGTGCTGCGGTCCGCCTCCCTCGCCTGCGTTCGTGCCTCCGCAAAACGGCGCGGGACAGCAAAGTTACGGAGGCGAGGGATTCTGTGCAAAAGTCTACACGTGAAGGAAATAAAAGGGAACAATAAGTAACAAATCGAAAGGGAAGAATCCTGGAGCGCTCGAATGTTCTTTCGAGGAAGAGCGAATCGACTCGGGCGCCTTTCACCGGTCGGTCGGATCGGTGAAGCGCCGGTGATCCGCAAGGTTTGGAAACGCCCTTAAATTGCCGCTCACTTTGACCGCAAAGGTTTGCACGAATGGCACTCCATCCACCCCGTCCACCGTCAGCCGGATGGTGAAGTTTGCTGCCCGCGTATAAGTGTGAGACGCCCTGGCCCCACTTGCGCTGGTGCCGTCGCCAAAATCCCAGTGATACCCGACCGCGGGCACACCGGCCGCTTCGGTTTGCGATGAGAGATGGATAGCCTCACCTGCGCTTGCCACCGAGGGCACTTGCGCCTTAACACTTGGAGCTCTCGGGGAAACGCTGCTATCGATAAGCTTGATCATCCTCACGGATTCAGGGGGCTGATTCTCAACTCGCACAGCATCGCCTGCGAGCCTGATCTTTGCGTCCTTGTTCAACACGTCTTCCGCCACAAACGTGTGGGCTGTGGGCAGTCCGAGATCAGTTAGTTTGAGAGCGTGTGAACGCGGCTTGTTTGTCCAATTGAAGACCGTCAAGATGGCCTGGCGCGGACTTTCCTGAAGAAAGAAGATGCTGGGCTGTTCGTCCTCAGGCTCGTAGGTCATCAGATCCAGTGGTGTGGACGCTCGTCCAATCTTCGCCATATTCAGCAGGTCTTTGTTTTCAACCAGCGCCAGGCGATCTCTCTGAGAGCCGAGCACCAGCATGTCGTCGCCAATCTCAAACATCCCGCCGGAAACGGCGGATAACGCAATCGAAGCCTGGGCCGCCGGGAGCAACAACGCGGGAGCCTTCTCCGGCCTGTCCGTGAAGTATTGACCGGAAGTGGTGTTGAACGCGTCCGGGTCATTCACGAAAAAATTGCGGTTCATGTAAAACCGGGCAGCAATCCCAGGCGCGGCAGTTTTCGTCCCTGCGAAACTGTGGGCCGTGTCGGTAGATATACGCCCGGTATCGACCAGCCCCACCGCGTTTAACATTGGGCTTCCATCCTTGTCGAGAACCACCTCATCCCCCACCGTGTCGCGGATGATTTGCAAGCCGATGCGCTGCGCTTTCAGAGCCGTTGTGTTGGGCTTGTAACGATAGCCCTCGATGGCGGTGGTATCCATAAAATCCAGTTTGATGAACCGGACCCCCCACTCGCGAACCAGTGTTTTGTAAGTTTGACGCAGATATTCCTGCGCTCCAGGATGCGTCGTGTCCAAAGTGTAGAGCATGTCCGTCTTCTGATTCCAGACATCGCGCCCAGGAATCGGCTCGCCCTTCGCGTTGTGGACAAGCCACTCCTTGTGATGCTCGTAAACCCACGCGCGGCTGGTCACCTCAAAAGGGCCAGTCCAGACGCCGAAGGTGAGGCCGTCTCCGGCAATGTGGCGTCCAACGAAGCGCATCCCATCCGGGAACCCCGTGGCATTGGCGGTGGCGTACTCTCCGCGGGCATACTGATAGCCTTCGTCAATTTGAAAATATTGGTACCCAAGCGATTTGAGATGTTCCGCTTGCCAGTCCGCATTGGCCAAGCTCTCGCCTTCATTGATGCCGCCGTAATAGGCCGTCCAGCTCCACCATCCGATGGGAGTCTCGCTCGGGATACGCGCGTGGTGCAGTCGTCGAATCGCATCGCCGTAGGCCAACAGTTGATCGTGATAGTCCCGACCGGCTCGCAGCATCAGGCGTTCTGAGTGCATCTCTGCACCTGGCTCGAGGGGAAGGCTCAATTCTATCTGATCCTCTGCGGGAGCATTTTTCAGGTCGAAATCTTTTTGGACTTCCGTGGTTCCGGTGGAGTCGGCGCTATAGGATGCAATCTTCGTCTCCGCTCCCGAGCCCGCCGTTCGCAGGTGCAGAACGGTCAGAAATCGATCAGAGCTGAGTGCGCCAAGGAACAGGCTCTGCTGGCTCTCTCTGTTGTAGATCAGTTGACTTCCCACAGCTCGGTGAACTCCGCCTGGCGACTTGCCCAAGTCATAAAGCCGAAGCTCAGGCCAATCTTCGCTGAAACTATCGGAAAGGACTCGATCCGCGGACGGATTGCCGCCCAGATTGAGAACCGGTTCCCCAATCGCCTCGAGGGCCCGGATGGCCTGTACCGTCACCTGCTTGTCGGTAGTGTTCCTTACCGTCACTTGGATTGTGGCGTAGGGATGCTGATCGTAGAGCTGCACCACATAAGCCAGTCCAACTTTGCCTTCGAGTCCCTCGCACGCAACGGTTATGCTGCGGCCCGAGCCAAGCTCATCGGTGAACCTAGATTCAGAAACCCGATGGCTCGGGAACTCGCTCGAACGCAACCACTGGCGATCGACCTGCGCTGCCACGCTGCTGGTAAGTATGCGCTGGCCGCCCCGCACCACTAGTTGATACGACCCATCTTGAGAGCTGACCGTCACGGAAAGCTTGTCGTTCTTGAATTCCTGCGCCGCGCCAGGCGTGAGGACAATCAGCGCCCAAATGATAGTCACGCATCCCAGATTGCAGCGCCGTCTGTAAATCCACTTTGACACGGTGCCAGCCTCCCCCACCCGCGACCTGCTTACGACAGAGGCCAATACTATACCAATGCCAATGCAGACTTTCTCACTATGTTCGGTACGAAAACCCAGGCCGGTCATTATGAGGGGGCTGATTCCGAAAAAATGCGAGACGAAGTTGCGCTTGAGCAAACGATTCAATCATCAAAAAAAGGCTGAAAAACGACCTGGCCACGGCATACGAATCGAGTCTTCACAAAAGCAGATGGCCAAGATGACAAGAAGAACTGTTCATCCAACTACCGTCGTACCATTAACCTTCAAGGGCGGGCGCGCCCAAGGAGACGATCTTAGAACTCTTTTAGGAGGGTTTGTTTCAAGCTTGCCTCAGTTTGTCTGTCCCAAGGAGTGGAGGATCTAAAGCGTCCTCGATTGAGTCCTCATTGACTGACAACTTGTGTCGAGCGTACCAATGCACTGAACATGTGGCAACGCCATAGGCTACTCATGTCGTGTTAACCAAGCGAGCTAAATAGGAGCTGGCGAGAGTTGCCTGTGAAATCACAACAGTCGCTTACAGTGAAAAAACTGTACGACAAGGGAAGAACGCAACCGTGACAAAACGCAAAAGTAGTGGAGTAGATCAATACATAGCAAGATGTCCCAAAGAGGCGCGAGGCGATTTGGCGAAGATCAGAGCGGCCATTCGGGCGGCAGCGCCTGGTGCCACTGAACGTACCGATTATTTCCAATGGCCCGGATATTCCTATCCGGGATTTGATTATGACGGGATGTTTGCTTGGTTCAGCTTCAAGAAACCACACATACGCCTACATGTACGCCCTCCAGTAATACAAGAACATAGGAAGGAACTTGCAGTTTTCGCTGCAACGAAAGCCATTGTTAGCTTCCCAATAGGTAAACCAATACCAGTGACATTGGTGAAGAAACTGGTGAAAGCAAGTGTAAAGACAATGAAGGATAAGCGCATCGACCGCATCAAAACGTGACTGCCTCGGATTATGGATTCTTTTGGCGACCGCTACGTTCAATTCTTGTTCGAAACAAAACTAGGGGTATCAACCGAAGCCACTGAAAACACACTTTGGAAATGGCGCGCCCGGCCAGATTCGAACTGGCGACCCTCTGCTTAGAAGGCAGACGCTCTATCCAACTGAGCTACGGGCGCGGTGCCGATCTTGATTCTAGAACACTTAAGGGGCCTCTAACACTAATTTGGACGTTGAGCCTCCACGATGAAACAGACTCTCTCCAACGGCGTCACAGGCGCTATCTCACCAATCTCTCACAATCTGAAGCGTTTCTACCAGAGCCTTTCCCTCTTGTGACATCGATGTTTGGACCCTTTGGTGCAGCTGGGGCAGAGCAATCCTTTGCAGGTTCATGTCTTCTCTTCGACTGATCTCTTGAATGTCCTTTTTGGGATCAGCTCGGTGTGCGAATTAGGGTCGGCGCAGCCTCTCCTCTCGCGGGTCAAGAGCGTTTCGATTCTTACGTCGCATTGCAATGAATGAGCGTTATCGATGACGCCGCGCACATGCACTTCGCCGGAACCGGCACAGGAGCCACTCGCGTCGAGTCGCTTGAAACCGAAACCATTGCAAGTTTCCTGCAGGGTGTTCGCGGGGAACGCTGCATCGTGCCAGCAGCAAAGTCGCGCATGACTTTCCAGGCTAAGTAAGTCCGGAGCCAGAGAAATATCCGATGCGCTGCACGTCTGGCAGACCCCTACCGCGAGACGCGAAATTTCGCTATCAAGACTCGCTGCACGCGTTGATTACTCTTGATTTCCTATCCCTTTCTGCTATCATCTCAATCGGGCCGATCTGTACAGTTCCGCTACGCCCATCGCTTTAGCCTTGAAGGTATCCCCGAGACACATGATTTTGCTGTTTAGCTTGAACGACTTGGGCGCGCGTTCGTCATAGATTGATGCTTCCCTAAGCTATTTAGAATCAGTAGAATGTGTAAGTGTTGATTCTAATAGAATTGAAGTTCTTTAGAATGAACGCTTACAAAAAACACGGGGGGATCTCGCCGTAGTTAGGCCCCAGGGCTGACGGACCAGAAGCTCCCCGATTCAGAAGCGGAGTGCGTCCGCTGGGCAGGAAGCCCGCCAGCTGTCGACATGTCCTAGGGCGAGCGCTACGCGCTCGCCAGTTCTTTCAACAAGGTCTTGCCCTTACGGAACCACGGCCGCTCATACCGTTGCATATACCGCGGCAGTGTCCGTTTTTTGGCCAGCAGCTTTTGCGCCCATTCACGCGCCTCGTCGCGGCGGCCCGCGAACTTCAGAAAATAGGCATAATTGTAGAGCGTCTCCGTGGTCGTCGAAAATTGCACCACGTCGGCATAGCATTGCTCGGCGCGGTCCAATTGTCCGGTTCGCGCATACGCATCAGCCAAAAGTCCGGCAGCTCGGTAGTAATCGAACTTTCGATCGCTGGCGACCACGCGCTCCAGATCGGGGATGGCCCCGGCAAAATCCCCCAGCCCTAGAGACGCCTGCGCCCGATAATAGAATGTATAGACAGAATCGCTGCGTGCCGCGATCGCATTCGTGAACGCCTCGCGTGCTTTCGCAAATTCTCTCTGGTCCTTGTAGAGTTCGCCGAGTTCCTCGTAGTTCGCGGCGGAGGGATTGTCCAGAATCTGCGTTTCCACTGTCTGAATCCGTGATTTTCGTCCGAACCCCTGAAATACTCCGCGAAGCAAACCCAGATCGGGCAGCACTTCCACGACGATATAAACTCCGGCTCCCAGAAAGCCGCCAAAGAAAATAATGAAGAACCAGTAGTTCTCCGGCCGGCGCTTCACAAAATGCACAATCGCGAGGATTTGGACAATAAATCCCCAAGGATAGAAGAGGTGGCTGAGGCCAAACATAGATGACCGCTCTATAAAGAGAATCTCCGTCTCGAACTAAATGGTCAAACGAAACGTATCGCTCGTGTGAGCAGAAGTTACTGTCCACTCGCGCCATCGTGCTTTGTTATGATGAACGGAATGAATCCCATCGAGACACTGGGACTCGCCCTGGGTGCCGGATTTTCCTCCGGATTGAATCTCTACGCCACTGTCGCAACGCTTGGACTTCTCGAGCGTTTCGGGATCATCCATCTTCCCGGCTCGCTCCGCGCTCTCTCTCATCCCGTCGTGATCGGCGTTGCGGTAGCTCTTTACCTGGTCGAATTTTTCGCGGACAAAATCCCTTACATCGATACCGTGTGGGATTTGGTTCACACGTTCATCCGTCCGCCCGCCGCCGCGTTGCTTGCGTATAGCGCTGCCGTCGCCGCTCCCGCGGAATGGCGCTGGGCCGCCGCCCTTCTCGCTGGAGGAGTCGCGCTAACCTCGCATGGTACAAAAGCCAGCGCTCGCGCCGCTGTCAACACCGTGCCAGAGCCTTTCAGCAATTGGGCGCTAAGTTTCGGAGAAGATGTTTTGGCTGTTTGGCTGACCTGGATGGCCACAGTGCACCCCTTGGCAACGACGGTCATCGTCGCCGCTCTTCTGGTGCTCTCCGCTTACTTACTGTTCCATCTTTTCCGGTTTGCGCGCCGCACGTTGCAGCGCTTGTTCGCGGCGTGAGTCTGAGCGAGCACCGCACACTATTTCAAATAAGTCGCCAGCCAGTCCAAAAATGTCTTGTACCAGAATCGGCTGTTCTGAGGCTTCAGCACCCAATGTCCTTCGTCCGGGAAAATCACCAGTTTTGACGGCACGTCCTGCCTTTGCAGCGTGTTAAAGAGTTCGAGCGACTGCGTGTACGGCACTCGAAAATCCAGCTCGCCGTCAATCACCAACATCGGCGTTTTGAATTTGCCAAGCTCCGCCGCGTAACTCGCCGGCGCCCATTTGTGGTAACCCTCCGGATTCGTCCACGGTGTGCCCGGCATGTCATGCTCTTGAAACCACAACTCTTCCGTGGCGTACATCGAGTTCAGATCGTAAACGCCCGCATGACTGATGATGGCCTTGAAGCGCCCCGTATGCGT
>Ga0187820_1000127_pt1 | contig 15303 bp, 10 predicted proteins | sample NC_wetland_sal_i_19_FD_132409 | JGI IMG/M metagenome (GOLD analysis project Ga0187820, IMG submission 132409) | Wetland sediment microbial communities from Neuse River Estuary, North Carolina, USA - SO4_5 | ecosystem: Environmental > Aquatic > Freshwater > Wetlands > Sediment | place: USA: North... | reverse complement strand
CGATGCGCAGCGCGGATTCGATGGTTTCCAGATCGCGCATTTCACCGATGAGCACGACGTCGGGATCTTCGCGCAGCGCTGCGCGGAGTGAATTGGCAAACGAGTGGGTGTCGGCATGGACTTCCCGCTGGTTGACCAGGCACTTCTTGTGGTTATGCAGAAACTCGATGGGGTCCTCGATGGTGATCATGTGCTCTTCGCGCTCGGAGTTAATCTTGTCGAGCATAGCGGCGAGCGTTGTCGATTTCCCGGAACCGGTTGGGCCCGTAACCAGCACGAGTCCGCGCGGTTTGTCGCAAAGCCCTCTGACAACCGAGGGTAAACCCAAGGCGTCGAAGTTCTTAATCTCCCAGGGAATGGTACGAAATACGGCGGCTACGGCGCCGCGCTGATTGAAGACGTTGCCGCGGAAACGTGCCAGGTTCTTAAGGCCGAACGAAAAGTCCAACTCCAGATTTTCTTCGAAGCGATGCTTCTGAGCATCCGTCAGAACGCTGTACGCCAGCGACTTTGTATCGGCAGCTGTCAGCGGCGGCATATCCAGAGCCCGCAGGTGTCCATGGACCCGGACGCGAGGCGCGCTGTTCGTGGTGATGTGGAGGTCGCTTCCTCCCATCTCGATCATCTTTTTGAGCAATTCGCTCAGGGTAATCCCGGCCATCGCTTCACCTTCTTCTTATAAAACCGTCTCGCGCAAAACTTCTTCTAAAGTCGTTTGCCCTAAAGCCACTTTGATCAACCCGCTGCGCCGTAACGTGATCATTCCTTGCTCGATCGCCTTCTTCTTCAGTTCCAGAGCGGAAGCTCCGACGAGAATCAATTCGCGCAGCTCGTCGTTGATCTCCATCACTTCGTACAAGCCCGTGCGGCCCTTGTAGCCACCCTTGTTGCAGGTGTTGCAGCCCTTGCCGTGATAGATTTTAGTCGTCTTGACCTCGTCAGGGGTATACCCCGCATCGATGAGCGCCTGTTCCGGCAGTTCCAGCTCTTCCTTACAATTGGTGCAAACGCGGCGCACCAGGCGCTGCGCACAAATAAGATTGACGGACGTGGCCACCAGGAAAGGCTCAATACCCATGTTCATCAAGCGGCTGATGGTCGAAGGCGCATCATTCGTGTGCAACGTCGAGAGCACCAAGTGGCCTGTGAGCGCCGCCTTCACCGCAATTTCAGCCGTTTCAAAGTCGCGGATCTCTCCGACCAGAATGATGTTCGGGTCTTGCCGAAGGAAAGCGCGCAGCGCAGCGGCGAAATTCAAGCCAATCTGTTCCTTCATCTGAACCTGGTTGATCCCGGACAGCTGGAACTCGACGGGATCCTCGGCGGTCATGATGTTGGTATCGACAGTGTTGAGACGCGCTACCGAAGAGTACAGCGTGTTGGTTTTGCCCGACCCGGTCGGCCCGGTGACCAGCACCATTCCGTACGGCCGCAAAATATTGCGCTCGAACTTCTTCAACGATTCCGGCTCGAAGCCGAGCTTGGTCATATCCAGCCGCAGGTTCTCTTTGTCCAGCAACCGGAGCACAATCTTTTCGCCGTAAAGCGTCGGCACGGTCGAGACGCGGAAATCGAGTTCCTTCTTTTTGCCGTCCGCCTTGTACTTGATCATGATGCGGCCGTCTTGAGGCAGTCGCTTCTCAGCGATGTCCAGTTTGGCCATGATTTTCATACGGCTGGTGATGGCATCCTTTAAGCGCAGCGGCGGTGTCATCACCGTCTGCAATTGGCCGTCAACACGGAACCTGACGCGCATCTCGAGTTCGTACGGTTCGATGTGAATATCGCTCGCGCCTCGTTTCACTGAGTCCGTCAAGATCAGGTTCACGAGCTTGATGATGGGCGCCTCTTCGGCGGCTTTTTCCAGCGTGGCAGTGTCGAGCTCAGCTTCTTCGGCGGCGAGTTCCAGCTCCTGGTCCTCGTCGACCAGGTCCTTCATCATTTTGCTTAGCTCTTCCGTGTTCGAATCCCCGCCGCCATAGAACCGCGAAATGGCTTCACCGATGGCCGACTCCGACGCCACCACCGGTTCCACGTTGAATCCGGTCATGAACTTGATATCGTCCATCGCGAACACGTTCGTAGGGTCGGTCATCGCGATAGTGAGAACCGAACCAACGCGCGAGAGCGGAATCACCTGGTAACGCAGCGCCGTATCTTGTGGGATGAGCTTGATAACGTTGGGATCGATTTCGTAATACTTCAAATTGATCGAGGGAACCCCGTACTGGCGGGACAGCACACCGGTAATATCATCATCGGTGATAAAGCCCATTTTCGTCAGGCAGCTCCCTAGCTTGCCCCCATTGGCGCGCTGAAATTCGAGCGCTTTCTGGAGCTGGTCCTGAGTGATCAGGCTTTCTTTAATAAGTATCTCGCCCAAACGGACGGACATCCGCAGCACTCCCTGCCGGTTTGCACCCACGGTCAACATAGCAAATGGGGACGCAGAAGGTGTGCGTAAATTAGCGGAAAGTTCTGAAATGGCTAATACCTGTCCACATGGGCAGGTTTTTCGAACGGAGGACAGGCGCGGTTCTTGACTTGCTTCGATGCGCTGGCTATCGTGCAAAAGTGAGGTTTTCGTAGCCATTTGTGCGGCAACGAGTTCTTCGCCCTGAGGCGCTGACAAAAAATGACCGCTACTTCAGCGGACTCTCGACAGCAACGTCCTGCTACACCGCTCAACTATTACAATGCTCCCATTGAGATTATTGGCCGGCCACGTTCGTTGCCTGGGAAACATACTGGAGAACATCCGACGAATCTCTGTTCCGCACTGACGGTGGATAAGGCATGAGTCATCTCGACTCCAAACAACGATGGAGTCTGGCCATCGGCGGACTTCTGCTCACTCTCCTGCTCGCCGCCGTCTTTACGTTCGGATCGCTGGACGTTCCGTTCGAACCGAAGAGCTTGCGCGCGCTGATGCCGCTCTTCGCTGTCAATAGCTTTGTCACCGCAGCGCTTCTCATTTTCGGTTTGATTCTGCTTCGAACCGTTGTCCGCTTGTGGGTGGAAAGCACCCGCGACCAACTCGGTGCCCGCTTCAAAACCAAGATGGTCGTCGGCGCCATGGCCATTTCCCTGCTCCCCATCATTTTCATGTTTATCGTCAGCTACTCGCTGATCAACCGCACGCTTCTGCGATGGTTCCCGCGGCCCCTCGAAATCGCCTCCGAGATAACGCAGGAGCTTATGGGGGATATCGGCCGTTCGCAAATACCGCGTCTTCGCCGGCTCGCCGCGGAAGTCCAACAGGATGCCCCACCCTCCACCGCCGATCTGCTGCAACATGCTTTCGCCAAGGGTGCCGACGCCGTATGGATTCTCGATAAAGATGGCAACCCCACCGGAGGCGGAGTCACCTGTGAAAACCAACCCCAAGACCGCCTGGCCACAATCTGTTCCCAAGTCGGAGTTCTGGGCAAACCGGTGCGTGTCCTTGCCAGCGGGATTGAAGTGTGGGAAGCGGATGGCAGGAACTATTTTGCAGTGCGGGTTCCGATTCTGCAGGGGGGACAACCCACCGGTTACACAGCCGTCGCCTACCGTACCAGCCCCAACTTGCTGTCCCGCATCTCGGACATTCAGTCGCTAACAAGCCAATATTATCAGGAGAAGCAGGATCTGAGAGCCCTCAAGCACCAAATGCTTCTCATTCTTCTTCTATTCACCGTGCTTCTGCTTTCCGCAGTGATGTGGGTCGCGCTCTTTCTTGCGAAACAAGTCACTGTCCCTATTCAAGCGCTGGCAGAGGGCACGCGCGAAATATCTGCTGGGAACTTCGATTATCAAGTCCCCGAACAAGCTCAGGACGAGCTGGGCATTCTCGTGCGCTCCTTTAACACCATGACCACGCAACTGCGGGACAACCGCTCGCAGATCGATCAGTTCACAAGAAATCTCCAGCAGGCTGTTCAGGAACTTGAGCGCCGCCGGCAACTTATGGAGACAGTTCTCGAAAATATCCCCACCGGCGTCATTTCGCTGGACGCCAGCGGAGCCATTCTCCGCGCCAATACTGCAGTGACCCGTATGTTTGGCGGCGACGCCCGCGATGCGCAATCCCTCGACGAACTCTTGGGCCCGGAGGCGTCGCGCATCCTGCAGCTTCTCATGCGCCGCTCGCTGCGCATGGGCGTCGTCTCCCGCGAGATAGAAATGGTCGTTGCTGGTCGCGTCTTACATCTTGCCGTGACTGCCAGCTCCCTGGGCCCGCGCCGCGCCAATTCCGGATACGTTCTCGTCCTGGACGACCTCACCGAAATGCTGCGCGCGCAGAAGTCGGCCGCCTGGCAAGAAGTCGCGCGCCGCATCGCCCATGAGATCAAGAATCCCCTTACCCCGATTCAGCTTTCTTCGCAACGACTGTCCCGCTTTCTCGAGCGGCGAGACGCGGCCGAATCCAAAGCACCGCGCGATCTCGAGTTGACCAAGCTCGTCCACGAATGTTCGCGGCTGATCGAACGCGAAGTTTCGACCCTGGCGTCCCTCGTCAACGAATTTTCCCAGTTTGTCCGCTTTCCGACCGCCAAACTCGCCCCTACGAACGCCAACAACATCGTGAGGGAAGCAGTGGAGGTGTTTGCCGGCCGTCTCGATGGCATCTCTCTCAAAACTACCCTTGGCGAGAATCTCCCCGCCGTTCGCGCCGACGGCGGATTGCTGCGCAGCGTGGTCGTCAACCTCATTGACAACGCCGCTGAAGCCCTTGAAAACTCGGCCTTCCGCGAAATCCTTATCTCGACCTGCGCGCATCCCGACGCCGAAACCGTCGAAATCTGCGTATCCGACAGTGGACACGGCATCTCTCCGCAAGACAAAGACAAACTTTTTCTGCCACACTTTTCGACCAAGAACCGCGGCACCGGCCTCGGCTTGGCGATCGCCGCTCGCATCGTCGCCGAGCACGGAGGCAGCATCCACGTGGAGGATAACCTGCCAGTGGGCTCGCGATTCCTCGTAGAGCTTCCGGCCGCGGAGCTTACACCGGCCGGTGTCAGCGACCACAACGGGACGGAAATCACTCGATGACCTCTAAGCCGCATCTGCTTGTCGTCGACGACGAAGCTGGGATTCGCGAATCACTCTCCTCAATCCTCAAAGAGGAGGGCTACCATGTCGAAGCAGTCGCCTCTGCAGAGGAAGCGCTCCAGCGCGCCGCGTCAGGCGACCTCGAAGTCATCCTCCTCGATGTTTGGCTGCCGGGCATCGATGGGCTCGAAGCTCTCAGCCGCCTTCAAGCCATTCCCCGCGCCCCTGCCGTCATCATGATTTCCGGGCACGGCACCATCGAAACGGCTGTCCGCGCCACAAAACTTGGGGCGTTCGATTTCATCGAGAAACCGCTCTCTCTCGAAAAAATCATCGTTCTCGTGCGCAACGCCGTCCAGCAGCGCAGGCTCCAGGAAGAAAATCAGATGCTGCGCGGCGAACTCGGCCATCGCTACCAGGTCATCGGGGACAGCGTCCCCATGAAAGCCCTCCGCCAACAGATTGCCGTAACCGCTCCTACTAACGGTCGCGTGCTCATCTACGGCGAAAGCGGCACCGGTAAGGAGCTGGTCTCTCATGCTCTTCATGCCGCCAGCCTTCGTAGCAAGGGCCCGTTCGTCGAAGTGAATTGCGCGGCCATACCGGAAGAACTGATCGAGTCCGAACTTTTCGGGCACATCAAAGGCAGCTTCACCGGCGCAACGGAAGATAAGGTCGGAAAGTTTCAAAAGGCTGATGGCGGCACGCTTTTTCTGGATGAAATCGGCGACATGAGCCTGCGTACTCAATCCAAAGTGCTGCGCGTACTCGAGGAGCAGCGCTTTGAACCGGTGGGATCCAGCCAGACAATTACCGTCGATGCCCGCGTGATAGCGGCCACAAATAAAAACCTCGAACAAGAGATTACCCGCGGAGCCTTTCGGCAGGATCTTTTCTATCGCTTAAATGTAATTCCCTTCTTCGTACCGCCGCTTCGCGAGCGAAAAGAAGACATCCCCACGCTCGCGCGCTATTTCCTCGATGAATTCAGCTCGGCCTACGGCAAGAAGACTCGCGAGTTGACCGCCACGGCCATGGACATTCTCGTTCGCTACCCCTGGCCCGGAAATGTGCGCGAACTTCGCAATCTTGTTGAACGCCTGGTCATCGTCTGCCCCCAAGCCCGTATCGAGCCACACCATCTCCCCCCTGAGCTTTTCCGTGGAGTTTCCGAGAGCCCTCAGCAACCGTACTCTACGCTGCACGAAGCGCGCAGCGCCTACGAACGCGAATTCATTCTCAGAAAATTGCAGGAGCACCGCTGGAACATGACCCAAACCGCGTCGTCGCTCGGCCTCGAACGCAGTCACCTCTATCGCAAAATGAAATCGCTAGGCATTGCCGCGCCGGACTAGCGCGGCTTTGGATTTCGCGCCGCCCCGTTCAGCCATCTCCCGGTTCGATATCCTCGGTCGTATCGGCGCTTTTCTCCAACGCTTCGAGTTGCGCGTGCCAATCCAGTTCTCTTACGCGTTGCGGATTTTCGCGCCAATCCGGGACCACCTTCACGAATAGTCCGAGATAAACCTTTGTGCCGAATAACTCCTCGAGTTCCTTGCGCGCCTGCGTCCCGATTTTCTTGAGCATCTCGCCCTTGCGCCCGATGAGAATCTTCTTCTGCGTGTCCCGCTCCACGTTCATGGTCGCTTCGATGCGCAGCAATTTTGGCAACTCTTCAAACTTTTCAACCTTCACCGCCAGCGCGTACGGCACTTCGTGATACATCGACTGGATTGCTTTCTCTCTGACGATTTCAGCCGCCAGGAAGCGTTCCGGCTGGTCCGTCACCTGATCCTCAGGAAAGTAAGGCTCGCCTTCCGGCAGCAACCGCAATATCTCATCGAGCAACCGTTGGCAGCCCTCGCCTTTCAGCGCCGAAATCGGCATGATCGCCGCGAATTCGAACGCCTGATGAAATGCCTCAATCAGCGGCAGTAATTTCTCCTTGGGGAGTCCGTCAACTTTGTTCAACGCGAGAATGGTTTTCCCGCGAAACCGTTTTGCGCGCTCCAGCAGCAAATCATCCGCATGCGGCAGCGTCCGGCTGGCATCCACCATGAGCAGCAGCACGTCGATACCTTCGAGCGCCGCCGCCACTTCATGCATCATCTGCCGACCGAGCGCCGAATCAGGCGAATGCAACCCCGGCGTATCGATGAAAACAATCTGTCCCTCGGGCCGCGTGACGATTCCCTGAATCCGGTTCCGCGTCGTCTGAGGCTTCGAAGTGACAATCGCCACTTTCTGTCCGACAAGCCGGTTCAGCAACGTCGACTTTCCCGCGTTCGGACGCCCCACAATCGCCACAAATCCCGACCGAAACGCTTCCTTCTTCTTGCTCGCAGATTTCGTCACTCTCTTACTCTTCTCCGCGTCCGATGTGCTCTCAGCGACCTCTGTGTAAATGTTTTTCCTGCTTCCAAATCGCTTACCTCACAATCGGCAACACCAGCGCGCTCTCATGTTCCGCGTCGTGAATCAACGCGACGTGCGCGGTCCTAGCGTCTTTGGCAGTTTCCAGGGCCACAACTCCCCCGCTGTTGTAATTCTTTTCCGTGCCCGGAGTATTCAGGCAATGCACAAAAAGCCGCAACCGGCTCCCCTTCGCAATCCGCCTCGCGAAAAACGTAAAATTGTCGAACACGTAGTTCTCAATTTTCCCGGGCGTCACAAGCTTTTCCTCTCGCAACGATTCCCGGTATCTCGCCCGCATCGTCTCTCCAGTCAATAAAACCGAATCCCCGCTCGGCGAAATCTCATAAATATCCGCCTCCAAGTCCGTATCCGGCACATCCATCGACAGCCAGACATTCAGCTTCAAAAACCCGCTCACCTCGGTCGCCTCTGCAAAAGGTTCGCTGTGATAAATCGCCCCGTTCCCATAAGTATTCATCACCGCATGTTGCGAGACGATGGACCCTGCATCATCCTCCGATTCCGCGTCCCCCGCCCGCGTATCCAACGGGTCGTATGTCCATTTGTCCGAGTCCGCGCCCGCGTCAGGCTTATCCGCAAGCATGCCGGACTCAAACAAGCTGCCCGCCTTTCCATTCGATTCCAAATAGAGCGTGCGCGTCTCGTCCGAAATACTTTCGAAAGTGTCCGCGTACTTCCAATTCTCCGCCCCCGCTCCCACAACGTAGTAAGCGACGCGCTTCTTCAAAAACTCCGGCTTCTTTCCGCCTTTCATCGTCCAGTCATACCACTCCGTGTGCAGCTTATTCAGATCCAAAACACTAGCTTCGCCAAATTTCAACCCGCCCACATCCCTCTTGGGCGTTCTGGTCCCCGCATGATCCCACGGCCCAATAATCAAAAAGTGTTTTTCTTTCGCCTCCGCCGTTCCGTACTTCATGTGCGCCTTGTAATACGTAAAAGCCCCCGGCTGGTCGCCATCGTAATCGCCCGTGATGGTCAGGATCGGAATCTGAATGCGCTTGTAATGTCCCGAGCTCGGCACCATCAAGTCGTAATAAGTACCAGGGATAGGATTCTGCACCCACTTCTGAAACACGGCGGAAGGATTTCCCACGATGCGATCGTATTCTTCGAATGCCAGGTGCTTGTCGTAGTATTCGAGAGCCTTCGCCGCCCAATACGCTCCGTCTCCGAAGAGCTTTTCATTGCCCGTGACCCCGCTCGTAAACGTCAGCCACTGCATGTCGTAAGGTCCAAAAATGTTGTACTGGAACGGAAAGTCGACTCCCGGATGCGCCGCAGCCGCCGGAACGATAGTAGCCAAATGCGGGGGAAACTCCTTCAGCGTCGTCCACTGATCGAATCCCGCGTAAGACCCGCCCCACATCGTCACTTTTCCATCGCAATACAATTGCTTCGCGAACCATTCGACGACGTCGTAGCCATCCCGACCTTCATTCGTAAACGGCTCGAATGTGCCACCCGAATTTCCACGTCCGCGAACATCCACCAATGCAAACACGTACCCATGCTCTGCAAAATACATCGCCCGGTCCGTGTAGCTGTCGCCGATGTAAGGCGTGAACGTGAAAATCACTGGCAGCGGATCTTTCTGCGAGTGCGGCTGAAACACCGTCGCGTTCAGTAAAACCCCATCGCGCATGGGTATCTTCACCGACCATCGCATGTCGGGGATTGATGGAGCTGCCGTCTTGGTTTCTTGTGCCGGGTTTCGCGTTGGCGCCGCACACGTGCACAGCGCCGCGAGCAAAATCATTCGCCGCACAATCCTATTTCGCCTCATTCGCCTGCCTCCGCCCGGACCACCATCCACTTCGAGCACACGCATCGTATCGCGCCGGTGCTCCAATTCCTACAGAATGCACGCAATTTATCGTTGGAAAAACTCGCGTCCTAAAGACTTGCTTTTGCCGGACCCGCCGCCACTCGTTTCCGGATTCTAAGCCGCAGCACTTTTCTCTGGTTTGCTTCCATCACCTCAAAGCGGTACCCCTCCAAATCCACTTTGTCCCCCGGCGCCGGCACCTTCCCCGAAACCTGGCTTAGCAATCCCGCGATCGTGGTAACCGTCTCATCGGCCTTTTCGCCGAAGTTCACGCCCAACAATTCCTCAACGTCGCCAATGGCCATGCTCCCGCGCATGATCAGGCCGCCATCTGCTTCGCGCACCACGTCCGGCGCCGGCGGCTTCCCTCCATTCCACCTTTCCCCCACGATTTCTTCCACCAGGTCTTCCACCGTAGCGATTCCCGCCACCGATCCATGCTCGTCGATGATCACCGCCAGCGGCTGCCCCTTCTGCCTCATCTCTCGCAGCAATTCTGATCCCGCCTTTGTCTCTGGCATGAACAGCACCGGGCGCACCAGTTCCCGCACTTTTCGCTTCGGCAAATCCTGATCCGCGATGTGCAACAGATCCTGTGCGTGCACCACACCGAAAATATCATCCAGCGTTTTTTCGTACACCGGCATCTTCGAAAATTTCTTCTCGACAAACTTCGCGTGCAGCTCCTCGAGCGTGGCATCCGCCGCGATTGCCACGATGTCTGGCCGCGGCGTCATCACTTCGCGCACGCGTTTGTCGCTGAACTCCACGACTTGCTCGATCAAGTCCGCCTGATCAGCCGCGATGATCCCTTCTTCCTCCGCGGCCTCCACCAGCGCCTCGATTCGCTCTTCCGTTCGTTGCTCTTGCGTCATCTCCGGCTCGTGTTCTGAAATTCGCGCCAGTGATTCCGCGCCTTCCAGAAACACACGCACCGGCCATACTAGCCACATCGCCGCCCGGATCAGCGGCAACAACGGAAACAGCCAGCGTCCCGTTGTGCGATACAGCAGCATGTCCGGGATAAAATGCATCGCGATCACAACTTCCAGCGTCAGGAATACGAAAAATTCCAGCAGCGATTCCCATGTCCCCGAAACGAAATAGACCACGCCGCGCGTTGTCTCCAGCACCAGAAACGCCAGCCAGAAATGGCCCAGAATGCGAAACGTACGCCCGCCGCTCCGGCGTTTGATCCGCAGTTTTGGCTCGATCTCCGCTTCAAAAATTTCCAGATGCTCGTGCACGCGCCCGGTATTCATGCGTCCGAGCTCGCGATAAATCAGCGTGAGGTAGGAAAAAATGGGCAACCCAAAGGCGAGAAGGACCACGCCCAAGATGTAAACCCATGTGTAGGTGTTCATGACAACCCGAATCTTCGCCGCATCTTTCGCTCGATGCGGTTCATCTCACCGTGGTCGGTTTCGTGGTCGTAACCCATTAAATGCAGCACACCATGCAAAATCAGCACGCGCAATTCATGGCTCAAACTTCGCCCATTTTTCTTGGCATAACGCCCCGCCGTCTCCGGCGCAATCGCAATATCCCCCAAATAACTTTCCGCCGCGCGTGCTCCCAGTGTTTGTCGCCTCTTCTCTTTGCCCTCTGTGTCCTCAGCGCCCTCTGTGTAAATTCCTTTCCTTTTCTTTGATCGACCCCGCCCATCTTTTCCCGCCGGGAACGACAGCACATCCGTAGCCCCCGTCTTCTTCCGGAACCGCTCATTCATCCCCGCGATTTCCGAATCGCTCACAAGGCAAACCGTAACTCCGCGCTCTCGAACACCCAACTCCTTTTGTACGCGCCGCAAAAACGCCTGAAGAGGCTCCCGCGAAATCCGCACGCCCCGCTGCCGGTTCACAATCATGCTTGCTGATTTTCTTTACTCTGCTCTTTCCCGCTTCGCTCAGCCGCCGTTCCCACGCCAGCCTTGCCGTTCCCGGCGCCACCCGCCGCATTCACGCCGCGCTGCGGGTGCGCCACGTCATAATCCTCATAAGCGCGAATAATCTGCTGCACCAAGTTGTGCCGCACGACATCTTTCTCCCCGAACTGCACCACGCCAATCCCTTCAATCTTCCCGCACACCTCCAGCGCCTCGATCAATCCAGACTTCTTCCCCTGTGGCAAGTCAATCTGCGTGGTATCCCCAGTTATCACCGCTTTCGAATTAAATCCCAGGCGCGTCAAAAACATCTTCATCTGCTCGCTGGTTGTATTCTGTGCCTCATCCAAGATTACGAACGAATCGTTCAGCGTCCGTCCCCGCATGAACGCCAGCGGCGCAACCTCGATAATTCCCTTCTCCAAAAATTTCTCCAGCCGGTCCGCGTCCAGCATGTCGTACAGCGCGTCATAAAGCGGCCGCATGTACGGATCGATCTTCTGCTGCAGCGTGCCCGGCAAGAATCCCAGCCGCTCCCCCGCCTCCACCGCCGGCCTCGCCAAAATAATCCGATTCACCTGCTTTGTCAGCAGCGCGCTCACCGCCATCGCCACTGCGATATACGTTTTCCCCGTTCCTCCCGGCCCGATCCCGAACATCATGTCGTGCTTCTCGATCTCTTCCATGTACCGCCGCTGACTGGCATTCTTCGGCGTCACCTGCTTCTTCCCAAACGAGCGCGTCCGCGCCGGCTCAAACATCCCGCGCGGCGATTCGTTCGGCTCTTCCGTCGCCACGCGCATCAGCGACTTCACTTCCGTGCTCGAAAGTGCCCGCCCGTGCCGCGTCAAGTGGTTGTATTCCTCGACGATTTTCACCGCCTGATCCACGCTCTCCTGCTCGCCTTCAATCGTCAGTCGCGTGTCGTGCAAGTGTGTGCGCACGTGCAGCGAATCCTCCAGCAAACGCACATTCTCATCGAGCGTGCCGAAGAACGGTTCAATTTTTCCGGATATGTGTACGGTACGTCTCATCCAAGTGGAAGGTCTGCCTGCTAAGGAAGCCGGGTGGCCGATGGGATTCCTCCTCGCGATCGGTGACCGTGCAACAGTCAACTCAGGAAGAAACTTCTTCCACCCTAACGCACCCCCGCCCCATAATCAAGTTACGCTCTCGTTACAATTTTAATTTTAGGGAGCACCCCGCCAGCTAGCTCCTGCATCTAACCCCTTGTCATACAAATGCTTCGAGCGTATCTGCCCGCATCCCGACCGTAACCTGTCCTCTGGTACGAAAGCGCTATAGACCGGTACTCCCGGCAACGCGAAGATGTCTCTCGACACGGACACAGAAGAATAGCCGCAATTTCTCATCGTTGAGGGGTGAGTAAGAGCATGAGCAGCAAACTTTGGATTGTAGCCGCGTTCGCTGGCTTGGCAGTCACTCTGCCTTCCTCCGCCGCAGAGCACTCCGACTCTGGCGCCGCCGCTGTTTCAAGCCCAGTTCGCGGCACCGTCGTCTGCCGCGGCGTCCAAAATGTACCCGTCACCGCCGACCCTGAACAAGCTCTCCCGCTTCATCTCGTCGCTAGCCTGAATTGCGGCGACCAAGTCTCCATCGTCTCCGATTCCCAAGGCTACACCGTGCAAGTCAGCACCATCGACGGCAAAACCGGCTACGTCGCGCGCATGTATCTCTCTGCATCTCCCGCAAAACCTGTCGTGCCTCCTCCACCTGTGGCAGCCGCTAGCCCCAACGGCATCGCCCGCTGGCAATTGGGCGCTCCCGGCACCGACCATTTCTATAACGGCTCCGCCATGATCGAGTCCCTCACCGCCAACGGCATCACTGTACAAGTCTCCCTGCAAGACACCGGCTGGAAACTCCGCGCCACCGTAGCCATCGCCAACGCCGGCAACGCCCAAGTCCACTTCAATCCTTCCACATTCACGCTGGACGAACTTACGCCGCGCCTGCGTCCCCTCCGCTATCAAAATCCGGAAGATCTCTCCAAAGCCCGCGCTCACCTGGTCTACGCGACAAAGTCCAGCGCCATCGCCCCTGCCTCCGCCGTCTACGTCAGCGCCACCACGCAAACGCGCCGAGTCATCATCGCCGCTCCAAACTTCCTAGCCGACCAATCTCAACCCGACCAAGCCTTCGCCCTGGTCGAAGCCACCCTCTCCACGGGTGAAAAATCCGCCGGCTCCGTCTGGTTCGAACGCGCCAAAAACCCCCACCAACTCAACCTCCGCATCTTCGTCGACAACCAAATCTTCGAGTTCCCCCTCTCCTTCCCTCAACACCAGTAGCACAGCCCTGCCCTGAGCTTCGAAGGGCAATCCTGCCTGTGCTTTTTCCATCCCGTGCCTCTCCCCTGACCTTGCGGCGTCACCCGCCCCACACTCCGCACTCCCGAAGTCCAGGGCTTCTCTTTTGTGCGGGATTCGGGTCGAACGATTGGCTTATGTCGCAGAGCAGCTAGCCGCAGGGTGTATTGCTTTTTTTATCGGGCAGCGGGATGGATTGCCCATGTCGTTCTCGCTCCCTCCAAGCCGACTTCCGCACGGAGGGATTCTCCCGGCTTTGAACGCTATTGGCGGGAAGGATTACTGTAATAGCCCTGACGCGTGCGGGCCATCAGCTTGCGGTCCGCCATATGGACTTCCAGATGGTGATATTCGTCTCGCTTCTGGTCCAAGGCAGGAGTGAAAGCGATCTCGTAGTACGACTGTGCATCGGCCACGCACTGTTTCACGTAGGCGGTGATGTCGTTGCCGGTGGTGAGAGCAAGACCGCCGCTTTGCGTAGCGATTACCTGCAGTGCTAAGTTGCCCCACTCGGCCTGGTTTTGCTTGCTGATACCCTTCGTGTAAGCCTCCCACCGGAAGCCCCGGCCGCCGAAGTCGGCGCTGCCTAGCGGATCGATACTGTAGAGAGTGACGCGGCCTTCTCGCAGCAAAGTCGAGATCTTCACGACATTCTCGAAAATCTGTTGTTCTTGCTTTGCGCTCATCTGTTGCTCGACGCTGGGACCGGAGAGAATCGGCCATCCCGGTGAAATCCACACAATCATCTTGCGCCCTGGGCGGGCCGCCTCGTGTGTCGCCAGTTGAAGCAGGGCATCCATCGAAACCTGGAAGCGTTCCATGGCGCTGTAGATACCGCCGGAGCGGAGAATCGAATGCAAGCCGAGGCTATATTGATCTAGCGCGCCACTCAGCGCATTGCCATCGCTCGAGAAGTCGTTTTGAAGCTTCAGTCCGGAATCCGCAAGAAAGGCAAGGGCCACCGGATGAGCAAGATGTCCGCCATCGGTTCGCAAATATTTATCGAGCTCCGAACGTTCGTACGCGATATTCGCAATACCGGTGTTCACGTCGTCGATAACCAGCACGACCTCGATCAGCGTTTCGCGTTCGCGGACGGCCCGAAACGAAAGGATGGTCTGCGGAACCTTATTGTCTAAGATAGTGAAATCCTGCTGCTGCAGACCGCTTACAGGCGGACCCGACTTGGGGGTCACCACCACGTCGAGGTCGATCATATCGTTAGTGGGCTGGTTGGTTACAGGATGATCCGTGGAATGGGGCGTCGGCAGGCTGGGAGTTTGGGCCGGGGCTGCCGCCACGAAAACCGCCAGGAAAACAAGAGAAAACCCGAGACGCCCGTTGATGAACATCAGTTCCCTGCTCCCGCGCAAAAACGTACAGCTTCCCGCTGCAGCGCGATATGGAATTGCATGATGCGCGGCCCAAACCTAATGTGATAGACGCCGGCCAAGCTTCCCGAGTTACAAATCCTGCGGCCGCAGAAGCCGTCTATGCTCGAAGCCCCCACACGCAACGAACGACGACCAAATCTCCGAATTCCCCGACTCCTTCCCTCAACATCCGGAGCACAGGCAATCCTGCCTGTGCTCCTCTAGTCCCCCGCGCCGCCCTGCCGTCTGAAGCATCAGTTTGACAAACCCGGAAACCCGGGGACGAAACCCGGGGACGAAACCCGGAGAAACCCGGGGACAAACCCGGGCAAACCCGGGGACGGGAAACCCGGGGGAAACCCGGGGGAAACCCGGGAAACCCGGGGGAAACCCGGGAAACCCGGGAAACCCGGG
>Ga0187820_1000123_pt1 | contig 15393 bp, 17 predicted proteins | sample NC_wetland_sal_i_19_FD_132409 | JGI IMG/M metagenome (GOLD analysis project Ga0187820, IMG submission 132409) | Wetland sediment microbial communities from Neuse River Estuary, North Carolina, USA - SO4_5 | ecosystem: Environmental > Aquatic > Freshwater > Wetlands > Sediment | place: USA: North... | reverse complement strand
GGCGCCGCGTCCTTTGCTATATTGTCAGGGAGTATGGAGGAGAGCATGAGCCGCTCGCTTGGCGCCATCAACGCTAGTAGCGTCCTGGACGTACTTGCCGGAGGGAAGAACGCGAATTCCGGTCTCGCTGCATCGTGGCGCCGTTCAGGCCATTTGCACGCGCTCGATCCCGCGAACCGTGCGCCTTCGCGCCGGCTTACCCAAGGTGAGGTAGCCGCCGCGCAAGAACGTCTGGGACGGTTACTCAGAGTGGCGCAGTGCACACTCGACCGGCTGTTCCTGGCCGTGGGTGGGGCCGGCTGTTCTGTTCTGTTGGCGGACGGGGGCGGGCTTGTAGTCGACCGGCGAGGGGCGGTCGCGGATGATGCGACGTTTGACACCTGGGGTCTTTGGACAGGTGCACTCTGGAGCGAGAAGTTCGAGGGCACCAACGGAATTGGCACCTGCATCTTCGAAAAAAGGCCAGTTACCATCGACCGCGATCAGCATTTCTTCACTCGCAATTCGGGCCTGTTCTGTGCAACCGCGCCGATTTTCGACGAGCACGGCGAACTGGCGGCAGCGCTCGACGTTTCCTCGTGCCGCGTAGATCTGACCGACGGTTTCGCGCACCTGATCGAGACCACCGTGGCGGATTCGGCACGCGCCATTGAGGCGGAAAACTTCCGTCTCGCTTTTCCCGACTCGCGGATTCTGCTGACGCCAAAAAGCGAGCGAGCCATCAATTCACTGCTGGCGGTCGATCGCGACGACCTCGTTGTTGGTGCAACGCGCGCGGCGCGCCGGGCGCTCGGCCTCACTCCGGCTGCGCTCGCGCGCCCGATCCCGGCAGCCGATGTCATTGGGGAGGTGCGGGCCGCAAGCGACGATATTGCTATGGCCGAGCGCGCCGCGTTGCACCGGGCTTTGGTGCGCGCCAACGGCAATGTCTCCAAGGCCGCAAAGGACCTCGACATTTCCCGCGCTACGCTGCACCGAAAACTGAAGCAACTCGGCCTGCACCGCTGAGACGATTCTTAGCGCGGCTTGTCTCAAATCTGCGACACTTCCGAGCGTGCCCTGATTTTGGGGCCTGTTCGACACGTCGAATTTGGGAGAGATGTTTCTCCAGCGCCTCGTAGCGGCGTGGAAAAGGGAGAAACACATGACCAAGCTCGATGTCCGTTCGGCGCTTAAGGCACCCTTTGCTAGACGGTATGAGAACTTCATTGGCGGCCAGTGGCGGGCGCCCAACCTCGGAAAATATTTCGATAACGTTTCGCCGATTACGGGCCAGCCGGTATGCGAAGTTGCTCGCTCTGACGCGTCCGATATCGAGGACGCACTTGATGCTGCCCATGTCGCCAAGGGCGTTTGGGGCCGCACCAGTTCGACCGAACGCGCCCTGATCCTAAACAAGGTCGCCGACCGCATGGAGGCCAATCTCGGGAAGTTGGCCACCGCTGAGACGTGGGACAACGGTAAGCCGATCCGTGAGACAACGGCGGCCGACATCCCGCTGGCGATCGACCACTTCCGTTATTTCGCCGGCGCGATCCGCGCACAGGAAGGCTCGATCGCGGAGATTGACCATGACACGGTCGCGTACCACTTCCACGAGCCACTCGGCGTGGTCGGGCAAATCATTCCCTGGAACTTTCCGATCCTGATGGCGACCTGGAAGCTCGCGCCTGCGCTCGCCGCCGGCAATTGCGTCGTCATCAAGCCGGCAGAGCAGACCCCGGCATCGATCATGCTCTGGCTAGAGCTCGTCGCTGACCTCCTCCCCAAGGGCGTCCTCAACGTTGTCAACGGCTTCGGCGTCGAAGCGGGCAAGCCGCTGGCATCTTCCGGCCGCATCGCCAAGATCGCCTTTACCGGCGAGACGACGACGGGCCGGCTGATCATGCAGTACGCCGCGCAGAACTTGATCCCGGTCACGCTCGAATTAGGTGGCAAGTCGCCGAACATCTTTTTCAGTGATGTGTGCGCCGAGGACGACGATTTCTTCGACAAGGCGATCGAAGGTTTCGTCATGTTTGCACTGAACCAGGGTGAGGTCTGTACCTGCCCAAGCCGCGCGCTTGTTCAAGAATCGATCTATGATCGCTTCATAGAGCGCGCCCTTAAGCGAGTGGGGGCGATCGTACAAGGTAGCCCGCTCGACCCTTCCACGATGATGGGCGCACAAGCCTCCTCCGAACAACTTGAGAAAATCCTTTCGTATATCGACATCGGCAAGAAAGAGGGCGCCAAGATTCTTATCGGCGGCGAGCGCAACGTGCTCAGCGGCGAACTCGCGGGTGGCTATTATGTCAAACCGACAGTCTTCAAGGGCCACAATAAGATGCGCATCTTCCAGGAAGAAATCTTCGGGCCTGTTGTGTCCGTGACAACCTTCAAAACTGACGAAGATGCACTGTCGATTGCCAACGATACTCTCTACGGCCTCGGGGCGGGCGTCTGGAGCCGGGACGCAAATCGCTGCTACCGCTTCGGCCGCGCAATTCAGGCCGGCCGCGTGTGGACCAATTGCTATCACGCCTATCCTGCCCACGCGGCCTTTGGCGGCTACAAGCAGTCTGGCGTCGGCCGGGAGACTCACAAGATGATGCTCGATCACTATCAGCAGACCAAAAACATGCTGGTCAGCTACAGTCCGAAAAAGCTCGGCTTCTTTTGAGGACTTGGCCCGCTTTCCGTTCTGGCATCAGCGCAGGGCGGGCGATCGAATGGTAAACGTTCGGCGGGACGCGATCCCGCCGGACATTCGACAAAGGAGACGGCGAATGGCCGATAAAGTGACAGCGACGCCCGCGGCTCTGGAACTGCTCGCGGAAATAATTGCTGACCACGGCCCGGTATTATTTCACCAGTCTGGTGGTTGCTGCGACGGTTCTTCGCCGATGTGCTACCCACGAAGCGAGTTTTTGATCGGCGATAACGATGTAAAGCTCGGCGAAATCGGGGGTGTTCCGTTTTATATCAGTCGTTCGCAATATGAGGTTTGGAAACACACCAATCTCATCATCGACGTCGTGCCAGGCCGTGGCGGGATGTTTTCGCTCGAGAATGGACGGGAGCGTCGCTTCTTAATCCGATCAGAGATCTGCGCTGCCATTCCTGCACACTGAGGCCTCGAGAGGAATGATGACCGTTTTGACAAAGATCGATGTTGAAGTTTTATTGATTTGGATCAATACAAACGGAATAGACGATGACATAGATTAGCAGGGTCAGCGGGGAAACATGGGGCATATAGCGCAAAAAATGATGCAAATGTGCATCGACCTCGCGCACACTATGAGTGCGGTGGCGATGCTAGCGACCTTCACGCTGTCAAAGGCAGCTAGCGGCGAGGTGTTGTCGCCACCGGCCCCCAACAAAGCCCGAATTTAGTTTTGATCCGGGTTGGGTCGGCGACATCATCGCGCAACTGAAGTCAAGTGACGCACCTCGGGAGGCACTCGTGATGTTGGCAGCAGCTGAATATTCACTCCGTCACGGACTTATCCCATGACATCGTCGCTGAGAGCGCAAGCAAAGTTCATGACCTTTGGCGAAGGCGGCCTCACTGCCGTTTTGATATGCCTCGCTTTCGTTTCGATCGTGATTGCCGCGAAGGCTTATACGCCGGGATATGCATTTCATGCCTATCTCTTCGCCGCGGCGAGCATGGCCGCCGCTTTCGCGATTATCAACCGGTTTTTCGAACGCGGCGACGAGCCGGTTCCGCTCGAGATCGACGGCAAGCCGAACTACAACATGGGTCCCGTCAAAGTCGCTACTTTGCTCGCGGTGTTCTGGGGCATCGCCGGCATGTCCGTCGGGCTTTGGATCGCACTTGAGCTTGCCTATCCGGCGTTGAATTTTGATCTTGCTTATATCTCATTCGGACGGCTCCGCCCGCTGCACACTTCGGCGGTTATTTTCGCATTTGGCGGCAATGTCTTGCTCGCTACGTCTTTTTACGTCGTGCAGCGTACTTCGCGCGCTCGGCTTGCCGGGGACCTCGCGCCCTGGTTCGTGGTACTCGGATATAATTTTTTCATTCTGATTGCCGGCACCGGTTATCTCCTCGGTATCACGCAATCCAAGGAATATGCCGAACCGGAATGGTATTCCGACCTATGGCTTACGGTCGTCTGGGTCGTGTATTTGCTTGTTTTTCTCGGCACGCTCATGCGGCGCAAAGAGCCCCATATTTACGTCGCGAACTGGTTTTACCTCGCTTTCATCCTAACCATTGCGGTCCTTCATGTTGGCAACAATGCCGCCGTGCCGGTGTCGGTGCTCTCACCGAAATCATACGTCGTTTGGTCGGGCGTGCAGGATGCGATGGTGCAATGGTGGTACGGACATAACGCAGTTGGGTTCTTTTTGACCGCGGGCTTCCTCGGAGTCATGTATTATTTTATTCCGAAGCGCGCCGATCGGCCGATCTATAGCTACCGGCTTTCGATCATTCACTTTTGGTCGCTTATCTTTCTCTATATCTGGGCTGGTCCGCACCATTTGCATTACACCGCGCTGCCCGATTGGACACAAACGCTCGGCATGACGTTTTCTATCATGCTGTGGATGCCATCATGGGGTGGCATGATCAACGGATTGATGACGTTGTCGGGCGCATGGGACAAGCTGCGCACCGATCCCGTGCTGCGCATGATGGTGCTCGCGGTCGCGTTCTACGGCATGGCCACCTTCGAAGGTCCAGTCATGTCCATCAAAGAAGTTAATTCGCTATCACACTATACCGATTGGACCATCGGCCACGTGCATTCCGGTGCGCTCGGCTGGGTCGCTTTCATCTCCTTCGGCGCGATCTATTGCCTCGTGCCGTGGTTATGGAATCGACCGCTGTACTCGCTGAGGCTCGTGAGCTGGCATTTCTGGATCTCGACCATCGGCATCGTTGTCTACGTCACCTCGATGTGGGTTTCAGGCATCCTGCAGGGCTTGATGTGGCGCGCCTACACCAACCTCGGCTTCCTCGAATATTCTTTTATCGAGACTGTCGAAGCGATGCATCCGTTCTATGTGATTCGGGCGATCGGTGGTGCACTCTTCCTGGCTGGGACTTTGATCATGGCGTTCAATATTTGGCGGACAATCTACCCGCCGCGTGAAGTTCTTGCCGCAGTTCCGCGCCTGGCTCCGGCGGAATAGGGTGATCCGATGGCGACTTTACTCTGGCAGAAGCATTGGATCCTAGAACGCAATTCGATTCTGCTCTTGATCGGCATTCTGATCGTCATCGCGATTGGCGGTCTCGTTGAAGTGGTGCCACTATTTTACTTGCGCAGTACGATCGAGACGGCGGAGGGAATGCGACCCTATACGCCGCTTGAGCTGGCCGGACGCAATATTTATGTCAGCGAAGGCTGTTATCTGTGCCACTCACAGATGATCCGCGCGCTGCGCGACGAGGTGGAGCGTTACGGACACTATTCGCTCGCGGCTGAGAGTGAATACGACCATCCGTTTCAGTGGGGCTCCAAGCGCAACGGCCCAGATCTGGCGCGCGTCGGTGGCAAATATTCCGACGATTGGCACCGCGATCATCTGAACAATCCGCGCGCCGTCGTGCCCGGTTCCATCATGCCGGCCTATCCCTGGCTGTTCACGACCGATCTCGATTATTCGCACATCGCTGAAGACATGAAGGTGCAAGCATTCCTTGGTGTACCCTATAGCGACGGTATGATCTCCAACGCGCTTGCCGATGTACGCACGCAAGCGAGCAACGACCCACCCAATGCCGAGGCGCTGACGAAGCGCTACCCAAAGGCGCAGGCGCGCAATTTCGGCGGCGACCCGACTCGCATCACGGAGGCTGATGCCCTGATCGCCTATCTGCAAATGCTCGGCACGCTCGTTGATTTCAAGCAATACGACGACAAAGCCAATATTCGCTGAGGAGACGATCGTGTCATCGACTTACGCTTTCTTCGCGCATTTCGCCCAGACTTGGGGGCTGGTCTATTTCGTCGTGATCTTCATTTTGGTGCTGGCATACGCACTTTGGCCATCCCATCAGAAACAGTTCGACGAATCCGCGCGAATTCCGCTGCGGGAGGATTAACATGATCGAACAGACGGAGCGCTCTCGCAAAGTCCCGCAAGAAATTGCGACGACCGGCCATGAATGGGATGGCTTGCAGGAGTTAAATAGACCGCTGCCGCGCTGGTGGCTGTGGCTGTTCTATGCGACCATCGTCTGGGCGATCGGTTATTGGATTGTTTATCCCGCTTGGCCGCTGCTGTCGTCCTATACCAACGGCGCCTTCAACTGGCATTCGCGCGCCGCGGTCACAACCGATCTCGTAGCGCTGCAGCAGCAGCGCACCCAGATGATGACGCGTCTCGCCGCGGCATCACTGCAGGAAATCGAATCGACTCCCGCCTTGCTCGATTTCTCGCGCGCGCTTGGCGGCCGCGCGTTCGCCGATAATTGCGCACCATGCCATGGCGCCGGCGGCGGTGGCGCCAAGGGCTATCCCAACCTGAACGACAATGACTGGCTGTGGGGAGGGACCCTCGATGACATTTCACAGACTATTACGCATGGCGTGCGCGCCGGTGATGACAATGGCCACCAGGGCTCGATGCCGGCATTTGGCCGCGATGGAATGCTCAAGCGCGAGGACATCCTTCTCGTCGCCGATTACGTTCGCTCCTTGTCTAGCCTGTCGACCACGCCCGGCGCCGATCTAGCGCGGGGTGCAAAGATCTTCGCCGACAATTGTGCGCCCTGTCATGGGCCGGAAGGCAAGGGCAATCGCTCGGTCGGCGCGCCCAATCTCACTGATCAGATCTGGCTGTACGGTTCCGACACCAAGACGATCGTCAACGGTATCTGGAACGGCCATGGCGGGGTCATGCCGGCATGGGGTGCAAAGCTCGACCCGGTGACCATCAAGGCGCTTGCCGTCTATGTCCATACGTTCGGCGGCGGGGAGTGATGAATGTGTCCCGGTGACATCTCCGCGATTACAACCGCGGTACAGCCGAGCGGTCCGCTCGCCGATCTTGTCGAGGATGCCAAGTGCACGGGCACCAACCAAATAACGGACGGACCGCACGACCCCAACGACGAGTTCTACAACGAACCGCTTTATACGGCACGCGCGAAAATCTATCCACAACATGTAACGGGCACATTCCGCCGCGTGAAATGGGCAGTCCTCTTCGTCACTCTCGGCATTTACTATTTCCTGCCATTCGTGCGGTGGGATCGCGGACCGAACGCCCCGAATCAGGCAGTCCTGATCGACTTTCCGGGTCGACGCTTTTATTTCTTTTTCATCGAGATTTGGCCTCAGGAAGTGTACTACCTGACCGGCCTGCTTATCCTCGCGGCGATGACTTTGTTTCTAATGAACGCTGTAGCCGGACGCGTATGGTGCGGCTATCTGTGCCCGCAAACGGTATGGACCGATCTTTTCGTTACAGTCGAACGCTGGATTGAAGGCGACCGCCGTGAACATTTATTGCGCGACCAACAGCCGTGGAGCTTTGAACGTGCCGCTCGCGCCGCTTTGAAGCATTTCTCGTGGCTGATGATCGCTTGGTGGACCGGTGGCGCGTGGGTTCTTTACTTCGCCGACGCGCCGACCTTGGTCAAAAACCTGGCCACGTTCCATGCGCCGTTCGTTGCCTATGCCTTCATCGGGATCCTCACCTTTACCACCTACACGCTTGCCGGATGGATGCGCGAGCAAGTCTGTGTCTATATGTGTCCGTGGCCGCGCATTCAGGCCGCACTGACGGACGAAGACGCTCTCAACGTTTGTTATCGCTATGACCGTGGCGAGCCGCGCGCGTCGTTAAAGAAGGCCGCTGTGTTGCATGAGCACGGCCAGCCGGCTGGTGATTGCATCGACTGCCTGCAGTGCGTGCACGTCTGTCCGACAGGAGTCGATATTCGTGGCGGACCTAATCTCGGTTGCATCCAATGCGGGCTTTGCATCGATGCCTGCGATGCGGTGATGACGAAGATCGGCCGCGCAACTCGCCTTATCACGTACGACACCGATATCAATATCCGCCAGCGTGAGCAGGGCAAGCCGACATCCTTCCGGATCGTCCGCGCGCGCACTGTACTTTACGCTGCTATCATCGCGCTTGTCGGCGCGGTAATGACCTATGCGTTGACAACTCGACGTGCGGAGGCGGTCAACGTCATTCACGACCGCAATCCCCAATTCGTGCGGCTTTCGGACGGCGCCATTCGCAACGGTTATTCCGTTCACATCCTCAACAAGACCCTGGAAACGCAGAAGTTCGTTCTGAAAGTGACGGGGCTTTCCGATGTCGATGTCGAGGTGATCGGCGGCGAAAGGAGTCCGACTGGTGAACCGGTTATCGAAGTCGGACCGGATCAAACACGGCAAGTGCGCGTGCTCGTTACGACCCATCAGCGGCTCGAACCAGAAGCATCGCTCCCCCTGACGTTTATCGTCACTGGCGATCGGGCCGGCACGAGTGCGAGCGTCGCCGATCATTTTCTGGGACCGTGAGACGAGATGCTGCAAGTACACAAGGAAGGGCAACCTAAAAAGGCTCGCCAGCTGACGGGCCGGAGGGTGCTGCTCTATCTTGTCGCGTTCTTCGGCGTTGTTATGGGCGCTAACGGCTTGATGGTCTATGAAGCGGTCTCGACCCTGACCGGCGTCGACACCGAAAGCGCCTACCAGGCTGGGCGAATGTTCGAGCGGGACGTGACCATGGCCAAAGCGCAGGATTCGCGCCACTGGCGCGTGGATGCTCACGTCACACCATTGTTGAGCGGCGCCCAGATCGAGATCACGGCCCGCGACGAAGCCGGCCGGCCTTTGACAGGAATGCAGGCGTCGGCGGCTTTTCAGCGGCCGACCGATCGCCATCTGGATCGCGACATCGCGCTCGTGGAGGATTCGCCGGGCCAATTCCGTGGCAATGCCGAAATCGTGGCGGGCCAATGGGAGCTCGTCATCGAGATTTCCCGTCACGGCGAACAGCTATTCCGCTCGAAGAACCGCGTGGTCTTGAAGTGAGTGGCGACATGGCCGAGGCCCTCGATTTGTCAAGATTCGTTGAGCGAAGCGACAACGGACACGCGCACATTACGCTGGCGGTAGAAGGCGTTGGCTGTGCGGGCTGCATCCGAAAGATCGAGACCGGCTTGAAAAAGCTTCCTGGTGTCATCGACGCGCGGCTGAACTTTACCCAACACCGTTTAGCCGTCGACTGGCGTGATGCCGAAATCGACGCGGCCAGAATCATCGAAACGCTGAAAACGCTCGGCTATGGCGCTTACCCATTTGCTCCAGAACTTATCGAGGCCGATGAAGTGCGCCAAGCCAAGTGGTTATTGAAATGTCTCGCGGTTGCCGGGTTTGCCGCAATGAATGTCATGCTGCTTTCGATCTCGGTATGGTCCGGCAATGTGTCGGACATGACGCAGGAGACGCGCGATTTGTTTCATTGGCTGTCCGCACTGATTGCGCTGCCGGCAGCTGCCTACGCCGGTCAGCCGTTCTTCCAGAGCGCATGGCGCGCACTGCGCGCACGCCAGCTCAACATGGACGTACCGATTACGGTAGGAGTGATACTGGCACTCGGACTTTCCGTCTATGAGACTGCGACCCATGCCATCCACGCCTACTTCGATTCCGCGATTATGCTGATGTTCTTTCTGCTTTGCGGGCGCTACCTCGATCAAGCGATGCGCCGGAAGACACGGCAGTTCGCGGGCAATCTTGCGTCATTGAAGGCTGAATTTGCGCATCGGTTCGGTGCCGAAGGCGAACTCGTCATGGTTCCAGTTTCGGCATTGCAGCGCGGCGACCGCATTCTGGTGCGGCCCGGCGAAACTGTGCCCGCTGATGGGCTGATCATTAGCGGCTTTTCTGAGATCGATCAGGGCCTGATAACGGGCGAAACCGCTCCCCGCGCGGTGGATGTCGGCACGATGATCTATGCGGGAAGCACCAACTATTCAGGCGCACTCAGTGTGGAAGTTACCGCAGCTGGGACTGGAACGCTGGTCGATGAAGTCGAGCGCCTTCTTGCCAGGGTGACAGCGGCCAAATCGCGTACGGTGCGTCTCGCGGATCGGGCGGCTCGGCTTTACGCTCCGGTCGTGCACGCAACGGCGGCGCTGACGGCGATCGGCTGGCTGATGGCCGGCGCGTCGATCCACGACGCGATCGTTACGGCTGTTGCCGTGCTCATCATTACCTGTCCCTGTGCGATTGCCCTTGCCATTCCCGCGGTGCAAGTTGTCGCGTCGGGTCGATTGTTCCGCTCAGGCGTCATTCTCAATTCCGGCGACGCTATCGAAAGGCTGGCCGAAATCGATACCATCGTGTTTGATAAGACCGGGACGTTGACGCTGCCTGACGGCGTGGTGGATGATCGCGCAATCGATCCGGATCTGCTTGAAAGGGCGGCGCGTCTTGCATTATCGAGCCATCATCCTTTGGCGACGGCGCTTACTAAGTGCGCGCGCAAGCGCTTTCCGTATCCCGAAGCGGTCGAAGAACCGGGGAGGGGTGTCCGTACGCTCATCGATGGTGAAGAGGCGTGCCTTGGCAGCGCATCATTCTGCGGCCTAGCGGACGAGGCGTTGGTGGTGCCGGCGGGCGAGCGCGAGGCATCCAATATTTGCTTTGCGCATGCTGGTCGTTTCGCGCGAATTCCCGTCCGGCAGCGGTTGCGCCCGGATGCTGTCGCTGTGGTGAACGCGCTCGCCGCGCGTGGTCTGAATTTGATCGTGCTTTCCGGCGATCGGGCGCAACCTGTTCAAGCTGTCGCCGAGCGCTTGAGCATACGGCGGTGGCGCGGGGAATTGACCCCGGCAGAGAAGATCACCGCAATCGAAACTCTCAAGTCGCAGGGTCACCGCGTGCTGATGATCGGCGATGGCCTGAACGACGCTCCCGCCTTGGCGACGGCCTCGGTCTCTTTGTCTCCGGTCACGGCCAGTCACCTTACGCAAGCTCGTGCCGACGCGCTTTTTATCGGCGATCGCTTAGAGCCGGTTCTGAACGCGGTCCTAATATCCCAGCAAGCGAAGTCGTTGATGCGGCAAAATCTCGTGCTCGCCGTCGTCTACAATACGCTCGCCATCCCCATAGCAGTGGCTGGGCTTGTCACGCCCCTTATCGCGGCCGTGGCCATGTCGGGCTCCTCGCTTCTCGTGACGTTAAACGCATTGCGTACGAGGTTTGATCGAGCACCGAGCCTATCGAGCGACATCACATCGTCACCGACAAAAGTGCTCGATCCGGATATCAAGAAGACGCACCGTACTGAAGCGGATTATGCCGTTCTGCCACCCGCTGAAGCCGGTGGTGGCCGTTTTCAACACGATTGCTTTGCGCATAATCGCTTGGAGCACGATGCTTTGGAGATCGTACGGTGAATGTCCTAATCTATCTCGTCCCCATGGCCCTGTTACTGGGCCTGATCGGACTGATTGGATTCATGTGGACGCTTAAGAGCGGCCAATATGACGATCTCGATGGCGCCGCCGTCCGGATCCTGCCAGACGACGATATCGAGGAATGAACGCCGTTGAACCGCTGCGTCCATATAGCTGCGGCGCGCTAGTTTCCCAATGCCATCTGTCGCGCATTCCCTGCCCAAGGGACGTTTAAGCAAACGCGCAGTCGTCCGCAGGTTAATCCCTCAGTGGGAAACGTGCCGATCTTGGTCGATCACGCTGAGCACTAGCTTCAAGTGCTCGGCTGCTCGCGTTCCTTTACGGCGAGATATTTCTTCGAGAACGCGAGTACGGCAAAGAACATGGTAGGACTGAGGCTGCTTTATCTTTCATGCGCTTGTTCGGTCCGGCATCGCGAAACTGCTTTTCACATTCAATAAGACGATGGCGGACGCCCTCGCGGACCGTATTCGAGTTTTCATCCTCAAGCAGGAGAAATCAGTAAGGCTTCAATGCGGAAGTCCATGGCTGCTTCGCCTCTTGGGCCTTGCTTCAGTTTAAGACCTTGCCAGCAGGTTCGGTAGATCGCCACATTAGTCGCGATGCGGCGCGCCTCATCTCTCGTAAGGAGCCTAGCTGCTGATCGCCAGCCCGCTGATTGAGCTAGATCAATGCGACGTCGGTAAAAAGCGATGCATTTTGCGCAGGTGGGAACGTTTGTGTACCGCTGCCCGAGAACGGGTCTAATGGTTCAGGGCTGGGTCGCCGATGAGCCAATGAGCGGCGGCGAGAGCTATGAATCCGTCACCTGTACCGCCTGCGGTCGCGTGCATCTAATCAACCCGAAAACGGGAAAGATTTTAGAATCTACCAAAGAATAGGAGCCTCGCTACTCTGCCACGATTAGCCGGATCGCTGCGCGTGAGTGCGCGTGTCGCGTGAATGGGGGCGCTTTTGGATGACTGAAGACGAAGATCGGTTCCTTGCCAAACTAGAGACGCTCTACATAGCGGCGCGCGATCTGATGGACGGGACCGCCAGTCCAATTCGACGTCTGATCGATGAAGGCGACGTCGTATATGGCGTTTGGCCCGATGCAATCAAGCCGCACGGCATCGATTACGGAGTGCTGAAAGGCGGCGACCTATTGAAAGAGGAAAGTGGTCGGGTGGTCGTACTTCTGCGAGAGACCGTGGTGCCGTGCCAGAGCCGGGATCAAGCACTTCGCATTCGAGCAGTGTTCTGCAGCCATGATCTTTATGGAAAACCATTGATCCAATCATCCCCTGCAGAATAATGACGGCAGCTTGGCGATGCTTGCCGCGATCCGCCGTGCGGCATTGCGGGTCAATAATCTCGCAAGCGATCGGCGGCCGACACCTTCACCGTAATAGATGAATATCAGCGGTCGGTCGTTGCTAGCTTTCACGACAAAACAGCCATCGATGTCTTCTATAGACCACGGCGACGGGAAGGGACGCTGGCTCATCGTGCTGCAGCAATAATTTGATCGGAGTACGTGGATAGCGGGGACTTCCCGGTTTGGGGCTCGGGATACAAGGGACGGCAGCCTGTTCTAGTCTTTCACATTCGGAGCTGGAGCGGTGAAGCCGGTCCAAGTGAGATAAAGGCCGATAATTATGGAGGGTGCAACATATAGGGAGTGATGCTCACCATAGTGCATCCGTGCGAGGAGTTGGGTCAGCGCCTCGGGCGTTGCAAGAAAAAGTAGCAGGCCCTTCGCGAGGATCAACCATCCGACTAAAGTGACCACCACTGGCAACGTCCCGCCCGACCAGACGTTGTGCCCAAGTATCATCGCAAGACCGGCTGCGAGACAGACCAAGGCGTAGACGAGCATGACGGGACCATTGGCAACCGTGCTGCCGATCACTGCGTTTCCACGTACCAGACAGCCGATCCCAACCAAGAGGGCGAACAGGCCGATGAACCGCGCTAGATAAATTGTAAGTTTAGACATGGGAATCTCCGCTAAATCGGAATCTCCGCTAAATCGAATGTACGGCGATGCCACGACTGCCTGATTCTCAGATCGTAACAGTGCGCCAACCAAATGTGGCTCGCAATGATGACCATCATGGCGACCTCTCGCCGCCTCGGCGGATTGATACAGGTCAAATGGTTCGGAAGCGCCAAAGGTGTAATCTCCGCAGCGACGCTCCTCATTGGACGGGAGCGTTCTATGGTGGAAATGGTGGATCAAATCCAGAACCGCTCGGTCGAGCGCGAACACATGGTCGCCTTCCAGGTGGCGAGGCGAGGCGTGACGGACAAGCGCGTACTCGATGCCATGCGACAGGTGCCGCGCGAGGCTTTCGTTTGCGCGGGCATGGAGGAATTTGCCTACGAAGACAGTCCGCTCCCCATCGCCGCAGGGCAGACCATCTCGCAACCCTACATAGTTGCGGTAATGATCGAGGCCGCCCAGATCAAACCCGGCGACCGCGTCCTTGATGTCGGTACCGGCTCCGGTTATGCCGCGGCGGTTCTAAGCCGATTGGCCGGCAAGGTCTTCAGCGTCGAGCGGCATCGCGATCTCGCGGACAGCGCGCGGCGGGTGCTGGAGAAGCTGAGATACGCCAACGTCGAGGTGCGTCATGGCGACGGGACATTGGGACGGCCCGATGCGGCGCCTTTCGATGCAATCCTGGTCGCTGCAGGCGGTCCTGAGGTTCCCGAGGCTTTGCGGCGCCAGCTCAAGATTGGAGGGCGTCTGATCATCCCGATTGGCGAACTTGGCGGCACCCAGGAGCTGGTGAAGGTCGTCCGCGACGGCGAGGACCGTTTCCACGAAGAGGATCTGGGAGCGGTCATGTTTGTGCCGCTGATCGGCGCCGGAGGGTGGGGGAGCCCGGGGTGGATGCGGCACCGGCGTTCGCAGAGCCGCTGCCGGAACCCGATGATCCGGCGTTCGGTGCGATGTTTGATCGCTTCGCCAAGGCGCGCGTCGTGCTGCTGGGCGAGGCGACCCACGGCACCTCGGAGTTCTACCGCGCCCGAGCGCAGATCACCCGCCGACTGATCGAAACGTCGAAGTTGCCAACTTTGTCGACTGGCTGCGCGCCCGCAACGCCGCGCTTCATCCCACAGAACATGCGGGCTTCTTCGGGCTCGACATCTACAACATGAACCATCTACCGGAGCAATTCGACGGTTACGTTTGGTTTGAGGAGACGAGAGCAATCAAGCCATTGCTTGCCGTGGCCCAGCCAGGACTTCCCGAAACATATCCATTTGGCTTATGAATCGAGAGGAAGGTGAATCGAGAGAAAGGGCGCATATTCCCCAGCAGGCCTTTCAGTCCCATCAGTTTGGCAGCTTGGGCTCCGACATCCAGGACTACACCCGGCTGCAAAGTGTCGAGTATATGGTCGCGTGTCTTCGCGCTCTCAAAATGGTCGGTGCATCCTTCCCCACAGCCATCCTAGCCCGAATGCGATGATGACTGCCGTATAGGGCTGGCTCTCAATTGTGTCCCTGACGGCGTCTAAGAAGGAATCGGCTGTCCTTTTTGCGGCTTGGTTTGCAGAATCGGCCACAGCGGGGTCCGGCAGATCGCAAGCAACGCTTTGCGACTCGTGGTTTGGCATAATGATTCTCCGCCATGTGCTAGCTTGCTTCTGCCTGGCGAGCGACGACGGCGTTCGCTTCTCGGATAGCGCGGCCCTCATCGCCCATTCGTTCTAAGCTTTCATTGGCAACTTTCGCCCAGAGCTCTTTCAGAGCCCAGGTTGTCGCCTTATGCGTGTGCCTTTCAGCGTCGTTAGGTGTCCACGGCATTGACCAGGCTCCTGTGACCCGGAATTCGAGCGCTCCAACGCGATGACGTGCCTTTCATGCAATAAAGCGGCGTGTCGTTGCCTTGATTCAGATCAAGATGGATTTTGTGTCGACGTCCGGTTTGGCACTTCTTGGAAGTTGCGCAATGTCGTGCAGCCACTCCGCGATCCGCTGTCACATGG
>Ga0187820_1000122_pt1 | contig 15400 bp, 16 predicted proteins | sample NC_wetland_sal_i_19_FD_132409 | JGI IMG/M metagenome (GOLD analysis project Ga0187820, IMG submission 132409) | Wetland sediment microbial communities from Neuse River Estuary, North Carolina, USA - SO4_5 | ecosystem: Environmental > Aquatic > Freshwater > Wetlands > Sediment | place: USA: North... | reverse complement strand
ATGCCGCCGCCGAAATCGCTTCGCAGCTAACCAAACAACCGGCCGATCGCTTCGGCTGGATCTTCAGCAAGAACGACTACTATCGCGACCCTAATCTGACGCCGGATCTCGATGCGCTACAAAGAAACGTCGACATGACCCACGACCTCGGCTTCGTCAATGCGAGCTTTGAGGTCAAGGCACATTCCGATCTCAGCATGGTCGAGGAAGCGGCGAAGCGTCTGAAATAAGACTTTGAAAACGCAAGGCGCCGCGCCACGGCGGCCCCGCTCCGGCCGGAGGACGCGATACGCTTTGAAAATCGCCTGCGCCAGCCTCTGCGCGGCAGCGCTGGCCGGCGCGGTCGCCGCGCCTTTTCAAGTCCGCGAGGCATGGGTGGCGCCGGGGAACTGGGCCTCGATCGGGCTCGTGAAAAAAGACCTTGCCCGGCATTTCGGCCAATCCTACGCGGTCGATCCGGTGCACTATGTCGGGACGCCGCCGATGATCACGGCGCTCGCCAACGATCAGATCGAGATCGCCAATCTTGCCTATTCGACGCTTGGCATCGCCGTCGAGAACGCGGGCCTTGACGATATGAGGGTCGTCGCCGACGAGTTCCAGGACGGCGTCGATGACTACTATTCTGAAGAATACATGGTGCTGCTGAAGGACGGCCCGAATCCAAAAAGTCGACGACCTCAAGGGTCGCGTCCTCGCCACCAACGCTGCAGGAAGCGCAGTCGACGTCGCCATGAAGGCGATGCTGCACAAGCATGGCCTCGAACCCAATCGCGATTATACCGTGGTCGAAGCGCCGTTACCGGCCATGAAAGCCATGCTCGCGGAAAAGAAGGTCGATCTCATCCCTTCGGTGCTGCCGTTCTCCTACGACCCGGAACTGCGCAGAGTGGCGCGCGACTTGTTCGTGCAAAAAGAGGCGATCGGCATCTCCGACATGATCCTATGGTGCACGCGCCAATCGGTGATCGATCAGCACCGCGCTGCTTTGGTGGATTTCTTCGAAGACACGCTGCGCATCGTGCATTGGTATCTCGATCCCGCCAATCACGAAGCGGCGATGAACATCGTCGGCGGCCTCGCCAAGCGGCCGCCGCAGAATTTCGACTGGCTGTTTACCAAGCGCGACGTCTATCACGACCCCGAAATGCGGCCGAACCTCGATGCCCTGCAAAGAAACACCGACTTGACCCACGATCTCGGCTTTGTCACGTCGCGGTTCGACGTCAAAGCACATTCCGATCTCAGCCTGATTGAGGAGGCTGCACGGCGCCTCAAGTAAGGCATCGTCGCGATAAGTTCATCACGTCACGAGCACATTGCTGAATTGCCAGGGATCGTCCTTATCCACGACCTCCGGAAACAGCCGGCCGCGCTCCGTCAGCGGCGACCAGTCGGTATATTGCCCGATCACCGGCCCGAGATAGGGCCGCTGGATCGCGAGGCAGCGGCGGAAATCCATTTCGTCGGCTTCGACAATGCCGCGATCCGGGTTTTCCAGCATCCACACGATGCCGGCGAGTACCGCCGAGGTCACCTGCAGGCCGGTCGCATTCTGATATGGCGCGAGCTGACGCGTTTCCTCGATCGAGAGCTGCGAGCCGTACCAATAGGCGTTCTTGGCATGGCCGTAGAGCAGCACGCCAAGCTCGTCGATGCCGTCGACAATGTCGTTTTCGGACAGAATGTGCCAGGTCTTTTGCGGTACCCAGCCGCGTCCGGCCATCTCGTCGAGCGACAGCACGGCGTCATCGCAAGGATGGTAGGCATAGTGACAGGTCGGCCGGTAGACGACCTTGCCGTTTTCGCGCAGCGTGAAATAGTCCGCGATCGAGATCGACTCGTTGTGCGTGACCATGAAGGCAAGCTGGGCCTGCGCCGTCGGCGTCCACGAGCGGACCCTCGTGCCGGCGCCCGGGCGCGTCAAATAGATCGCGGCGCCACAACCGAAATCATGATGGTAGGCGCCGGGCAGCATCGTCTTCTCGTGCGTTCCCCAACCGAGTTCGGATGGCTGCAGGCCTTCGGAAATGAACCCTTCCACCGACCAGGTATTGATGAACTTTTCGCGCGGCTTTGGCGTGCTGGCCCGCTGCGTATCGCGCTCGGCGATGTGAATGCCCTTGACGCCGGCGCGCCGCATCAGGCGCCCCCATTCCTCCCGCGTGTTCGGCTCGGCGACGTTGAGTTTCAAGTCCTTGGCGACGTCGATGAGCGCCTGCTTGACCATCCACGACACCATGCCCGGATTGGCGCCGCAGCAGCTTACGGCGGTGATGCCGCCGGGGCGCCGATGGCGAAGATCGAGGACGCTCTCGCGCAGTGCGTAGTTCGAGCGCTCCGAGATCGAGCGCTTGGCGTCGAAATAAAGGCCGGGCCAGGGCTCGACCACCGTGTCGATGTAGAAAGCGTCGATGTCCTTGCAAAATTCCATCAGGTCGACCGAGGATGTGTCGACCGAGAGGTTGACCATCATGCCGCGACCGGGACCGCAGGTGAGCAGCGGCGCGAGAACGTCCCGGTAATTCTCCCGCGTGAGCGCCAAATGCATGAAGCAGATCTGGCGCTGGTCGAGCAGGCGGCGGTCGGTATCGTCTGGTGCGATGACGACGAATTTCTCGCGGTCGAACGCAATATGCCGCTCGATCAGCGGCAGAGTGCCCTTGCCGATCGAGCCGAAGCCAACCATTACAATCGGCCCATCGAAACGGGCGAGCAATTCCTTGTCTGTCATGTTTCGCCGTCCACGGTGCAAAATGCATGGTTGGCGGCGTCAAAAGGACGTCGCGGCTGGCGTTGTGTAATGGTAGGAAAGTTTTTTCGCAAATTCTTCCGTGAGGCGCCCCCCGCAATGCCTGGCTTGCCGATGACCTTCGCCTGTGGCCTCTACGACCGCGTGCTGGCGTTGCAAACGGGGGACATCAAACCCGATGGCATCGACCTCAATTTTCTGGTCATCGACAACCCACGCGAGATTTTCGACCGGATGTCGAACCGGCTCGAATTCGACGCCTGCGAAATGTCCAGCTCGGAATATGTCAGCCGGCTCGCCGCGAAGAAATTGCCCTTCGTGGGACTGCCGGTTTTCGCCTCGCGGGTCTTTCGTCACGGTTTCATCGTCGTGAACCGCAGGTTTATCACGTCCGCGAAGGATCTCGCCGGCAAGCGCATCGGCGTGCCGCTCTATACCCAGACCGCGGCGATCTTCATCCGCGGTTTGATGCAACACGATCTTGGCGTCGACCTTGGCGGTATCGAATGGGTCGAAGGCGCTATCAACGAACGGGGCCGTTACGGCCAGCCCTCGGTGATGCCACTCTTGCGCCCGGTCAATATCGTGTCGAACCAGAGCGGCAAATCGCTTAGCGATCTTTTGGAGGCCGGCGAAATCCACGCCATTGTCGGCTCCAATCTGCCGCGCGCGCTCAACCGGCATCCCGACGTCGCGCGCCTATTTCCCGACTATCGCGCCCGCGAGCAGGATTATTTCCGCCGCACCCGAATCTTTCCGATCATGCATTTGATCGTCATCCGCAACGACATCTACGAGCGCCATCCGTTCGTGGCGAGCAGCCTTTACGGCGCGCTATGCGCCGCCAAGGATCGGGCGCGCGAGAAAATGCGTTTTTCCGGCACGCTCCGCTACATGCTGCCGTGGCTACCGGCCGACATCGAGGAGCTCGACGCGCTGTTCGGCGGCGACTGTTGGCCCTATGGCATCGAGCCGAATCGGCCGACACTCGAGGCCTTGGTGACCTACATGGCCGAACAGGGTTTGATCCCGCAGCCTATTCCCATCGAACAATTGTTTGTGCCGACCTTTGGCTAGACGGCCTTAGCGCCGCGGTCCGCACAGGCTGTCACGCTCGGCGCGGAACACGTTGCTGTAGAGGTTGGCGATCCATCGCCGGCCGCTTGAGGTGACGTTCAGATAATGGATGGCGCGCTGGATATGCGGCGAAATACTGTTCCAATAAAACTGCGGATATAAGTCCGTCAGATCGGCCGGCGAGGTATAGCCAAGCTGCCTGTTCATACCGACTTCTTCGAATTCAAAGTACAGCGCATTGGCCTTGCGCAGGTAATGCGGATCGCCGAGTTGTCCGATCAGATCGGCGGCTCGCACCAGCAGGCCCTCTTCGTCGGCGCCGTCATCCGCGTTGTGCGGCGGAAAACGCGTAAACTCGATGGCTTCGGCAATCCGGCTGGCATCGACGAGCTTACTCTTCGCCAGCCGGTCCATCACAAAGAGCTTCGAGCGATCGACGTGGTGCGGCATGAGCGCCGCGTCGGAAGCGCCGCGCGGCAGTTTGTTTTTGCTGCCTTTGGCGTCGATCACATACCCGTCCGGCCCGTCGCCGTTGAGAATTCCGCGCACATAACCGATGTCGTGAAACAAACAGGCGATGATCAGATGCGCGAAATCGCTGGCGTCGGTCGGCGTCAGCAGCGCTCGTCCCCTCATGATGTCGTAGCCGGCGAGCGTCACCAGCATGGTATGTTCGACGTTGTGGTAGAGCGCGTCGCTGTTGCCGATGCAATCGAGCGCAAGTCTCGCCGCTGAGGGAATGGCTTCCGTCAATCCGGCGTCGGTCGATCCAAAGCGCCGGCTCATATGCTCGGCGAGGAAAGACCCTAGGGCTTCTGCGGCGAGTTCTGGGACGGTAATCACGGCCTCTCCGCTCAAGACGAGGCACCGCAGCGGGAGATTAGCACACCGGATGGGGCGCGCGGGCAGCAAGTGGCCCATCAAAACAAATATTTGTCCTCGAAAAACAAGATTTCGCCCGCCGGACCGGTACCGGTGTGGGCCCGCCAATGACAGGCATCGCAAACCTGCGCGCCGTTCCCAATGCGCAGTTGGGGGCAGCGGATGTCGGGTGAGACGGCGCGACGTGTATCAGGGCACGGGCGCGCCGCTCTCATTTAGGCGCCAGGTTCGCCGGCCGTCCGAGGGAAGCATCAATCTCCGCCGATCAATTGCGACGAGTACAGGACCGATGTTTGTATTTGACGATCCCAAAGCGCAGTGGAAGCCGATCGCCACCGCGCCCTTTGACCGCGATTTAGAGTTGGCCGTTATCGATAGCGCCGGCATTCATGTTCTTTCATTCCCATGCCGCCGCGCGGCCGACGGCTGGGTCAACGTCGAAACCGGAAAGCTGCTTTACAACATGCGGCCGACACATTGGCGGGAATGGCCGTCGCCTTCAAAATCGACCTCCTCGGGGCAACGCTCGCCTAAGCCTTATCGCCTCAGCCTTCGCCTTGTGCCGATGTCCGGTGTGTGGCCCCGGCCGCTCTAGCTAGGGGGCTGGGGCGCGGTCCGGGGCCACTGGCACGACTAGGGGGAGTTAGAAAAACCTAGCCGGCCAAGCAGTGAAGCTCTAACGGCTTAGAGAATGCTTCCTCTCGGCGCTTTCAAGCGCAACGGGATTTGTTTCGTTCGCAGCCCGGACCTTATTAATCTCTGTAGTTGGAGGCGAGGAAGCGTATGGCGTCCTCGCTGAGACTGTGCGGATTACTCTGGCCGCGCTGCGCCATTTCAATGATCCGCTTCGCAAGCACCTCGCGAATGGGACCGGCATAGGGCGGCCTGGACAGTGAGCCACCATTTCGCTGGACCGCCTCCCAGGCTTCGTCGAAGGCCAGCGCGAGAATTTTGACGTCTTCCGGATCGAACGAGGAATTTCTCAATATCGGAGTAATGGACATAGCGTCGCCTCCGCTACGCGAACACAGGAGGAAGCGCAGCCGTTTTCGCTACCCAATGCCGCCGGTAGCGATCAAAGGATCGGAACCTCCCGAACGTGCCTAATCGATAAACGCCAAGGTGGCATGGTTCGCATGCGCCATTCGTTGATCCAGATCAAATTTAATTTATCGTTCCGGCAAAGCGCTTTGTAAGCTGCCGCAGTGGCCTGTCGTGGGCAGGTTCCGGGCTAGACCGCCTTGAGGTGCGCATCCTTGCGCTTGTAGAGCTCGTCGTCGACATAGCCCATCGCTTCCGGCCTGCCGCGGCCGAGCATGACCTGGAAATAGACCGGCGCGAGCGAGTCGTTCTGAAAACCGTGGATGACGCCTGCCGGACACGAAATGCACTCCCAAGGTCCGAGCCGCGTGGTCAAGCGCTTTCCCGACTCGTCTTCAACGAAGACGTCGAGATAGCCTTGCAGTACGAAGAAGCATTCTTCCACCTCGTGGGTGTGGGCGGCGTTGCCTTGGCCAGGCTCGACATACATGATCGAGATGGTGAAATTACCGGCCGGAATGACGGTGGGATCGTCGTGCTTGCCGGAACCGCCGGCGCCAACGAAACGGTGTTGCGCGCGCCTGTAGCCATCGATCTTGGCGTCGGCGAACGCCGACCAATCGGGCTTCTTGTCTTTGAAGCGGCCGACATATCTTTTCATGATCTCTTCAAGCGGCACGCCTTCGAGCTCCTTGGGGCGCGGATGCCGTGCAACACTCATGGCCGGATACTCCTTGCTCGAGTCGAGCTTAGTAGCGACTAGCGGCAACCTGAACCATCGGCGCGGTGTATGGCGTCGCGCAACGCACGTTCGACCATGACGCCGATCAGCGTCTTGCGATAGGCGCCGCTGGCATGAATGTCGTCGGCAGGATCGAAGGCGGCCGCGGCGGTTTTTTCGGCTTTCGCGATAGCGGCCTCGCCGATCTCGCTGTCTTCGAGAAGCCGTTCGACCGCGACGAGCCGCAGCGGAGCGTCGGCAACGCCGACGGCGCCGACGCGGACATTGCGGAATTTCTCGCCGCTTGCGTCGAAAAGCACCGCAGCGGCCGCCAAGGCGAAATCGCCCCGCCGCCGCGCAAATTCCCGGAAACCGAAACGGCGCTGCCTCGGCCAGGCCGGAAAGCGGATTTCCGAGACGATCTCGTCGGGCTTAAGGGCCGTCATCAGCGGTCCACGGAAGAAATCGGCGGCGTCGATCACGCGCGAGCCGGATTTGCCGAGCGCAACAATTTTTGCTTCGCAGGTCACGGCAATTCCTGGCAGCTCCGCGACGGGATCGGCATGCGCGATGCTGCCGCCGACAGTGCCGCGGTTGCGGACCTGATAATGCGCGACATGCTCGACGGCCATTACCAGAAGCGGATGCGCCCGACGCAGCGGAGAATGCTCAAGAATATCCTTCCAGCGCACCATGGCGCCGAGCGCTACGCCATCCTCCGCGATCCTGATGTGCCGCAATTCATCGAGCTTGCGCAGATCGACGATCAGTGCCGGCGAAGCGAGGCGAAAGGCGAGCATCGGCACGAGACTTTGGCCGCCGGCGAGCGGCTTCGCGTCGCCGCCGTGCGATGCCAGCAGCGCGACGGCTTCGGCGACGGTTGCTGGACAAGCATAGTCGAAGGACGGAAGCTTCATGACCGCTCTATACCGCGCCTCCGCCCTTGTTGACCGTCGATACCGCGCAGAATTCGGAGCTTTTTTCGTAGCCCTGGCGGGAACCGGGGTCAACGGCGGGCATTGCGGCGCCATGCCAAATGCGTTCTGGTTCTGTTAGTCTTCCGCTCAAGGAACAGGCGCCAACGCCCTACTCCATTGCCTGGAGGAACCGATGCTCAAGCGCACGCCGCATCAGACGAAGAACGGCAGGAAATCCGATCGCAACGGAGCCAGAAATGGGAAAAAGCCGCCGCAGCTGCGCGAGCTTCCAAAGATCACGATCCACACCGACACGCGCGACATCCTCGCGCACGCCGCCAAGGAGAAGCGCGCCGATTATTTCATCGTCGACGTCGATGCCCATGTCACCGAGACCGCGTTCTGGTCGGAAATCATCGACCGCATGGACAGCGACGTGTACCGGCAGATGGCGCGCGCATTTAAAGATCGCGGCGGCTCGCCGCCGGGCCTGCTCAATGCCACGCCCGGGTTCCTCCATCAGGATGTGTTCGGCCGCATTCCACATCAGCAGAGGCTAGCCGAGAAAGTGCCGGAGGGCCGAACGCATGCCCAGGTCACGCTGGTGCAGCGCGCCATGGATTCGATGGGTATCGACTACATGGTCGTGTTCCCGACGCCGATGCTGGTTCTCGGCATGCACCCGCAGGTCGAGACGGAAGTCGTGATCGGCAATGCGTTCAATAAATGGCTGGCAGAAGAAATTCTGCCGCAGGACTCGCGTATCAAGGCGATGCTCTACCTGCCGTTCAATCATCCCGAGGCTTGCGTGGCGGCGGTCGAAACCTATGCCGACCATCCAGGCGTCATCGGCTATTCAGTGACCTCGACGCGGTTTCGCGCGGTCAATCACGACAGCTACATGCCGCTCTATTCGGCCATCCAGGCTACCGGAAAGCCGCTCGCCTTTCATTCCGGCTTTCACTGGGGCGACCAGTCGATGCAGCAGTGCAACCGCTTCATCTCCATGCACTCGCTGTCATTTGTCTATTACAACCTCATTCACCTCACCAACTGGGTCATCAACGGGTTGCCCGAGCGCTTCCCAAAACTCGACGTCATTTGGATCGAGAGCGGATTGGCCTGGGTACCGTTCCTGATGCAGCGGCTCGATTCCGAATACATGATGCGGTCCTCCGAAGCGCCGCTGCTCAAGCGCCGGCCAAGCGAATACATCGCCGACATGTATTTCACGAGCCAGCCGCTCGAACGTTCCAACCTTAAGCTCACGGAAGCGACGTTCGATGCGATCAAGGCCGAGACTCAATTGTTGTTCTCGTCGGACTGGCCGCATTGGGACTTTGACCTGCCCAATTCGATCACGTCGCTTCCTTTCCTGAGCGAAGCGGCCAAGCGCAATATTCTGGGGCTCAACGCGGCGCGCCTGTTCAAGCTCGATGTGCCAAAGCACAAGCTGATCAAAGCCAAGCCGAAACACGCGCCGGCGGTTGGCCTGCCGGTAACGGCCTAAACAATCATGGCCGTCAAAAAGAGAACGCCAAAGCGCGGCGCCAAGTCCGGGCCAACAGCGAGCCGCGGCAAAGCAGTGGACGCGTTCTGTGCCCGCGCGCGCGCGGCGCTCAAGCGCGGGGCGCCGGATGCGATTTCCGATCGGGAATTGCAGCAGGTCCTCACCGCCGCGACAAAAATCTATGCCGCCAAGGTGGAACGGCGCGGCCATGACGTCGCCCCCTTTCCGCCCGGCACGGTGACGGCGACCGAGACGGTCGTGACCGCCTGCGGCATGATCCGCGCGGCGGACCTCAATATGTTCGACGTGGCGATCTGGTTTCATCGCCCGCAAGGCATCGAATAGGACATGAGCGATTGCGCTCCGGCGCACGCGAACGGAGACGGGAATGGAGGAGGTTGCGGTTGGTCAACTCGCCGATATCGCTGACGGCGACTATCGGATCATCGCGCTAGACAAGATCGAGGTGGGCATCTTCCGCACCGGCAGCAAAGTGCTGGCCTATGAGAACGTCTGCCCGCACGCCGGCGGCCCGGTCTGCCAGGGTAGAATCTTCAAACAGGTCGAGGAAGTGATCGCATCAGACAAGACCAGCGCCGGTCTGCGCTTTGGCAAACAGCGCCACATCGTTTGTCCGTGGCACGGCTACGAGTTCGATCTCGCGACTGGCTGCCATCCCGGCGATCCGGCAATACGGCTGACGCCTGTTCCGGTCGCCGTGCGCAGCGGGCAAATTTATATCAGCGTGCCGGACTAGGCGGATCGCGCCGCGGCGCTATCGCCCTCGCGCAGCATTTCAGCGGCAAGTTTTTCGGCGACCATGATTGTCGGGATATTGGTATTGCCGCGCGGAATCGTCGGCATGATCGACGCATCGATCACGCGCAGCCCGGCGACGCCGCGGACGCGGCCGGCCGGATCGGTGACCGCGTCGCGGTCCTCGGCTCCGCCCATACGGCAGGTGCCCACCGGGTGAAACGTACCGGCAACGTTATTCTGGATGTGCTCGGCGAGCGCGGCATCGTCCTGCGCCAGCGCAGCAAGATCGACCCGGCGGTCGGCGAGCGTGCCGAAGATCGGCCCCGCAAACACCGGCGCGGCGTCGATCAGCGCCGCGATGGCCGCGCTCTTAAATCTGTTCGCCGGCGTGATGCGGTTGAGCCGCCGCAGCCGGTCGTCGAATTTCACCGGGAAGGTCAGTCGCGCGAGTGCGCGCACGGCGTCATGCGCGAGAATATCCACGGAGCGGCGAAAGCCCAGCATGAAGCGCTTGAGATCGAGCGCATGGCCGGTAAAATTGAATTCGACCTGCGGAGGAACCGTTGGATCGGCGGCAAGGAGCGATACGCGGCCGCGCGCCATCGGCTTGAGCAGCGAGGGCGCGAGATTGGCGACCTGATGGCCAAGCGGGCTCCACGAGGTTTTGCACTGAACGTTGATATACATGTCGGCCGCGGGCGCGCCCGGCAGGCCCGAGGAATAGCGGAATGCCGCCATCGGATGCGGCCGGAGATCGTCCGCCTGCCGCGCCCGGCGCTTTTGCAAAAGGCCGATAAAGACAATGGCGTGGTTGGATAGATTTGCGCCCACCCCCGGCAAATCGGCGCGCACGTCGATGCCGAGCGCGCGCAGCGCCGCCGCAGGTCCGACTCCGGCATGCATCAAGAAGGCCGGCGAATGCACGCCGCCGAGCGCGACAATGATTTCGCCGGCGAAAAAAACCTTGTCCTCACCGCCGATCCGAACGCGCACGCCGGCAGCGCGGCGGCCGTTGAACAAAAGCCCTGTGACCAAGGCATTGCAAATGACCGCAAGATTGTCGCGGCGGCGCACCTCGGCCGTGAGATAGCAAATTGATGCCGAGGCGCGTCGCGTCGGCCAGTTGCTCATCGGCACGGCGCCATAGCCGTCGCGAAAGTCGGCGTTCATATCGGCGATAAAAGGGATCTGCCGGTCCTGCGCGAACGCGCGCACCGCCTTCGCCAGCGGCGCCGCCGGATCGGCACGGGCCCGTCCTTGCCGTGCAACGCTCCGCCAAAGTCCCAATCGTTTTCGAGCTTGCGGTAATAAGGCAGCACGCCCTCCCAGCCCCACCCGCTGGCGCCGAACGCTTCCCACTCGGCGTAATCGTCCGGCGTTCCGCGATAGGCCACCATTCCCATCACCGTCGAGCCACCGCCGATGACGCGGCCTTGGGAGAATCCGACCCTCGGCGAATTTTCCTTGCGTCGCCAGTGCACTTTGAGATCAGGCCAAAAATAGCTGTCGTTGTAGTAAGAGCGCGGATAGGAATCGAGCACGTCGGCCGGCTCGGCGCCGGGCGGCGTATCGCGCCCTGCTTCGAGAAGCAGCACGCGCGTGGCGGAGCGCGCGGACAGTCGATTCGCCAAGACGCAGCCGGATACGCCGCCACCGACAATAATGACATCGAACCCAATGGTCATTTGCACGCACCAGGGCGACGGGGCGGCCGACTTGGCCGCCCGGTTGCGTTGAACATCGCTGCGTCATGCTTTACTGGATCAGCCGGCGCAAGCCTCGTTGTTTTCCGACGGGACACCGGCCATGGGCAAAACGATTGCGGACACGAATATGAAGTCGCTAGACGGTGTGATCGCCGCGATCGCCACCGCCGTCGACGATAACGGCGAGCTGGATTGCGAGCGATCGGTCGCGCTGGCGCGTTTCCTTCTCGCCAATGGCTGCGACGGGCTCAATGTGCTGGGCACGACCGGCGAGGCCACGTCGTTCTCGCTCGATCAGCGCCGCCGCGTGATGACGGCCTATGCGCGAAGCGCGCTGCCGCTGGACCGCATGATGGTGGGGACGGGCGCCGCCGCAATTGCCGACGCAATCGCATTGACCAGGCACGCCGCCGAGCTTGATTTTGCCGGCGCGCTGGTGCTGCCGCCGTTTTACTACAAGGGTGTTTCGGACGACGGCCTTGTCGCGGCGATCGAAGCTATCCTGACGGCAACCGCGGCCGACCCCATTCCGCTTTATCTCTATCACTTCCCGGCGCAATCGGGGCTGCACTGGCACATCGCGCTTGTGCGCCGCCTTTTGCAGGCATTCGGCGACCGTATCGTCGGACTGAAGGACTCTTCCGGCGACATGGCCTATGCGCGCGAGGCGGCCGGCATCCTGCCCCGCTTTAAGGTCTTCCCTTCGACCGAAGCGGCGTTGCCGGAGGCGCGCGCAGGGACATTCGCCGGCTGCATTTCGGCGACCGCCAATCTCAACGCCGATCTATGTGCGCGCGCTTATCGTTCGGGCGATGCAGCGGCGTTGGGCGAGGCCGTCGCGATCCGCAAACTCTTTGATGGCAAGCCGCTGGTCCCCGGCGTCAAAGCGCTGCTTGCGCATATCCATGCCGATCCGCAATGGGCCCATGTCGAGCCGCCGCTTGCGGAATTCCCTGCTGCCGATCGGGCGGCTGTCATCGCCGGTTACGACGCCGTGCGCGCCAGGCGCGTCGCCTAGTCATCTCTGCCGGGGGGAGAACTTACGGCCGGATTTACGATGATCGCGGCCCTTCGGCGGCGTCCGGCGTTGACGCTGAGCCGTTGCGCTCCTATAAGCCCGGCTCCCCGTTCACGACAGTTCTGTGTTCAGCACGCTATGGCCAATACCAAATCCGCCAAGAAAGCCGCCCGCCAGGCCGTACGTCGAGCCGCGATCAATAAATCGCGCCGCTCGCGCATGCGTTCGGCCACGCGCAAAGTTGAGGAAGCCATCGCCGCCGGTGACCGCGCCGGAGCGCTCACCGCCATGGCGGAAGCCGAGCCTGCTTTGATCCGCGCCGCCCAGAAGGGCATCGTTCATCGCAATGCCTCGCAGCGGAAAGTGTCGCGGCTTGCGCAGCGGATCGCCAAGCTCGAAAAGAAATAAATGTTCGCCGCGCAAGGCGCGCGAAACAAATCCCTCATTGTTGCGTTCTTCGGGTTTTGCTTCCCGAATTGTGGATTGCAATCAAACTGTTGTATTATTGTCACTACGCCCTCTAAAAATCCGGGAAGATGGCCGTCATAGCAATTTTGACGCGTCCGGGGTGCGTATTTTTATTTGCTCCGGCTTGCGGCAGCGACGGGTACCCCGTTTTTGCGCGCAGAAGAATTGGTGAATATTGAAGGGGTTACTTCTCATAGAAGAGCGTGGAGTTTGAGTTTCGGGGAATCCGATCGTAACTGGTTTTATTTGTTACGATTGTTTGTTTTATTCGGTTCACGCGCCTGTCACATGTGGCAGAATTGTGAATCGTTAAAGCGACTCAATACTTTGCTCCGGCGGAAACGATTTCACCTAATCTCAGCTCCGCCAACGCGTTCCCGAACGTCCAATGTTGACGCGGCTTTTGCGGTTGCGGGCCGCAAATCGCGTGCTACCGTTTAAGTCCCTTCCAGTCCTGAAGGTCTTCAACAATCAGGCAGTGGAAACCCATTGAAGTAATGGGGCGGGATGGGTGTGTCTGTAGTGTTGCGTTCAAAGTTTTGCGTATCGGTATGACGATTGGTGCGGCTTCGGTTTTTACAACGGTTGGAAAACATACGAACGGGTCTCGTTGCGGCGTAGCGTAATACGCCGGGCGTGCGCGAGAACCTTCGGGCCCGTTAGCGACGGAGGTGGGGGGCATGATGACGATCATTCATCAATCTCGGATGGCGGCTGCAAACCTGCCTCGGCGCGAAGCTGAATGGCCTGGAGTCTATCAGACCGGGGCTCGATCAAGCGGCTGACGCTGCGATCAGCCAGCCGGCAGCCCACTGCCTGTGTGAGCCACCGCGTTCACTTTCCATCGAATACGAGTGCCTAGCGTATCCACGAAGCGCGGATCGTCTGTCTTGACGCGCTCGCTTCAGTCACTCCTCCAAACACAAGAATTGCCATGACAAGCACGGATCAGGAGCGCTGGCGAAGGGTCAAGGATCAGCTGCGGGCCGAACTCGGTGAGGACGTGTTCAGCAGCTGGTTCGGGCGCATGGAGCTCGAAGCTGTCGATGAAGGCTTGGTGCGGCTGTCGGTGCCGACCCGCTTTCTCCGCAATTGGATTCAATCGCATTACAGCGAGAAGGTCCTGCTCAAGTGGCAATCGGAGCAAGCCGACATCACCCGCCTCGAATTGAGCGTCCGCTCGTCGACAATCCGGCTGCCGCCGGCGCGACCGAAAGCGCCCGAGCCCTTGCCGCTGCGGGACGGCCGCGAAGCCTTCATCGACGGCGGCAACGGGCGCGCCAGCGTGCCCATCATGAGCGTGCACGAAGCGCTCGGCGGCTCGCCGCTCGACCCGCGCCTGACGTTCGACACATTCATTGTCGGCCGCTCGAACACACTCGCACACGCCGCGGCCAAGCAGGTCGCCACCAGCCGGCGCGGCGAACCGTTGATGTTCAATCCGCTCTACATTCACGCCGCGGTGGGATTGGGCAAAACCCATCTGCTCCAAGCGATCACCTGGGCTGGCAACGCCACCGGCGATCGCAAGATACTTTATCTCACCGCCGAACGATTCATGTATGGCTTCGTCTCGGCGCTGCGATCGCAAACCACCCTTGCCTTCAAGGAAGCGGTTCGCGCCATCGATGTGCTGGTCATCGATGATCTGCAATTCCTACAAGGTCGGTCGACACAGGCCGAATTCTGTCACACGCTCAACACGCTGATCGATGCCGGCCGCCAGGTCGTGATCGCGAGCGATCGCCCGCCCGCGGATCTCGAAAGCCTCGATGATCGCGTGCGCTCGCGGCTTGCCGGAGGCCTCGTCGTCGAGATCGGCTCGCTCGGCGAAGAGCTGCGGCTGGAAATCCTGAAAAGCCGCATCGGCGCCGCCCGCTTGCATCATCCCGGTTTCGAAGTGCCGCAACCGGTGCTTTCGTTCATTGCCAAATCGGTCACCCATAACGGGCGCGACCTGGAGGGTGCGGTCAATCGGCTCCTCGCTCACAGCAAGCTCACCGGCCAGCCCATTACCGTCGAAATGGCCGAACGCGAAATGCGCGACTTGATCCGACCGGCCGAGCCGAAGCGGGTCAGGATCGAGGACATCCAGCGCATCGTGGCGCGCCAGTACAATGTCAGCCGAGCTGACCTGCTGTCGTCGCGCCGAACCGCCAATGTCGTGCGCCCACGGCAGGTGGCGATGTATTTGGCGAAAGTTCTGACGCTACGCTCGCTTCCTGAGATCGGCCGCCGTTTCGGTGGACGCGACCACACCACTGTGCTCCATGCGGTCCGTAAGATTGAAAATCTGGCGGGTAATGACAGCGCCTTCGCGGAGGAGATCGAGGCGCTCAAACGCCAGTTGCAGGACTGATCCTTTGCGGGCGGCGCCACCGGCCAAGATCTCGTAAAAAGGGGATGGAAAAGGCTGGTCCCCGTGGGGACCAGACTTGCCGAAAGCTTCGCGCCGCGCCACCCTTGTCGTCCGCAGGGCTGTCCGCCGCCTCCTCAACGGATCTCGCGATGAAGGTCACAGTAGAGCGTTCGGAATTGTTGAAATCGCT
>Ga0187820_1000120_pt1 | contig 15452 bp, 18 predicted proteins | sample NC_wetland_sal_i_19_FD_132409 | JGI IMG/M metagenome (GOLD analysis project Ga0187820, IMG submission 132409) | Wetland sediment microbial communities from Neuse River Estuary, North Carolina, USA - SO4_5 | ecosystem: Environmental > Aquatic > Freshwater > Wetlands > Sediment | place: USA: North... | reverse complement strand
GGTGCCGATGACCCGTTCGAACTTGCCGCCGAATTTCGCGATGAAGTGTTCGGCGCAATAGCCGAAGCCGAAGCAGACGAGGTTGGCCATTACTGCCGAGCCTCGCCAAGAGCCGCGGCCCACTCTGCGTGCAGTTCCGGATCGGCCTCGTTGTCGCGGCGCGTCTTCGCGCACTGTCTGAGCCGGTCGCAATCAAGCCGGCCGAGCGCCCACACCGCGGCGCCGCGCACCAGTGGCGATTCATCGTCGAGCAGCCGCTCGGCTTCCGCGGCGAGATTGGCATCGCCGGAATTGCCGATTGCGATCAGCACATTGCGGACGAAACGCGCGCGCCCGATCCGCTTGACCGCGCTCTTGGCGAACAAGGCGCGGAATGCGCCGTCATCGAGCCGCGCGAGATCGGCAAGCGGTGGCGCGCGCAGCACCTTGCGCGCGGCGAGTTTTGCTTCGCGGCCGGCCACCGCGAACTTGTTCCAAGGACAGACCGCCAGACAATCGTCGCAGCCATAAATGCGATTGCCCATCAGCGCACGAAGTTCGCGCGGGATTTGGCCCTTGTGCTCGATGGTCAGGTAAGAGATGCAGCGCCGCGCATCGAGTCGGTACGGCGCCGGGAATGCCGCGGTCGGACAAATATCGAGGCAGGCGCGGCACTGGCCGCAATGATCGGTCTCGGGCGTGTCGGGCGGCAGCTCGAGCGTCGTAAACAGCGCACCGAGGAAGAGCCACGAGCCGAATTGCCGCGACACCAAATTGGTATGCTTTCCCTGCCAGCCCAGCCCGGCAGCTTCCGCCAACGGCTTTTCCATCACCGGCGCGGTGTCGACAAAAACCTTGACGTCGCCGCCGGCACGATCGATGAGCCAGCGCCCGATCTGCTTGAGGCGCGACTTGATCAGGTCATGATAGTCGTCGCCGCGCGAATAGACGGAAATGGCGCCGCGATTTCGTTTCTGGAGAACGGCAAGCGGATCGCAATTCGGTCCGTAATTGACGCCGAGCATCAGGATCGAGCGCACCTCGGACCACAGCGCCCGAGGGTCGCCGCGTCGCTCGGCATTGGCCGCCATCCACGCCATGTCGCCATGGGCGCCGGCGGCGAGAAATTCTCGCAAGCGCGGCGCCGCCAGCGGGATGGCGTCGGGCCGAACGACGCCGGCGACGTCAAAGCCTAACGCCCGCGCGGCACCGATCAGTTCCGCCTTAAGGGCGGCGAGATCTAAAAATCGAGATCGGCGTAGGTTTTGGACGGCGCCAGCCCGGGCAGCGCCTCCGCCAGCAGCCCGCGGAACGACGGCCGCGATTTGATCCTCGCGTACCAGCTTTTGGCGGTCTCGTCCTCGTCCCACGGCACATCGCCCAAATAGTCGGCGACGGACAGGTGCGCCGCCGCGCTCAAATCGGCATAGGTCAGGTTGTCGCCGGCGAGCCAGTCGCGCTTGCGGATGAGCCAGCCAATATAGGCTAGATGGTACTTGATGTTGCTCTTTGCAGCACGAAGGGTTTCGGTGTCCGGCGGTCCGCCACCGCCGCCCGCCGGCATGTAGCGCTTGTAGACCCGCTCCATAACCAACGGGCCACTCGCCTCCTCGAAGAATTTGTCATTAAACCAGCTCATCAGGCGCCGCACCTCGACGCGCGCGCCGCGTTCTGCCGGCAAAAGGCGGCGCTCAACCGCGGCGGCGCCGTGGCTCTCGTCGAGATATTCGGCAATCACGCCCGCGCCGGGAACCGCGGGCGCGCCCTCTTCCACCAGAACCGGCGTGGTTCCCGCCGGATTGAGCATCAAGAACTCGGCGCGCCGCTCCCACACCCGCTCTTCGACGAGTTTTGGCGTCAAACCGTATTCCTCGAGCACGAGGCGCACGAAGCGGGAATGTGGACAAATCGGATGGTGGAACAGCGTCAACATTGCGCAGCGAGCCTTGCCGAAAAATCGGCCTTACCGCATGATCTTCTAAGAATCGTGCTCACGAAAAAACCCTAGAGGCCGGTTTTGCTTTCGTCAAAACCGGCCGCTAAACCACCCTCGCAAATGTAGACAGCGCGTTTTCGAACACGTATTGCCACGCGGTCCGAGAACCTGACGCGGCAAACCGGCATATCCTTCCGTCGCGGAGCTTACATGACATTGGATCTTATCAAGGCGGTCTTCCTCGGCATCGTCGAAGGCCTGACTGAATTCATCCCGGTATCGTCGACCGGCCATCTTCTGCTGGTCGGCCATTTCTTCGGTTTCGACGACGAGTCGTTCGGCAAGAGCTTCGACGTGCTGATCCAGCTCGGCGCCATCTTGGCGCTGTTGTCGATCTACTTCTCGCGGCTGTGGCGCCTGTTTCTCGGCATGTTCACCAATCGCGACGATCTGCGTTTCGTTATCGGCGTTCTGGTCGCCTTTCTTCCGGCCATGGTGATCGGAGCCTTGGCTTACAGCACCATCAAGAGCGTTCTGTTTAACGTCTGGATCGTTTGCACAATGCTCGTGGCTGGCGGCCTGGTGCTGTTGTGGATTGACCGCCTCAAGCTCAAACCGCGCTATCACGACGCCACCAAATTCACGCTGCCGATGTATCTGGGCATCGGCGTCATGCAGTGCCTCTCGATGGTGCCGGGCGTGTCGCGCGCCGGCGCCACAATCGTTGGCGCCATGTTGTTTGGCGCGGACAAGAGGGCCGCTACCGAATTCTCGTTCTGGCTGGCGATGCCGACCATGGTCGGCGCATTTGCGTTCGAGGCGTATAAAAACCGCGGCGAGTTCACCGGCGGCAACACGCTGATCATTGCCGTCGGCTTTGCCGTCTCGTTCATCTGCGGCTGGTTCGTGGTCAAGACGCTGCTCGGCTATGTCGCCCGCCATGGCTTTGCACTGTTCGCCTGGTGGCGCATCGTGGTCGGCGGCCTGGGTCTACTTGCCCTGTTCATTGGCCTGTGAAGCGCATCCCGCGGCCGTTAAGATCGCACTCGCACGGGGGGTGGGGTTTGGACAGCCTCGAAAGGATCACTCCATGGCCAAGAAGCAACCGGTGGAGAGCGTCTATCGCATCGTCGACGTGGTCGGCGTCAGTGAGAAATCCTGGGAAGATGCAGGCCGGCGCGCCATCGAAACGGCGGCGACTTCGCTGCGCGATCTGCGCGTCGCCGAAGTCACGCAGATGGACATAAAAGTCGAAGACGGCAAAGTGATCGCCTTTCGCACGCGCGTGGCGCTGTCGTTCAAATACGAAGGTTGAACAAGCACGAAAGTTTGAACGCGCAGCGTTTGGTCGAGCGGCGGCGACAGTACGCCGCCGCTCGGATGCTGCCAGTCGCCCGCGCCTGACCGGCGAAGGCGGCGTAGTGTCCGCGCCATAAAAATAACTAGGCGACGTGCGGATTGAATTGGCCGGTCCTGCGGAATCGCCACAGATATGTCGGCACGATCGCCTCGATCGATTCCGGCGTGATGCCGATCGCTTCCAGCGTGCGGCCGTCGCGCTTTGCCTCCTCCGACACGATATTGTCGCGTTTGAGCAGTTCAACCTGATCCGGTGTGATCGGCGGCTTGGGCAAAAATTGCAGGATCATCGCCTGCAACTTCATCAACGCGAACGGCACCGGGACCAAGAGACGGCGTCGCTGCGTGGTGGCGAGGACGAACTGCATCAATTCCTTAAACGTGCGCACGGCGGGGCCGCCAAGCTCGTAGACAAAACCCGAGCGCAAATCGCCATCGACCGCTTTGGCGATCGCCTCGGCGACGTCGCCGGCAAACGCCGGTTGCATGCGCGTGAGCCCGCCGCCGACCAGAGGCAGCGCCGGCGCGATGCGCGCGAGCGCGGCGAAGCGGTTGAAGAAATCATCCTCCGGACCAAAGATGATCGACGGGCGCACGATTATCGTGGCCTGATGCGCGGCCAGCACCAGCCGTTCACCTTCGGCCTTGGCTTGAGCATAGCTGGAGCTCGATTTTTCGTCGGCGCCGATGGCGGAGACATGAACGAGCGGCGCCGAGACGGCCTGTGCCGCGCGCGCCACGGTTTGCGCCCCGCCTGTCATCACCGCGTCAAAGCGCTGGCGGCCACGTTCGAACAAAATACCGACCAGGTTGATGACGACGTCGGCATCGCGCACGGCTGCCGTGACCGATTCCGGGTAGCGAAGGTTGGCCTGCACGGCGTGGATCTGGCCGACCCGGCCCATCGGCTGCAAATGCCCGGCCAATTCTGGCCGGCGCACCGCGACCCGGACGCGGTAGCCGCGCTTGGCCAGCGCGCGCACCACGTGACGACCGAGAAAACCCGAGCCGCCGAATACCGCGACGAGCGTTTCCAGCCTGTTCCGAAGCGCCATGCGCGGCGAGATACAGGATCGGTTCTGCGCTGTATAGGGGATCGGCGCTTCGCTTGAAGGCTTCGACGACCGTTCGATTGACAAGGCGGCAGGCGCTTTCTACCTATCGCCGCGATCGACCATCGCCCCTCGCCGAACTGACGAAAGCAGTGGCGAAAGCCCAGGTGGCGGAATTGGTAGACGCACTAGTTTCAGGTACTAGCGCCGCGAGGCGTGGAGGTTCGAGTCCTCTCCTGGGCACCAATAATTGGGCACCAACAACAACCACGGCCAACAAAAATAACCGCGGCCCGCCCCGGCAAATCCATTGACGCAGAAAAACGTTCCAGCCGCGAACTGGAAAAATCAACCCTTTGCGACGATTGCGCAAATAAGGCCTTGGAATCCCGTGGATCGCGCGCGATAACGGCCGCATGACGATCCGACTGCATCGCGGCGATTTGCCGGACATTTCACGCTATAGGGGCGCCGTCGCGATCGATACGGAGACCATGGGGCTGGATGTCACCCGCGACCGGCTGTGCGTCGTGCAGCTATCGCCGGGCGACGGCTCCGCCGACGTGGTGCAGATCCCGCCGCGCGGTGCCGATGCGCCCAATTTGAAACGGCTGCTCGCCGACAAGACGCTGCTGAAGATCTTTCATTTCGCCCGTTTCGATCTCGCTTCTCTCTTCAAGACTTTCGGCCTCATGCCGGAGCCGGTCTATTGCACCAAGATCGCCTCACGGCTGGCGCGAACCTATACCGACAAACACGGGCTGAAGGACCTGGTGCGCGAAGTCCTCGGGCAGGAGCTGTCCAAGCAGCAGCAATCCTCCGATTGGGGCGCGCCTGAATTGAGCGAAGCGCAGGTTGCCTACGCGGCCGCCGATGTCATCCATCTCCATGCGCTCAAAGCGCGTCTCGATGTCATGCTCGCTCGCGAAGGCCGCGAACAATTGGCGGAGACCTGCTTTCGTTTCCTGCCGGATCGGGTCCGGCTCGACCTCGCCGGTTTTGCGGGCGAGGATATTTTTGCCCATTCATAGGCGGTAGCGCCGGCTAAGTGCCTGAAATAACAGCCTTCGCCCAGCCATATTCGCAGGCGCATTTTTGCGAGACAAAACGACCCAAACCGTGGTCTAAGTCCGACTCAAGGGGCGGCGTGAAGGGATAAGTGTTTGGCCATTCTTTACCCCGGGCACGCGGCGAAGGCACTTTCGGCAAATTCCCGCGGCGGCTTCGAGCGCAGCTATCGCGCGGCGTTACGGCACAGCCGGTATGTGCGCTGGCTGCGCATCTGCGTCCCCGTCGGCATCGTGGCGCTGCTTTTGACTGTGATCGGCATCAATTACATGCCGCCGATCGGCGGCTTTCGGCTGCCCGGCGAACTCGGCAAGCTCGTCATCCACGGCACGCGGATAACGATGCAGCAACCGCGGCTGGCCGGCTACACGGTCGATTCCCGCGCTTATGAATTTTCGGCGGATGCGGCCGGGCAAGACATCACCAAGCCCAATCTGGTCGAGCTGCACCAACTTCACGCCAAGATGGAGCTGCAGGATAAGAGCACGGTTGAGATGTCAGCCGTGTCCGGCGTCTACGACGCCAAGACGGAAATGCTAACATTGCGCGAGAATATCGAACTCGTTTCCTCGACCGGGTATCGAGGACGTCTGATCGAGGCCGTGATCGATGTGCGCAAAGGCAATGTAGTCTCGGACAAGCCGGTGTCGGTGAAAATGCTCGACGGCTTTCTCAACGCCAAACGGCTCGACATCGTTGACCGCGGCAGCGTCGTCCGTTTCAGCGGCGTCGCCATGACGCTGCTGCCTGGCAAACGCGCGTCTGCCGAGGCCGCTAAAACGAGCGAACCATGATGCGATGGTTCGCAACTACTGTCGTCGTGACGGCGACGTTCTGCGCCGTATTCATCGCCCCGGCGCCACAGACTTTTGCACAAACACACCTCGCCCAAGGAGGAGCCGTTTCCAACCCGGCCAAACCGGGGCAATTCGAAAACAAGGATGCCCCGGTTCAGATCGAGGCCGCCACGCTCGAGGTTCACGACAAGAGCAAGACCGCAACGTTTTCCGGCAATGTGCAGGTGGTCCAGGGCGACACCACGATGCGGTGCCGCAGTCTCGTGGTTTTTTATGGCCAGGAAGTCGGCATTGGGGAATCGGGCGGGGAGGCAACTACGGGTACGGCCGCAAAATCTCCGCTCGGCGGCTCGAAGGGCGCTCAAAATATCCGCCGCATTGAAGCGCGCGGCGGAGTGACCGTCCTCACCAAAGATCAGAGCGCGAGCGGCGACCTCGGTATTTACGATCTCAAGACCAAGACCATCACGTTGAGCGGCAATGTCGTGGTCAGTCAGGGTCAGAACGTCATCCATGGCGAACGGGTCGTGGTCGACACCGAGACCGGAAATGCGCGGGTCGAGTCCGGCGGCACCGGCGCCGGAACGAGCGCGGGCAGCGGGGGTCGCGTGCGCGCTTTGATCCAACCTGGCAAGGGTCAGGGCGGCGCGTCCAATTTCATGACCGTCGGGCCCGGCCGGCCAAATTGAGCCGCCGCCTGCACCAAAACCCAGCGAAATCGGCTAAGCTTCTTAAACAACGGGCATCGCTTCGCGATTCTAGAGACGCAATTTGGGGCGCAATTTGCGACACCGGCTTACGGGATAATGGATTTTGGCCCAGGACCTTTTCTCATATTTCCGCCGCCGCAATGCGAAGAGGCCTTCGCCGCCGCTCGCCGAAGATGAGGCGATCGAGCTAGCCTCGATCGGCGGCGCGATCAGCACACTCTATGTCGATATCGCGTGCGTACCGGTACCTGCGGAAAAGGTGCGCGCCAAAGCTCCCCCGGCAGGTCCGCCAGCAGGTCCGCCAGCGCATTCGCCACCACCAAGTTCACCGCGAAGCCCAGCCCCGCCTCCGGCCCAGCCGCCGGCGGCCCCAACGCGGCCGCAGCGCCAGCCGGCCGCGCCGGTCACTCAAAACAATGGTCAGCGCCCAGTGATGCGACCGCGCCGCCGTGGCGGCGGCAACGGTGCCGCACCGGCCGAACGCAAGCCGCTGCTTTCGGTTCATGGCGTCGCCAAGAGCTTTGTTGGCCGCAAAGTGGTCAGAGGCGTGAGCCTCTACGTGCGCAAAGGCGAGGCTGTCGGGCTTTTAGGCCCCAACGGCGCCGGTAAAACGACGGTGTTCTACATGATCACCGGCCTCATCAAGGCTGATGAGGGCCGCATCGAACTCGACGGTTGCGACGTGACGCAACTGCCCATGTATCAGCGCGCGCGGCTGGGTATCGGCTATCTGCCGCAAGAAGCTTCGATCTTCCGCGGCCTGACGGTCGAGGAAAACATCCGCGCCGTCTTGGAGGTCGTCGAGCCGGACGCTCGACGCCGGACTCATGATCTCGAGGCGCTGCTCGAAGAGTTCAACATCGCGCGGTTGCGCAAGACGCCGGCGATCGCGTTGTCCGGCGGCGAGCGGCGCAGGGTCGAAATCGCTCGTTCGCTGGCGACCCGGCCAAATTACATGCTGCTCGACGAACCGTTCGCCGGCATCGACCCGATTGCGGTCGGAGATATCCAAACCCTTGTCCGTCATCTGACCAATCGCGGCATCGGCGTGCTGATCACCGATCACAATGTGCGCGAGACACTCGGCCTGACCGACCGCGCCTACATCATCTATTCCGGCGAAGTCCTCATGGAGGGCCGCGCCGACGACATCGTCAACAACCCCGACGTGCGACGGCTCTATTTGGGCGAGGAATTCCGCCTCTAATTCTTATGCCCAAAACGGCTGGCGAGGGCGGTCCCGATGTTGTAAGCACGAAGAAGCAAGAATCGGACCAAGTCGCACAGGCCGCGGATGGCGCTAACCCAAAGACTGCAAATCCGGCAAAGCCAGGCGCTGGTCATGACGCCGCAGCTGATGCAAGCCATCAAGCTGCTCCAGCTCTCGAATCTCGATTTGACGGCCTATGTCGAAGCAGAGCTCGAGCGCAATCCGCTGCTCGAGCGTGGCGCGGATGACGAACCAGTTGCGGCCGGCAGCGCCGGAGATGCAACGGCTAATGGCGCAGCCGAGGACAGCGCGTCGCCCGCCGCCGAGTTCGCCGACAGTGCGAGCGGCGAGGACGCGCGCGAGGACCCGCTCGAAGATGGATCGCTTGACGACAACGCGCCGACGCGCCCGCGGCTTGCCGATACGCCGACCGGCTATTCGGAATGGGCCGCAGCCTCGGCGAGCCCGCGTGACGACGCCGACTACAACCTCGAATCATTCGTGTCCGCCGAGCCGACATTGGCGGATTGGCTGCGCGAACAAGTGACGCTGGCGATTACCGATCCGGTCCAGCGCATGATCGGCCACTATCTCGTCGATCTGGTGGACGAATCCGGCTACATCGCGGGCGATCTCGCGGCGGCGGCGGAAAGGCTTGGGACCGGCCTTGCCGAGATCGAGGCGGTGCTCGCCATTTTGCAGACTTTCGAGCCTCCCGGCATTTGCGCGCGCGACCTCGCCGAGTGTCTGGCCATCCAGCTCAAGGAGCGCAATCGCTACGATCCCGCGATGGCGGCCCTGATTGGCAGGCTCGATCTCGTCGCCCGGCGCGATGTCGCCGCCTTGAAGAAAATCTGCGGCGTCGGCGACGAAGATCTCGCCGAAATGATCGCCGAGCTTCGGCGTCTTAATCCGAAGCCCGGCCTCGCCTTCGGTTCAACCATCGTTCACCCAATCGTACCTGACGTGTTCGTGCGCGCCGCGCCGGATGGCGCTTGGCTGGTCGAGCTCAATTCCGACACCCTGCCGAAGGTCTTGGTCAACCAGACCTACTACGCGCAGGTTTCGGCGACCGCGCGGCGCGATGCCGAAAAGTCCTATCTCGCCGATTGTCTGCAGAATGCCACTTGGCTCGTTCGTGCGCTCGATCAGCGCGCGCGAACCATCCTCAAGGTCGCCAATGAGATCGTGCGGCAGCAGGATGCGTTTTTTGCCCGTGGGGTGCAGCATCTGCGCCCACTCAATCTCAAGACCGTCGCCGAAGCAATCGGTATGCACGAATCGACAGTGTCGCGGGTTACCGCCAACAAATACATGGCCACCAGCCGCGGCATTTTCGAATTGAAATATTTCTTTACCTCGGCAATCGCTGCAGCGCATGGCGGCGAAGCGCATTCGGCCGAGGCGGTCCGTCACCGCATTCGCCAATTGATTGATGCGGAACGCGCATCCGACATTCTGTCCGACGACACCATTGTGGAAAAGCTCCGTGAAGCCGGGATCGATATCGCGCGGCGGACGGTGGCCAAATACAGGGAATCGATGCGGATTCCTTCGTCCGTCCAACGGCGGCGAGAGAAGCAAGCTGCGATCGCGAACTGAACTTATGATTGCGCCGCGTCCAGGTCGGGCGTCATCGCATTGAACCGGCCCAAGTCAGGACACAGTCAGGACACCAAGTCAGTACCTAGCTCGGTTGAGCCAGTTTGATGATTTCCAATCGCTTTCGATGAAGAGGCTGCCCATGCCATTTCGCGTGTCAGGGAAGAATCTCGACTTGGGCGAGGCGCTACGGGAACGCATCAATGCTCGAATAGCGCAGGCCGTGAGCAAGTATTTTGACGGCCGCTACTCGGGCCATGTCACACTGGCCAAAGACGGCTTCGGCATCCGCACCGAATGCGCCATCCATCTCGACTCCAAAATCACGCTGCATACCGAAGGCATGGCGCCGGACGCTTATGCCAGCGCCGACCAAGCGGCGTTGCGCATCGAAAAGCGGCTCCGCCGCTACCACCGTCGACTCAAGGAGCATCGGCACGAGCGGGGCGAGACGGGAACTTCCAGCAGCGCGGCAACCTATGTCATCGAGGCGCCGCAGCACGACGATGCCGTCGACCTCGATAGTTTCACGCCGGTGATCATTGCCGAATCGACGACGACCTTGAAACGCCTCTCGGTCAGCGAGGCGGTGACCGAACTCGACATGACCGGCGCGCCGGTCCTGGTCTTTCGTCACGCCGCCCACGGTGGAATAAGCGTGGTTTACCGGCGACCGGACGGCCATTTCGGCTGGATCGATCCCGCGGGTCCCTCACTCCGCGATGCCCATTGACGCGCTCGCGCGTGGTCCCTATGGTCCGCGGCCTTTAAGCACCCTCCCGGAACGTTCGGCTAACGCCCAGGGGGAGAATCACGCCTAAATATCGGCGCTGCCAAAAACTTCGTCCTCAGGTTCCATACATGCCGCTCACCGATCTGATCGCGCCAAACGCGATTCTTCCGGCGCTAAAGGTCAACAACAAGAAGCAGGTGCTGCAAGAGCTTGCGGCGCGTGCCGCCCCGCTGACCGGGCAGAACGAGCGGGCGATTTTCGATCTCCTGATGCAGCGGGAAAAGCTCGGCACCACAGCGATCGGCAATGGTATTGCCATTCCCCACGGTAAAATGCCGACGCTCAGCCGATTGTTCGGGCTGTTCGCGCGGCTGGAGCGCCCGGTCAATTTCGACGCCCTCGACAATCAGCCGGTTGATCTGGTTTTTCTGCTATTGGCGCCCGAGGGGGCTGGCGCCGATCATCTCCAGGCCTTGGCGCGCATTGCTCGATTGATGCGGGATCAGCCCGTGGTGCACAAATTGCGCGTCACCCACGACGCCGAATCGCTCTACGCGGTCTTGGCTATGCCTTCGGCTTCTGCGGCGTAGCCAGGAGTCAGGGATCAGTAATCAGAACGGGGCCGGCGATGTTTCTCGTTATTTCTGATTACCGATATATCTGATCCCTGATTCCTGATCAGTGCACGCTGACCATCTCCAGCTCCTGACTCCAGGCATTGGCTACCGCGGCTTCGCGGCTGTCGGTGAGCATGATCGGCGTGCCGTCAGCGGCATGCAGCGCGAACAACTTCTGACCCGGCGCCATTTGCGGCACATCGGCTTGCGGAAACAAGGTTTGAACGTCCTCGGATCGGATCGTCTTGACGTAAGCGATGCGGCCGTCGCCGAGCTGGGCCAGCGCCTCCGGCGACATTTCGAACTTGTTTTCAGTACGGTTCATATTGTTCATGGCGCTCGACTCCTTTCTTACTCGGTCGAGTCGTTTTCCTCGTTAATCGCACTCTTTGATCGATATCGATCTAACAACGCGCTCCGGCTCCAGGCGCACCAGGTCAATCGATAACAATCCATTCTTCAGGTCCGCACCCGACACTTCCATTCCATCCGCTAAGACAAACGTGCGCTGAAACTGACGCGCTGCGATACCGCGGTGGATGTATTGCCGGCTTTTGTCGTCTTGCTGACGACCGCGAATGACGAGTTGGTTCTCCTCTACAGTGACCTCGAGTTGATCGCGGGTGAAACCGGCGATCGCAAGGGTAATGCGCAAGCGCTCGGGACTGTTCCCGTCGCGTGGAACCCGTTCGATGTTGTAAGGCGGATAGCCGTCTGCTGCTTTTCCGACTCGGTCAAGCACGCGCTCGATCTCGTCGAAGCCGAGAAGAAACGGACTCGAAAGCGACGGCACCCTCGACATGATTCCAAAGCCCTCGTTGGAAGCGACTTTGCAGGGCCCTTACGGCACCCCCGCCGGGCGGAACACTTCCGCTTCGACCACATTAAATATGGTGGACACGGATTGCGGGTTCAAGGAACTCGCACCGCAGCGCCAGCGGGCGTTCACGGCAGCTTGAGCGGGCCGGGCATGGCTCGTTCGGCCTCGGCGGTAAGCTGGGCTTCGTGCCGATGTATGAAAATGCCACCGACGACGAATCCCAGGATCGTGAGGATCACCAAGACAATGACGAGCGGCCCCTCGAGCCGCTTGATGCCGAGGCCGAACGCATAGGCGGCATACCCGTAGCTCAGCGCCCATAGTGCCGAGCCGACGATATTGGTGAGCAGGAAATTGCGCCACGGCATCATATTGCAGCCGGCAAACACGCCGGCGATGGTGCGCAGCACCGGCACGAATTGGGCGATGAAAACGATCTTGCCGCCGTGACGCAGAAATAAATATTGTCCGAGTTTGATCCGGCCTTGCGTCATCCGTACGTAACTGCCGTAGCGCAGCAACAGCCAATAGCCGTATTCCCGACCGATCACGTAGCCAATCATTCGCCCGACGGTGGCCGTTGCCCCCGCCGTGATGATGACCGAGACGATGTTCAGATCGTGCTTGGTGCCGGCATAGACCGCAGCTGCGAGCAACGCCGTCTCGCCCGGCAGCGGAAACCCGACACATTCCAGGCCGACGACCGCGCCGACGGCGACAAGGCCATAGGTGTGGATAAGGTACTGAAGAAACTCCATGCGAGGCCCGGCTGCCGAAGGCGTTCAGTCAAACCTGTTCAGGGCAGTAAACATAATTGCGCAAAGGTATTGCGTCGAGTTTGCCCAGTTTAAGCCGTCGCAATAGGGGGAATGCCGCCTCATTATCGGATTTTTGTAATGTCGAGAGTCAAGGAATGGAATAATTCTTCGATTTCGACCTTGCGCTCCACCAGACCTTGCTCATGAATGTATGCGTCAATGCCTCGATCAGGCCGGGTTTCCGCCGCTCCGTATTTCCAAATCGCGCTGCAAACCGTACCGGCTTGATAGCGCCATGGGAAGCGCAAGCGCTGCGCCGCGGCGGTAACGGTCTTCTTGTTGCGGCTTGCCGCGCGCGATATTTTTCCGGCAAAGGAGAAAGGCCATGATGTCAACTGTGATCGGCGGCACCATGCTGCCGCATGCGCCGCAGTTTTTCACCCTGCCGGAGCAGCGCGAGGCCTTGATCAAGCTCGATCTGGCTTCGATGGTGAAAATGAGAGCGCATCCACTGGCGCTATTTTTGACGCAGTTGCAGATTGATCGGCTGCGGCCGAAATCCGCAAAGCAGCCCGCCAAAGAAGGCAGCTGATGACAAGGCAGCTGATGAAAAGCCCCACGCGCCGGCGAACGCGGAGTTGCTATTGCGAAACGTAAGTCTGCTGCTCAGCCTGGTGTTTGCGCTCGGCGCCTGCGGGCACGATGTCGTCCCCGACGGCGACGAGATCAATATTTATCCGACGAACTACAAATCGGACATTCTTGCCGCGATGCACGCCTATCTGAACTATCCGACCGGAATCCGCGATGCCGTTATTTCCGAGCCGGTGTTAAAATGGTCCGGCACCGTCAACCGCTATGTCGCATGCCTGCGATTCACCCCAAAAAAGAACGTCAGCGAATATGGCGGGACAAGGGAGATCGCCGCCGTGTTCATGGGCGGGCGGCTGGATCGATTTGTCGATTTGCCGAAAACGGAGTGCGCCGGTGTAACCTATGCTGCATTCCCCGAGCTGCAAAAGCTGCCGCCGTAAAGGACATCAAACCAACCGCACGTCAATTTTTCCTGCTGGAAAAGTAGCAACGCCGCCGCGAGCCAAGGAACCGCCAAGGAAACGTCAAGGAACGTCATCATGCAGAGCAAACAGTACGATCGTGCCGCGCAGAATATCGGCAATATCGTCAATCTCGGTCACGTCAATGTCTGTATCAGCGATCAGCACATCGCAACACACTACTACGTCAGCGGACTCGGACTGACGCGCGATCCGTTCCTCAATACGGGTGCCGGCAATATGTGGATCAATGTCGGCATGAGCCAATTCCACCTGCCGATGGGAACACCGGAAATCCTGCGCGGCGTGACCGGACTGGTAGTGCCCGATCGTCGCGCGCTACTCGACCGGCTCGCGCGCGTCCGCAAAGCGCTGGCCGGGACCAAGTTCGACTTCCGCGAAAGCAACGATTGCATCGAGACGGTTTGTCCTTGGGGCAACCGCATCCATGTGCATGCGCCCGATCCGGAGCGTTTTGGCCGGATTCAACTCGGCATGCCCTACGTCCGTTTCGATGTCCGGCCCGGGACCGCAGCGCGCATCGCGCGGTTTTATCGCGAGGTGCTGCACGCGCCCGCCGACGTCGTCAAAAACGGCGCCGGGCCGGAGGCGCGCGTGCAGGTGGGCGAGAAACAATATTTCTATTTCCGTGAAACCGACGCGCCCGAACGGCCGTACGACCGTCATCATGTGCAGATCTACATCGCCGATTTTTCGGGCCCGCACCGGCGGCTCAAGGAGCTCAACCTGATCACCGAAGAAAGCAACGAGCACCAATATCGTTTCCAGGATTTGATCGATCTCGACAGCCGCGAAGTGCTGTTCACCGTCGAACACGAAACGCGCAGCCAGACCAATCCGATGTATGGCCGGCCGCTGGTGAACCGCAATCCGGCGCAGAGCAACATGGATTACAAGTCCGGCCACGACAGTCTGGCCTGGGCGCTGCCGTGAATCTTTTACCCTCCCCCTTGAGTGGGGAGGGTCGCCCGCCGAAGCTCGCAACGCGAGCGAAGGCGCGGCGGGGTGGGGGTGCAGCTGACCTGGATGATCTGCGTCATTCGCCTTTGCCGGTCACCCCCACCCCTGACCCCTCCCCACTCAAGGGGGAGGGGAATAGATGAGCCGCGCGCTCGTTATCGGCGGATCACTGGGCGGGCTATTGGCGGCGCATCTTCTTCGCCGTGCCGGCTGGCACGCCGTGGTATTCGAGCGCAACGAAGAAGCGCTGACCGGGCGCGGCGTCGGTCTCGGCACCCATCCGCAACTCATCGCCGCGCTGCGTCGCGCCGGCATCGCCTTCGATGCGACCATGGGTATCACGGTGCCGAAGGTCATCTGTCTCGATCGCGCCGGCAAAATCATGGTCGAACAGCCGACCGCGCGGACCATGAGCGCCTGGTCACAGCTGTATCGGGCGCTACGCGATGCGCTGCCGGCGCAAGACTACAGGCTTGGCAAGAAACTGCGCCGGATCGAACAAGATGCCGGCAGCGTCACTGCGATATTCGAGGACGGCACCAGCGAGCGCGGCGATGTGCTGGTCGGCGCCGACGGCATCCGCTCCACCGTGCGCGAGCAATTTCTGCCGCAGGCACAACCAGTCTATGCCGGCTACGTGGCGTGGCGCGCTGTGTTGGACGAAGCGCGCGTGCCGCGCGAAGCGCACCGCGACATCTTCGAGCTTTACACATTCTGCCTGCCCGAAGGCGAGCAGCTGCTCGGCTATCCGGTGCCGGGCCACGACGGCGACACG
>Ga0187820_1000119_pt1 | contig 15455 bp, 13 predicted proteins | sample NC_wetland_sal_i_19_FD_132409 | JGI IMG/M metagenome (GOLD analysis project Ga0187820, IMG submission 132409) | Wetland sediment microbial communities from Neuse River Estuary, North Carolina, USA - SO4_5 | ecosystem: Environmental > Aquatic > Freshwater > Wetlands > Sediment | place: USA: North... | reverse complement strand
GAGGTCGGCGGATTCGATGATCAGGTCGAGAGCCAGGGTGGACTCGTTGCGGTAACGTTCGGCAAAACCTTGCATTAAATCGAGGAGATCGGCGCTCTGAACGCGAAGGGGTCGGAGGTCGGTGACCATGCGGCGAAGCTCGGCACCCTCGTTTTTGACGGTTTGCTGGAGGTTGCCGAGGCTGGCTTCGGCCTGATCAGGAGATGAAGAGACTTTGCGGCGAAGGACGTCCAGCTGGATTTCGATACTGAGGAGAGTTTGGAGAATGCCGTCGTGGAGGTCGCGAGAGATGCGGCTGCGCTCTCCTTCGATGGCGCGGGCGCGAAGATGACGTAACAGGAAGACGTTTTCGAGCGAGGGGCCGATATGACGGGCGATTCGTTCGAGCCAGGCGAGGTCGGGGCGCTCGAACGGCTTGCGAGCGTTGATAAGAAAGAGGCGGCCTGCGGGCTGGCCACTCTGGTCGAATGCCACTGAAATCATGGAACGCATGTTGAGCTCCTGCTGCGTGGGACCAGGGAGGCGAGGGAGAGTATTGAGGCGGCGGCCATCCCGGCGATCCCAACCAAAGCCATTGCCAGGTCCTTCAAGGTTGTTCCAGCAGATGGTGGCGTCCATGTCGTCGAGGAGGAAACCGTCGGCGCGGGCGAGAGAGTAGCTCTCGGGGATGAGGCGCTCGCTTTCGCCGGCTTTGAGGCGCCAGAGGTAAATGCGTTCGAGGTCAGTGTCACGATAGGCGAGCAGGGCGGCTTCGACGTCGAAGGCGCGGGCAAGCTCGTCGAGCATGAGGCGGAGGGATTCGGCGAGGCCTTGGTCGACTTGAAGGGTCGCTGTGATGCGGGAGAAGAAATCGTTTTGCGAGGCGAAATGGCGGCTGCGGTCGGCCAGGAAGGCCATGGCTGCGCCTCCGGCGAATGTGCCGCCGACAAGGCCCATCCAGGCGATGACGCGCATCCAGCCGATTTCGCCCTTGACGGCGGTGAGAAGGACCAGAATCAGCGCGAGTGCTCCGCTGAGGGGGAAGGCAGCGCGGAGTCCCCAGCGCATGCCGGCTACCCAACAGACGAACAGATACGGAAACCAAACGGGGACAGAAGACGGGCTGATGTACATGAAGAAGCCCAGCGCGAGCAAATCGCATGCAATCGGCAGATGCCAGGCTCGTTTGCGAAGGAAACGCTCGAGCGGAATGACGGAGAGAGAGACGATCAGATAAGCGACGAGAAAAGAGATCGAGCGCTCGGCTTCCTTGGGGCTGGGATGCTGCAGCAAGGCAAGAAGAGAAAGTAAAACGACGATAGGGCGCGCATAGACGATTTGCCGCTCGAGATGGCGGCGATCCGTTTCGTGGGGGCTCATGCGCGGGGACGCGATTCCTCTGGAATAGTCTAGCAAGCCGCGGAGAAGGCGTGAGGTGGCGTATCCAGCTTGCAACGGTTTAGGCAATGCAGGGGAAATCCAATTTCCTGGGGGTTTTCGCGGCCCTGTGCGAGGTGGCCCTCTATACGGGCTCCTCCGAGCAAATATTGGGTTCATTTCTTGGCGTTTAATTCGTCATAAGTAGGAACTTGCATCGGTGTACCGAGCGTGCCGACTTCTCCGTTGACCATGTTCTTGACTGCAATCGCCAACCTGTAAGTCCCTGGTGCCAAAGCGGCAATGAAATGACCCTCAGCCCGCGCAGTGTTCTTGCGCCCGTCGAGTGAGATAAAAGCTTCAAACGTCCTTACGATCCAACCAGACCGCTCGCTGATGCGCCCGAAAACCTCGAAAATCCCTACTGAAGCATTGCTATTGCCGGTTGGATTGGGTTGCTCGCCTGCGGGATAGATTGATATTCGCGCCAAAGTTGTTGCGTCCGTCGCCTTGGAAAATTCAATTCGATGGTTAAAAGGTACCTGGTTTCGGATAATCCGGGCACTCACGCATGCTTCCAGGTCTTTGAATTGCACTTGAGGCGTGGGCATCTGGCCTACAAACAGGACAATGGACTGGGAGGATTTCTTGTTGACTTCTCCGCCTCCAGAGCGAGGAAGCTTCTCGGATGTAGCAAATATTGGCTCCTCTTTCCCCTCCGGTGACAGAGAAAGGCGATAGTTTCCAGAACCATCCGGATCCAGAAAGGTGACTCCCACATCTTCCTCTACGCCCCGAAGATGATGGTAATGCCAAACCTCCGCGGGATATGGAAAGGTCTGAGGTCCGACCTCCGTTGGCTGGTCATTTTTCTCACCTGCGCGATGAGACTCAATGGAATCTGGCGGACCAAAGAGGATATAAATTCGACCTCGGTCTGTTTTCCATCCGGAAATCCGCCCTCCGTATTTTTCATCTGCGAAAGCGATGCGCTCGTAATGTTCAAGCTCAAAAGAGTTGTCCAGTGATGTTGGGTCTGGGGCGCGTCTCGCCCAAAACGCCTCTATGAATTGGGCTCGCTCTTGATCTGTCGACAGACGGAGAAATGCACAGCGCTCTTGCGGTGAGATAATATAGACAGCATCCTCATTCAGCCAAAATCGGGCCAACGCGGGGAGATTCGCATACGCCTTTTTCGCAAGCCGACTTTCTTCCTCATGGTCCTGTCCTCCAAAGCACCGAGGCGGGCGAGCAAACGTCTCCTTGGGACGCGTTCCTGCGGGTACCGAATCTGTCTGCGCCGAGTCCCATTCCTGGGCAAAAATAGAAGACGAGCAGAGCAGTCCTAACACGATCAGGGCAGAACAAACGGCTGGCGGGCATGATTTCATGTCTGCCTCATTGACTGCTACAGATTCAGTCTCCCGCAGTCGGGTTGCTCCGGCTCTTGCCCAAGCCGGCAAGTCGTTGCGCAATCGGATTTGGCGCTGCACCACCATTAAGGGGAGTCCATAAGCTTTCTGTGGAGGCTGCTACGCGGTTCGGCGTAGCGGATCGACGGGTGCGTGCATCGAATCGGGTATGAAGGTCAAGAAGATCGAACAGAATGAGCTTGGCTGCACGACATCGGCGGCGCGGCCCTTTGGGTGCATGGAATTGTGGGCGGGAAACGAGCGGGCGCATCGCTCGCTGGAGTTGGCAGGGCTGGAAGCAGACGTGATTGCGGTGCCGTCGGGCGGGAAGCGCGGCGGAGACTTGTCGGCTGTGTTTTCTTGCAGCGACAACATTGCGCGTGTAGTGCTGGCGGATTGTGTGGGGCATGGATATATGGCTAGCGGAGTGGCGCGACACGTTCATCATCTGTTGCACAAACATCAGGATATTCGCAACACGGCAACTTTGTTGTCCGCGCTGAATGACGAATTTACTTTGGATTCCGAAAGATCAAAAGGAGCGTTGCGTTTGACAACCGTAGTGACCGGGACGTTTGACGGCACGACGGGAGAGTTTAATTTTGCGTACGCCGCCCATCCGCGGATGTTGCTCTGGCGGGCGCGCCAAGGGACGTTTCTTGAAATTGGCGAAGGATTGGAAAACCTACCCATCGGTTTTGTGACCGGAGAAATGTACAACGAGCAGAGTGTGTGCTTGCAGCCCGGTGACATGATACTGGCTTTTTCCGATGGCGCCACCGAAGTGCGCTCTCCAAACGACGATCAATTGACTCCGGCTGGCTTCTTGCATTTGGCGGCGACGGCGCTGGCCAATCTGCCGATTCCGGTAAGCCTTCCCGATTTTTCCTCTGCTTTGCTAGAGGGTTTGCAGTCGTACCACGGCAGCACTGAGATCGAGGATGACGTCACGCTGCTGACGCTGCGGCGGGCGGGCTGAGAACGCCGCGAAACTAGCGGAGAATTCCAAGCAGATCGCTCCAGTCAGATCATCCCAGCCAAATCTAGGGTGCGGGCTGCGCGGGCGGTGCCGGCGGATGCGCCGCGAAGTACTCATCGAGGCTGGCGCGGCACTCCGTAATCCCCTGCTGGACGTTTTTGTCGAGGGCCGCGACAATCGCGTCAACGCTTTTCCCCGCGGTGGGCTCATCATGCGAATAAAAATGTGTCCACACGGTAGTCGCGGTCTTGATATTGCGAAGTTCGAGCTCCATGGTGACGCGGGCGGCCTCTGAACCTCCTGAAACTTCCTTGAAGTCATAGAGACGCCCGTGCAATAGAAAATCTCCGTGGATATCGCTGCGCAATGAATAGACTCCGCGATAGTGGCCGGACGCGCGGAGCTGCCGAAGCATAATTTCTGCGATCATCTCCGTCGGTGGCTCCGCCCAGCGATGATACTCGTATGTGCCCATGCCTTCGCCGCCGGAGCTATAGACGATTTCGTCTTCGCGATAGAGAGCGGGTCCCGTCAAGCGGCCAATCAAGAGAGTGAGGGGAACGGGGTTCGGGTCCGCTGCTGGGGCGAGGTCTCCGGGAATGGTGAGTTGATAGTATTTGCTGGGGCGGGCAGCGCCGCAGCCAGCTGCCAAAACACCAGCCAGCACGAGGAGGCACAGAGAAAGCCTCGCTGCCATGCGGAAGACCAGGCAATCGCGGCCGGCGCGCGCCGGCGCCGCGGACAGTTCAGTGGGCAGTTCCGTGCGTCTGGTCATGAGTTCGTGGCTCCGTCGCTTCATTGTTGCTCACCAGGTTTGTGCTCATGCGGATTGGTCGCGCGAATCAGAGTGTAAGGCCGCTTCTTGATGGTGTCCGTGAACTCCTTGAGATTCATGGAGACGCGACGGAAATTATCCAGCAGTTCGTCGATGTTTTCCGAGTTGACGTCGAGCGTTTGATCCACCCGGGCGGTAATGTCCGTCAGGGTCGTCAAGGACTTGCGAAGATCGATCACTGCTTGCCGCACATCCGGACGGTTCTCGCCGAGAACTTCGTCAACGTGCGTGAGAGCTTTGTTGGCTTCGTCGGCCGTTTTGTGCAGGTCTTGAATGAGCGGCTCAAGTTTCTGGCTTACGGTGTCGAGGTGCTGAATCGTGGATTTTATCTCGGGACGGTTTTCCGCGATCATGCCGTGAGCGTCCGCGAGAGTCGCGGAAAGATTCGCGCGGTTCTGATCGCTCATGAGGTCATTCACACGGGCAATCGTCACCTTCAAATCGGCCGCGCGATCGTTCAAAGACTGGAGAAGTTCCTTCGCTTGCGGCGCAAGGTCATTTATTTGCGCCGTGAGCGCGTTGAAATCGACGTATGCGTCCGACGGCAAGAGCGAGCCTGGGGGAGCAAGAGCGGTTTGCGCACCGCCCGGGAGAATCTCGAGATGATTGTCGCCCAAAGGACTCATGCTCATGATCTTGGCGTGGCTGTCCGTCTTGACGGGCAGATCGGTTTCCACGCTGAAAACCACGTCGATTTGCGCGGGATTCTTGGGATCGATGGCTAGTTTTTCCACGCGCCCTACTTTCGGGCCTCCCGCGTATCGCACGGTCGCGCCGCGCTCCAGGCCGCCGGCGAACGGAAAGTGCGCATGGAAGGTCTTCGCGGTACGGCCGAAGGCTCCGGAAATGGCAAACACCATGCCGATCAACACGGCCGCGGCAACAATTACAAAAAGGCCCACGAAAACCTGGTCGCGCTTCCCTGCCATCACGTCCTCTTTCCTCTGCCAACGCTCATTACAAGCGGCGGTCTTGTGTGAGCATCTGCAGATAATCCAATTCGCGCGCCACTTCCGGCTCGGGCACGCGGTCTAGAAATTGCCGCACGCGCGGCTGCGTGCTCGCGCGCATTTCCGCGACCGTGCCGATGGCCACGAGATGGCCTTTATCGATCAGCACCATGCGGTCCGCAATCAAGTAGGCGCTGGCCAATTCGTGCGTGACCACGATGATGGTCATCCGGAAGGCTTGTTTCAATTCGAGGATCAGATGATCGATTCCCGCGGCGATAATCGGATCCAAACCGGCGGAAGGCTCATCGAAAAAAAGAATTTCCGGGTCCATGGCCAGAGCGCGAGCGACGGCCGCGCGCTTCTTCATGCCGCCGCTGAGCTGCGAGGGCATGTAATACTCGAATCCTGCGAGACCCACCTGCTCCAGCTTGAGCCGCAGCATGATTTCGATGGTGGAGTCTTCGAGCTTGGTGTGCTCGCGCAGCGGCAAAGCCACGTTCTCGCCGACGGTCATCGAGCCGAACAAGGCTCCGCCTTGAAACGACATGCCAATCTTCTTGCGAATTTCGTCCATTTCCGCATCGGAAATCGCCGCGATGTTTTTGCCCTTGATCCAGATTTCTCCGGAGCTTGCTTTTTCCAGGCCGACCAGCGTTCGCAAGAGTGTGCTTTTGCCGGAGCCTGAGCCGCCCAAAATCACCAAAGTCTCGCCGCGCTTCACGTCCAGCGTGATGCCGTGCAGAATTTCGAGATCGCCATAACTCACGCGCACATCGCGCAGAGAGAGCATCACGTCTGAATCGGACGAATTGACGCTATTCATTTCCGCCGGCACGGTCGCACACCTCTAACTGCCGCTCACAAAAAAGAAAAGACAAGTAAAAACCAGATCCACCAGAACCACGAGAAAAATTGACATCACCACCGCCCGCGTCGTTGAGCGGCCCACCTGCTCCGCTCCCGCGCCAGTGGCTAATCCCTCCTGGCATCCGACGGCCGTGATGGTAATGCCAAACATCACGCTTTTGACGAGTCCAGTCATGATGTCGCGCAGCAGCAGCGAATCCAGCGAGGCTTGAATATACCGGCCGAACGTGAAATCCGCCTGCGCTACTCCGAATAACGAGCCGCCCAGAATGCCCATCGCGTTGGCCCAAATCGTCAAGCAGGGCAACATCACAATCATGGCAAGAAATTTCGGCGTCACCAAAAAGCGGATCGGGCTGATGGCCATGGTTTCCAGCGCGTCGATTTCCTCCGTCACTTTCATCGTGCCGATTTCCGCCGCGAACGCCGATCCGGAGCGGCCGATCACGACGATGGCGGTGATCAGCGGACCAAGTTCGCGCGACATGGAAATCGCCACGGCGGTGGCGACGTAACTCATGGCGCCAAAGCGGCGGAGCTCATACGCGGATTGCAGCGCGAGAATCAATCCGATGAAAAAGGTAATCAGAGAAAGAATCGGCAACGCGCGCACGCCCACGTCCATGGCCTGCGAAACGGCGCGCTGCAAACGCAACGGCTTGCCCTGAAAGGGCCCGACAAACGTGTAATAAGCCGCTCGTCCGCCGAGCGAGGCGAGAGAACCAACATAGGCAAGGCCGTTGGTCACGCTTCCGCCAATTTGTGACACGAATTGCATCGAAAATTCCTGAAACTCGATTCTCTGTAGCTCCGTTCAAATCGGTTCGAAAAAAATCTTGCGCCTCGAAGCCAAGTTTCAGCCCGCCAGGGCTTGTTCTTCGTTATCGTAGACCTCGAAAATTTTCAGCAGGCGCGAGAGTTGCAAAACTTCCCGGGCCGATGTGCTCAATCCAAAAAGGATAAAACGCGTGCCCGCATCTCGAGAGGCTTTCAGCCCTTCGACCAAAGAAGCTACTCCCGAGCTATCGATATAGCGCACCTTGCTTAGGTTCATCACCACGCGCGGCGTCCGCTTCTCTTTTACCTCGCGCAGCAGCGCCTTTCGAACCGCCGGCGAGTTCGCCAGATCGATGTCCCCCGAGACATCGAAGATGACGGTTTTCTCAAGCTCTCTGCTGGAAATCTGCACGTTTTTTCTCCTTCAACCATTCACGAATTTGCTTCTAGCTTCGGCGCGCGCACGTATTTGACCAGGCGGAGACGGTTGGTCCCGTTCGCGCGCTTATACTCGACGATATCCATGCTCTGCTGGATGAAATGCAGACCGAGTCCGCCGGGCCGCACGTCTTCCAGCGCCCGCATGCACAATTGGTCCGGTTTGATGGCCGGCCCGTGGTCGCACAGCAGGATCTCGATGCCCTCCGCGGCCTTGTGATCGGCATGCCGGCGAACGGAACGAAAGGACATTTCAATGGGCCGGTCTGGCCGTCCGCCGTAAGCATGACGGATGATATTCGTCAGCGCTTCGTCCACCGCGCGAATCACTGCCCGGCACTCCGCAGGCGAAAACCCGAAGGATTCCGTCAAGCGCTCCAACGCGCCGCGCACGGCACACAGCAGATTCGGATCGCTTGGCAATTCCAATCTCATTAACACGCTGCGATTCGAACCGCCGTTGCGCTCCTTGGGGTTGCCTCGCCGGGCTGGGTGAATAGGTTTCATCGGAAACTTAGGTCCGCTCCTGGGCAGAGTCATCGCAAGCGACGAAAATTCTCCCCCACAAACTTCAGCCGCGAATTTGCCGGCATTCTGAGCAATGGGTCAAACTCAACTCTTTTCGAACAAAACTGAATAACCCCTGAATCGCCAGGTACTCGAGGAAGATCGCTCCCAGCGGCCACTGAGAACGGATACTGTTTAATCTGGTTCTCAGATATGGGCTGCGTTTTGTATAGCGTACTGTAAGCGTTTGGGGCTGCTCCTTGCAATGCCTGTGACGGAGCTTGGATGCCCGGCGCGGGTGGTTCGATTCAATGGAGGTGTGACGGAAGTTTGGCCTTGCTGGATCACGGAAACGGCGTGGCGGCTCCGCTTTTTGGACGCACTTTGCGATGCAATCGAGGGCCGCTTTTCCAGCGCGAAAAAATAGCGTAAACTATCTTCCATCAGCGGTGGGAGTAGCTCAGCTGGTAGAGCGTCGGTCTGTGGCACCGAATGTCGCGGGTTCGAACCCCGTCTCCCACCCCAACCTTCCCTGTTTTCTCGGACTTCAGTACTCTTATAAGCCTTCGTGCAACGATTCTTGGTCAAGGGCCGACAAATTCTTCCATGACTCGAATCCAATGCGCCGCCGTGCTCTTCGACATGGACGGTGTGCTCGTCGATTCCACTCCCGCCGTTATACGTGTCTGGACCATCTGGGCACAGGCGCACGGCTTCGACCCCAGTGAAGTCGTCCACAAAGCGCACGGCCGCCCCAGCTTAGCGACTATCCGCGAGTTGCTCCCCGACGGCGACCACGAAGCCGAAAATCGCGAGGTCGAGCGCCGCGAAATCGAAGACATCGCGGATGTCGTCGCTCTTCCGGGAGCCCTGAATCTGCTTCAATCCATCCCGCAGCTACGCTGGGCTGTCGTCACCTCCGCCACTCGCCGTCTGGCGGAAGTCCGCCTGCGCGCCGCGGGTTTGCCAGCCCCCGTTCATCTCGTCACCGCAACCGATCTGCAGCGCGGTAAGCCTTTCCCCGATCCCTATCTAAAGGGCGCGGAGGTTCTGGGCATCGCTCCCGCGGAGTGCGTCGTCGCAGAAGATGCCGCATCCGGAATTCGTTCGGGCAAAGCAGCAGGCGCGCGCGTCCTCGCTTTGCGCACCACTTCGCCCGATGCCGAGCTCCTCAGCGCCGGCGCCGACTGGCTCGCGGACGATTTGAGCTGGCTTTCCCTGGACACGCAGGGACAGACCGCACCCCTGGCGTTCCTTCTGAAAGCAAATAAGTAATCGCCGCGAAAACTCGATTGGCCGGGCGCGCGCAGCGCCGCCTTGCCTAAATTTCGGCCGTGGAAGTCCCACCTCTCCTCATCCCATTGACCTTTTGGCGCGTCTCGCGAGAGTTATCTTCCCCGGAGCGTTCATCACACCTACAATAGGTGCCGTACTCACGGGCCCGGCCCTCCTTTCCTCAGGTGATCTGGTTTACGAACAATGGAAACAGCCGCACAAGTAGCGCCGCCGCAGCGCAGATTTGACGCCGCGCAACTCATCGCCGCGATGCTGAAATCGCATGGGAATGTTAGCGACCTGATTTTTTCGCCAGGCCGTGCCCCCCAGATCGAGGTGAACGGGCAACTCGTCGAGCTGAAGTTCAAAGGCCTGGACCGCTTGACCGCGCAGGATACCAAGTTTCTCGCGCTGGACCTGATGGCGAACAATGAACACGCTGCCGGCAAGCTGGAGTCGGAAGGCTCGACGGACCTGTCTTACGGCGTCTCCGGCGTGGGGCGCTTTCGTGTAAATATCTTTCGCCAGCGCGGAAGCCTCGCCATCGTCATGCGCGTAATCCCGGACGTAATTCCCGGATTCGAAGCACTGCACCTTCCGGCACAGTTGAAAGAGATCGTGCAGCTGAAAAACGGGATTGTCTTGGTGACGGGGCCGACCGGATCTGGAAAATCTTCCACGCTCGCCGCGATCATTGATTTGATGAACTCGGAGAAGGCTTATCACATCCTGACAATCGAAGACCCCATCGAGTTTCTCCACAAGCACAAGAAGGCCACCATCCACCAGCGCGAACTCCATAGCGACACACCCACGTTTGCTCTCGCCTTGCGCGGCGCTCTCCGCCAGGCCCCCAAGATCATTCTGGTGGGGGAGATGCGCGATCGCGAAACTATTGAAATCGCTCTCGAGGCCGCGGAAACTGGGCACCTCGTGCTCTCTACCTTGCACACCATTGATGCTTCGAAGACCATCGAGCGGATTGTTGGCGCATTTTCTGCCGGTGATCAGCTAACCATTCGCAGCCGCTTCTCCAGGGCCTTTCGCTGCATCGTGTCCCAGCGCCTCCTCCCTCGAAAAGACGGCAAAGGCAGAATCGCCGCGATTGAGATCCTGAAATCCACCATGCGCACGCGGGAGTACGTCGAAAAGGGAGAGACGGAAGGAAAGACTTTGCTCGATGCCATGCGCGACGGCGACACGGAAGGAATGCAGCACTTTGACGGAGAAATCGAAAAGCTCATTCGTTCCGGCACTGTCAGCCTTGAAGCCGGCCTTGCCTTTTCTACCAATGCGGGAAATCTGAAGATCGAGCTCGCGGACTTCGAGGAAATGTCCTTGAGCAAATCCGCGGCTGAACCGCCCGCCGAAAAAATCGAAGTGGAAATCGAGCGCTGATCGCTCTCAAATGCGTTAGAATTCCTGGGCGATTAGCGCGGCTCGCTTCCCCAAGCCCGGATTTCTGAAGCGCTCCTCGTTGCAATCCCTTTTTGCTAAATGGAACCACTCGGAAGCGACGCGGATATTCACTTCTGGCCATCGGCAGAAATTGCGCTGCTGCTGACGCTCATCCTCGGCCTGCTGGCTCTCTGGAAACCCGGCCTTGGCGCAAGCCTCTTCCATAAAATAGAAGAAACTCTCTCGCGTTTTGCGCAACGCAAAAAACTAGCAATTTGCGCGCTGTTTCTCTCCGTCGTCGGCATCCGTCTCGCCGTCTTGCCGCTATTGCCCGTCCCCATTCCCGGGATTCACGACGAATTCAGCTACCTGCTCATGGCGGACACCTTTGCCCATGGCCGCCTCGCCAATCCTACTCACCCAATGTGGATGAGTTTCGAAACCTTCCACGAAAATTGGCATCCCACTTATTCTTCGATTTATCCTCCCGCTCAGGGTTTCGCTCTTGCCATCGGACAATTGCTCGGCAATCCGTGGATTGGTGTGCTGCTCAGCAACGCGGCCATGTGCGCTGCCATTTTGTGGATGCTGCAAGCGTGGCTGCCGGCGCGCTGGGCATTGCTGGGCGGCATTTTCGCCGCTCTGAATTTGGGAATTGCCAGCTACTGGATGAACAGCTATTGGGGCGGAACTGTCGCCGCCGCGGGTGGTGCGCTGCTTCTGGGAGCAATCGCGCGTATCGGACGGCGCGCAACCGTTGGGAGCGCTCTGCTGCTCGGCTTGGGCATTGCCATTCTCGCGAACAGCCGCCCCTATGAGGGATTCCTCTTTTGTATTCCGGCGGGATTTTGGTTCTTGTGGTGGCTCGCGGGAAAAATCAAATCGCGCGATTCACTTTCGTCACGCATTCGAATCGTTCTGTTGCCACTCTCCGCCTGCATCATCTTGACTCTGCTCTTCATCGGCTATTACAACTGGCAGTTGACCGGCAATGCCCTGCTCTTCCCCCACGTCCTAAACACGCGGACCTATCACACAACTCCTCTCTTTTTGTGGGAGCATGCCAAGCCCGCGCACAAATACAACAATCAGCAGTTTGAAGACTTTTACAACGGATGGGAGCGTGAAGATTACCAAACCACGTGGAAAGATGCGTTCGACGTCACCGCGGAAAAAGTGGCCAGAATGGGTGTCGAGTTTCTCTGGCCGGGCGTTCTCTTTCTGCTCCCAATTCTACCGTTCGCGTTTCGCGACCAGAAAATGCGCCTGCTGGTCGCTACGCTTCTTGTTGTTTTGGCAGCCGTCTTTGCCGTGATCTGGTCGGCACCCCATTATGCCGCGCCGGTCACTTGCGTCCTCTACGCGCTTCTCGTGCAATCCGTGCGCCATTTGCGCGTGTGGAAATGGAAAAGCCGTCCGCTTGGCCTCGCTCTATCCCGCGCCCTCGTGATTCTGCTCGTGCTCGAAACAGGCGTGAATGTCGCTCGCCGCGCCTGTGATCCCATGTGGTGGACTTGCACCGGCGATTCCAGCCGCGTCGCCATCCTGAAACGCCTCTCGCAGATGCCCGGAAAGCAACTCGTGATCGTGCGCTACGGCGAGGAGCACAACATCCACGACGAATGGGTCTTCAACGGCGCCGACATCGACGGCTCCAAAGTCATCTGGGCACGCGAACTCGACACGCAGCAAAACGACAAGCTCTTCGCCTACTTCAAAGATCGTCACATCTGGCTCGTCGAGCCCGACGTCGACAACACCAAACTCATGCCCTACACTCCGCCTCCCGATGAATGAGTTGTTGCAGGCTGCCTCGAAGCAGATCGAATTTAACGAACGGCAACCATCAAATTGTTCAGGCCCAATTCGAAGGTCCGGTGAATGAACCTTTGAAACCCGATGCGCTGAAGCATTTCTTGCAGAGTCTTGACGGGGATGCGCTTTTGGTGCTCGTCGCTTTCCATCTCATCACTTACGAAATGCAGCCCGTGCAGCACGCGCAAAATCGGATCCACCATCGACGATGGCCACGTCATGATCAAGGAACCGCCAGGCGCAAGAATACGGTACGCCTCGCGCAGCACTTTTTCCGGCTCCGTAAGATGCTCGAGCACCGCGAGCATCACCACATGACCGAATCCGCCGTCCGGCAAAGGCAGCGGCGAACGCAAATCCCCGCGCACGCGCTGCCAGCGGCCCTGCATTCCATCCTGCACCTGGTCGTCAACGCCAACTCCCGTCGCGATGCGGTCTGCGGCGTAATCTAGAAACGCGGCTTCGAGTCCGCAGCCCAGATCGCAGACGCGCGAACCGGGGCGTATATGAGGATACGCGGCGCGAAAACGCATCCTGGCGATGAAATGGTCGATACCGGTGTAGGGCATTTATTTTAGATCGTAGTCCCCGATGTACGTGCCGCGGCTGATGCCGAGCATGCTCAGAAAAAAAGAAGAGAAAATCACTTGAACGCCGATGAAAAGCCACATGGACCAGAAAAGAACTTGCCGCACTTCCGCGAGGGGACCAAATCCGCTGGCGGCCCATTGCCAGGCAACCCAAGCGCATCCCGCAAAGCCCGCGAGAAAGAGCGCGCCGCCGAGCAACAATCCGGTTTCAAGCGTGACGCGTTTTAACACGCGCTTGAGCGAGACTGTGTTGCGATCGAAGCGCTCCGCATAGCTGAATACCTTTGCGAACGATCCAATCGAAAGAATTTGCACGCCGAGAAGCGTGAACATAACGCCGAAAATCATGGTGTGAACGTCGAGAACCACGTGCGGCGAAATGCGGCGTGGTCCAGGCAACAGCCAGGACACTAGAAAAAGACCGAACAAGACGAGCGACCCGCCCGGCAAAAGAAAAAGCCAGTTTGGAGCGTAGAGCAGCATGAATCGCAAGTGGCGCCAGCCGTCGCGGAAGCTGCGCAGGTGCGGAGGCCGCCCGCGCTTGTCGGGCCACAACGTGATGGGAATTTCCGTGATGCGCGCGCCAAGCTGCGCCGCCTTGATCACAAACTCGGATGCGAATTCCATGCCCGTGCTGCGCAGGTCCATGCGGTCGTAGATGGCACGCGTGAAGCCCCGCATGCCGCAGTGGCTATCCCCGATGCCCGCGTGAAAAAAAAGATTCAAGATGGAGGTGAGCACGGGGTTGCCGATATATTTGTGGTGCCAGGGCATCGCGCCGGGTTTGATTTCTCCACGAAAGCGATTACCCATCACCACGTCGTAGCCCTGCCGCCATATTTCCACGAAACGCGGCACCTCGCTGAAGTCGTAACTGTCGTCGGCGTCGCCCATGATGATGAATGCGCCGCGCGACGAGCAGATCCCGGCGCGGAGCGCAGCGCCGTAGCCGCGCTGTTCGATGCGAACCACGCGCGCGCCAAGTTTTTCGGCAATTTCAATCGAACCGTCCGTCGAACCGTTGTCCCCGACGACGACTTCCCCGCGCAGTCCGGCCGCCTGAAAAGACTTCATCGCTTTTTCCACGCAAAACGAAATCGATTTCGCTTCGTTCAGGCAAGGGATCACGACCGACACGTCCACTGGCGGCGCATCGCCACCCACTTCGAGCCGCGTGGTCATTTCCGTCTTGATTGCGGGCGCGCGTTCTACGGCCAAGTTCCCTTCCTCCTAGGTTCATCCGAACCAATGCTGCTCACGGCCATGACGCAGCAAGCCCAATTCCGGTCTAGCCGAAGCGGAGAAACTCCGCTCGCGGCGCCGTCCGAAAGCGCTGAGTTCAAGCTTGCGTTTTGCCGCGCCACCGTTATGATGGCGGAGTTTCGAACGCTCTCCTGAGACTCCACATTGTCTAACACATCGGACGGGTCTTCGACCAGCACGAGTGGCGCGGCGGCAAGCGCCTCCGCCGGCCGCGGGAAACTGCTGCAGGTGCTCGGCGTGTGGTTCGGCATCGCCGTCGCCGTTGGCAACGCCATCGCCGCGGGCATCGTGCGGACGCCCGGCGACATCGCAAAAATGTTGCCGAACGCGTGGCTCTTCATCGGCATGTGGGTCATCGGCGGAATGTATGCATTATTTGGCGCGTCTTCGCTCGCTGAACTTGGCGCTTCGATTCCGCGCAGCGGCGGCCAATACAATTTCTCGCGCCGGGCGATCGGCGAATACGCCGGCTTTATCGTTGGCTGGAGTGATTGGCTCTCGACTTGCGGAACTGCCGCCGCCGTCTCCATTGTCATTGCCGAGTACAGCCGGGATCTTTTTCCCGTTCTCGCGGGCCACGAATTGCAAGTCGCTGTCGCACTGATTGTTGGGTTTCTTATTTTGCAGTGGCGTGGAATTCGCTGGGGCAGCGGCACCCAGCTCGTGACCTCTGCAATGAAAACTGCCGCATTCCTGGTGCTTGTCGCCGCATGTTTCGCCCTGGGGCACCATGCAAACTCAATGTCAGCCGCTGCATCTTCCACTGCATCATCAACATTCCCGGTGGTCCCTTCCGGTTGGCCGTTGATGATTGCAATCCCTCTGAGTTTGCAGGCTGTGGTGTACACGATCGACGGTTGGGATGGAGTTGTGTATGTCGCGGGAGAAGTGCGCAATCCCGGGCGCGATGTTCCACGCGCGATATTCGGCAGCGTTTTCTCCGTCATGGGAATCTATCTCCTGCTGAATCTCGCGGTACTGTATGTTTTG
>Ga0187820_1000117_pt1 | contig 15514 bp, 18 predicted proteins | sample NC_wetland_sal_i_19_FD_132409 | JGI IMG/M metagenome (GOLD analysis project Ga0187820, IMG submission 132409) | Wetland sediment microbial communities from Neuse River Estuary, North Carolina, USA - SO4_5 | ecosystem: Environmental > Aquatic > Freshwater > Wetlands > Sediment | place: USA: North... | reverse complement strand
CTCCCGTCGAATTCCGACTTACCTCGGCGACAGTGATGAATTCGTTCTTCGTACCGCAGCTCGGCAGCCAGATCTACACGATGGGCGGCATGACCACGCACCTCAATCTCCTTGCGGACAAGCCGGGAGAGTATCCCGGCTTTTCGGCCAATTTCAGCGGCGACGGCTTTTCCGAGATGCGATTTATCGTGAAGTCGGTGTCGACGGCTGATTTCAACGCTTGGCTCGCGCAGACGCGTGCCACCGGTTCAGCGCTCGATGATGCCGGCTATGCCGCGTTGGCGAAGCCGAGCACCGCCGTTCCCCCGACAACCTACCGTTCGGTCGATCCGAAACTGTTTGAACGCATTGTCGACAAGACCGCCGCGGGTCCGGGCGAGGCGGGCGCGGCTGCGTCTCCGGCGCCGCACGCGGGAGGCTGACATGCTGGGAAAGCTGAGCTGGGCGGCAATTCCATTCAACGAGCCGCTTCCTATCATTAGCATGGCGGTGGTTCTCATCGTCATTCTTGCGGTGCTCGCGCTCGTTACCGTAAAGGGCTGGTGGCCATACCTGTGGCGCGAGTGGCTGACCAGTGTCGATCACAAGCGCATCGGCGTCATGTACGTGACGCTCGGCCTGGTCATGCTGCTACGCGGCTTTTCCGATGCGATCATGATGCGCACGCAGCAGGCGATAGCGGTCGGCAATGCGCAGGGATACCTGCCGCCCGATCACTACGATCAGATCTTTTCGGCGCACGGCACGATCATGATCTTTTTCGTCGCGATGCCGCTCGTCATCGGGTTGATGAACTTTGCCGTGCCGTTGCAGCTCGGCGTGCGCGACGTTGCTTTTCCGGTACTCAATTCCGTCAGCTTCTGGCTGACTGCGACAGGCGCGCTGCTGATCAATGTGTCGCTTGTCATCGGCGTTTTCGCGCGCACCGGTTGGATGGGCTACCCACCGCTCTCCGAGCTCGCCTTTTCACCCGATGTCGGCGTCGATTACTACCTCTGGTCATTGCAGATCTCGGGCATCGGTACGTTGTTGACCGGCATCAATTTCGTGACCACGATTCTCAAAATGCGCGCTCCCGGCATGACCTATTTCCGCATGCCGGTGTTCTGCTGGACCGCGCTCGCCTCAAATCTGCTGATTGTCGCGGCGTTCCCGGTCCTGACCGCGACCTTCGTGATGCTGCTGCTCGACCGTCACCTCGGCATGCATTTCTTCACCAACGATGCCGGCGGCAACCAGATGATGTATGTCAACTTGTTCTGGGCGTGGGGCCATCCCGAAGTGTACATACTGATCCTGCCAGTGTTCGGCATCTTTTCCGAAGTCGTCGCAACATTTTCCGGCAAAGGGCTGTTCAGCTATCGCTCGATGGTTTGGGCGACGCTCGCGATTTGTATCCTCTCCTTCATGGTCTGGCTGCATCACTTTTTCACCATGGGCGCGGGGGCTAACGTCAACGCGTTCTTCGGCATCATGTCGTCGATCATCGCAGTGCCGACGGGTGTCAAGGTCTTCAACTGGCTGTTCACGATGTTCCGCGGCCGGATCGTGTTTGCGACGCCGATGCTCTTTGCGGTCGGCTTCATCATCACGTTCGTCATCGGAGGCCTGACCGGGGTATTGCTGGCGGTGCCGCCGGTCGATTTCGTGGTCCACAACAGCGTTTTCCTGGTTGCCCATTTTCACAACGTCATCATCGGCGGTGTCGTGTTCGGCGTGCTGGCGGGAATCAACTATTGGTTCCCGAAGGCGTTCGGCTTCGCTCTCGACGACCGGCTCGGCAAGGCCAGCTTCTGGTGCTGGCTCGTCGGTTTCTATCTCGCTTTCATGCCCCTTTATGTGTTGGGCCTGATGGGCATGACCCGACGCCTGCAACATATCCCCGACCCGAGCTGGCAGCCGCTGCTGCTAGTCGCAGAAGCCGGTGCCATCGTCATCTTTTGCGGAGTCCTCTGCCAGATCGCACAGCTCTATGTCAGCATCCGCACGCGTGAGAAGCGTCTCGACCTGACTGGCGATCCTTGGAACGGTCGAACCCTAGAATGGTCGACCTCTTCGCCGCCGCCCGCTTACAATTTTGCCGTGCTGCCGAGGGTCGAGACGATCGACGCGTTCTGGCACATGAAGCGGGCAGGGCGGCCCACCGTCGAGCCGGCCTACCAAGCGATTGAGATGCCGCACAACAGTCCGGCCGGTTTTATTACCGCTTTCTTTGCGACGGTCATGGGTTTTTCGCTGATCTGGCAGATCTGGTGGCTGGCGGTCCTCAACTTTCTCGCTGCCGCAACCGTGGTCCTGATAGCCGGCTGGAGCATCGACCGTGAGCACGAAGTCTCCGCGGCCGAAATTGCGCAAATGGAGCGCGCTCGTCTGGGGCAGCCCGTATGACGATCGCAACAACAATCGATAGAGCTCCAACAGCGGTCCCAACCGAGCTCGCGCACGGGCGTGGCGGCGGCGGGCCGGCCTCAAAGCGTGTCGTAGTCGCTTTTGGCTTCTGGATCTTCATCCTCAGCGACATGGTCATGTTTTCAGCGCTGTTCGCGGCCTATGCAGTCCTGCGAGGCAATACAGCCGGGGGACCCACCGGAGCCGAGCTGTTCAATCTCCGCAACGTTTTCATCGAGACGATGTGCTTGTTGTTATCGAGCTATACATGCGGACTCGGCGCATTGTCCGCCGAACGGCGGCAGCCGGCGCTCTTCTTGATCTTCGCCGCTTTCACATTCGTGCTCGGTGCAGCGTTTCTGTTCATCGAGGCTACGGAATTCGCCCGCATGGTGGAGATCGGCGCCGGACCCTCCCGCAGCGGCTTTCTGTCCGCCTTCTTCACTTTGGTCGGCATGCACGGCCTTCACGTCACCAGCGGTTTGATTGCGCTTATCTATCTGAGCGCGCAGGTAATCGCTGAAGGTCTGCAAGCCGCGGTGCTGCGGCGCCTGTTGTGCTGGAGTCTGTTCTGGCACGCGCTCGACATCGTCTGGGTGGGAGTATTCACGTTGGTTTATCTGATGGGAGCGCCCTAATGAGCGGTTTCGAGGACCGAACGCCTGGTGTCGAAGAGCATGAGCCCACGGCCAGCTACCTGACATATACAGTGGGACTAGGGCTCGCTATCATTGCGACGATCGGCTCGTTCGTGGTGGCGCAGACCAATTTGCTCTGGCCGCCGGGTATCCCGGTCGGTTTGATCGTACTCGCCTTAGCGCAGATCGGCGTTCACCTCGTCTTCTTCCTACATATGGGCAGCGCCCCCGACAGCACAAACAATATTCTGGCCCTCGCGTTCGGCGTGTTGATCGTCTTCCTCGTCATCACCGGTTCTATCTGGATCATCGCTAATCTTAACAGCAACATGATGCCGATGCCCGCGCAATAACGGGAGAAAGATTGTCGGCTGGCGCTGGGCGTCACGCCGCCATCAATAACGATCCTGATAGCATTGTATGTGTGGTTGCGGGTTTCGGATCGTGCTCACAACGCGAAAGGAAGAAACATCCGTGTGCGCCGCATGTAGGCCGGGTATTGCCCCGGGAACTGCGCGATCATGATGCTCTCTTCGCGGCGCGCACTGTAGACAAAATACCCGCTGAACAGAACGAGTGGAACGACCCAGAATGCGCCGGCGCCGATCGCCGTGCCCAGCATCGCAAGCATGATGCCGCCATAGATCGGATGCCGCACATAACGGTAGGGACCGTCGGTGACGAGTTCGGGGTTTTCCTTGCGCGAGGCGGGCAGGCCCCAGTTCCGGCCAAGGTAGAAGCGGCCCAAGACGGCCAGTCCCACGCCGGCAATGCACAGCACGACGCCAGCGACGCCGAGAACCACGCTTCGTGCTTGATACGCCTGCAAGGCGCGAAACGTCTGGCGCACCGGCGGGACCGCGAGCACGATGAGCACCAGCGCCGCCACGATCAGGCGCAGGCCGATTTCTTTCCAGGTCTGTCGCGCGCCGAGGCTTGGCTTTGCCCCGACAGCCGATATCGCCCAATAGGCGATGAGGCCGAGCCAGAGCGCAACGATGAGCCAACGATAGATGGTCATGCCGCTTTAACCGGATCGAACGGCCGGCGTTTTCAGTCCCCACTCGCTACGGAGGCGGGGGGTTTACTTGGAGCCGACTGTGCCGAACGCCGTAGAGCACATAGATCGTGACTCCGATCGCGAGCCAAACGATGAAACGGAGCCAGGTATCGAGCGGAAGTCCGAACATCAGAAACAGAGATGAAGCGGCGCCGAGTGGCGCTGTAACAAATACCCACGGCGTCCTGAACGGGCGCGCCAGATTGGGCTCCTTGATACGCAACACGAGGACCCCAATGCAGACGATGGCGAACGCGAACAGCGTGCCGATGCTTACTAGCTCGCCAACCAGACCTATTGGCAGGAGGCCGGCGAGAATTATGACCACCGCTCCGGTGACGATCGTGGTGACGTAAGGCGTGCGGAATCGCGAATGCACTTTGGCGGCAACCGGCGGCAACAGGCGATCGCGCGCCATCGAATAAAAAATGCGTGGCTGACCCAGCAGCATGACGAGGATGACTGAGGTCAGGCCGAGGACAATGCCGAGCTTGATCAACGGTGAAAGCCATTTCAGTCCGATGGCGTCCACGCCGACTGCGATCGGGTCGGGTACATTGAGCTTGTCGTAGGCCACGATCCCCGTCAGCACGAAGCCTACCGCGACGTAAAGGACGGTGCAGATGGCAAGCGATCCGAGAATGCCGATCGGCATATCCCGTTTCGGGTTCTTTGCTTCCTGGGCGGCGGTCGAAACTGCGTCGAAGCCGATATACGCGAAAAACACGACGGCAGCGCCGCGTATAACGCCACTGAGGCCGTATTGGCCCACCGCTTGATTAGGGGGGATGAAATCCCCATGGGGATTGCCGGCGGTTACCCAGTGCGCAGTACTGACGAAGGGCACGGCGGCTGCGATGAAGAGCAGAATGATCGCGAGCTTAATTGCAACGATAACATTATTGAAGCGCGCGGATTCGTGCACGCCGACGACAAGCAATGTCGTAATTCCGGCAATGACGGCCATCGCTGGCACGTTGAGGAGCGCGCCCGTCGTATGCCAGGCGGCGTGCGAAGGGTCGTATATCAACGGCGAGCCGGCATAGGCGGAGGGCACAATGATCCCAAAATCCTTGAGAAAGCTCACCACGTAACCCGACCAACCGATTGCGACCGTCGTTGCGCCGAGCGCGTATTCCAGAATGAGATCCCAGCCGATGATCCAGGCGATCAGTTCGCCCATCGTCGAATAGGCGTAGGTGTAGGCGCTGCCCGCGATTGGAACCGTCGAGGCCATTTCGGCGTAGCACAGCCCGGCAAAAGCGCAGGCAAAAGCGCCGAACACAAAGGATAAACTGATCGCCGGCCCGGCATTTGCTGCCGCCGCGTGGCCGGTCAGCACAAAAATGCCAGCGCCGATAATGGCGCCGATGCCAAGAGAGACAAGGTTGAGGGCCGATAGGCTGCGCCTGAGGGGCACGCCGTCGTGTGTCGTCATCGCCTGCACGTCCGGCTCGAACGCTTCCGCTTCGAGCGTCGCGATCGGTTTGCGCACCCAAATGTTCGCCATGGCTATGGTCCTGTCGGCGCCTCTTTGCCTCTTTCCCGGCCGGCTCGCTTACTGAGGATAACCTACCGCTACCACGTAGGTCGCAAATCGGCCCTTCGGCCTGGCGGTAGCCGGCTTTCCATCATTTTGAAGAGGCCTCTGGCTATAGCTCCTCCCAATTCGCGAGTGATTTCAGTCCTTAGCCTCGCTCGACCCGCTGGGGCAGGCCCGATCACTACAAAGTTACAAGCTGAATGGATTCGTATGCAAACAATCAACACACAAACCAGAAAGGAAAAGGGTTCCGAAGCCTTACATGCTAATTATTAACCAGAACGGCAAAGCCGCTTAAGGATCCGCCAGGGTCGGGGGGAAAGGATGAGTACCCATGGAGTACTCAGACTATTTGCGAGACCAGGCTGCTAGGTATCGAGAGCTCGCTGCCTTGAACGAGGATTCCTTTGCCAAGCAGGAATTCTTCGAGCTTGCCGACATATGCGAAGAAGTCGCCAATGATATGGATGACCAGCGCGTGAGCGGTTAGCGCAAAATTGGCTTGGCGCGCCTCGCAATGTCGATGTCGCCGAAAGACGCGCGCGTCCATTATCGATTATCCGGAACGAGATTAAGTACTGGGTTTGAAGGCCGAATGCCCAAGCGACGCGAAGCCTATTTGTTGGGAACGGTTATTGCATATGGCTCACTTGAACCGAAAGGCGGTCAGGCTCGGATTTGTTCCTCCCAGCTCTGACGACGCCTGGGCCTCGGCCGAGTGAACCTCCGGCCGAGGCCCGCTTTCGTCTGAGCAACTCGCTCGCGAGGGCATTGCTTTGCTTTTGTCTTATCAGCAACTCCGAGCCGATCCTGATGAGCTCTCCGAGCTGCGGAGCAAAGTAAGGACTGTCACAATCGATTCCCCGGTGTGTCGCGCCGGCGATGAGCGTGTCCTCTTCGAATACATCTGATGTGGCCGCCCAGCAGCCAGGGCAAATGGCGCTGAGTTCTTCGCCAACCGATCAAGGGTCCCATTTCGTTCTCGCCGCAATTGCTGACCGGCCGATGCGCGCCCCGGCGCAATTGATTTAGGTCAAGGTCGGTCGCGCGTTTGTTTGCTCTGAATTGGTGCCGTGTTCGAAGATCCCCGCGGCAAAGGGCTGTTGGTCGTTATCTGCTGCTGGAAGAACAAATAAGGGAGATGCGGCAATGAGAAAGAACACGCTGATCGTTCTCGGTATTTTGGTATCGGTCTTCGTCTTGGCTGCCGGTGTCGCGATTCCCGCTCAGGACAAGTATACTGTCGAAGTGCCGGGTGGCCTCGCATTCTCCGAGTTCAGGGGATACGAAGACTGGCCGGTCGTCGCGATGAGTGAGAACGGCGGCAAGTTCGCCGTGATCCTGGGGAATCCGGTCGCAATCGCCGCATTTAGGGACGGCGTGCCCGGCAATGCCAAACCTTTCCCAGATGGCGCCATGTTGGCGAAAATCCATTGGGACCCGAAAAAACAAGACGCGTATCCCGGCCAGCCAATGGTGCCGGGTACCCATCTGAACTCGCACTTTATGGAGAAGGACAGCAAGAGGTTCGCTGACAGTGGCGGATGGGGATGGGCCGCATTCGAGTATGACGCAGCGACCGATACGTTTAGGCCCCGCAACGAGTCGGAATCTCCGCCGCAGGGACACGACGCCAAGTGCGGGCTCGCCTGCCACTCGATAGTGAAGGACCGCGACTACGTTTTCACGGAATATGGAAAGCGGTGAGGGTGGAACGGACCGTCGTCACCGCCATCACATCTAATGGGAGTTTGATCATGAATAACGGCAGGAAGGATTGCCAACGCATCTCGCGCCGCGCGGCGCTCGCAGGTACGGCGCTTGTGCTCGGCGCCGCGGCAGCCGCCACGGCGGTCTCCGAGTCGCCGGCGCAGCAGAAGATCAGCCAAGCGGACGCCAAATATCAGGCTACGCCGAAGGACGATCAGCGCTGCGACGGCTGTGTCAATTTTCAACCGCCGAACGCGTGCAAATTCGTCGAAGGCGACATCAGCCCGAGCGGGTGGTGCCAGCTGTTTGCCCCCAAGCCCAAGTCCTAACTGCTTCGGCAAAGTTCGTTTCGAAATTCGTCACCAACGCCCGGGGCAGCAATCGCGCCTTCACGCTACTGCCTTTGAGCCGCTGATTTTTTTTAAGCAAATATTTGATTGCATCCCAGCATCGCGTAATGCGGCTTGCTGAACGCCGAGCGTCTGCCCATCCGTGCTCATCCGACATATCCAACCTTTATTTCCGATTCCGTTTTAGATGCAAATTTCAGACAGCGAATTCCGTTTTGATTTTAGCGACCCTCCATTTTTTTTGAATGTTTTAAGTTTTCGAAGCTCGGTGCCAATGGTTCAGCAAAAAAATTTTTTAAAAATCTACCTGCTGTGATGTTCCGCAATGAGACGAGTCGCACACAATTTGTAGGGAACTTTGATCGATGTGTTCGGAACGCTCATCTGGGCTGTGCGTTACGGCGAGAAGGGACGTTCGCTGACGACCACGCTGGCCTTCGCCGAATTTCCCCCATGCTTTTTGTTGGTCAAGTGAGATGTGGCAGTGGCCGCAGGGGATAGGTCATATGAAAATTTCTGTGAAAATTTCTGCATGTTTGCAGCGAATTTTTGTCGGTATGGCTCTGACGCTAGGTGGGTTCGCGAGTACTGCGCACGCGGAGATGGCAAGCGTTTACGGCGGACGAGACGGTTACTGCGGAAGTCGCACCGCCAATGGGGAGCGAGTAAATTGTTCCGCAATGACGGCGGCTCATCGCCGATTGCCCTTTGGCGCGAGGGTTCGCGTTTGTCACAGTGGATGCGTCACAGTTCGCATTAACGATCGCGGCCCCTTTGTCCGAGGTAGGGACATCGATCTATCCCCGGCGGCGGCCCGAGCTATTGGTTTGAGTAGTCTCGGGCATGTCACTGTTTCGCGATTGTGAAAGGTCATCGGACGTGATCCCGGGACTCCGAACGGAAAATGGGCCACCCAAATGGATGGCCCAAGTTGTTGGTAAGGCAGACGCGTGTTGCTCTATCACGCGTCTGGATAACTTCAACAAGAGATCGCAATCGCGGCATTGATCCACATCAAGGCCGCGGGGCGTCACTTGCGCCTTGAATCAATATTCGAGGCCACGAATCTGAAATGATAAATCTATTCCTTAGTGCCCGAGGCGGCGGGGGCCTGCTTAACTTGTTTATGTTTGTGAGTACTCTTCGCAGATGGTGCAGCCGCGCCGGACGTGCCGGCTGCGCTACCCGCCGGCGGCTGACCGCCCGTGGCGGGACCGTTCTGTGCTATCGCCGATTTTTCAGAGTTGTCATAACGCGCCTTCTTGCTTGAGCCGCCCCCGCCGCTCAAAACGCCTTTGGGCGAGTTTGGTTCCTGTGCCTGCGGTCGTCTATAGAGACGACCCGGCCGCCCAAGGTGCGCAGCGACCGACCATGCGCTGCTGTTATCGCCTGACGGATTCCATAATGTCGGCCACGATCCATTGAGTCGTTTTGGCTCAGCAGCTTATGTGCTGAGAACCGGCTCCGTCACACCAAAACCCCCAGCGTTCCGGGGTCCCAAAAAAAGACCAATGATACTGGCCTTGTGGCCACCAGTAGGGCTGATACCCATAATGACGCGTGAGCGGTATGACGATGTAATGGTGCGAGTGGCGGTATGCGACGGGCGCGGCGTGACACGCTTCGCACATGGCCGCGCAAATCAGCATTGCGACTGTGAATGCACAGACGGTCCGCTGCATGATGTCTCCCTTCTTTAGTTTCCCGGGTTCGTCGCCCGGACTCGTTCTCATAATAGACGGCAAGTTGCCAGATCGGCAGTGCCCGTCGCCGAAAATTCATAGACTCCGAAAACCACCGCTGTACAATGTGCCGCATTGAGGCATGGGTAATGTATGAAAAAGTGGTTCATCGCTTTGGTGTGCGCGTCCACCTTCTTGCCTGCGCAGAACGCGCTTGCCGCCATCAAGTTCAAGCGCTTTGCCCATTGCGGCGATGGCCTTGTAACCGTGAAGACCTGTGAGTGCCACGCCCGCAATTCGCGCGTTTGGCACTACTGTCACGCCGGATACTACTGCCATACGTTCGATGGCAGTTGCCGAAAGTAGTTCGGCATGGTTTTTTCGTCGCGTCCTCCAGCTTTACGCTGAGGAAATCCGATGTTATTTGGCGCAAACCTAGTCGCGCGTTAGTTCTTGCGCCTGGTGACGCACAATCTCTTCTGGTTCTTTTTGATCCAGCGTCGTTAATTCTGTCCTCGCGCGCTGCTCCGCTCGCAGCAACTCATCGAGCTTTGCATGGATTGCGAGTGTGTCGCGAGTTTCTGCGCGTTGGATGAACAGGGTCATTATCCAGGTCGCGACTGCGGCAATGCTCTGCCAGCCGAAAGACGCCGGATCAAAAATCAACCAAAGCGCCACATAAACGCCGACAACAACGAAGGCGAGCGGATGGGATGTCGAAACCCCTATAGCGGTCAGCCAGCGGCGTAGCACCTAAAGTCAACGCCCGGCGTGATTTTAGCGTTCCCAGTCGTGGCCCTCTTCAAAGTCATTGGGCAAACAGCACTTAATTCCAGTTCCACAACGACAAAGTGGAACGAGACGCGAGACTACTTCGTTTTCTAAGAAAGGAACGGATTGAGTGAGCGGGATATAGTGAGGAGATTCTCAATGCGGAAGTCGATCCCCCTAATCGTACTCGCTGCGTTGCTGGCCGCGCCGACGGCATTCGCTCAGTCCCAAGGCCAGGACCAGTCGAAGAGTACAGCCCAAGGCTATAAGCCATCTGCAGACACTCCGGCCAAGCAAAAAGAGAGAAACGGGGACTACAGCAAAACGCCTGGTGTGCCCGGCAACAAGTCGGGTGCGCCCGCGCAGCAGAACCGCTAAAGCTGGCGAATTACCGGGAATGCCGTAAGGCCGTCCAAGTGGGCGGCCTCAAGCTTTGGCACGCCTGGACATCGGCCCTTCCCCCGGCGCGCCTCATGTGGACAACGTGGACAACGCAAAATTCCCACATGGACACTCGTGCGTAATAGTGCCTACACTTGCGACAGCGGTTGGATGGAGAAAGCCAGTTTGGCGTACTGGCGGAACCCAGAAGGCCTTCCCTCCGAGTTCTGCCTCCGGAAACGGATAGGCAGAATTCGACGCCGAGGGAATCATTGTTGGCGGTCATGAACGCCAATCGTGGGCAGTTCAATCAAAGACTTTGAGTTGACAGGGAGGTGGCGGTTTGCTTGCGAACCGCCGCTTCTTTTTTGGATTGGTCGCTGCCGCCAACCAAGCGATGCGAATTTTCACCAATTAAAAAATAAGCCTCTTTGCCCGTTCCGCGATTCTTCGGCGTAGCCGAGCCCATTCCCGCCGCCAAGTTGCTGGTCGTTGTTGCGCTGACGGGCGAGCGCCTTGGGCTTGCGCGCTTTGCTTTTTTTAGCCTCGGCCCTTTCGGTGGGCGCTACAGCAGAGCCGGCTTCCACATTTTTCGCCGGCGAAGCGTCTTTTGTATCAGGTGCAACCATGAAGAGACGCGGTTCGCCGCTGATCGCTGTGACATTGCGTTCAAGGGCGGGGCGCGGATAGTGACGCACGTTTTCCGACGTTGAAAAGTTGAATAAGCCGATCATTACACCCACGGCCGCGGTCAAAACCATGATCATAGATACGAAGTAACCGAGTAAAGAAAATGCCACGGCGATTGGCTCCCAGCACAGAACGTACCCGGACAGAACTCTAGACGACCCGCCGCGTTCCCACTTGATCGAGATCAAACGCTGACATTACGTTTCATCAAAGGTTTCAGCCGTGCTGTTGCACGACGCACAAATTACGTCGTGAGTGCAGGAAACCACTCCCGGAACTACATTGGGCTGACCGCGTTTTATTCTTGGCGCCGTGGCCTACAGCCTTACGCACCCCCTCCAAAGCCGATGTCACGGTCGCCACTGGCTTTTGTGGAAGGTGACGATGAAGATTGTTAGGTTCGAAGGTAACCGCGAGGCGAGGCAAGCCTTAGCACTCTCCGTGGCGGGAGTGATCTTCGCTATGCTCATGTGGAATTTGATGATGCTGCTCTGGTATTGAGCAACCTGGCTTGTCAATCGCCACTGGCTTGCCGGGCGCTCCTGTGTGGGCTTATTTTCGGCAACGATTTTCTCAGATTTTCTCAGAAGCCTTTGTCGTCCTCAGGACTCTTCGAAGAGTCCAAAATTCCCAGTAATAAGCAGTGATAAAGCGGGGCGATCCTGTATCATCGCATCGCCGAGGAGTACGTGTGAGCGGATCCATCGCGGCCTTGTTTGAACGCCTGTCGCAAGGCGTCTACGTTGTCGGCGTCGCCCATGGGGAGGCGCGAAATGCTTTCACGGCCGCCTGGGTCATGCAGGCTTCGTACGATCCCTTGCTGTTGGCCCTGAGCGTCAATCCGGAAAATTCGTCTTATGCACTGCTCAAGGAGGGCCGGGCTTTCAGCGTCAATGTTCTCAAGAAGGGTCAGTTGGATCTCGCGGCGCATTTCGGCCGATCGGACGGCTCCGATAAATTGGCCTCGACGGAGTGGACGACAGGTCGCTTCGGCCTACCCCTGTTGCGTGAAGCACTGGCCTGGTTTGGGTGCCGGGTCGCGAGCGAACACGCCGCCGGCGATCACAGGCTGGTGCTTGGGAAGGTGTTCGACGGCAAGCTGCTGGATTCCGAAGCCGAGCCCATGTCCTATCGTGAAACGGGCACAATGGACGGCGCGATTGCGCTGTTTCCGGACGATTTCGGCGACACATGAGGCGTCGCGACAGTTCTCAGCGCGCCTGCCTTCAGGAGCAAGACCCACGGCGCGGGCTGTTTTGGAAGATATTCCGACATGGACTGTCTCAGTGAAAATGATTAGATTCTGGCAATGGGATTGCTTTTCCTATTCTTCACCGTTGCTCTGAGCCTGTGCGTTGTCGGATTGATCGTGATTGCGCTTGCCTCCATTCTTGGAGCTGTGCGCGATGACTGGAGAATAAAGAAAGTCGATCGCGACCGGCGGCGGCAAAGCAACTGACCTTACGACGTCCCTCTGCCCGTGATCTTTCGGAGCTCAAGCGGACGTTAGCGGGCTTGGTGGGGACGTCTGTTCGCGCTCCCAGTCTCTAACGCAATTTTGCCGACCTGCGTCTTCCGAAGAATAGCTTGACAACATTGGGACCGATCAGCCGCGCTTCGCCTTTGCTGACGAGCGTGGCCGCCCATTGGCTCGGTCCAACGACCTCTCGTCGCAGCAGCTGTATCGTCTCGGTATGCTCGGTGACGTATCGGGCAAGGCCCTCGACCGAGGGGGTCTCACTGCGATTGCAACTTTCGCTCAGCCGCGGGTCGTGTCCCTGATCTACAATCGCACGGAGCGTTTGTGCCCTCACCCGAGCCGCTTCGAGTGACCACTCGGGAGAGTGGCCAATTCTCATGAATCTTTGGTGGCCATCGATGCAATAGATGAAAACGAACGACTTCGACCCGTCGCCGCGGACCCGCAGGCAGAGGCCGCGGACCTCTTCGTCCCACACCAAATCCGCCCGCGGTGCGAGATCCGCCATCTCTCCCGCTTCACGCCATTCGTTGAAGCTCGAATGCCATACGAGCCGCTCTTTCCAGTCTTTCAAATGGTGAAGGCTGCGCTTGAGCTCCTCGATCGAAAGAGGGCCAACTGGCTTATCTGCCTCGGCGAGGTACCACGCATCACGCATCGCCCACTCTCCCGCTGCACGAGATCGATCGGCAGCTCGCGCTGCAGTTACATCGGTTGTCGTGCAGACCACAGTAACAGTGGCAACAGTTCAGGTCTTGTCTGAATCAACGTAACCATGGCAGCGACTCCGGTTACAATAGCGAGCCAGGCTACAAACGGCCAGTCGGCGTCGATTTGCGGTTTGCGCTTCATTTTGTAATGAAGGCAAAAATGCTGGCGCTGACAATCGTGCCGACCAGAAGTAAGAAGCCTAAATTGGCCTTCCACGTCGGCTTCAATCCGACGCAATCGGAGTTGATCATGATTTACTGAGAGCGTCGCAAGCCGACCACGAATGGCCGACACCGATCGCTCACCCCCCTGTCCCCAACGCCGTGATCTGAGCGGAGCGTTACGGCCGAATTGAGATGACCAGATGATTAATTGATGGACGCCGAGTGGGCGGCGCTCAAGAGGGTAGGGTCGACAGATCATGAGCACAACCAGCATGCCATCCGTTGCGGCGGCCGCACGCCGTATTCCGCTGTGGCTTAAGCTCGCTTACACGGCCTTCATGGCTGTTCTGGTGCCTGTCTATTTGCGCAATTACGGGCCGACCAACTTCCTTTACTTCTGCGACGTCGCCCTGATCATTACGCTCATCGGCATCTGGATCGAGAGCCCGTTGCTTGTCTCCATGTGTGCGGTCGGTATCGTCGCGTCGCAGACTCTCTGGGTGCTCGATTTACTCTCCAATCTGATCGGCCATCCGCTCACCGGGCTCACCGATTACATGTTCATGACCGATCATTCGCTGTTCCTGCGCAGCTTGTCGCTGTTTCACGGCTGGCTGCCTTTCCTGCTGCTCTATCTGGTGTGGCGGCTCGGCTACGACCGGCGCGCGCTGCCGGCCTGGACCTTGATTGCCTGGACGTTGGTACTGATCTCCTTTTTCTTCATGCCACCGCCGCGGCCCAATCCAGGCCTGACGCCGGTCAACATCGACTACGTGTGGGGGCTGCGCGACACCGAGGCGCAGCACTGGATGCCGCCAGGCATCTGGCTGATCGCGTTGATGATCGCGTTGCCGGCTCTGCTTTACGTGCCGGCGCAGTTCCTCTTGCGCCGCTTCATGCCGAAGCCGGTCAGCGCATGGTGAGTGTCCGGGTGCGTTCGCCGGCGTCATACTGGCGCGGGCCGCCTTAGCGAGGAGGACGACAATCATGACTGCGCTTCTCGATCGGCATATTGCCGCGATTACCGGCAGCGGCTCAGGCATCGGACGGGCGATTGCGCGCGGTTATGCACGGGAAGGCGCCCGCGTTGTCGTTCTGGATATTAACGGCGATGCCGCGGCGGAAACGGTTTTGGCAATCAGGAAAGCCGGCGGTCGAGCCGACAGCTTCGTGCTCGACGTGACAAAGCGCGAGCGCTGCCGCGACATCGCCGCGCTCGTTCATGAGAAGGTCGGTTTAGTCTCGATCCTGGTCAACAATGCCGGCATCAACCGGCGCAACGCCATCACTGCGGATCCGCAAGCCGTGATCAAGGATTGGGAGGAGGTGCTAGGCGTCAACCTCAATGGCGTATTCAACATCACGCATGCCTTCCTGGCGCAACTGCGCGCCAGCCGCGGCCGCATCGTCAATATTGCGTCGATCCAATCCTTCGTGCACGTGCGTACGCCCAACTCGCCCGCATACACCACCTCCAAGCACGGCCTGCTGGGGTTCACCCGTGCGCTGGCAGTGGAGCTCGGCAAGGAGGGCGTGCGCGTCAATGCTATCGGGCCGGGCCTGATCGAGACGCCGCTCAACGAGCAGGTGCGCGCCAACAATCCCGAGCTGGTCAAGATATTTCTGGACCACACGCCGCTCGGCCGCGCCGGCAAGCCTGAGGATATCGTCGGGCCGGCCATTTTTCTGGCTTCTGACCTCTCGGCCTATGTCACCGGCACGATCGTCATGGTCGACGGCGGCTACCGGACGATTTAGTCACTCGCCAGTCCGCGCCGCGGCGGACGCTCCGATCAATTGGAGGCAGTCGTCATCAGCTGCGAGCGGTGGTAGGCGCGTTCGGCATAGTCTTTCATGTCTTCAACCGTCAGCCCCCGCTGAACAGACAAATCTCCAGAATTCACCGAACTTGAAAGCTGGTCGAGAAAAGCGGTGTTGCTTGCTTG
>Ga0187820_1000114_pt1 | contig 15613 bp, 13 predicted proteins | sample NC_wetland_sal_i_19_FD_132409 | JGI IMG/M metagenome (GOLD analysis project Ga0187820, IMG submission 132409) | Wetland sediment microbial communities from Neuse River Estuary, North Carolina, USA - SO4_5 | ecosystem: Environmental > Aquatic > Freshwater > Wetlands > Sediment | place: USA: North... | reverse complement strand
GCGGAACGATCACCGACCAGCTCGCGTTTGGCCGTAGGCCTGTATCTGGCGCAAACCGATGCCGGCCGCGCACTGGCCTCAATTGCTCGACGGCGCTGAAAGTCTCGGAATCCACTTCACTCGGTCAACCGGACTTTCGGCGCGCGACGGCGCCGTGGATAGCTGTTGCTCTCGTACAGGCGCCGAATGTGATCGCCGTCAAAGCGCTCATCCCCCACCCGCATCCATGCACCGAGAGTGCGGATGGCGGGGAACTCTTCGATGGCGAAGCGAATTGCCTCTGCCGCCGTGCGGAAGCGACGATAACTGGTCGTCCGGCGCGCGCCAGGCTTGCCCTTTGGTAGGAATAGTTCGGCGGACGCGGCATAGTCGAACGTCATGTTTTTTGGCCTTCGATCGAAGCTCCGAAATCATACAGTGTGATTAAGCTGACTTTCCTTGGCCACCCGCTCGTGCGCCTCGGTGGCACTTTTGATCTTGTACTGGAAGTCGTCGCCCTCGGGCGGCAAAAGTTGAATGATCTTGTAGACGCCGCGCGAACTGCCCGCGCCGTACAAGCCTGATGTATAGTACACTGCTTGGCCGATTTTGAATTTGTGGCTGCTCACAGCTCCTCCATCTGAGGCGACGGTGGGTCCGATCAGTGGACAATAGCACATATCACTGCCGCTAACGTGCGGCTTTTTTGTTCATGCCGCCGCCACTTTATCGCGCCCGATCGCATTGGTCAGCCGACCGTGGTCGTAAGCAGCTTTAACGTGTCATGCCCTTCCTCGACTGACGAAGCGGCGTGTCGTCCGGCTTATCAGAGCGGGCTCATCTTCCGGGCCAGTGCCCGATCGACTTCGGCCATAAGCGCCGCTAAGCGCAGCGTCTGGCGGGCATGGCCGTCTCCGTGAAGTGAGCCTACACAATCGCGGGCGTCAACGCGCTCGAATACGTTCGGTTTCCGCGCGATCGATGTCGCCATCGGCGCCGATGGCCACGCCGTAATCGCGGCGCGCTTCTTCCGCCGTGATCAAGCCGTCCAGCACATCGTCACGCACGCGCTGCGGATCGCGCGCCCGCGGATCGCCGAAGCCGCCGCCGCCAGGCAGTTGCAACTGGATGGCGTCGCGCGGCGGCACGGTCTGGCGGCCCTTGGGCCGGATCGGGCGGCCGGATCGCAACGTGACGATTCCGGCTGTTCCCGCGCGGCCGCCGTTGCGGCCGCGGGCCGGATGGTGCACCCGCTCGAAATTGCAAAGAAGCGCCACCGGCGTCGCGCCGGCGCCGCCGATCTCGATCACTTGGCCGAGGCCGCCGCGGAATTGGCCCGCCCCGCCCGAACTTTCGCGAAACTCGCGGCGATAGAACACGACCGGCGCGACGCTTTCGGTCGCCTCGACCGGGATCGTGCGCACGCCTGATGGAAACGACGTCGCGCTCAATCCGTCTTTTTGCGGCCGGGCTCCGGCCCCGCCGCAGTGAAAGATGACGGTGGAGAATTCCGGCAGCGTATTGGCGTCGGTGCCCTCTTCGACCTGGTCGACCAGCGAGCCGCCGCCGAATATTTGCGGATTCCACAACGATGACGCGCCTTCCGCCGGAACGCCGCCGCGGATCGCTTGATGCAGGCAGCCGGCGACGACATCCGGCAGCATTTGACCGACAGTATGGCGCGCCGCCACCGGCCACGGCCGCTTGACGTTGAGCACGCACCCCTCCGGCGCGCGGACGGTGATCGGCGCGAGCGAGCCGGCATTGTTCGGCACGTCGGGAGCGACCAGGCACCTGACGCCGAAAGCGGTGTAGGCGAGGCAGTAATTGAGGACGACATTGATACCGTAACCCGAAGCAGGCGACGTGCCGTCGAAGTCGACATGAATGCCGTCGTCCGAAATGGTCAGTTCGGCATTCAGAAGCAGCGGCTTGTCGTAACCGTCCATTGTCATGCTGTTGCGATAGGTGCCCTTCGGCAAGGTACGGATGCGTTCGAGTGTCGCCTCGCGCGACGCGTCGACAATCGTATCGCCGAGGCGGTCGAGATTGGCGATTTCGAATTCCTCCATCATCTCGATCAGGCGCCGGCCGCCTTCATCATTGCAGGCCGCGCAGGCATAGATGTCGCCTTCGACTTGAAGCGGTTCGCGGACATTGGCGCGAACCAGGCGCAGCAAATCCTCGTTCATGCGGCCTTCGCGGGCGAGCGGCATGATCGGGATCGACAGGCCTTCCTCGAAAACCTGCCGGCCGTCGGGCCCCATGCCGAGCCCGCCGATGTCCACGACGTGAACGGTGTTGGCGAAGAGGCCGACCGCTCGGCCGCGGTGAAAGGCCGGGGTCACGACCGTGATGTCGTGAAGATGCCCGGAAGTGAGCCAGGGATCGTTGGTGATGAAGTGATCGCCGGGCTTCATGCTGGCCAGCGGAAACACGTCGAGAAAATAGCGCACGCCGTTCGCCATCGAATTGACGTGGCCCGGCGTGCCGGTCACCGCTTGCGCGAGCATTCGGCCGTGGCGATCGAACACGCCGGCCGATAGATCGCCGGCCTCGCGAACCGACGTGGAAAACGCCGTACGCACCATGGTCTGCGCCTGCTCTTCGACAACCGCGATCAAGCGGTTCCACATGATCTGCGTATGAATTTGCGCGAGCGCGGCGTTTGGACGGGCGACCATGGCGCGGATTCTGTCATTGCGAGCGAAGCGAAGCAATCCAGAGATTTGCTTATGATGCTGGATTGCTTCCTCGCCAAGCCTCCTCGCAACGACCGAACTAGCGTCGTCTCAACTCGATAGCGCCGAACTGATCGATGCGCGCGTCGAATAAGGAACTAACGACCGTCGACGTGTCATCCTCGGCAATAACCGCCGGGCCTTTGATGCACGCGCCCGGCGCAAGATCGTTTCGCCAATAAACCGGCACGTCGGCGAACTCGCCGGCCAGCGGATCGAAGACCTTTCGCCGTGTGCGGGGCTTCGGCTCGCTCGGCTTTGTCGGCACGGCAATGGCGAGTTCGCCTTGAGCCGGTGCGCCAAGCGCAATCACCCAGCTCAAAATCTCAATTTCGACGCCCGGAATGGGCCGGCTGTAGAGCCGCCGATAGGCATCTTCGAACAATGCGGTGATCGTCGCGCGGTCTGCGGCGGTAAATTCCCGCACCGGCAGGTCGACGGCGATCTCGTGGCCCTGGCCGCGATAACGCATGAACGCCGAACGCTGCTCGGTGAGTTGCGCGTCAGGCGCGCCTTGCTGCACGACGGCTTCCGCCTCCTTGCGCATTTGCGCCAACAATCCATTGACCGCCGCGGGATCGAAACTTGAAAGCCGCATCAAACGCCCGCGCACGATCTCGTACGCGACCGGAGCGCGCAAGAGTCCGACGGCCGAACCCACTCCGGCATTGGCCGGAACAAGCACACGCTCAATGCCGATCTTTTCGGCAACGCGCGCGGCATGCAGGGGCGCAGCGCCGCCAAATGCGATCAAAGTGCGCGGCCGCAGGTCCTTGCCGCTTTCGATCGCATGGACGCGGGCCGCGTTCGCCATGTTCTCGTCGACCATTTCGCTAATGCCGAGCGCGGCATGCTCACCGGCAAGATCGAGTTTGTTGCCGATCCGCTCGGCGATCGCCGTTTTTGCCGTGGCGGCATCGAGCGGCATCTTGCCGCCGGAAAATGTCGCGGGATCGATCCGGCCGAGAGCGAGATCGGCGTCGGTAACGGTCGGTTCGCGCCCGCCGCGGCCGTAGCAAACGGGTCCCGGTTCGGAACCTGCGCTTTGCGGGCCAACCGCGATGCGTCCAAGCGCATCGACCGCCGCAATCGACCCGCCGCCAGCGCCGATCTCGACCATTTCGATGACCGGGATGCGCAACGGCAGGCCGCTGCCTTTGACGAAGCGATAGATGCGCGCGACCTCGAAGGCGCGCGCGGTTTGCGGCCGCGCCTTGTCGATGAAGCAGATTTTCGCCGTAGTGCCGCCCATGTCGAATGACACGACGTGGTCCAATCCGTGCTGGCGGGCGATGCAGGCGGCGAAGATCGCGCCACCGGCCGGCCCAGACTCAACGAGCCGCACCGGAAAGCGAATGGCGGTCTCGGTCGTGGTGATGCCGCCGCCCGACGTCATCAGCAGCATCGGACAGCGAAAGCCGGCCTGCGCAAGCTCGTGGGCGAGCTTTGCCAGATAGGTCCCAATCAACGGCTGCAGATAGGCGTTGGCGCAGGCGGTCGAGAAGCGCTCGTATTCGCGCATCTCGGGCGAAACGTCCGAGGACAGGCTGACGGCCATTTTGGGAAAACGGCGCGCGATGGCGTCGCCGACCCGGCGCTCGTGATTCGGATTGGTGAAGCTGTGCAAAAATCCGACCGCGACGGCTTCGACATCGTGCTCGGCGAGCGCATCCAGTGCGCGCGCGATGCTTGTTTCATCGAGCGGCACGAGCACGTTGCCTTGCGCGTCGACGCGCTCGCTGATCGGTAGCCGCAAACGCCGGGCAACGAGCGGCGGCGGCAGGTCGATATTGATGTCGTATTGCTCAAATCGATTCTCGTGCCGGATCTCCAGCACGTCGCGAAAGCCTTCCGTCGTCAAAAGCGCGGTCTTGGCGCCTTTGCGTTCGATCAGGGCATTGGTGGCGAGCGTCGTGCCGTGAATGATCGATTGCACCTGCGCCGGTTGAATGCCGGCTTCGGTGACGATCGCGCGCACGATCGCGAGCACGCCGGCTTGCGGCGCACGTGGTGTCGTCAAACCTTTCGCCGTGATGCGCCGCTCGCCGATTTCTAAAGCGACATCGGTGAACGTGCCACCGATATCGACGCCAAGCCTGATTGCCGGAGAGGGTGCCACGCGCGTGCTGCCAAAAGATCGGAGGAAACGCCAAAAACCGCTTTATATGCCGGCTCTTTGCGCGCCTTGTCCATCGCACCGCAAGGGTCAGCTATTACGGGAAGCGCGTTGCGCGCCTCATGAGGCCGGTGCATCATGCCAGCAACAAACGCGCAAAATCAGGGATCGGGGCTTCAAGGAGCGGCATCGATGCACGACATCGTCATTCGCGGCGGCACCATTGTCGATGGCACCGGTCAGGCGGCTTTCACCGGCGATGTCGCCATAGCGGATGGCCGCATCGCCGCGGTCGGCGGCAAACAAGGCGCTGCGAAGCGCGATATCGACGCCGACGGGCTTCTCGTCACCCCTGGCTGGGTCGATGTGCACACGCATTACGACGGCCAGGCGATGTGGGATCCGCTTTTGGCGCCGTCATGCTGGCACGGCGTGACCACGGTGATGTTCGGCAATTGCGGCGTCGGTTTCGCGCCGGTGAAGAAGCACCATCGCAACGCGCTCATGGATCTGATGGAGGGCGTCGAAGAAATCCCCAATCCGGTGCTGGCCGCGGGCCTGACCTGGGAGTGGGAGACCTTTCCCCAATTCATGGATGCGCTCGAGCGCCGGCTGCGCGCCATCGATATTGCGGCGCAGGCCGCGCATCTGCCGTTGCGCGTCTATGTCATGGGCAACCGTGCGGTGCGGCGCGAGCCGGCGACGTCCGACGACATCGCCGAGATGCGCCGGCTCACCATCGAGGCGCTGCAATGCGGCGCCTTCGGTTTCACCACGTCGCGGACGGACTCGCATAAGACGCCGGCGGGCGAGCCCGTGCCCTCGCGCGATGCCGATGCGGAAGAGCTCGTCGGCATCGGGTCCGCGCTCGGCGCGGTCGGCGCCGGTGCGTTCGGCATGAACAGCGATTTTGACGATGAGGACTATGAGCTCGCCTGGATGACCGAGCTCGTCCGCCAGACCGGCCGGCCGATCTGGTTCTTGCTCACCGATCGCTACGAGGATCCGCAACGCTGGCGCCGCCTGCTCAAGGCGACGCATGCGGCGCGCGCCGAGGGCTTGCCGTTTACCGCGCAGATCGCCGGACGGCCGATCGGCGTGATGATGGGGATCGGCACCGCGCTTAATCCCTTCACGGTGCGGCCGACCTACAAGTCGATCGAAAACCTGCCGATTGACGAGCAACGCCGGCGATTGCGCGATCCGGAAATGCGCCGAAGGATTCTCGCCGAAGCGCCGTCGGATGCCGACGTCGCCAAGCTTGCGCAATTCCGGCAGGCCGTCGTGCGGATGTGGGAGCGCTTTTACGTCATGGGCGATCCGCCGGACTACGAGCCGGCGCCGGAGAAAAGCGTTGCCAATATCGCCGCGCGCGAGAGCCGTGCTCCCGACGCAGTCGCCTACGACTACATCACCGGCGGGGACGGGCAGTATCTCTACTTCCCGGTGGTCAATTATGTCTCAGGCGATCACGCGCCGATCTTGGAAATGCTCAACGATCCGGCCTGCCTTCTCGGACTGAGCGATGGCGGCGCGCATTGCACGTCGATCGTCGATGCCGGCGTGCCGACCTTCATGCTCATGCATTGGGGCCGCGACCGCAGCCGCGGGCCGCGCCTGCCGCTGGAAAAGCTGGTCAAGCGGCAAACCAGCGAAACATCGGATTATTACGGATTGACCGATCGCGGGCGGCTCGCGCCCGGGCTGCGCGCCGACATCAACGTGATCGATTTCGGCAGTCTCAAAGTGCAGAAGCCCGAACTCGTCCACGACATGCCGGCCGGCGGCCGGCGTTTCGTGCAGCGCGTCGAAGGCTACCAGACGACGCTCGTGGCCGGCGCGCCGATCTTCGAGCGCGGCGAGCATACCGGCGCCATGCCAGGCCGGCTGGTTCGCGCCGGCCGCGAAAGAGCAGTCTTGGCGGCGGAATAAACGGGCTGCGGCGGAGCGTCGCGCGGGGCTTCCGACGACGCCGGCCGGCAGGCTGGCGGCCTTGCGGAAACGGCCGCTCCGCCTTAATCGGGATACCAAGAACGCGACAGAGCGCGACACACCGCGGCGCACCGGCCGCATTGAGGGGGAAATGCCATGGCCGCAGGGAAAGTTGATGTCATCGACCTGATTGACCGGCACCCGGTGACCGGCTTTCAGATCGGCGTTTTGGTCCTGTGCATGCTGGTGGCGGCGCTCGACGGTTTCGACACGCAGGCGATCGGTTATACCGCTCCCGCGATCGCCGCCGTGATCCATCTGCCGATGCCGCAGTTCGGCCAGGTGGGGTCCGCCGGATTGCTGGGCGCCGCGGTCGGCGCGCTGTCGTTTGGACCGCTCGCCGACATTTTCGGCCGCAAATGGTTCATGATCATCGCCGTCATCCTGTTCGCCATCTTCAGCTACCTGACGTCGCAATCGACATCGCTCAATGAATTGCTCGCCTATCGCTTCTGTACCGGTCTCGGTTTGGGCGGCGTGACGCCGGCCTTTTTGGCAATGGGCGCCGAGCTTGCGCCGAAGCGATTGCGCGACGTGTTCGTGACCGTGCTATTCGCCTCGTTTCCAGGCGGCGGCCTCATCGGCTCACTGACCAGCGCCTGGGTCATTCCCGCCTTCGGCTGGCAGGCGGTGTTCTATATCGGCGCCGTGGTGCCGCTGATCATCGCCGTCGTGCTGATAATTTGGCTTCCGGAATCGATCCGCTTCCTGCTCGCGCGCAACATCCGCCAGGGCGAGGTGCGCCGCACGCTTGAGCGCATCATGCCGGGTGACGTGCCGCCGCCCGGCGTCGAGCTTGTCGCGCCGCCCGATCCGGCGCGCGAGGGCGTCCCGGTCAAGCATCTGTTCATGGAAGGCCGCGCGATTCCGACCCTCCTTCTTTGGGTGCCGTTCTTCACGATTTTCATGGTCCTTGTCACCGTCACGTTCTGGACGCCGGCAGTGCTCCATTCTGTCGGGTTCTCGCTCTCGGCGGCGGCCTTGATCATCGGCCTGAACAATCTCGGCAGCTTCATCGCCAGCGCGTCGTCGGGGTGGGCGGTGCATCGCGGCGGCGCGTTCCGCGTGCTTGTTCCCTGCGCGATCATCGGCGGCCTCGCGCTCGCCTGGTTCGGCCAGGCGACGACGTCGGTGGCGATGTTGGGCACGGCGTCGTTCCTCGCCGGGTTCTTTGTCGGCGGCACCGGAACGGGACTGATCGCGGTTGCGGCCGGCATGTATCCCACCGCGATCCGCTCGACCGGTATCGGCTGGGCGATGGGCATGGGCCGCGTCGGCCAAGTGTTCGGCCCGGTCCTCACCGGCGTCCTGGTCGGGCTTGGCGTCAAAGTCGGCGGAATTTTCTTTGCCGCCGCCGTGCCGTGCTTCATCGCGGCGCTGTTTCTGGTCTTTTTGTACTTCGCGCGTCCGGTGATGGAGGCGGACGCCGCGGCAGCACCCGCGCCGGCGGAGTGAGTCGGCGGCTCACAATCCAAGGAGCCTCGGCAGCCATAGCGAAATCTGCGGCAGATAGGTCACCAGCATCAGCACGGCGAACATCACGCCGTAGAACGGCCAGATGCGCCGCAGCACCTGCTCGATGGTAACGTCGCCGACCGCGCAACCGACGAAAAGTATCGCGCCGACCGGCGGGTGGCACAATCCGATGCCGAGGTTCAATAGCATGATCATGCCGAAGTGAACCGGATCGACGCCGAGCTTGAGCATTACCGGAAGGAGAATCGGCGTCGAGATGAGGATCGACGGCGCCATGTCGACGAGGCAGCCGAGCACGAGCAACAGCAGGTTCACCAGCATCAGGATCACGTATTTGTTGCTGGAAATCGCGAGAAAGAACGCCGTGATCTTGGCCGGCATCTGTGTCAGCGCCATGATGTAGCCGACGCTCGAGGCGCAGGCGATCAGGGTGAGCACCATCGCCACCGTGCGCATGGTCCGATGCACGAGCGCGGGCAGGTCGCGCCAGCGATAGTCGCGATAGACGAACATGGTGACGAAGAAGGCCCAGACGCAGGCGACCGCGCCGGCCTCGATCGCGGTGAATACGCCGGCAAGAATGCCGCCGAGAATGATCGCAAGCGTGATCAAGCCCCACAACGCGTCGATCGAAATCCGCATTGCTTCGCGCAGCGGCACCGCGCTGCCGCGCGGATGGCCGTCGCGATAGGCGATGACGAGGCACAGCACAACGAGCGCGAAGCCAAGAAGGAGCCCCGGCACGACGCCCGCCATGAACAGGCTGATGATCGAGATCGTGCCGCCGGTCGCGAGCGAATAGATCACCGCATTGTGGCTCGGCGGCACCAGCAGCGCCTGCACCGAGGCCGAGATCGTCACGTTGGTGGCAAAGACGCGCGGAAAGCCGCTCCGTTCCATCTGCGGGATCATCACCGAGCCGATCGCCGAGGTGTCGGCGACGGCCGAGCCGGATATGCCGCTCAAGAATGTCGTGGCGACGACATTGACCACCGAGAGGCCGCCGCGCACCCGCGTGAAGCCGACCAGCACGTCGGCAAACGCCACAAGACGCTTGGCCATGCCGCCTTCGGCCATGATGGCGCCGGCCAGCACGAAGAACGGAATGGTGAGCATCGCGACTTTGCTCACGCCGTCGGAAATTTTCAACATTACCGCTTCGAGCGGAATGCCCATCCACAGCGCGCCGGCGATCGCCGCCAAGGCGAGCGAATAGGCGATCGGCATGCCGACGACGAAGCACGTGAACATCGTGGCAAGCAGGATGAAAATGTCCATCGCGAGCGCCCTTGATGCTTAATCGAAGGCTGCGGCGTCGCGCTCGGCCGCCGGGGTGGGCGGCGGGCCGAGCAGGAGCCGCTCGATCACGAAGAGAAACAAGACCGCGCCGCCGAGCGGGATCGGCAGATAGGTCACGCCGACCGACAACGAGGGAAAGTCGGGGATGGAATTCTGCCATGTCGCCGCAACGAGTTTTGCGCCCCAGTCGATCATAAACAGCGCGACCAAGGCCATCAGCAGCTCGACGACGACCGCTGTCGCGCGTTGCAGGCGGGGCGGCAACAGCGAAACGAAGAACGACATGCGCATGTGCAGGCCGGCGCGGTAGCAGACCGCCGCGCCGAAAAAGGTCAACACGAGCATCAACAACACCGCCATCGGCTCCGGCCAGGACGCGGCGCGGTTGAGCACGTAGCGGGTATAGACCGCCCAGGGAATGATCGCGGAAATCAGCACCAAAGCGGCGCCGGCGATGGCGACGCAAGCCGCATAGAGCACGTCCATCAGCCTGCGAAGCGCCCGCGTCATCACCCGCAAGCTCTCAACCGGCTGCCTGAATGCGCTTGACCAGCTCGGCAAAGCGCGGACCGTATTTATCCCAAACCGGCTTCACCGCATCCTGGAACGGCTGCTTGTCGATCGTCTCGACGATCTGCACGCCACCGGCGCGCGCCTTGTCCATGGCCTCTTTCTCGTAGGCCGCCCACAATACGCACTCCTCGGCCTGCGCCTCGCGCGCGGATTTCCGGATCAGCGCCTGGTCGTCCTTGGGCAGCGCGTCCCAAGTCCGGCGCGAGAATACGAGGACTTCGGGCACGATCAGGTGCTCTGTCAGCGTGTAGAATTTCGCCACTTGATAATGATTGTCGAAGACAAAGCTCGGGGGATTATTCTCGGCGCCGTCGATGACGCCGGTCTGCAGCGCGCTGAAGACCTGATCGTAGCCCATGGCGACGCCATTGGCGCCCAATGCATTGGCCATATCGACGAACATCGGGTTGCCGATGACGCGAACCTTGAGACCTTTGAGGTCGGCGATACGTTTGATCGGATGCTTGGTGTTGTAGAAACTGCGCGCGCCGGCATCCATCCAGCAGAGCCCGATCAATCCGGCTTTTTCGTTGGCGCTGACCTTGTCGAGAAGCTCGTTGCCGATCGGTGCGTCGATCACATTCTGCATATGCGCGGTGTTACGGAACAGAAACGGCAAATTGACCACGTTGAGATCGTCGATGACCGGGCCGATAGCGCCGACGCTGACGCGCGCCAGCTGGATCGCGCCGACCTGCGCCTGCTCGATGGCTTCCTTCTCGCCGCCAAGCTGCATCGACGCATACATCTGCACGCCAAGCCGCCCATTGGTCGCCTGTTCGAGCTTCTTGCCGAGTTTTTCCACCGCCACGACGGTCGGATAGCCGGGCGGATGGACGTCCGATGCCTTGAGCATCGTCTGCGCCTCAGCGAAGGCCGGACCTTGCGCAGCGCGGCCGATGGCCAGCGTGCCGGCTAAGAATGCGGCGCCGCGAAGAACGTCACGTCGGCGCATTGTGTCCTCCCTTGCTCGAGCCGTCGGTTCACCCCGCGGCCGTCTTCGTTGTCATGTCGCGCATCATTACACACGATGGCCGGGCGGGCGAGGCAAGTCTTTTCGAGAAAGGTCTTATCGAGACAAGTCTTTCGAGGCATGTCTTTCGCTCCGACGCGGTTGGAACGCCGGCTTTCAACGGCGCGTCATGCTTGCGCTTTCGCGCGGGCCGGCGGATGCTCCGGGCCTTTTTGCGAGGTTTGTAATGCCGCAGAGTTCCGGGGTCACCGAACGGCTGGCGCAATGGGTGGTCGAGACGCGCTGGGAAATCCTGCAACCGTCCGTCGTTCATCAGGTCAAGCGATCGCTGATGAACTTCTTTGCCGTCGCTTTGACCGGCTGCCGCGAACCGACGATCGAAACCGCCCTGCAAACGCTCGCCGCCTTTTCGGGCGGACGGCAGGCCGCGGTGATCGGCCGGCGCGAGCGGATCGATGCGCTCAGCGCGGCGTTTCTCAATGCCGCCAGCGCTAACGTGCTCGACTTCTGCGACACCCATGTGCCGACAGTGATCCACCCGACCGCGCCGCTGGCGCCGGCTTTGCTCGCGCTCGGCGAGCTTTCACGCGTCACCGGCCGCGGCGCCATCCTCGCTTTCGTGCTCGGCCAAGAGATCGAATGCCGGATCGGGCTTGCGATGTCGCCGAGCCACTATCACCGCGGCTGGCACATCACCGCGACTTGCGGCGTGTTCGGCGCAGCCGTGGGCAGCGGCAAGCTTCTGGCGCTCAATTCCGCACAGATGGTTTGGGCGCTCGGCATCGCGGCGACCCAGGCGGCCGGCTTGTGCGAATGCCTTGGCACGCCGGCAAAAAGCGTCGGCGTCGGCAATGCCGCGCGCAACGGCCTGCTGTCGGCACTCCTGGCGGCGAAAGATTTCACCGGCCCGGCCGAGCCGCTGACCGGAGTGCAAGGCTATTACCATGCGCTGAGCGAAACGCCGCAGCTTGCCTTGCTTACGGACGGACTCGGCGAAACCTGGGAAATCGCCAAGACCTCGTACAAGCCCTATCCCTGCGGCTTTGTCGTTCATCCGGTGCTCGATTGCGTGCTCGACTGGCGGCGCGCGTATCCCAACGCCGCGGTGGAAAGGGTCAAGGTGTTCGGCAATCCGCTGCTCGCCGCCCGCACCGACCGGCCGCACATTTCGACGAGCGGCCAGTCGCAGGTCAGCGTGCAGCACGCCGTCGCCGCGGCGGTCGTCACCGGCAAGGCCGGCGTCGCGCAGTTCGCCCAAGATTGCGTCGACGATCCGCAAGTCGCCGCGCTGCGCGGCAAGGTCGAAGTCGTGCGCGACGAGAGCTTTCCGACGGTCGCCGCCGCCGTCGAGATCGTCACCGCCGACGGCAAGACGCACACGCTCACCCAGCGCGCGGCGCGGGGCAGCGACGCCAATCCGATGACGGATAAGGACCTTGAGGACAAATTGCGCGCCGCAGCCGCGGACGCCCTTCCGGGCGCCGACGTCGAAGCGCTGATCGAGGCGATCTGGACACTCGATGAGAGCGACGATATTGCGAGGATCACCGCGTTCGCCGTACCGCGCGCGAACTAAAGAAAGCAGTGAGCCTAGGAAACAATGAATAGTGTCAACAGCAAGCGCGTGTTCCTCGTCAAGCCCCACGTGCCGGCCGGCTATCTCGATATTGTCGGCAAGCGCGAGGATATCCGGCTCGATCGATTGGAGCACGATAGTCCGCCCGATCTGGCGGCGGCGGTCCTCGCCGCCGCGCATGCCTATCAAACAGGTTCGACGCGCGACGAGCTGGCGCGGCATTTCCACGCCGGCGCCGAATTGCTGCAATACACGCCGAACCTGCTTCTGGTCTCGACCAACGGCGCGGGCTACGACACGGTCGACGTCAAGGCCTGCACCGAACGCGGCATCCTCGTCGTCAATCAAGCCGGCGGCAACGCGGAATCGGTCGCCGAACACGTGCTGGGCATGATGCTTATGCTCGTCAAACGCGCCGTCGATTGCGACCGTGCGCTGCGCGCCGGCGCGTTGCGAGACCGCGCCGACTTCACCGGACGCGAAGCGTTCGGCAAGACCATCGGCATCGTCGGCATCGGCAATGTCGGGCGGCGCGTCGCCGAGCTTTGCGGCGGGCTCTTTCGCATGCAGGTGACTGCCTACGATCCCTATGTCGACGCCGAAGAGACGCGCCGGCGTGGGGCGCGCAAGGTCGAGCTCGACGAACTTCTTCGCAGCGCCGACTTCGTTTCGATCAATTGCCCGCTCACCGACGAGACGCGCAAGATGATCGGCGCGCGCGAATATGCCTCGATGCAGCCGACGGCCTATTTCATCACCACCGCGCGCGGCTTCATCCATGACGAGGCGGCGCTGACGGAGGCGCTGCGCGCGAAGAAAATCGCCGGCGCCGGGCTCGATGTCTGGGACAAGGAACCGCCGCCGGCGGATCATCCGCTCTTGCAATTCGACAACGTGATTGCGTCGGCGCACACCGCGGGCGTCACGCGCGAAGCCCGCGCCAACATGGGCAAGATCGCCGCCGAACAAATGCTGGCCGCACTCGACGGAAGACCGGTGACGCGGATGGTCAATCCGCAAGTCTGGCCGGACTACGCCACGCGCTTCGAGCGCGCCTTCGGCTTCGCGCCGCGGCGCTGACAGGAAACGCGTGTCATTCCGGGGCGCACCTTCGATTCGTGCCGGCCGAAAACGTCACCCCGTATATTCCAGAATGTGCATGCCCTGGCCCCAGCGGTCGATCAGATAAAGGCGGCCGTCGTCGTCGGCGCCGATGTCGTTCGACTGGATGCCCGGCGCGCCGGCAGGCGTCTCGGGCACGTAACAGCCCACTTCCTTCGGATGCAGCGGGTCGCTGACGTTGACCGCGCGCAGCCCGGCATTGAAGTACGTGAGAAACACGATGTTCTTCCACGGTCCGTCGGGCGGGAGGTCTTCCAGAATGTTGTGGGCGCCGAACCGGCCGGGCCGGTCGAAATATTTCTCCCGCTCCGGCATGAAGGTCGCGATGGGCAGCGGTTTTGTTTCTTCCCGCGCATCGATGATCCACATGAATTGCGCGTCCCAATATTTTTCCTTGGCGCGCGCCTCGTCGGTGACGACGAGATAAGGGCGATCGCCGATCGGCCAGCACGTATGGGTCGAGCCCGGAAACGGCGGCGACCATTTGATGTGGCCGACAAGCTTCATGGCGGTGAGATCGGTGCAATCGATGATCGACATGCCGCCGCCCCACCAGGCGCAATACATGCGGTTGCCGCGGATCATCGGCGGCCCGTGCAGCGTGGTCGCTTCTTCATGCGGATGCGGATCGTTGCCGACCTCGTTGGTATCGGTCTTCATCCATGGCAGGCCCCAGATGCTGACGACCTCGGGATGCAGCGGGTCGCGGATATCGAGCGTCCAGATCACGCGCTTGTCCCAGCCCGGCGCGTCGTTGGGCATGAAGGCGAGCTGGCGCTTCAAATCGACGCCGAAGCGATGCGGCCCGGAACCGGGCATGTCGTAGAAGCCGACCGGCCTCGGCGCCGACGGCGTCGAGACATCGAAGATGAAGAAGCCGGCGCGGACGTTCTTGCCCTTGTCGCCGGCGAGCCGTTCCGAATTCACGTAGAGTAGATCGTCGCCGACGATGCGCAGCTTGTGGCAGTGCACGCCGGGCGGCGCACGGAATTCGCCGACCTTCTTCGGCTGTCGCGGATCGCGCACGTCGTGCACGGTGAAGCCCTCGGGACCGTTGAAACTCGACCCGCCGACCGCGCCGACGTAGGCGTGACCCTTATGGATTTGAACCAGGCTGCCGCCGCCCCAGGCCGCCGACGGATCATGGCCGACGAGGCGGAAATTTTTCGCTTCTTCGGGATAGGGAGCGGACATCGCGCATTCTCCATCGGCTTCGTTAGGGTCGGGCTTCGTTATGGTCGGGCTTTGGCCTGTCGCGGCCATCGACCTCTTTAGCGTCTTTCGCTAGCAATACGTGGCTGCCAGGCACAAGAGCTTACGGTCTTGTCCGGTAAAAACATTGGGAAGCACCAATTGGTCGATCGTGTTCAATCGTTGCCGGCCACGCGTGCGGAGCTGTTCGGTCATCCGCGCGGGCTTACTTTTCTCTTCACCACGGAAATGTGGGAGCGCTTCTCCTATTACGGCATGCGCTCACTGCTCATCCTCTACATGACGAAATATCTCTTGCTGGCGGATCACGCCGGCACTGTGGTCGGCCTTGACGCGCTCAAGCGTGCGCTCGAAAGCGCATTTGGGCCGCTCGACGTGCAGCCTTTGTCGTCGCAGATCTGGGGCCTCTACACTGGGCTCGTCTATTTCACGCCGATCTTCGGCGGACTTCTCGCCGACCGCGTGCTCGGCCAGCGCCGCACCGTCGTCATCGGCGCGGTGCTGATGGCGATCGGCCATTTCATGATGGCGGTCGAGCAGCTTTTTCTGTTCGC
>Ga0187820_1000113_pt1 | contig 15660 bp, 12 predicted proteins | sample NC_wetland_sal_i_19_FD_132409 | JGI IMG/M metagenome (GOLD analysis project Ga0187820, IMG submission 132409) | Wetland sediment microbial communities from Neuse River Estuary, North Carolina, USA - SO4_5 | ecosystem: Environmental > Aquatic > Freshwater > Wetlands > Sediment | place: USA: North... | reverse complement strand
CCGATTACAAAGCGCATCGGCCGGATCCGCCCGACGATCTACGCCCGCAATTTCCCCTGATCCGGCATGCGGTGCAGGCCTTCGATCTTCCCTGCCTTCAGCAACAAGGTTACGAGGCCGACGATCTGATCGCGACCTATGTGCGCGAGGCGAGCGAGGCCGGCGCCACGGCCACCATCGTCTCCTCGGACAAGGATTTGATGCAGCTCGTCACCGATCGCGTGGTCATGTTCGACACGATGAAGGATCGCAAGATCGGCCGTACCGAAGTCATCGAGAAATTCGGGGTACCGCCGGAAAAAGTCATCGAGGTGCAGGCGCTGATCGGCGATTCGACCGACAACGTGCCCGGCGTGCCGGGTATCGGCGTGAAAACCGCCGCGCAGCTCATCGGCGAATACGGCGATCTGGAAACACTCCTGAATCGCGCCGTCGAGATCAAACAGGAGAAACGCCGCCAGGCCTTGATCGAGAACGCCGACGCCGCGCGGCTGTCGAAAAAGCTCGTCACGCTCGACGATCGCGTCACGCTCGACGTGCCGATCGGCGATCTCGCGGTTCATGAGCCAGACTACAAACGGCTCATCGCGTTCCTCAAAGCCATGGAGTTCAACGCGTTGACGCGGCGCGTCGCCGAATTCGCCGCCATCGAGGCCGGCGAGATCGCACCCGATACGAAGCTCGGCGCGGGCAAGGGATTGCTTTCACCCTCTTCCCCGGTCGGAGAGGTTGCTGAGCCTGCCGCCGCGCCGAAAGCGCGAGGCAAACCGGGTGAGGCAGCCAAGCCGGAAGCTCGGCCGGAGCCCGATCTCTCGCGCAAGGGGAGAGGTGAAGCCGGCACGCTCACCCCGCAGGCGCTCGTCGCCGCGCGCCTCGACATCGCGCATGCGCAGAAGTTCGACCGCTCTAAATACGAGACAGTGCGCACCATCGACCGGCTGCGGGCCTGGATCGAACGCGCGCGCGACATTGGCCTGGTTGCGCTCGATGTCGAGACCAGCAGTCTCGATCCGATGCAGGCCCAACTGTGCGGCTTCTCGCTCGCGGTCGCGCCGAATGAGGCCTGCTACGTGCCAGTAGGGCACCGCCAGGGCGGCGAGGGTGGCGCCGGCAGCCTGTTCCAGGGCGAGATGGTCTCCGATCAAATCGCCGAAGTGGATGCGTTGGCGGCAATGAAGCCGCTTCTGGAAGATTTCGGCGTTCTCAAGATCGGCCAGAATTTCAAATTCGACTGGCAGATTTTCGCGCTTCGCGGCATCGAGATCGCGCCCTACGACGACACGATGCTGATGTCCTATGTCGTCGACGCCGGGCGCTCCGATCACGGCCTCGATCCCTTGGCCGGCCGCTATTTCAATCACCAGACGATCGACTTCAACGAAGTCACCAAGGCCGGCAAGACCAAAGTCACGTTCGACTGTGTCGAAATCAACAAAGCCACGGAATATGCCGCCGAGGATGCCGACGTGACGTTGCGGTTATGGCAGGTTCTCAAGCCGCGGCTTGCCGCCGAGCGGGTGCTCAACGTCTACGAAACGTTGGAGCGGCCGCTGTTGCGCGTGCTTGCGAGAATGGAGCGGCACGGCATTTCGGTCGACCGCCAGGTGCTGTCGCGGCTGTCGGGCGAATTCGCGCAAGAAGCCGGCGGGCTCGAAGGCGAAATCAACAGGCTCGCCGGCGAGCCGGTGAATGTCGGCAGTCCCAAGCAGATCGGCGATATTTTGTTCGGCAAGCTCGGCCTGCCCGGCGGCACACGGACCAAGACCGGACAATGGGCAACTGGCGCGCGCATGCTCGAGGATCTGGCGGAGCAGGGCCACCAGCTGCCGCAGAAGATTCTCGACTGGCGCCAAGTGTCGAAATTGAAATCGACCTATACCGACGCGTTGCCGGGCTTTGTCAATCCGACGACGCATCGCGTCCATACGAGTTACGCGCTGGCCTCGACGACCACAGGGCGGCTCTCGTCGTCGGAGCCGAATTTGCAGAACATTCCGATCCGCACCGAGGACGGCCGTAAGATCCGCCGCGCCTTCATCGCCGCGCCGGGCATGAAGCTTGTCTCGGCGGATTACTCGCAAATCGAATTGCGGCTTCTCGCCGAGATCGCCGCCATTGAACAATTGCGCAAAGCGTTCCGGGACGGCCTCGACATTCACGCGATGACCGCTTCGGAAATGTTCGGCGTGCCGGTCAAGAACATGCCCGGCGAGATACGCCGCCGCGCCAAAGCGATCAATTTCGGCATCATTTACGGCATTTCGGCTTTCGGCCTCGCCAACCAGCTCGGCATCGCGCGCGAGGAGGCCGGCGCTTATATCCGAAAATATTTCGAGCGTTTCCCCGGCATCCGCGATTACATGGAGGAGACCAAGGCATTTGCGAAGAAGCACGGCTATGTCGCCACGCTGTTCGGCCGCAAGTGTCACTATCCGGATATTGCCGCCTCGAACCCCTCGATCCGCGCCTTCAACGAACGTGCGGCGATCAATGCGCGGCTGCAGGGTACCGCCGCCGATATTATCCGGCGCGCCATGATCCGCATGGACGCCGCGCTGGCGAAGGAAAAGCTCGCGGCGCGAATGCTGTTGCAGGTGCACGACGAGCTCGTCTTCGAAGTGCCGGAAGACGAGGTGGAGAAGACGCTGCCGGTCGTTACCCAAGTCATGATCGACGCGCCCGTGCCGGCGGTGTCGCTCTCGGTGCCGTTGCACGTCGAGGCCCACGCGGCTGACAATTGGGACGACGCGCACTAGATGAAATTTCGCCCTGCGGCAAATTCTCCGCTTAATCCCGCGCAAGCGTGAATCTAGCTCTTGGTCTGGATTCCGCTTTCCCGGTGGCGAACGATATAGAGGCGCCCCTTATTCTCCAGCACGACTGCCGACTCATCCGATTATTATTGCTTTGCCGATTTTGGCTCGCTACGCGAATGAATTTGACGCGAATGGACCGGCGCTGCCGTGAGCGAGCATTTCACACCGCATCTTCTTTTCGGTCTCGATCCGATTTGGGTGTCCACCGCGATGCTCGCGGTGACTTACGCGGCGATCGTCTGGGACCAGCTCAATCGCGCCATTATCGTCCTTATCGCCGCCGGTTTGCTGGTTCTGTTCGGCGCCTTGGACCAGGCCGAGGCGATTAGCGGCATCGATTGGAATACCATCGGCACGCTTGCCGGGCTGATGATCATGACCTCGATCGCCCAGCGGTCGGGCGTGTTCCAATATGGCGCGATCCGTTGCGCGCAGATCGCGCGGGCGCATCCGGCGATGCTGCTTTTGCTGCTGCAGCTCGTGACAGGCCTTCTCTCGGCGCTTCTCAATAATGTCTCGACGGTACTTTTGATGGCCCCGGTCACGCTTGCGATCGCGCGCGAGCTGAAAATTCCGCCCTATCCCTTTCTTTTTGCCGAAGTGGTGGCGTCCAATATCGGCGGCAGCGCTACGCTGATCGGCGATCCGCCGAACATCATGATTGGCTCGCAGGCCGGACTGCATTTCAACGACTTCCTCCTTAACGTCGCGCCGGCCGCGGCCGCGGTGTTTGCGGCGCAAGTCCTGATGACGCACCTTGTTTGGGGACGAAAGACGCAAGCAACGGTCGAGAACCGTATGCGCGTGATGACGATGGATGCGGCGGCGGCCATCGTTGATGAGCCTTTGCTTATTCAATCCGTCGCGGTCTTGGCGCTTGTCGTCGGCGCATTGATTTTCGAGTCTAAGCTCGGTCTCGAGCCGGCCACCATCGCGATGGGCGGCGCGGCGGTCTTGATGCTGCTCGACAATTGGCGGCATCACCGCCACGAGCAGATCGACAAGGTGACCAGGACTTTCACCGAGATCGAATGGATCACGATCTTCTTTTTCATCGGCCTGTTTATCGTGGTTCATGCGGTCGCGGTGAGCGGCTTGATGCAAATTCTCGCCGACAAGCTCGTTGCCGCGACCGGCGATAACCTCGCGCGCGCCGGCTACGTCATTCTGTGGGGCGCAGCCTTGGTCTCCGCGATCATCGACAATATTCCCTTGGTGGCCACGCTCATTCCAGTGATCAAGGCCGCCGGATCGGCCTATGGCGGGCCGGAACATATCGAGCCGCTGTGGTGGTGCTTGTCGCTTGGCGCCTGCCTCGGCGGCAACGGCACGCTGGTCGGGGCATCGGCGAACCTCACCATGGCCGGCATTGCCGAGCGCAACGGCGTCGCCTTCGGATTCGTCAGATATACCTATTACGCTCTGCCGATGACGATCGTCTCGATCATGATCTGCCACGTCTATGTTTGGCTGCGGTATTTCTGAAATTTCAAAGAAGCTTCGCGACGACGTCCTCGGCGAGCGACAGTGACGAAGTCAATCCGGGCGATTCGATGCCGAAAAGATTCACTAGCCGCGGCATTTTGTGATCGGCCGGTCCCGCAATCATGAAATCGGCCTGGCCTTCACCCGGTCCCCGCAATTTGGGGCGAATGCCGGAATAGTCCGGCACCAGCGTCCCGTCCGGCAGGCCGGGCCAATAGGTGCGGATGCGCGCGTAAAAGCTGTCGGCGCGGCGCGGATCGACCGCGTAGTTTTCCTCGCTGACCCATTCGACGTCCGGTCCGAAGCGCATCCGGCCCGCCATATCGAGCGTGACGTGAACGCCAAGTCCGCCGTCGATCGGGGTCGGATAGATCAGCCGCGAAAAAGCCGGCCGCCCGGCATAACCGAAATAATTGCCCTTGCCGAGGACGAGGCGCGGCACTTGCGCGGCGGGATAACCTTCGATGCGCCGCGCCAGCGCTTGCGCGCCGAGACCCGCCGAATTGATCACGGCATCGAAATCGAACGCGCCGGGCTCGCGGCCGCCGAATTGCACATGCCAGTGTGGCGCCCGAAAGCTCACGCGCTCGACCGGCGTCTGGAACGCAATCATGCCGCCGTGATCCTCGAGCTCGCCCCAGAGCGCGCGCATATAGCTATGGCTGTCGATGATTCCGGTTTCCGGCGACCACAGCGCGCCGATGCAAGAAAGCTCACCCTCCATGGCGCGGGCCGCATTGCCGCCGATCATTTCCGTGCCTTCGACACCGTTGGCTTGCGCCTGAACGAAAATGGTCTCGACCTTCGCCAACTCGGCCGGGCTGGTGGCGACGACGAGTTTGCCGCATTTGCGATGGGGCACGCCGTGGGAGAGACAAAAATCGTAGAGCATGCGCCGTCCGCGCACGCAGTGCCGGGCGCGCAGCGTATCCGTCGGATAGTAAAGGCCGGCGTGGATGACCTCGCTGTTGCGCGAGGAGACGCCGTTGGCGATCCCACCCGTCACTTCGGCGACCGTCACGTCGTGTCCGGCGCGCGCTGCGGCGCGTGCGACCGCAAGTCCGACCACGCCCGCGCCGATCACCAGAACCTGCATTATCTCTTCCAACCCCGTCTCGCTGGGCCTCGGCCGCGACGCGGCGCGCTTCGCTCATCGGCGAAATGACTATATAACAGCCGCATAAAGGTGAGAGCCATGGCGGACAACATCACGCGCATATGCGCGCAGGCCGAAGTCGCGCCGGATAGCGTCAAGGCGTTCGACGTCGGCGATAAGCGCCTGGCGGTCTTCAATATCGACGGCAAGTTCTATGTCACCGACGACGAATGCACGCATGCTTCCGCGAGTCTCGCCGACGGCATGCTGGATGGTGAGGTGATCGAATGCTGCATGCATCTCGGCGCTTTTCACGTGCCGACGGGTGCGGTAAAAGCACCGCCCTGCTCGGTGGCGCTGCGCACCTACAAGGTGCTCATCCAGGGCGACGAGGTTTTCGTCGATCTCGACCGCGACGCGGCCGGCGAATTGGCGTGAAAAGCGCCCGGCTACGCCATTAAAGACACATTGGTGCCGGATTGGAATTTGGGCCGAGCGAAAGCGTAACGAAGGTAGAGCCGAAGGGAACAGCGACGATGGTTGCAGCACCGGGCGTGAAGACGAGCGCGGATTTTCCAATTCCCGATACCATGAAAGCCTGGGTACTTGGCAATCCCGGCGAACTTAAGCTCATCCAGAAGCCGGTCCCGGCGCCCAAGCGCGCCGAAGTCCTGGTGCGCATCGACGCGGTCGCGATTTGCGCCACCGATCTCGAAATCATCGATCATGGCTCGCCGGCCTTGATTCAAGGCGGCAAGCCGTTCAACAAGAATTTCACGCCGGGCCACGAATATATGGGCACGGTCGTAGCGCTCGGTCCCGGCGTCGATGAATACCGTATCGGCCAGCGCGTGACGGTCGAAATCCATGCCGGCTGCGGTCAGTGCAAGCGCTGCCGCGAGGGCATGTACACGTCTTGCCATAACTACGGCCTCAACTATGGCGACGTGGACAAGGGCCATCGCGCCAACGGCTTCACTACTGACGGCGGTTTCTGCGAATACCAGGTCAACAACATCAATACACTGGTCGCGATCCCCGATGCGATGTCGGACGAGGAAGCAACCCTCGTCGTCACGGCCGGCACTGCAATGTACGGCCTTACCGAGCTCGGCGGCCTCGTCGCGGGCGAGAGCGTGGTCGTGACCGGGCCTGGTCCGATCGGGCTTCTCGGCGTGGCGGTTGCCAAGGCGCTGGGGGCCCAGCCCGTCATTCTCACCGGCACCCGCGACAACCGGCTCAAGATCGGCCGCGAACTCGGCGCCGACCACGTCATCAACGTGCGCAACGAGGACGTGGTCGAGACGGTTAAGCGGCTCAACGGCGGCAAGGGCGTCGATTACGTCGTCGAGTGCTCTGGCGCGCCGAATGCCGTCAACGAAGCGATCCGCATGGTCAACCGCGGCGGCAAAGTCTGTCTGGCGGCGTTTCCCCACGCCGAGACGCCGGTCGACGTCGCTCACATCGTGCGCAACAACATTTATGTCTTCGGCATCCGCGGCGAGGGCAAGAGCGCGACCCACCGTGCCGAAGCCTTCATGTCACAGAAGCGTTTCGACGCTACCAAGATCCACACGCATACTTTTGCGCTTGATGATCTGCCGACGGCGATCCGATACGCCAAGGATCGCGTCGACGATGCGATCAAGGTCGTGGTGAAGGCGAGGGGCGTCGCGGCGCACCGCGTCGCGGCGGAGTGACATCGTCCGCGATCCGCGCGAACGGCTAGGCTTTCCGGATTCGGAACGTCAGCAGTTTTTTGTCCTTGCGCGTTGCTTCAAGCGTGTCGCCGGTTTGATTCAAAAGGTTCGGAATGTCGATCCCGGCAAGGGGGTCGGTGCATTCCACGATCAGAATATCGCCGGGCTGCGATTGGCTGAGTGCCTTGCGGGTTCGCAGGGCCGGAAGCGGGCATTTGAGGCCGCGCAGATTGAGCATCTTTTCGGTCATTTCATGCGAGTCGTAGAACCGATGAAGGGTCTTTATCATAGGCGCGATGGGCGCCGATTCCAGCATCCAACGCATCGTTCGGCTCACGCCGCTTCATGCGATTCTCGCATGCATTGAATCGCGTGTGGCGGCCGTAGCGCCGCGCCGGAGCGTGCTCGTTTCGGCGCAGGGCGCAACGCTGGCCGAAGATGTGGTTTCGGCGGAGCGACCTCAACGCGCGATCGCATTGCGTGACGGGTTTGCCGTCGAAGCGGCAGCGATCGCTGATGCCGGGCCTTACACCCCCGTGCCGCTGACGCTCATCGCCCGGCGCATCGATGCGGGCGATGCCTTGCCGAGCGGAACCGATGCTGTGGCTCCTCTCGACGCGATCGCGCTGCGTGGCGACCGTGCCGAAGCGGTTGCCGCCGTCGCACCCGGCGAGGGCGTACTGCAGGCCGGGGGCGATACGGCGCCAGCGGCCGTTTTGCGCCGCGCCGGCGCGCGTTTGCGCGCGATCGATGTCGCGGCCATGGCTGCAGCGGGCATTGCCGAGGTTTGCATTCGTTCGCCGGGGATCGCGGTTGTCAGCGGCAGCGCTGCGCGCACGCCCATTCTCGACGCCGCGCGCGGGTTGCTTGTTCATGCCATCACCCGCGCTGGCGCACGCTTGAGCGATCCTTCGCACGCGCTCGAGGAGGCGCTGAGCGACCACCAATCCGATGCGGTGATTGTCATCGGCGGTACAGGTGGAGGCCGCCGTGACGGCGCCGCGCAAGAGGTGATGCGGCGCGGCCGGCTCGAAGCCCACGGCATTGCGATAGGCCCCGGTGACACGGCGGCCTTCGGCTTTGTCGACGAGCGGCCGGTGCTGCTGGCGCCGGGCCGTCTCGACGCCGCGCTCGCGGCCTGGCTATTCATCGGGCGGCGATTGGCGGCCAAGCTCGCCGGCGGCGGCCCGGACGACACCCCTGTGCTTGTGCCGCTGCGGCACAAGGTTACCTCGACCATCGGGATCACGGAGTTGGTTCCCGTGAATGTCCGCAGCGGCATGGCGGAGCCGCTTGGCGCGGGTTATCTGTCTTTGACCGCGCTTGCGCACAGCGAGGGGTGGATCGCCGTTCCCGCCGATAGTGAAGGTTTTGCGGCCGGCGCCGAAGTCGCGGTAAACCCGTGGCCTTAAAGCCATGGGCCCTAAAACGATTGGCCTTCAAACTGTTGGCCTTTAGCTTTTCAACCCCGAAGTCTTTGGCCTTAACTCCTTGGACTTAAAATCCTTGCCTCAATCTTTGGCGGTGACTATGTCGCCTCGCACCGATGCCTCCGGATCCGAAACCGACTAAGCGCGCGGCCGCGATTCTCGATGCGGTGCGCCGTGCGGCGCAGCAGGAGCAATTCCTGGAGGTGGTTTCGGCGGCCGAGGCGCGCCGGCGCTTCGCGGAAAGGATCGATCGCTCGCCGCTCGGTGGCGAATCGTTGCCGCTGGCCGTCGCCCTGTCGCGCGTCCTGGCCGAGGATGTCGTGGCGCCGGTCGATGCGCCGCCATTCGATCGCGCCAATGTCGACGGCTTTGCCGTGCGGGCGGCGGACACTATTGGCGCAAGTCCAGCCACGCCGAAGCTGCTCGTGCTCAACGCCGAGGTTATCGCCTGCGGCGTCGATCCCGTCATTGAGGTGATGGCCGGTAATGCGACGGCGATTGCAACCGGCGGCGTCATGCCGCGCGGTGCCGATGCCGTGGTTATGATCGAGCAGACCGAACTCGTTGAGGACGACGCCTTGCCGGCCATCGCGTTGCGGCGCGCCGCGGTTAGCGGCCAGTTCATTTCTTATGCCGGCTCGGACATCGCGCGCGGTGAGACTTTGCTGCGGCGGGGCACGCGCATCGGCTCGCGCGAAGTCGGCATGCTCGCGGCGTGCGGCCTAGCCACGATCCAGTTGGTACGCCGCCCGCGGGTCGCCGTGCTGTCGACCGGCGACGAACTCGTCGAGCCCGGCCGGCCGCTTCGACCCGGCGGCGTCTACGACAGCAACGGCGCGATCATCGCGGCCGCGGTCGCCGAAGCCGGCGGCGAAGCGGTGCCGTTCGGCGCTTTTCCGGATGATGAAGCGCAGCTCGAAGATGCCATGCGCCGCGCGCTCGATTCGTGCGACATGGTGGTGCTGAGCGGCGGCACGTCGAAAGGCGCGGGGGACCTGTCGCACCGTGTCGTATCGCGGCTCGGCAGCCCCGGAATCCTCGTGCATGGAGTGGCTCTCAAGCCCGGCAAGCCGCTTTGCCTTGCCGTCATCGGCGAGAAGCCCCTTATTGTGTTGCCCGGATTTCCGACCTCGGCCATTTTCACGTTTCACGCTTTCGTGGCGCCGATCATCCGCGCTCGTGCCGGCTTGCCGCCCGAAGCCGCGCGCGCGGCGCACGCACGCGTGCCGGTGCGGATCGCCTCCGAACTCGGCCGCGAGGAATTCGTGCTGGTTTCACTCATCGCGGCGGACAACGGCTTGATCGCGTTTCCGACCGGAAAGGGGTCCGGCGCGGTGACGGCATTTTCGCAAGCCGATGGATTTTTGGCGATCGATGCGCTTGCGTCGGCGCTCGACGCCAATAGCGAGGCCGAAGTCACGCTGATCGGCGAAACCGAGCGCGCGCCCGATCTCGTCATCATGGGCAGCCATGATGTTGCACTCGACGTCGTGGTCGGCGCGTTGGCGGAGCGCGGCTTTCACGCCCGCACCATTGCCGTCGGCAGTCTCGGCGGCGTGCACGCGGCAAGCCGCGGCGAATGCGACCTCGCGCCGGTGCACCTCGTCGATCCTGCGACCGGCGTCTACAACAAGCATCTGCTTGCTCCGGGTTTGGCGCTCGTTCCCGGCTGGCGCCGCATGCAAGGTTTTGTCTTTCGTCCCGGCGATCCCCGCTTCGAAGGCCGCAGCGCCGACGCGGCGCTCCAAGCGGCGCTGGCTGATCCCGCCATTCTCATGGTCAACCGCAATGCCGGTTCCGGCACGCGTGTGCTCATCGACGGCCTTCTGCGCGGCGCCAAGCCAGCCGGTTATGCCAATCAGCCACGCTCGCATAATGCGGTCGCGGCCGCGCTCGCACAGGGTCGCGCCGATTGGGGCATCGCGATCGAGCCGGTCGCTCGGCTTTACGGTCTTGCCTTCCTGCCAATTGCGCCCGAGCAATATGATTTTCTGCTTGTTGAGGCGCGCCGCGACCGGCCTGCGGTGCGGCAGTTCCTCGAACTGCTGCGCGATGAGCCGACGCGCGCTCGAATTCGCGCACTCGGCATGGAACCAGGCTGATTATTGTCCATATAATAAGATCATGCGCGTCATCGGCCTTGCGGGCTGGAGCGGATCCGGCAAGACGACCTTGGTCACAAAAGTGATCCCCGTCCTCGTTGAGCGCGGCCTTCGCGTTGCGACCGTCAAGCACGCGCACCATGACTTCGACACCGACCAGCCGGGCAAGGATTCCTGGCTGCACCGGCGCGCCGGCGCCAGCGAAGTTGCCATCGTGTCGGCCCGGCGCTGGGCCATCGTCCACGAATTGGGACAGGAAGCCGAGCCGGAGCTCATGGAGGTGTTGGCCAAGCTCAGCCCGGTCGATCTGGTGATTGTCGAAGGCTTCAAGCGCCACCCGCACCCGAAGCTCGAAGTCTATCGCGCCGAGGTCGGCAAGCCTCTGCTGCATCTCGACGACGACTGCATCGTCGCGATCGCCACCGACAAAGCGCTGCCGCAGGCGCAGGTGCCGGTCGTGATGCTCGACGACATCGACACGATCGCCAACGTGCTGCAAGCGGAAGCGCTGCCGCGCGAGCAGATCGGCAGACGCGCCGCCGACGCATCGCGGAGCCAAGCGTGATGGCGCAGCTCACCGACGATTGTTTCGCCTTCAACGGTCCGCTCCTTCCAATTGTCGAAGCCGAGCGGCTGATCGCCGAACGCGTCGAGCCTGTGAACGGCCGCGAAACGGTGGCGCTGCGCGAGGCCCTTGGCCGCGCGCTGGCGCACGACGTCGTCGCGGCGGTCAACGTGCCGCCGTTCGATAATTCGGCGGTCGATGGCTATGCGGTGCGCGGCGAAGACTTGGACGCCGAGCATGAACAGGCGCTGGGGATCGTCGATCGCGTTGCGGCCGGTCACGCCGCGCGCCACGCCGTGAACGCCGGCGAAGCGATCCGCATTTTCACCGGCGCGCCCATGCCCCAAGGCACCGATACCGTCTTCATGCAGGAGGATTGCCGGATCGAGGGCGATCGCGTCGTCGTACCGCCGGGCCTGCAGCGCGGCGCCAATCGCCGGCTTGCCGGCGAGGATATTCGCGCCGGCGCGGTGGCGCTGCGCGCTGGGCGGCGCCTGACGGTGCAGGACATCGCGCTCGCCGCCGCGCTCGGCCTCACCAAACTCGACGTACGTCGGCGCGTACGGGTCGCGCTGTTCTCGACCGGCGACGAGATCGTCGAGCCGGGTTCGCAATTGCGCAGCGCCGCTCTCTATGATTCCAATCGCTATCTGCTGTTGGGTCTATTCGCGCGCTTTGGCGCCGAAGTCACCGACCTCGGCATTCTTTCCGACACGCCGCAAGACTTGGCGCGCGCGATCGCCGCCGCGGCCATCGATCACGATCTGGTGCTGACGTCGGGCGGCGTTTCCACTGGCGACGCCGACCATGTGCGGCGCGCGATCGAGAGCATCGGCCGCATCGTGTTCTGGCGGGTCGCGATCAAGCCCGGCCGTCCGGTGGCAATGGGCGTCATTCCCAGCGCGCAGACAGGAGAAGGCGCAGCCTTTGTCGGTCTACCGGGAAATCCGGTGGCGGTCTTCGTCACCTTCGTGCGCGTCGTGCGGCCGCTCTTGCTGCGATTGTCGGGCGCCTTGCCCGAGCCTCTCGTCGCGATGCCGGCGCGCGCGACATTTTCCTACCGCAAGCGCAAGGGCCGGCGCGAATATGTCCGCGTGGCGCTGCGCGCCGCGGCGGACGGTATGGTCGAAGCGGTTAAATTCGAGCAGGACGGCGCCGGCGTTCTAACCTCGCTCACCGAAACCGACGGACTTGCCGAGCTCGGCGAAGACGTGACCAAGGTCGAGCCCGGCAGCACGGTCGGGTTTCTATCCTACGCGTCGCTGTTGGGCTGAGATTGCGTTGAGATCAAGTACCGGCGAATTGCGCGGCGATCTCCCGCGCCCGCGCCGCATCCTCCGGCGTGTTGACGTTGAAGAACGGATCGACGGGCTCCGCCGGCCAATCGGCGACCGCAACGCCGTGGCGCGCGGTCCAGATTTCGATCTTGCGCAAGCCCTCGTCGACGAGCGCGCGCCGCAGGTCGTCGCGGAGCGAGACCCGCCATAACGCGACGACCGGGTGCCGCCATTCGCCGGAGCGCGCGCAAGCAAGCGGCGTTCCAGCGGCTGTGCGCGCCTGCTGCAGACGCGTCACGAGATCGGCCGGCAGGAACGGACAATCGCCTGGAACGCTGGCGAGCCACTCGCATTGCGGAGCGTTCGCCGCCGCCCAGTCGAGGCCGGCGAGAATGCCGGCGAGCGGGCCGGCGAAATCGGGGACGCTGTCAGCGACCACCGGCAGATGCGTATCGGCAAACCGCGCCGGATCGCCGTTGGCATTGATGATGACGCGGGCGCATTGCGGGGCGAGGCAGGCAAGTACGCGTTGCAGGATGGTGGCGCCGCCGATCGCGATGCGCGCCTTGTCGCCGCCGCCCATGCGGCGCGCCAAGCCGCCGGCGAGCACGAGACCGAGAGTAGGAGGAACGGCTTCGTCCACGTCGTTCAATCGTCGTGCACGGCTGCTTTGCGCCGATGCTTCGCGCTTTCCTCCTCGACATAAGCGAGGTCCTGATCGAACACGATGCGCTGCTCGCCGGCGAGCGCGATGAATCTCTTGCCGCGGGCACGGCCGATCAGCGTCAGGTTCGCCTTGCGCGCAAGCTCCACGCCCCAGGCGGTGAAACCGGAACGCGAGATCAGGATCGGAATGCCCATGCGCACGGTCTTGATCACCATTTCCGAGGTGAGCCGTCCGGTGGTGTAGAATATCTTATCAGCGGCGCCGACGCCGTGCTTGAACATCCAGCCGGCAATCTTGTCGACGGCGTTATGCCTGCCGACGTCCTCCATGTAGACGAGCGGCCGATCCTGCACCGCGAGCACGCAGCCGTGAATCGCCCCCGCTTCGAGGTAAAGCGACGGCGTGGTGTTGATCTTGTGCGAGAGCGCATAGAGCCAGGAGGTGCGCAACTCGGCTGGCGGCAAGGTGACATTCTCCAGCGCCTCCATCAGATCGCCGAACACGGTGCCCTGCGCGCAACCTGACGTTTGCACTTTCTTCTTCAGCTGCTTCTCGTAGTTGGTCTTGCGCTTGGTGCGCACCACGACCACTGCGAGCTCCTCGTCGTAGTCTACCGCCGTGACGGTATCGTCCGGCTTGAGCATGTTCTGGTTGAGGAGGTAGCCCAGCGCCAGATATTCGGGGTAATCGTTGATGGTCATCGCAGTCACGATCTCCTGCGCGTTGAGGAAAATCGTCAGCGCGCGTTCGACGGTGACGGCAGTTTCAATCTCGCCGCTAGTCTCATCGACGCCGCACACGCGCTCGGTCAGGCGCGGATCGTGCGGATCGGGCCGGATAATGTAGTTGTCCCGGGAAGAAGCCATGGCGCTAATGTAGGCGAAGGCGCCAACCGGCGAAAGCACGGCAAAAAGACCTGCAAACGAAAGGCCCGGCTTACGCCGGGCCCTTCGCACGCTTTACGCTACTCCGCTTGGCAATATCAGCCGTGAAGGCCACCAAGCACCCAGATCAAAATAATGATGGGCAGCGGAATACCGAGGAGCCATAACAATAGCCCGCGTCCCATGACGTCCTCCTTGGGTTCACCTCTTTCGGTCCGCCAGAACAACGAAATGGCGGGCACATAGTTCCGCCGGGCGCGATCACAGCGCTTGACGCAACGCCCGCGGCGGCGGCATTTCGGCGCCGGGAACGTTCGGCGCACGCCGACGACCGCGGGTTGTAACGCTACCTTCCGCCGCTATAGTGCGCCCACCGTTTTCCTTTGGAGGGATGGCCGAGTGGCTGAAGGCGCACGCTTGGAAAGCGTGTATACGGGAAACCGTATCGTGGGTTCGAATCCCACTCCCTCCGCCAGGAATAACCTTCGCAGTAGTTCGCGGTCATCCGCGATCATCCGATAAGCAGCTTCACCTTTTCGCCAAGCGTCAGCCGCGTGTTATCGGCGAAGGTCACTTCCAACCGCGCTGCTTCACCGGTGGACACGACCTCGTTGAGAAAGACGGACGCGTTGAGGCCGAGCGCCCGTGTAGTGCCGCCACGCGTTCCGCTCGAATCTCCCTGTATGCGGCTGACCGCACCAATCGCCTGCTGCGCCGCGGCCTGACCGCTGGCGAAGCCAGAAAAAAGTACCGCAATGACGATCAGCCGCCGAAACATGCTCGTCGCCATAGACGGACTTCGATAGCCTGTAAATATGTTCCCAATTGGCACGAAGCGGAAATGCCCATGGGGTCTAGCGATGTCCGCTTTCGGGTGTAAAGCAGACATGAAGCGGACGTGACGCGATGTCCGCTTGCATGGCTGATTGAATTAGAGCCCAGTTTTGTTTTACCGCCCGTTTTCAGCCGGTAAAGCGGACGATTGATTGAGCCTACGAAGTCGCTGCGCAAAAAAATCGAGACTCGCCTACTTATGACCTAGATTGTTGGCGCCGATCACATCGGATAGTGTTGCGGTACAACACAAAAACTAAGGAACGCATGGGGAGGACGGCGGGTGAACACTCAAAGTGTAGTGCGCGCGGAAAACGAGGAGGCCGAGGGCTTCTGGCCCAAGGGCTGGTGGTCGATTGTCGATTTCAAAATCGGCATCATTCCCCTGCCGGTCTTTGTGGTCCTGCTGGCGGTAATTGCGGGGTTTGCGGCAACCGGGACAGTTCCGTCCGATATCTTGATGGCGATCGTTCTGCTCTCGATGGGCGGGTTTACGTGTGCCGAATTGGGTAAGCGTATCCCGATCATTCGTAACATCGGTGCGGCAGCGATTTTTGCCACCTTCATCCCATCGTTCCTTGCCTTCCATCATCTGCTGCCAGCATCGATCTTGAACTCGGTGACCCAATTCACTAAGGACTCGAATTTTCTGTACTTATTTATTGCCTGCATCATCGTTGGAAGCATCTTGGGGATGGACCGAGGTGTGCTCATAAAGGGCTTTCTCAAAATATTCGTACCGCTAATCTCCGGATCTGTCGTAGGAGCCCTGATCGGTACGCTCGTCGGCGTTTTGCTAGGTCT
>Ga0187820_1000110_pt1 | contig 15917 bp, 15 predicted proteins | sample NC_wetland_sal_i_19_FD_132409 | JGI IMG/M metagenome (GOLD analysis project Ga0187820, IMG submission 132409) | Wetland sediment microbial communities from Neuse River Estuary, North Carolina, USA - SO4_5 | ecosystem: Environmental > Aquatic > Freshwater > Wetlands > Sediment | place: USA: North... | reverse complement strand
CCGGAAATCCAGAGCGACTGGCTCGACAAAAAGAAAAGCATCGGCGCGAGCGTTATCGGCGCGGAGCTGATTCGCCAAGCGGCGTGCTGTGCCGGTGCCGGCGCCGGCGAGCATAGGCACCGTTCCGATTGGCGGGTCCGTTGCCGGCCGGGAACCGGAAACCTCAGCTCGACGATCACGGGGGGCGGCAGGCTTGTGTCCAGGGCCGCCGCAGGAACGCCGCATTCCGGCCTTTGGCTTGGCGCGCATGGAGGGTGCATGGGGGGTGCATGGCGGGTTGGCGGGACGCGTGCTTGATAGCCGCATTCGCGGCTGGATTTGCGGCGATGGGCGGCGGCGCCACGCCGGCGTTCGCGGACGACCAGGCATTGACACGGCAGGGGCCGGTCCGCGGCGGCGACGAGATCGCCCGCGGCACGGTCGGCAGGATTCTCGACGGCCGCACTTTCGCGCTCGACGATGGACGCGAAATCCGCTTGGCCGCAATCGAGGTTCCTCCGCTGGCCTGCCCGCAGGATCGCGCAGACCCGGCAGGGCGCGCCGCGGCGGCGGCCCTTGGTGCCCTTGCCGCCGGGGATCAAGCGGGTCCGATCGCTACGGCCGCCTGCTCGCCTACGCCTATGCGCTACGGGACGGTGATGAGTTCCTGTTGCAGCGAGAACTCGTGGCCGAGGGATTTGCCCGGGTCAGCACCCGCATCGCAAGGGCCCGCGAGGCTAAACTTGGCCTATGGGCCGATCCGTATTATGAGATGCTCGACGCCGAGACGCTGCAGGACGCGCTGGCGTACCGAGGCCGATTTGCGCTGGTCGAGGGCAAAGTAGCGTCCGTACGGGAAAGCGGGCCGACAATCTACGTGAATTTCGGCCGGCGGCGGACTGGGGACATTACGGTTACGATCCTGAAACGAAACGAGCGCAATTTCGCGGCGGCGGGTCTTGATTTGAGGAGTCTGGCTGGCCGACGCATCAGGGTTCGCGGCTGGATCGAGGCGCTTGGTGGCGAACGCGCCTGGATCGAGGCCGAGCGCCCGGAACAGATCGAAATGGCCGATTGACCGATCGGCGGCGCGCGGGGAAGCGACGAAATCGCGCTTGGGTGGTTGGGTGACGCGGTGAGACGGGGACAATTCGAGCTTATCACCTGTTGGCTCGGCAGGGCGGTTGCGCTGTTTGCCGCCCTGCTGCTTGCCGCCTGTACGGCTTCATCATCCGCCTATGCCCCGCAAGGTACAGCTTCGCTGCCGGCAAAGACCGCCGAGGCGCCGATGGCGCCCGACATTCTGCGCGAGCATCAACGCATTCTCGCGGCCTATGGCGGCATCTACAACGAGCCGCGGCTGCAAACGCTGATCGAGCGAACGGTCGAACGGCTGGTCGCCGCATCGGAACGGCCCGATCTGCACTACAAGATTACCGTGCTCAATTCGCAATCGGTCAATGCCTTCGCGCTGCCGAGCGGCCAGCTTTACGTGACGCGCGGGCTGATCGCGCTTGCCAACGACGATTCCGAACTTGCCTCGGTGCTCGCCCACGAAATGGGGCACGTCCTCGCCCACCATGCCGAACTGCGCGAGGAACATGCGCGCGAAGCCGAACTCGTCAGCCGCGTCGTTTCCGACGTGGTCACCGATCCCGCGGCCGGCGCGCTCGCGCTCGCCAAATCGAAACTTGCGCTGGCGAGCTTCTCGCGCACGCAGGAATTCGAAGCCGACGCGATCGGCGTCGCGATGGCCGCGCGCGCCGGCTACGATCCTTATGGCGCGGTGCGATTTCTAACCGCGATGGAGCACAATTCCCAGCTCAAGCCGGAGCAAAGCGGGGCGATCAATCCGGCCGCGCCCGACTTCCTGTCATCGCATCCAGCGACGCCCGAGCGCATTACCAATGCAATCGCAAGCGCCCGCCAATATCGCGCCCCGGCCGATACCGGGCAGAATTTTGCCCAATCCAAGTCGGCCTATCTCGCCGACATCAACGGTCTCGTCTATGGCGAGGATCCCAGCGAGGGTTTCGTCCGCGGCCGCCGCTTCCTGCATCCCAAGCTGGGCTTCACTTTTGCCGCGCCGGATGGCTTCACGCTCGACAACACCGCTCAGGCCGTGCTCGGCATCAAGCGCGGCGGCGGCGAGGCGCTGCGGCTCGATGTTGTCCGGGTGCCGGCAGAACAGACGCTCGGCGCCTATCTGACATCGGGGTGGATCGAAAATATCGATCCAAACAGTGTGGAAGATATCACCATCAACGGTTTTCCGGGCGCGACCGCCGCAGCCAAAGGCGAACAATGGGACTTTCGTCTCTACGCGATCCGCTTCGGCAGCGACGTGTACCGGTTCATTTTTGCCGCCAAACATCGCACGCCGGAAACCGATCGCGCATTTCGTGAAACGGTCGGCAGTTTCCGCCGTATGAGTATCGCCGAGACCGAGCAGGCGAAACCGCTTCGCCTTCGCATCGTGACGGTCACGCCCGGCGATACGGTGGAGAAGCTCGCGGGCAAAATGGCCGTGGCCGATCGCGCGCTCGACCGTTTCCGCGTGCTCAATGGACTCGATCCGGGCGACAAGCTCAAGCCCGGCAGCGACGTAAAAATAGTGGTGGAATAGCCGACTGCCGGCCGCTTTGGTTAACCTCCGCAGCGACCTCACCTTTTTCGCCTATTTTCGGCACCGCTTGGGTCGGTTATCATTGCTCGCGAGGCCGGTAAACGGCTGGCGGGGCAACGTATGGGCATTCTCAGACGGGCGGCACCCGTAGTGCTGGTGTTTGCCGTCGTGTCGGTGGTCACCGCGGTTCTGTGGTTCATCCGAATCTCGGCGGTCGGACCGCAGCACTTGGTGTTTTTTTATCTGCTGCCGATTGCCTTAGTCGCGACGCTCTACGGCAGTCTCCTCGCCATGCTGTATGGGATCGCGGCAACGCTTTGCGCGGCATTTTTCCTCTACGATCCGCTCTATAGCTTTTATGTCGCCAGCCCATTGGATGTGGGTGAACTGGTGTGCTTCGTCGGCCTCGCTTTGATTGGCGCAAAATGCGCCGCTGACCTGCTGCAACCGCTCTTGGCCTTACCGCGGCAAAATCCGGCGGCCGAGGACTAGCGTCCGCGCCGTTTGCGAGGAGCGCGCAGCGCAGCGTGCGGCGTCAACAATCAGAATTGTGAGGCGAACTGATCGAGGCCCATGACGTGGGCGAGACTGCGGACTTCTTCTTTTTGTTCAGAGTTAAAGCTCATGATCAAAGGCACCGCCGCCGATTTCAGTCCCTCGACAGCCTCGGGATCGACCGCCGCTGCTTGCACGTTTCGCGCGGCGCCGCGCGCGGCCGCCTGCTGCGTCCGCTTATAGGCCATGTTGCGCAACGCGGCTTCGACCGCCGGCCACATGCGCTCCTGATCGGGCGTCAGATGCAGCCGCGTTTTGATGCTGGCAATCTGCGCATCATCGAGAATATAGCCCGCACGGCTTGCAGCGGGTGGGTGCGCCGGAGCCGCCGATGTTTTGGCTGCCGCGCTCGTTGCTGGCCGTGGCGATAAATCGGCAGCGCTCGCCGCCGGCGGAGCGATACTACCGAGCGATGCCGTCTGCACCACTCGCCGCTCTAGAGCTGGCGTGGCCGATTTCTCGACCAGCTGCTCCGCGCTTGATTGTGATTGCAGCGGCTGAACCATGGGTGCGGGGCTGAATAGGTCTGGATCGGCCCGCGAGTTTCTCACTGCTGCCAAGGTGACCGCAGGCGGTGCATTCCACTCCCGCGGAAAGCGCTGCGCGACAACTTCTGCGGCCGAGCTATGGCCGGCCTCGCGCAACGCCGCCACGTGCAAAGCCCCGGTCAGATAGCCAAAGGCGCAGGCGGCAAGCAGCGGCAACAACCGTCCGCGCTTCGACGCTGTTTTCCGTCGCATGAAGACGCCCCCGCTCATCCCTTGGCTCTATTTCCTTTCAAAGGAAGCTTAATTTATGGCTAACCATGGGTATTTTGCCGGCCACATTTTTGCGCCGGGCACCGCGGCTGCCGGTTTCCTCCGCTCATCGGCGGCCATTTCAGCACCGCGATAAAAAAGGCCCGGCGAACTGCCGGGCCTTTTCAAATCGTAAAGTGCCGAGCTTAGGCCGCTTCCTCTTCGACGACTGAATCATCCTCAGCGTCCGGCTTCGGACCACGGCGCGGTCCCTTGGCGAGCGCAGCCTCGATTTCCTTGACTGCTTCGGTCTCGGTAATCCGCTGCACCGCCGCGACTTCGCGTGACAATCGGTCGAGCGCCGCTTCATACAACTGGCGCTCGGAATACGACTGTTCCGGCTGGGTCTCCGAGCGATAGAGATCGCGAACCACCTCGGCGATCGCGACGATGTCGCCGGAATTGATCTTGGCCTCGTATTCCTGCGCCCGCCGCGACCACATCGTGCGCTTGATCCGCGCGCGGCCTTTGAGGGTTTCAAGCGCGCGCTTGACCATCGGGGTCTCGGCCAGCTTGCGCATACCGACGGATGCTACTTTCGCAGTCGGCACCCGCAACGTCATTTTGTCCTTGACGAAATTGATGACGAACAGCTCGAGCCGCGCGCCAGCGACCTCTTGCTCCTCGATCGCCACAATCTGGCCGACGCCGTGTGCCGGATAGACAATGAATTCGTGGGTCTTGAAGCCCTGTCGTTGCGTGGTCTTCTTTGTATTCATTCCCAAAGCTGTTGCTCCTTCCGCCTCCGGCTTGCGCCGATGCGCGGGCTTCGCCACGCTGACCCGGCTCCGGGTCAGCGCACGCGCTGATTGTGAAGGCCTCCGGCTCGCGCGGGAGGAGGTTTTTGCCTTCCGGCTCATGCCGGTCGTACTCTTCTTCGGACGACGACGAGTTTTCTCTGCCACTGCTCTCGCGTGGAATTCACGCCTCTTTTGACGGTTCCTCGGAAACTCCCCCGAAAAAATATGCTCCCGGTCGGGAGCAGGCCTCGGGGTGTTATTTCATTGTGTGAGAACTATATATCACATTTTCCGCAAAAATCAAAGTCTTAAGACCGGCGCAAGCCTCGCATGAGACCGGCGCAGGGCGCAATTTTTAACAATGGTTAAGGCTGCAATTTGAGCGTGTATCAGTCGCCACTGCCCGGACTGGCTGAAAAATGTTCTTCGAATTTGTTGGGCACGCCCTCCCATTGTTTGGCGTCCGTCGGCGGCGTCTTTTTAGTCGTGATGTTCGGCCAAGTCTTCGCATATTCGGCATTAACGCCGAGCCACTTTTCCACGCCAGGCTCGGTGTCCGGCTTGATCGCTTCGACCGGGCATTCCGGCTCGCATACGCCGCAATCGATGCATTCGTCCGGGTGGATGACCAGCATGTTCTCGCCCTCGTAAAAACAATCGACGGGGCAAACCTCAACGCAGTCCATGTATTTGCATTTGATGCAATTGTCGTTGACGATATAGGTCATTTGCACACTCTGGACGCCCGTTTTGAGGCCTTGCTCCTATCGCATGGGTCAGGGGCACGCAAGAAGGCGCCTATTCGCCGCGCGTTAGCGCCACAAGTCCCTCAGCCACAAGCCCTTCAGCCACAAGTCCTTCATTGCAGATCCTGGTAAAGCGCCGCGGCCGTGCCGACAGGCCCTCGCCGCTCGACAAAGCCCATCACCTTGACCACCCTCACCCCACGGTCGAGGGCGACGGTGATGACATCGCCGGTTCGTACCATGTGACCCGGTGCGTCAATGCGCGCCCCGTTGACCCGCACAAAGCCTCCACCCGCCAACGCCGCGGCAGCGCCGCGCGTGCGTACCAGGCGAGCATGCCAAAGCCAGCGATCGATGCGCTGGCGCGCAACCGTGGTCGCCACTCAACGGCGCTCCTTAGCATCTGCCTCAAGCTGCGCCTTCAAAGCGGCGAGCTTGGCAAAGGGAGAATTGGGGTCGGGTCTTTTCTCTCTGGGTTCGAACCGTTTTCCCGGCGACCGCTCCCGCTTTTGCCGGTCTTGGCGGTCCATCCGATGCTCCGGCCGCCGCTGCCGCACCGGGCGTCGCGGTTTCGCGTGAGCGCCGGCTTGCGTGGCCGGCTCGGTGGCCGCCGCAGCTTCGGTCACCGCGGCCAGCGCGGCAGTGCCGGGCTCCGGCGCGGAGCTTTCCGGCGAGGACTGGCGCGGCACAGCCGGTTCGCCCCGGATTTGTTTTGCTCTGCCGCGCTGACGCGCCTGGACGCGGCGCCGGTCGCCCATGCGGCCCGGACGCCAGACCTCGATCATCTCCGGCTCATTTGCGAGCGGGGCGACAGCGGGGCCGCTGGCGGTGTCCTCCACAGCCGGCACGTCCGGTTGCGCAAGCGCGGGCTCCGACGCCGCTTGCACACCTGACTCGGCGGCACTGGAATCTGCTGTGATCGCCTGCGTGCTCGCGGGCAATTCGCCTTCAGGCACCGCATGTGCGGGCTCCGCGGGTGCGGCTGTTTCGTTCACAGGCGCGGCGCTGGCCGGCAGCTGCGGTGGCTCCGGTGGTTTCGGCCGGCGCTCCATGCGATACCCCAGCGCGCGCAAGATCGATCCAAAGTCTTCGCCCGAGGCACCGATCAGCGATGTCATGGTGTTGACCACGGTAAAGACGCCGCCTGCGACGGCACCCGGCGGCCGCGGCCCCGGCGCGTCTTCGCGCCAAGCCAGCGCTGGTCGAATGAGATCAGCAAGCCGCTCCAGAATGTCGACCCGTACGGCCCGTGCGCCACACAGGCGATAGCCGGCGGTGCGGTACAGCGCTGGATCGATCGCGGGGTCGGCCGTAATCGAGGTACGGCCGCTGCCGGCGAGATGGCGGAGGTCGTCCAGAACTTTGCTGTCCGTTCCGTCGTGTCTGAGCGCCCAAAGCTGGGTTGCGAGTTTGCGCGGCGCTGGTTTCAGAAGCGCCGGCAGATAGATGTGGTAGGCGCCGAAGCGTACGCCGTATTTGCGCAAAGTCGCGCGGGCGGGCTGGTCGAGGGCTTTGACCTGATCCACCACCTGACTGCGATCGAGTACTCCCAACGCCTCGACCAATTGAAACGCCACCCCGCGGGCGATGCCGGTGACATCGCTTGCCGCCGCAAGCTCGGCGAGCGAGGCCAATAGTCTTTCGATGTGGGCTTTGAGCCAAGCGTTGAGCCGAGCTTCGACGCTCTCGCGCGGTGCGCCGCTGAGATGTTCATCCGCGATGATGCGAATGCGCGGGTGCAGCAGTTCTTCACTGACATTGAGTTTGCCGACTGCGGCGCCGGTCCAGCGCAGCGTGCCGTCGGCAGCGAGCACGAATTGGTCGTCGGGCGCCTCGGCCAAGCGTGCAGCGCGCGCGGCAATTTCGCCGACCAGCGCCTTTTGCGCGGCGTTTTGCAGGGCTTTTGCCTCCGAGCCACCCGAGGAGGCATCGGGGAGGAAGACGAAACCGTCGAGACGCCCGATCAGATGGCCTTCGACCACGACATCGCCGGTTTTGTTGAAATCCGGTTCCAGCGTTGCGTTCTCGCGCAGCCGCCGCATTAAGACGCTGGTGCGGCGATCGACGAAACGCTCGGTAAGCCGTTCGTGCAACGCATCCGACAAGCGATCTTCGACGGCACGGGTGACGCCCTGCCAATGTTCCGGATCGGCGAGCCAATCCGGACGGTTCGCCGCGAAGGTCCAGGTGCGGATATGGGCAATGCGCGTGGACAACGTGTCGATGTCGCCGTCGGTGCGATCGGCCAGCGCGATTTGTTGTGCAAACCAATCGGTTTTGATCGCGCCGTCGCGTTGCAGGAAACCGTACAGCGTCACAATCAGTTCGGCATGATTGGCCGGCGCGATCTTGCGGTAATCGGGCAATTGGCACACGTCCCACAGCCGCTCGACATCGGCCCGCGTTCGCGTCCATGCACGCACGTCGTCGTCACGCGCCGCATGGTCCAGCACCAGGATGTCTTCGGCAATCGGCGCGCGCGCCAGCGCGCTCTCGTTCGGCGCCATCGCGAGCGCCGCCTGTAGCGCGCCGACCGACGAAAAATCGAGATCGGAGTTGCGCCATTGCACGAGCCTCACCGGCTCGAATGTGTGCGATTCGAGCGCCTGCACCAGCTCGGTCTCGAACGGCGGGCAGCGGCCGCTGGTCCCGAACGTGCCGTCGCGGGTGGCGCGCCCGGCCCGGCCGGCGATTTGCGCGAGTTCGGATGGGTTAAGCTTGCGGAATTGATAACCGTCGAATTTGCGATCGGATGCGAAGGCAACATGATCGACATCTAAATTTAGTCCCATGCCGATGGCATCGGTCGCCACCAGATAATCGACCTGGCCCGATTGATAGAGTTCGACCTGCGCGTTGCGGGTGCGCGGCGACAGCGCGCCCAGTACGACCGCCGCGCCGCCGCGCTGGCGGCGGATCAATTCGGCGATCGCGTAGACCTCCTCAGCCGAGAAAGCGACAATGGCGGAGCGGCGCGGCAGCCGCGTCAGCTTCTTTTCGCCGGCGAAGGTAAGGCGCGACAGTCGCGGCCGGCTGACAATGCTGGCGCCGGGCAACAAACGCTCCACGATCGGGCGCATCGTCGCGGCGCCGAGTACGAGTGTTTCCTCGCGGCCGCGCCGATGCAGCATGCGATCGGTAAACACGTGCCCGCGCTCGAAATCGGCGGCCAGCTGGATCTCGTCGATGGCCAGGAAGGCGACGTCGAGCTCGCGCGGCATCGCCTCCACAGTGGCGACCCAAAACCGCGGATTTGGCGGTTTGATTTTTTCTTCGCCGGTGACGAGTGCCACCGTCTCGGCGCCGACCCGCTCTACCGCGCGGTTATAGACCTCACGGGCCAATAGCCGCAGCGGCAACCCGATCATGCCCGAGGAATGCGCAAGCATTCGCTCGATAGCGAGATGCGTTTTGCCAGTATTGGTAGGACCCAGTACGGCGGTTACGCCTGAGCCGCGGGCGCGAAGCTCGCGGTCGGCGCTAGGCGAGAACGAAATCGACATTGAAAGCCCGGCTGAGGCGGTATCACGCAGGAAAGGTGGTGCTTGTCTAGCACAACCGCGGCGCTGGAAAGCCCTGTGCTTAACGTGTGGAACGAGTCTGGAACGAATCGCGGCCGAATCGGCGACTCCGCCGCCGTTCGTCTTCGTTCACTGCGATATATGGCGCTGGCAACGATGTTGCATACCAGATCGGGTGGAAATCGACGCCGCAGCGGCTTATCTCCGCCGGACAAACGGCTGGTCGGCTTGCAACCACGATTCCGGCAGGAGTCAAGGGGCTGCACGCTGTGGAAAATGGGGACGGAATGGCCCGTAGCCGGAAGCGGGCCGAAACGTCACTGCGTTTTGGCCATCGGATGCGGCTGCGGCGACCGCTGGGGAACCGAGATAAATTCTGTCGCGCGCAACAGTCCGATACCGAGCGGCGTCGGCATCGAGAAGCGGAATGGAACAACCACGCGGGTGCCGACGATCGGCGCCAGCCAGACTTCGGCCTCGCGCAAGGTGACGAGATATTTGATCGCCGGGCGGTCCGGCACATAGCCGGCGATCGGCGTGAAATAGACCGCGCAGACAACTGCAGGTCCCTCATAACCGCGGTCAGCCTTGACGGTTTCCATGCGCTTGAATTCGCTGTGCAGATCGTAGCGAACCCGGCCGTCGAACACCGCCACTTTGCGGTTACAGGCTTCCGGCGATACCGGATCGCCGCTACCGGCAACGCGATTGAGCATCGAGGTCATCGGATCGAGCACGCCACGGCGATCGGCGTCGGTAACCGGGATGCGATCGGGAATAGGCGGCAATGGCGGCTCGACGACGTAATCGGTGACATTGCCGGCTGCGAGCGTCATCCGTACGTCATCGATCTTGCGATCATAGCTCAGCGTAGCCCCATAAGCCGTGGGTGTCGGCTGGCCGGCGCTGATCGTGCCGCGCGCCGTGCCGGTACCGCGGCCGCCCGTGAAGAACCGTACGATGCCGGTGGTCGTGCCGCTCGCCGCCGCCGAATAGGCGTCGTCGGACAATTCTATAATCCAATTGCCGCGACCGATCGGGATCCCGGCAACGCTGACGACATACTCGGCTTCGAGCCGGGTGAGCCCGCCGGTTTGATGATGCGCGGCGTCCCCGGCCATGGCGCTGGAAACCTTAGCGCCAGTAACCTTGGCGCCAGGAACCACGCCCGAAGCAAAGACTAAAAACGCCGCGGCGATTGCGGCGGCGCCTGCAGGGCGAACGCGCAGTTGCAACAGCACAAGGCGGCGCAAGGGGGCCCTCAAATCCGGAAACGTCGAATAAGCCCCTGTCTCATGGGAGAATACGACGTTTCTGTGGTTTGGACCGGCAACAGATGCGCAGGCTGCGCGCTTGACCCCTCATGGCGCGGCCACTATAGGTCCGCGCGATCCCCGTATCGTCCGAGAGGCGGCGCCCAGCGCGGGACCAGCGGGATTTTGGCTAAGGATTCTCTACCATGGCATGGCGATGCGAGTTGACCGGAAAGACGCGCCAGATCGGCCACCGGGTCAGCCACTCCAACCGCAAAACCAAGCGGCGGTTTTTGCCCAATCTCCTCAATGTCACGCTGATCTCGGACGCACTCGGCCGTTCGGTCCGTTTGCGGATTTCGGCAAATGCGCTGAAATCCGTCGATCACCGCGGCGGTCTTGACGCTTTCCTGCTCGCCGCGAAGGAGGCCGACTTGTCGCCGCGCGCGCTTGAAATCAAGCGCCAAGTCGCCAAAAAACGCCAGGCTACGGCTTAACGATCCTCATCCGCTCGCTACGCATAAGGCCGCCGGCGCGGGCCGCCGAATGAGCCACTTTGCCGTCCGGCACTAAGCGCTCAAGCGTCGCCGTGTCGGCCGGACCCTGTCGTCGGTCGGATGCTCCTCGAACAGTTCGGCGAGCTTCTCGGTCATGACGCCGCCGAGCTCCTCGGCATCCACGAGGGTGACGGCGCGCCGGTAATAGCGCGTGACGTCGTGGCCGATACCGATCGCGATCAATTCGACCGGCGAGCGGGTTTCGATATCTTCGATCACCCAGCGCAGGTGGCGTTCGAGATAGTTGCCGGGATTGACTGACAACGTTGAATCGTCGACCGGCGCGCCGTCTGAAATCATCATCAGAATTTTGCGCGTTTCCGACCGCGCCAGAAGCCGCTTGTGCGCCCAGTCGAGCGCCTCGCCGTCGATATTCTCTTTGAGCAGCCCCTCGCGCATCATCAGTCCGAGATTCTTGCGCGCGCGCCGCCACGGCGCATCCGCCGCCTTGTAGACGATGTGACGCAAATCGTTGAGCCGGCCGGGATTGGGCGGCTTGCCCGCGGCGAGCCATGCTTCGCGCGACTGGCCGCCTTTCCACGCCCGCGTGGTGAAGCCGAGAATTTCGACTTTGACACCGCAACGCTCCAGCGTGCGCGCCAGAATGTCGGCGCAGGTTGCGGCGACGGTGATCGGCCGACCGCGCATCGATCCCGAATTGTCCAAGAGCAGGGTAACGACGGTGTCCCTGAAGTTGGTGTCCTTCTCCCGCTTAAACGATAGCGGATGCAGAGGATCGACGATCACGCGCGACAACCGCGCCGGATCGAGCAAGCCCTCTTCGAGGTCGAACTCCCACGCGCGATTCTGCTGTGCCAAGAGAAGCCGCTGCAATCGGTTGGCGAGGCGTGCGACCACGCCCTGCAGATGCGATAACTGCTTGTCGAGGTAGCCGCGCAGGCGATCGAGCTCTTCAGGCTCGCACAATTCCTCGGCCCCGACCATTTCGTCGAACCGCGCCGAGAACGGCCGATAATCCGGCCCACGCGGCTCATTACGTGGGTGACGCGGGCGCCATGGCTCGGCGGCGCTCTCCGAATCGGCCATTTCGGCATCGTCAGCCATCTCAGCGGCCGGCGCGTCGACCGCTTCCGAGGCGCTATCGGGCAATTCATCGGCCGATGCTTCCGCCTCGGCCGCCAACTGTTCGCTTTCGGCAGAATCGGAGGCTTCCCCGTCCTGTCCGGTCTCCTCCTGCTGATTGCGGTCCTCGCCCTCTTCGCCTTCCTCTTCGTCGGATTCGCTCGAACGATCCTCGCCCATATCCAGGCAGTCGAGCAGATCGTGCACAACATCGCCAAAGCGGCGCTGATCGTTGACTACGCGTTCGAGCCGATCGAGATCGCGGCCGGCGCGCTCCTCGATCAGCGGCCGCCACAACTCGACGAGCTTGCGCGCGGTCGCCGGCGGCGTCTGGCCGGTGAGACGCTCGCGCACCATCATCGCCAGCGCGTCTTCGATAGGCGCATCGGCACGATCGGTGATTTCGTCGAACTTGCCGCGATGAAAGCGGTCGTCGAGCATGGCGGTCAGGTTTTTCGCAACGCCGCCCATGCGGCGCGCTCCAATCGCTTCGACCCGAGCCTGTTCGATGGCTTCGAATACGGCGCGCGCTTGTTGGCCGCCCGGCGCCAGCTTGCGATGCACCGCCGGGTCATGGCAGGCGAGCCGCAGCGCGATCGCGTCGGCATGGCCGCGAACGATTGCAGCCTCGCGCTCGTTCAATCGCCGCGGCGGCTCCGGCAGACGCGCCTTGCCGCCGACAAGCCCAGGCCGCTCCGAGGCAAAGTTGACTTCGAGATCGCCCTTGCAGGCAATCGCTTTGAGGCAAATTCCGACGGCGCGCTTAAAGGGCTCGGTTGGAGCTTCTTTCGCTGCGCCCTTCGGTTTGATGTTGGACGACATGGCTCGGCGCGGCTCAATGCCTCTCCCGGCTAACGGGAAAGGCCGTTAGGACAACGCGACATTGACCGCGCTCTCGGGCAGTTCCTGCCCAAAGCAACGTTGATAGAATTCGGCCACCAGCGGCCGTTCCAATTCGTCACATTTGTTGACGAAGGTTAGCCGGAAGGCAAAGCCGATATCGTTGAAGATTTCCGCGTTCTCGGCCCAGATGATAACCGTGCGCGGACTCATTACCGTCGAAATGTCGCCGTTCATGAAAGCGTTGCGCGTGAGATCGGCGACCCGCACCATCTTCGAGACGATGTCGCGACCTTCCGCTGTGCGGTAGTGCTTGGCTTTGGCCAGCACGATTTCAACTTCATTATCGTGCGGCAGATAATTGAGCGTGGTAACGATCGACCAGCGGTCCATCTGACCCTGGTTGATCTGCTGCGTGCCGTGATACAGCCCGGACGTATCGCCGAGCCCGACCGTGTTGGCGGTTGCGAACAGCCGGAATGCCGGGTGCGGCTTGATCACTTTGTTCTGGTCGAGCAGCGTCAACCGGCCCGAGGATTCCAGCACGCGCTGAATCACGAACATGACGTCGGGGCGGCCGGCGTCATATTCATCGAAGCACAAGGCCACGTTGTTCTGCAGCGCCCAGGGCAGAATGCCGTCGCGGAATTCGGTGACCTGCATACCCTCGCGAATGACGATCGCATCCTTGCCGATCAGATCGACACGGCTGATATGGCTGTCGAGATTGACCCGCACGCAGGGCCAATTCAGTCGCGCCGCGACCTGTTCGATGTGGGTTGATTTGCCGGTGCCATGATAGCCGGTGACGATCACGCGCCGGTTGCGGGCGAAGCCGGCCAGGATGGCGAGCGTAGTCGGGCGGTCGAAGCGGTAGTCCGGATCGAGTTCCGGCACGTGTTCGTCCGGTTCGGAATAGGCCGGGATTTCCAAATCGCTGTCGATTCCGAACACTTGTCGGACCGACACTTTCATGTCCGGCAAGCCGGATTCCGTAGTCGTATCAGTTGCGAGAGCCATTGCTCCTCCGTGACGTCGGCTCGGGAGCGAGAAACAAATCCGAGGCGCGAATCGGGTGTCGGCAGCCGGTTGCGCAACTAGATTTAGCAGAAAGTTCCGAGGCGGCGAAAGCCACTCAAGATCAGCGGAAAGTTCAGCAGAAACCGGCCGATTTCAGGTAATTATAGGCTTGAATAATCTCCCGGAGCCGGGCTTCGGAACCCCTGTCACCACCATTGGCGTCGGGGTGATGCCGCTTAACCAAGATCTTGAACTTAGACTTGATATCGGCACGTTTGGCGTCCGCTTCAAGGCCGAGAACATCGAGCGCCCGGCGCTGTGCATTGAAAATCTTGCGCCCCTCCGGCGCGGTGCGCGCATGACCAGCGCGCCTTGCGCCCCATTCGCCGAGTAGAGAGAACGGATCGTCAGCCGCCCAGTCGGCATCGCGAAAGTCCCTGGCCGCGCTGCGGGTGCGTTTGCCGCCGATCGAACCCATTTTCCAGGTCGGCCGATGCCCGGTCAGGGCCTCTTTCTGGTATTTCGAAATCGCGTCTTCGCTCATACCGGCGAAGAAATTGTATGAATTATTATATTCACGCACATGTTCGAGGCAGAACTGCCAGTATTCGCTGGCACGCAAGCGGCCTTTCGGCGCGCGGTGCGTTGCCGACGCAGTGCAGCCGGGCCATTGGCAGCCGGGAAGCTCCGCGGCAAGGCGGCGGTCGTGCTCCGGCTTGACCCGAATCCGGTCGAACAGCGGCGAAGGAGATCGCATCATGAGACTATGCGGGACTGTGGCGGCGAGGTTCAAGACTTGACAGCGAACAAATCGGCGCGTCGCGCCGATACGCCTAACGTTTTATTGTTGCCAACCCGTGCTTGGCTGGACCGGGCCTGACAATGGGAATGCAGGACATCATAACGACTAAGCTTATTGCGGCTTTCGCGCCGGAGAGCCTGCACGTCGAAGACGAATCCCATTTGCACGAGGGACATGCCGGGCATCGGCCGGGCGGCGAGACGCACTTTCGCCTTTATATTGTAGCGCGGGCGTTCCGCGGAAAGACCCGGCTTGAACGCCACCGCATGATCAACGCGGCACTCGCCAACGAGCTCAAGGGCCGCGTCCATGCGCTTGCCATTCATGCGGCGGCGCCCGGAGAGACCAGCTGATCTACCGCCCGACGACCGCCGCTTGCGGCACCAATTCGGGCTCCTTGAGAAGTGCGGTCAGATCGAGCGGCGCGGTGAACATCGCAAGCTCGCCGTCCGCACTGCGCGGCCACTGTTCGCGCGGTCGATCGCAATAGAGCTCGACCCCGTTGTCATCAGGGTCGCGCAAATAAAGCGCTTCGCTCACGCCGTGATCGGAAGCGCCCTCGAGCGGAATGTTGGCCGCGATCAGTCGCCGCAACGCGTCGGCGAGTGCGGCGCGGGTCGGGTAGAGCACGGCCAAATGATAGAGCCCGGTGGTGCCCGGAGGTGCTGGATTGCCACCGCGGCTTTCCCAGGTATTGAGCCCGATGTGATGGTGGTAGCCCCCGGCGGAAATAAATGCCGCTTGCGGCCCCCGGCGCTGCATCAATTGGAAGCCGAGCACGCCGCAATAAAAGTCCAGCGCGCGATCAATATCGGCGACCTTAAGATGGACATGGCCGATGCGAACGCCAGGATCGATGGAAGGTGCACTCATTCAGCTCGCCTTTGCGGTCGGCTTGCGGGTGAGCGGGGCCACTCGCAACGCCGTGATGCGGTTGCGCGTCCTGCGCAGGACCTGAAAACGAAAGCCGTGGAACGTGAAGCTCTGTCCCGGTTCCGGGATTGAGCGCGCTTCGTGAATGACGATGCCCGCGATCGTGGTCGCTTCGTCGTCAGGAATATTCCAATCCATCACGCGGTTGAGATCGCGAATTGGCACGCCACCGTCGACATTGACCGAGCCGTCCGGAAGCGGCCGCACGCCGGGCACCGCAATATCGTGCTCGTCGCGGATGTCGCCGACAATCTCTTCAATGATGTCTTCGAGTGTAACCAGACCTTCGAGTTCGCCGTATTCATCGACGACCAGCGCAAACGGCGTCTTGCGATGCCGAAACGCTTTAAGCTGCTCGGCGACCGGGGTGGTATCGGGCACGAACCACGGCGGCTTCGCCAGGCTTGGAATCTCGATCTTGGCGGCATCCCCGCCGGCGGCGTGCAAGGCGCGCCAAAGCTCCTT
>Ga0187820_1000109_pt1 | contig 15932 bp, 11 predicted proteins | sample NC_wetland_sal_i_19_FD_132409 | JGI IMG/M metagenome (GOLD analysis project Ga0187820, IMG submission 132409) | Wetland sediment microbial communities from Neuse River Estuary, North Carolina, USA - SO4_5 | ecosystem: Environmental > Aquatic > Freshwater > Wetlands > Sediment | place: USA: North... | reverse complement strand
GAAAATCGCGCCGCGTGATGGAGGCATCCATCCCAATCGCGCGGTCGCCCGGAACTATTTTCTTTGGGTCAGTCATGATCCGCCTTGGTCGCCGTCTTTCCAGAAACTATTGCGGCGTATCGAGCGGATGCTTGCTCTTCTCATAAAAGTCGTTCTGCAGTTTCAAGCTTTCATCGTCGGCTTTGATCGCGCGAATCGCATCCACAATCGCATCGATCCAATTCTTCATGTTCCATTCTCCCAGCGCCTTCGTCGCCACGGATCCGTCGCCGGAATAATGATTCGGAAATCGCGCATACCACCAAATTCCTGTGTATACGTCTTCCGGCAAATTTATTCGTTTTTCATCCGCGCCCGATTCGCTCGTGGCACGGTCGAGATGCACCAGGTCCGGCCTCGACACCATCGTGTTCGACGTTTCGTTTTCCCCGGCGTGATAGTCAATTCCGGTGGATTTCTTTCCCGGGCCGCCGGACCGGCTCCTCTCCCCGTCTTGAATATACACAACATAATCGTGCGGACTATCCATCTGCGACTGCGCGAAAAGCGGCAGGAGATGTTCGTTGCCCCCGTGGCCGTTCACGATCAGAATTTTCTTGCAGCCATTCCGCCCCATCTCGTCGGTCGTTTCCTGCAGCAGTTGCAGTTGCAATCCCAGACTGTACGCAATCGTCCCGGGCTGGTGCTTCGCTTCAAAAATCTGCCCGAAATAATATTCGGGGAAAACGACGGCGTATTCCTGCGCTACCGCCTGCAAGGAAGCGTAGCGCACGTTGAGCAAATCAGTCCCCAGGGGCAGGTGTGGTCCGTGTTTCTCCAAAATGCCAAAGGGCAGCAAACACGCCCCTCCTGATTGTTGAATGGCGCTTCGAAAATCGGCCGATGTCAGTTCCTCCCACCTTGGCGAGAACTTTCCTTGCGTTCGAGCGCTCCCAGCTCCTAGCAAAACAACTGCCGCAAGCAGCGCCGTTGCCAATGCCCTCAATCTCTGACATGTCATTTACCGTCCCTCCTCGTCGCCGCGAATTCTAACGCTAGGCGGACAAATCCGCACTATCAACCCGGTGCCCAAAATTACCCGCGTCTTCCAGACTGCTCCCTTGCATGGACAACGGCCTCTCTGATATGCCTGATAGCCTCTCACGGCGCGTGCCGGCTGGGCGCGCGCGTCCGAGAAGAATAAGGCTGACGAAGTAATCGCACTGTCGAGCGCCCCAGCAATCAGAATTGATGGAATTCGGTGGATGTCACGAAAGAAGGGCAGCAAAGGGCCATGAACCGCCTGATCGTAATGGCGGTGTGGAGTTCGCTAGCCAATTCCGGAATTGTAGCGCAGAGGCTTCTTTGCAAAACGTCTATATCCAGGCTGCTGCCTGGGAACTATTCAAAAGCAATTTCAAAGCGATTTTGGCGAAGGCGGATGTCTCATTTGGCGCGGGACTGGCGGGAGTCGCGGGCGACTTGTGCGACGGAAGGCTCCGGGACGACTCGCAAGAATTCTTCGCCAATCAAAATATTCCTGGGAGCGAACGCATTCTTCAAAACACCAAGAATTGGGTAAACGAATGCATCGAGGTACGTTCGCTCCAGCAAGCAAACCTCTCGGAATTTTTGAAACACTCGTCCGCAACGCGCGCGGCTATACCGTAATCCCCGCGATCATCTGCCGAAGCCGGGTAGTGCGACGATCAAAGCTTTGGCACCGTTCCAAAGAATTTGCACGCCAATGCAGACCAGCAAGAATGAAGAGAGGCGCATGATAACGGACATCGCCGTGGCTCCCAGCGCCCGGGCCAGGCGATCCGAGAAGCCATAGCACAGATAAATGCTCACGCCGATAATGAAGGAACCGATGATCACCGCAAGAAGCTCCAGAAAATTTACGCCATGATCGCGCGGTATATTGGCTCCCAGCGTGATAGCCACGGATATGGAGCCTGGGCCGACAGTGAGGGGTAAGGTTAAAGGATAAAAAGCATTTTTGAATTCATCTCCAGGACGGACTTTCTTACGGACTCTTCCTTCGCGATTGTCCTCGTCATCCTCGTTGCGATTCAGCATCGCCCAGCCCGTGGAAATGACGATCAGCCCTCCACCGACCTGGACCACCGGCAACGAGATGCCGAAGAAGCCGAGAATATGCGTCCCGATCAGGCAAGAGCACACTAGCAGGAAAAAGCTGTTAACGGCGACGCGCCACGACAGAGCGCGCCGAGCGGGGGCCGAGTAATCTCTCGTCAGTGTGAGAAAAATGGGGCTGCCACCTAGCGGGTTGACGATAGGGAACAGCGCGCTGAGGATCAAGAGTGTACTTTTCGCGGCTTGTAACAAACTGGTTCTCCGGGTTTCGAGTATAGCCGAGGTGCGTTTTCACGTCATCGCGCGGCTCGAAGGTTTCGCGTGATCGCGCCGAATGATGTCCTGCGGTGGCTTCCATCGCCGATTCCGCAGTCGCAACTTCTCTAGTCACTGGCACCTTAGCCTTGCTCACGAACTAGACCTGGGCTAGAGTCGCCGTTCGAGCTTGAGGAACTCTATGGCCATTAAAAAGAAGACCATCCGCAGCAGCCAGGGAATGCCGGGCGAAAAAGTGCGAATTCTGATTCCGCGCCAGCGAATTCACCGGCGCATTCAAGAGCTGGCGAAGCAGATACGCGCGGATTTTCCCGAAGAGCCGCTGCTCCTGGTGGGGGTCTTGAAGGGCGCCGTGTTTTTTCTCTCCGATCTTGCGCGGGGCATCCCCGGAGAGGTCTCGTTAGATTTCATCGCCGTGTCCAGTTATGGAAAAGATACGCGCTCCTCAGGACAGGTAAGGCTTACAAAAGACCTGGACGCAAGCATTGAGGGAAGGACGGTAATTGTTGTCGAAGACATCCTGGACACGGGAATGACGTTGCAATATCTCCTGCGGATTCTCGAACAGCGGAAGCCGAAGCATTTGCGTGTCGCGGTGCTTCTCGACAAGCCGGAACGGCGCATCGCCTCGGTGCATGCGGAGTACGTGGGATTCAGCATTCCCAACGAATTTGTGGTCGGCTTCGGGTTGGACTATGCAGAGCGTTATCGCAATCTTCAGGGGGTCGGAGTGCTCATTCTGAGACCGCCCGACAAAGCGAACAAACCCGGTGATTGAATTCAAACGGACCCGCGAGCGATAACGCTCCTCCGGCTTGCTGGGTCTTGTCCGGAATGCCACACGGCCGGAGGAACCCCAATCGCGCCACGCCTGCCTGCTATAATAACTAGAGTTCATGAATCCCACCAACGAATCAAGAGACGCAACGGCGACGGAAGCGGCAGCCGCTGTACCGAAGGAAGTGTCCGCTGAAGTTCTGAGCACGCTGGCCGAGATCGGCGAAGAGGTCAACGCATCGCTCGATCTTGACGAAGTGCTGGCGCGCAGCGCGGCGCTTATCAAAAGGCATATCGATTATGAGATTTTCGGCGTGCTTCTGGTGGAGGGGAACGGGGCCTACCTCAAGCACAGATTTTCCATCGGCTACCCGCGGGAACTCGCGGAGAATCTGCACATCCCCATTGGGCAGGGAATCACCGGGACGGCGGCGGCCACGGGGCACTCCGTGCGCGTGGGCGACACCTCGAAGCATGAGCGATACATCAACGCCATAGAAAATGTGCGCTCCGAACTGGCGGTGCCATTAATGCTCAGAGGGAAATGCGTGGGCGTACTCGATATCCAAAGCGGGCAACTGAATTACTTTACGAGAGAGCAGCAGAGCATTCTGACGCTTCTCGCAAGCCGTCTTGCTGTGGCCATCGAGAATGCGCGTTTGTTCCAGCGAGTGAGCGCCCAGGCGGAAACGCTGCTGCTTCTGAATGAAGTGGGGCGGGAGACGAGCTCGATTCTGGACGTCGAGGAATTGCTGCGGCGCGCGGCTGAGCAGATCAAGCGGGTGATCGACTACCAGATCCTGAGCCTTATGCTGTATGACGAGGATCAGAAAGTTTTCCGCCACCGAGTGGACGTCAAGCACGGGCAGCGTGTTCAAGGGAAAATGCGTGTGGCGGCAAGCGAAGGGATTGTAGGCGCAGCAGCGGCTTTGAAAGAGGCGGTGCTGGTTCCGGACGTGACCGTCGATCCGCGATATTTGATGGTGAACCCTGAGACGCGATCGGAGTTGGCGATCCCGATGTTGCACAAAGGGAAAGTGATCGGAGTGCTTGATCTCGAAAGCCCGCAGCTGAATTATTTCACCGAGGATCATGTTCAGACGCTTTCGATTCTGGCGGCGAATCTTGCCGTGTCCCTGGAAAACGCGCGGCTGTACGAGCAAGTGGCGCGCGATGAGGCGCGTCTCGAGCGCGATTTGCAAGCGGCGAAACGCATTCAAGGTGCGCTGCTGCGGTCCGTGCCCACCGAAGATTTCGGATTGGATTTGGCGGCACGCTATCTTTCCGCCAGAGAAGTAGGCGGCGATTTATATGAATTTTTGCGGTACGGGCCCCAACAACTTGGGATTGCGCTCGGCGACGTCAGCGGGAAAGGGACCGCGGCGGCGCTGTATGGAGCGGTGGCCATCGGGATTATGAGAAGCCTGGCGCCGCAGAAACTGCAGCCAGCAGAAATGCTCAAACAGATGAACCAGATCGTCGGTGAGCGGCGCATCGAAGGGCGCTTTATGACGGCGTGCTTCGCGACCTGGCAAAGGGGGCGGAGCAAACTGCGCGTGGCAAACGCGGGGCAGTCGCAGCCGCTGCTGTATAAGGACGGGCGCTGCGACAAGATCGCGCTCACGGGCTTTCCGCTAGGAATTTTTGAGGAGGTGAGTTATGACGAATGGGGCGTGACGCTCGACCCCGGCGATATTCTGGTTTTTCACTCGGATGGGATTTCGGAGACGAGCAACAGCGAAGGGCAATTCTTTGGGACGGAGAAACTTCGCGTAATCATCGAACAGCAAAATGCACTCGGCGCCAGCGAGCTTGCGGATTTGATTTTCCGGGAGGTGGATTGGTTTGCGCAGGGCGCGCCGCTGGCGGATGACCGGACGCTGGTGGTGTTGAAGGTGCGATGAGCGCGCAGGCCAGTGGTTTCCACAAGAATCTGACGTTTGTCGATCCCGCGGAATTCACACCGCAGTTTGCCTGGAAAGACTCGCCTCGCGAGAAGGGCGTGGAGCATGTGCTCTGTGAGGGCGTCGATCTCGTCGAGGCCGCGGCTTCGTTCGGAACCCCTACTTATTTATATAGTCAGGCGGCGATCACGGATGCTTATGGCGAGTTGGACCGTGGACTTGGCAAAACGCCGCACACGATTTGTTTTGCCGTGAAGTCCAATGGGAATCTTTCGATTTTGAATCAACTCGCAAAATTGGGAAGCGGGTTTGACATTGTTTCGGGCGGCGAGCTCGAGCACTTGGGGCATCTGGGAATTCGCGGTGACCGGATTGTGTTTTCTGGTGTGGGCAAGACGCGGCACGAGATTCGCGATGCGTTGCAATATGGGCCTTCCTTGCGCGGCGGACGCGTGTCGCGTCGGGACGGCGGGATTCTCCTTTTCAATGTTGAATCCGAAGCGGAATTGGAAGTTCTGCTCGAAGAATCGGAGCGGCATGCTGGGCGTGGCGGAAAAATTCCAAATGTGGCGATTCGCGTCAATCCGGATGTGGCGGCGGGTGGACATCCGCATATCTCGACCGGAAAACACACGCATAAGTTTGGGCTTGATTGGCCGGAAGCGCGACGGCTTTACTTGGCGCACAAAGACTCGAAGTTCCTGCATTGGAAGGGGATCAGCGCGCACATTGGCTCGCAAATCGTTTCGCTGGATCCGTTTCGCCTGGCTTTCCGGCGCATCGCGGGATACGTCAAGGAATTGCGCCGCGCGGGGATCGAGATCAAATATCTGGATCTCGGAGGCGGGCTTGGCGTGCGCTACACGACCGAGAAGACATCCTCGCGCGCGACTTACGCCCGGATGGTTGCCGGACTGGTTCGGCCGCTTGGGGTGCACCTCCTGCTTGAGCCGGGGCGCTCGATGGTTGCCAGCGCCGGAATTTTGCTGACGCGCGTGATTTATACAAAGCGGAACCGCGGGAAAACCTTTGTCGTTGTGGATGCGGCCATGAATGATTTGCTGCGGCCGGCGCTCTATGGTGCGATACACCCTATCACTCGGATAGCGCGAGATGCGGACAACAGAAATACCCCCGCTCATCGGGTGGACATCGTCGGACCCGTGTGTGAAACAGGCGATTGTTTATTGCACGATTGGCCGCTCGGCGAGGTCATGCCGGGCGACCTGCTCGCCATTTGGGCCGCGGGGGCTTATGGCATGGTGCAGGCTTCCAATTACAATGCGCGGACGCGGCCGAGCGAAGTGTTAATTGATGGAACCCGGACCAAGCTCATTCGGCGGCGGGAGACCCAGGATGACTTGCTGCGGACGGATGTGCTGGCACGGACGCGGCGGCCGAGGTTCTAGGTTTTCGGGCTGTTCCTCGGGAGCCCGGTCTCGTACTTGCAAGCGCCTGCCCTCACCCACAGTGTCAGGGCTGCGCCAGGTCTGTACCGGCGAATCGCTCACCAGGACGGTGAACGCGCTTACTGGGCAGGCCCGTTAAGGCGACCTAGCCGCGTCGTCCGATGACAATTCGCTCAACGATCCGCGAGCGGCGCTCCGGTTTCGGCATGCTTCAACATTGGCACAATCTGTTCCAGGTTGAATTGCTTCCGCCCCGCGACAAGATCTTCCTTTGTCAGGTCTAGATTCTGTCGAACACTAACCTCCAGAGTGGAGTAAAGAGGCCATGTCCGAGCACAGTCGAACATTCAATGTTCGAAGCCGGCTCTTTGCCGGCGCAGTTGCCAGCACGTTTCGGCGCAACCACCGATTCCTCCGCGAAATCTCGATCTAAAGACCAGTTTGAAGTCGCGCTACTCCGGCTCTGGACACTTGGACATCGTCTTCCGATTTGCCGCCGCTGAATGCCGCGATCAAATAACCGCCTTTCCCTCTAACGATGACGCCCCCAGTCCATCCAAACTCTCCGGTCATCGGTGGCCGCACATGGCTCCCACTGTCTTTAAGCGTGTCCGCCATCTCCGCGGCTTTGGCATACGCAATTCCCAGCAAATTGGCGCCTGTATCCTTATCCGTGGGCTCGTCTTTCATTCTGCCGAACACCGCCATTTTGGAGCTCCATGATTGAATTTTGTCACCTGCGAAATAGGCCACCACCGCAACGCCGCCGATGCCCAGTTCGTCAGCGCGTTTCTTCATAGCTTCCAAAGCCTGATCCGCGAGCCCGTCGAAAGGATTAACAATAAAAGGTCCATGCCCGAACGCCGGATCCATTTCCGCGATGTTCGCTCGATAGCTCACCGAATCGGCCGTCGGAAAATCGGCCGGAACCTTTTGCGTGACTCGTCCCGTGGCGGCCCACTCCGTGCCTCTCTGAAACGTGGTGATAAACCCGACCCCGCTCAACGCTGCAACATCATGCCCCATCGTCGTATGAAATATCCTACCCTTGCCGTAGTTCAGCACCATGAGCATCGGCTCATCGTGTCCCGTGCCGTGATTGGTCAGGTCGGAATGAGCGGTCGCCAGCACGGTCATGTTTTGGCCAGGCCCTCGCAGTGTTGCGTAAAGTTCATCGGGAGTGTGCATCCACACGCGGGGCAACCCTTTCATAATCGGATGTTCAGGCGCCCGAGCTTCGACTTGGAAGGGAAGCCGATTGCCGTGCGAGCCGGCGGATCCCGGAGAAATGTCCGAGACGAGCTTTCCATCCTTGAAATACCACATCGGCCCAGACTTTTCTGAGCGGCCTCTCCAACCCCCGATGCCAATCATCTCGTTGAATGCCCTCCAATCGGAAAAAGAATTGTCCGCGGCATGCACGGTCACTAGACCTCCGCCGTTTTTTACATATTGCTCGAACTGCTGGCGCAAATCTGCCGGCCAGTCCGGCGCATCGTAATTCATCACAATGGCCTGGTAGCTGCCGAAATCGGGCTTGAAGTTGCTGAAGTCTTCGCCAAAACGTGGCGAAGTGGCGATGGTGACCTGAAATATTCCCGCGTCCTCCAGCTCCTTTTTCATCACGGCTGTGGTCAGTTGCCAATTGTGATATGGGCCCCCGCTCTCTCCATCAATCAGGAGGATGCGTATCGGCTTGCTATTGGAACGCGGAGGCGCCGCGCAAAGCACAACGCAAAGTGCCACACTCGACGCGACCGCCCAAAACATACTCAATACGAGTTTTTTCATGCCGTCTCCTCGCTATGAAAATCGTCCGTGCTTCATGGCTTCGTTAAATCATCCGACACTTCGGCCAGTCCACCCAACCGCCAGTACGCCTGTCCTTAAACTAACCCATTGTACAGATGCCAAGACGCATCCCGCAGCCTAGCCTGCGAAGGACCAGCATATCTCTGAACAACAGTTTAGGAGGTACCATGCGTACCCTGAAATTTTTGCCTTTGATCCTGGCGCTGGGTGCGATGCCCCTGCCTGCGGCCCCTCAGCAACAACCGGCGTTGACTGAGGTCGTGGACAAGATTGTCTCGCAAGAGCAAGCAGAAATGCAGTCGCTGCGGCAATACTCGCCGATTGTGGAAACCTACATTCAGGTAATGCATTCAAACAAGGATCTCGGCGAGGTCCCAAAGAGCGACAAGTATTTTCTCGGGCGGGCGGAGCTCGCGAAAGGCGTCGAGCTCGAGCCGTTGCTGAAGGGTACTCGCACCAAGCACAGTCTGTTCGACAGCGTTGGCAGCTTTTTCTCGATGGAATTTCTCCCGCGCGGCTTTCTGCAGATGATCTACTTGGACACCAACGGCTTTGACCGCGCGCATTACAATTTCAAGTACGTCGGCCGCGAGTTCCTCGGGGAAGTGCGCTGCCTGGTTTTCGACCTCGACCCAGTTTCGCAGAATGATAGAGGGCGTTTCGTGGGCCGCATTTGGGTGGAAGATCAAGATTATCACATCGTGCGCTTCAACGGCGGCTACAGCGGCAAGTCCAAGACCAGCTACTACTTCAATTTCGACAGTTGGCGCACGAACGCCGGAAAGAACGAGTGGCTCCCCTCCTACATTTATAGTGAAGAAGATAGCAACGCGCAGGTTCAGTCCTTCCGGGCGCAAACCCGCCTTTGGAGCTACGCGCCCACCCACGTTCCAGAAGAGCAAGAGCTGAGCAAGGTGATGGTCGAGACGGCGAAGCCTGTAAAGGATCAGTCGGAAATTGCCAACGACTACTCGCCGCTCGAGGAAAAACGCGCTTGGGGACGCCAGGCGGAAGACAACATAACGGCGAAAATGGAACAGCTCGGGTTGATGGCGCCTGCCGGAGACGTGGACAAAGTGCTCGACACCGTGGTCAACAACCTCGAAGTCACTAACAACCTGGAGATCGAGCCCGAGGTCCGCTGCCGTGTGCTCATGACCTCGACTCTTGAGTCCTTCACGATCGGCCACACGATTGTCGTCAGTCGCGGCTTGGTCGATGTTCTTCCTGACGAGGCCAGCCTTTCGGCGATTCTTGCGCATGAGCTCGGCCACGTCGTCCTCGGGCACCGCAGCATGGGTACGCAGTATGCCTTCTTCAACCGGCTGCGCTTCGACGAAAAAGAAACGTTCCATCATTTCGGATTTACGCACACACCGGAAGAGGAAGAAGCAGCAACCCAAGAAGGTATCAAACTGCTGAAGAATTCGCCTTACAAAGACCATCTCGCAAATGCACAACTGTTTCTTCAAGCGCTGAGCGACCGCTCGAAGGAAATCCCCAATCTTGTTAGCCCGCACCTGGGCAACCGCGTTACTCCAAGCTTGACCGTCGCTTCCGCGGCGCAGGGGACGCAACCATCGCAGGCAGCAGAAGGAAAACCAGCGGTCAACGTTGTCGCTGCTCTGCCGCTCGGCGGACGCGTCAAGGTCGAACCGTGGAACAATCAGTTGCGGCTGATGAAGTCCAAGCCGGTGGGCGCCGTGGCCGAAGATGAAGTGACGCCCTTCGAGGTTACGCCTTTCATGTTTTACTTAACCCGGCAGGGGGAGAGCGCCTCGGCGGAAGCGCCCGGCGCGGCGGCTGTTAAGGCAGTCTCGGATACAAATATTCCTGACATAAAGCCCTAGCAGATTCAAAAGGAGTCTTCGCGCGGAATTTGGATTGGGCAGGGAACTGATCACCTCTGAAGCTTTGATCCGGCTATTGCGAGAGCGTAACTAGGCTCTGGAGTTGTTTCGCAGCGCCGCGAGGATCCATCTCTGCAAGACGACCTTGCAATGAGGTTTGAGATCGCGGAACTCCACGCCCATTCCCTTCGCGGGATTGACGTAGATCACCGTTCCTTTGGCCTCGAAGTATTCATTCTCATAGAAAATCTTTACGAACACAGGCGCGAGTTCCGCAAAGGGTGCGAACGCCTCGAGATAACATCCGTGCAGGCTTATTTCCGTGGCTCGAACGGAAACACTTGCGCTGGGCGAGCCCTCTGGGGCGATCTCGGCGCTCGCGTCGATCGAGAATCTGAAACCGCGGCGGTCTGGGTTCATGGATTCAAGCCTAGACTAGTTGAATTGTCATTGTCGCGTGCCGGATGCTCCAGCCGTCACGAATTGCTTAACACCTTCCTTGCCCATCCTAACTAGACCTCTCCTCTGCGCCACCAATTTGCAGCTCCGCTGTGCTCCCAGACGCTCTCCGAACACTTGTGCGCCAATTCTCGCAAATTTCGATTCTTGGTGCGTGCAGGAAGGTCAATCGAGAGTGAGAATGGCCCTGAGGGTGCCTGGCTCACTGCCGGCGACCGATCCGAAATGGAACCGGCGAGCGAGCGCTAACATGGGGGCGTTTTCGCCGAGAATGTGGGCGACGATCGAGGGAATTTTTTCGGCGCGCGCAATCTGAATGAGGCGGGCGACAAGTTCGTGGCCCAGGCCAGCCCCCTGGCATCGGTCGGCGACGAGTACGCCGAGTTCAGCTTCTTCGTGGCCGAACTGGCGGGTGAGTCGCGCGACTGCGAGGATCTCGTGGTTGCCTGTTTGTAAATTGGCGTGGTCAGCTACCAGGGCTATTTCCCGATCGTAGTCAACGCAACATTTTCGGATGAGCCGTTCGTGGGCCACGCGGGACTCGAGTTTTTGGATTTGGAAATAGCGCAGGTACACAGAGCTGTCGGAGAGCGTGCCGTGGAAGGCCGCCAGCAGAGGTTCGTCTTCGGGGCGAATCGGGCGGATGATCACTTCGGTGGTGTCTTTCATCCGCCAGCGTGAGATGTATTGCGAGGGGTAAGGGCGAATCGCAGGGCGGGGGAGCTGGGCGCCTTGCACCTCGTCTCCGAAGAGGACCACGCGTGCGTCGAGAGCGAGCAACTGATCCGCGGAGGCCAGCACCGGATTGATGTCGAGTTCGCGGAGGCGCGGCTGCTCGACAACCAGTTCGCTGAAGCGCACCAGCAAGGCTTTGAGCGCGGGCAAATCGACGGCTTTGCGGCCCCGCACGCCCCTAAGCGCTTTAAGAATTTTGGTCTGCTCCATCAGGCGCTCGGCGAGAGTGCTATTCAGCGGAGGAAGAGCGAGAGCATGATCACGGTAAACCTCGACTAGCTGGCCGCCGGAACCAAATAGAATGACCGGGCCGAATTGCGCGTCAATCGAGCTACCGAGAATCAATTCATAGCCTTCTGAGCCGACCATTGGCTGGACCGTTACTCCGAGGAAGGCGGCACGGCCGGCTTTTGTGATGACGGAGGTTTCGATGGCGTGATATGCCTCGCGCACATCGTTCTCGTTGGCGAGATTCAATCGCACGCCGCCGACGTCGGTCTTATGGGTGACGATTTCGGAGTGGAGCTTCAGCACAACAGGAAATCCTGTTGCCTTTGCTTCTTCCACCGCACTATCCACGGACTTCGCGAGCACAGTCGCAACCGTGGGGATGCCATACAGTTTCAGTACTTCTTTGGATTCTAACTCGGTGAGAAGCACCCTGCCGGTCGAAGCTGCAGCATTGATTATTTGCCGCGCTTTTTCTTTTCTTTCGCTTAAGACCGCGGGATCGTCGGCCGGGAACGGCGTTTCGTAGAGTCCGCGGAGATTGTAAGTGTAGTTCCACATGGACTTGAACGCACGCACCGCCGAATCGGGATAGGAAAACGCCGGGATGCCCGCCTCGTTGAGAATACTAATGCCTGCCTCCACCGCTCTTCCCCCCATCCAGCTGGTCAGCACGGGCTTGTTATGAACTTTGGCGTGAGCTTTCAATTCCTGGGCGACCTGCGCCGGGTCGGTCATGCCCTGAGGCGCGAGAATGGCGAGGAGGCCATCGGAATCTGGATCTTTGATCGCAATTTCAGTGGCTCGCGCATAACGCGCCGGGTCGGCGTCGCCGAGAATGTCGATGGGATTCGCGTGGCTCCAGTGCGGAGGCAGAAAGGCGTCCAGCGCCTCGCTCGAAGATTGCGAAAGCATGGCGAGTTCGCCGCCGAGCGCCATTAAAGCGTCGGTCGCAAGTACGCCGGGCCCTCCCGCATTGGTGAGGATGGTGAGCTTTGGGCCGAGAGGTCGAGGCTGTTTGGCCAGCACGTCGGCCATGTGAAAGAGCTCGGCGATGCGGTCGACCCGCAGAACTCCGCACCGCCGGAAGGCAGCGTCGTACACCTCGTCGCTCCCCGTCATGGCCCCCGTGTGAGACGCGGCGGCTTTTGACGCGGCTTCCGAGCGTCCCGCTTTGATGACAATGATCGGTTTGCGGAAGGAGACCTCTCGCGCTGCGGAGAGAAAGGCGCGGGCGTTCCCGATAGATTCCATATAGAGAAGGATGCTTTCGGTTTTCTCGTCCTCTCCGAAGAAGGAGAGTAAGTCGCCCCAGCCGGTGTCAAGCATCGATCCGGTCGAGGCGATAGCGCTGAACCCTACGTTTTCGGAAAGACTCCAGTCGAGAATCGCCGTCAATAAAGCGCCGCTCTGGCTGAGAAACGCAACGCTGCCTTGCCGCGCGATGTCGTGCGCGAAGGTAGCGTTCAGGCCGCTCCAAGGATTCATGATTCCCAGGCAATTAGGTCCGATCAGGCGGGTAGCGCCCTTACGCAGTTCTGCTTGAATGTCGCGTTCGAGGGCAACGCCGTCGGCTCCCATTTCCTTGAAGCCTGCGGAAATGACCACAATCGCCTTGACTCCGGCTTTCACGCACTCTCCCACGATGTTGGGGACGCTCGTCGCGGGAGTTACGATCACGGCCAGCTCGGCGGGTTCCGGAATGGCGCCAATTGCCGCATAGCATGGGCCGCCGAAGATTTCGCTGCGCCGGGGATTCACAGCAAACACACGGCCCTTGTAGCTGCCTTGCTGCAGGTTCTTGAGTACCGTGCGGCCGACACTTCCTTCTCGGTCCGTCGCACCGATCACCGCAACAGACGCCGGAGAAAAAAAACTCATCATCGGAGAGTGACCAGTAATCTGAGAAACGGTCGCCATGGAATCGCTCTCAGGCTCTGGCAGAGAAGTATCTCCCTTCCTCTAATCCAATTCCAGCCTATTGGAGAAGTGACGGGCCGATTGATCGAGAATCGTTCGGGGTCGTGTGTTCAACTGCGGGGCGAGTTTTGGACCCGCGCGTAAGCCTTTCTAAACGCCGCGAGTTCAAATCTCTTGCGCCACCAAAGGCAGTATTGCGTTCCTGCCACTTCGGAAATGCGAACCGCGTCACGATTCGAGGTGACCGCCGTCACAGCGCCGATTCTCTTATGGAAGTAAATAAGAGGCGGGGAGGATCAATTCATGAAACCCGTTGCTGCCAGAACAGGTGTTGGTTTCCAAAACATTCTTTTTGCTACGGATTTTTCCGAAGCAGCCGGCAATGCGATTCCTTACGTCAAGGCATTTGCAAAACATTTCGAGGCAAACTTGGTCGCGTTGCATGTCCATCCACCGGTTGTGAATCCCATGACTCCCCCCGAAACCTGGGCTGCTGACGCTGCCGCAGCCGAAGCCAGGGATCGGCTGCGCCGCGAACAATTGCTTGGTACTTTTGCGGGAATCCCCACTCAGGTGGTGATTGAAGCGGGAAGCATCCAGACTGCTCTGCAAGCCGCCATTGGAAAGTATCACACCGACCTCGTCGTCATTGGCACCCGTGGCCGGACCGGGCTCGGCAAGCTTCTCCTTGGCTCGATGGCAGAAGATATTCTGCGAACCGCCTCTTGCCCGGTGCTCACCGTGGGGCCGCATGCCGATCCATCGCGGGAGTCGAATGGCCAAATTCGCGAAATTTTGTATGCCACGGATTTTGCCTCGCCATCCTCAAAACCGGCCGCTTATGCGGTTTCCTTGGCGGAGGAGTTTCAGGCGCGCCTGGTGCTGCTGCACGTTGTTCCTCGCCAGGAGGCCAATGATTTGGTGATGGCTTCAGATGTTGTCGAGCCGGCGAGAGGGCTGCTTGAGAAACTTGTTCCTGCCGATGCCACCGCTTGGTGCAAGCCGGAATATTTTGTCGAAGTGGGCAATCCGGCCGAAAGGATCCTCGAGCTTGCGCATTTGCGCCAGCCGGATCTGATCATCTTGGGAGTGAAGGCGGGAGGTGGCGTGCCAGGAGCAGCGACTCATTTGCCATTCGCAACGGTGCACAAGGTTGTTTCGCAGGCGTCATCTCCGGTGCTGACTGTTCGCAACTGACCACCGCATTGGCGGCGGGACCGAGGAATATTCCTTCCTACTGAGGATGTGTGCGGCATCACACTCCGAACCGCAGCATAAAGATGCTGCGGCGCCATCTGTGATGATTTAGGTGGCACGCATTCCATGGCGATCGCGCCATAAACCCAGCACGCAGGCAAGCGCGGCGGAGACTATCCTCACGCAAGACCAATCTATGCGAGTTCGTCAGTAGAGCAGGGAATTGAATTCAGGGTCAAGCCGTCGAAGGAAGTTTCCGGTCTCACTTCCGGTAACTCCTCGAAAAAATGGCGGGGACGACGAGACTCGAACTCGCGACCTCTGCCGTGACAGGGCAGCGTTCTAACCAACTGAACTACGTCCCCGCTGAAGGGTGAATCGTCACAGGTGCTGTACTGCATCACACGTGCTTTCGCGCTGCGCGTGTGATGCTTGACAAGACTAGAGCACGAATGGACAGGACTGCTTCTGTTGCTCGTGGCTCTGCTTGTATGGTGGGCACTGTCCGATTTGAACGGACGACCTTTCGGGTGTAAACCGAACGCTCTAACCGCTGAGCTAAGCGCCCTTACACAATTCATCGTACAGGATGCTTTGCGCAGCGTCAACGCTGCTCGATAGTTCACGATAATGCTCTCGCGCAATTCGCTCGCCTGCTCGCGCCGAGGAATCACAGTTCCTGCCGGTTCCACTTGGGCCAAGAGGGAGAAAATTTGGCAGAGAATTGGGCCGCGTGACAATGCTAGAATATATAAGCTCCCTTCTGGACAGGGCGCGGTCGCCAAGTGGTAAGGCAGAGGTCTGCAAAACCTCTATCGGCGGTTCGATTCCGCCTCGCGCCTCCAATTCTCTTCAAGCACATTCCGGATTGCCTGTGCTCTTGTTTGACTTTTGTGAAGTTCTGCGTATTTGCGCTCATGAATTGGCCAAGCGAACCCAGGTTGTGCGGCGGCTTGCGAGAGCTACAAAAGCGGAGAGGGAAGAGTTGCTGTGCTAGCCAAATTCTTGAAAAGGGGACAGGGAGGAATGCCTGTACTACGGGGAGGAGCCGCACAGGCAAGAGTGCCTGTGCTACGAGAGAGAACCGCACAGCCAAAATTGGCTGTGCCACAAAAGAGACGCACGCTGGCAGGAGTCTCTGCGGTGTGAAATCGGAGTGTTCCTGTCAACGCAAAGTAGAAATGTCCGGTTTTCTGCCATATTGAAATGTCCGCCACGGATGGTTCGGAGGGGCGCTTTTGTTCTTTCTTGAAAGAGGATTTGCGGCAAGTCCTGTAGGCCGTAGG